>Ga0206106_100706_pt1 | contig 9050 bp, 12 predicted proteins | sample 1B1ome_FD_148677 | JGI IMG/M metagenome (GOLD analysis project Ga0206106, IMG submission 148677) | Enriched microbial communities from leaf-cutter ant dump, University of Wisconsin, Madison, United States - 1B110A | ecosystem: Environmental > Terrestrial > Nest > Insects nest > Nest dump | place... | reverse complement strand
AAGGGAAAGAACGGCATGCGGGCACATTTCGAACACCGCGCCGCCCATGATGGCTGTAGCCTGTCGACAAAATTCTCCGGCACACGGTCACTGCACCCGGATGCGGTCACCTAGCAGCAGCGAGCCACGACGGCCAGAACGCTGCCACGCGCGCGCCTGCGTGGCCGCGCCGCCGCGGACGGTCTGGGTATAGGGGAACGGTATAGATATGGCAGGTACGGGTGACGAGGCGTATGTCGGTTTGGTGGACGAAACTACCCTCATCTAATTAGTCTTGATTAGATGGCGCGTTTGGGGCTGTTTCCAGACCGGCCGCTTTCAGGCTCCAAAGTCGGATAGCTGCCATTCGCTGAGCTTCGGACTAGCGCGACCGCTGTCGACCTCATCCTCAGCCTATTACGCGGACATACAGGCGACCCTAGAAACGAACAGCCGGAATGAGGGCGCGAACCGGCACCCATATCGCAACGTAACATTTGGCGATCACTTTTCCCATTCGCTATACGTTCCACTGCGCTTCGAGTCGAGGAAGTGGCCGCCTGTGTCAACAACGCCATGAAATCGGAAATGGCGTCCCACACGTCTCTCTGTGCTCGGTCCTATTGCGCATCTGCGTATTGAGGTGAAAAAGGGACTTGGCGCGCGATTCGGAACATAATAAGAACATAGCGTTCGGTCATGACAATTGGGGGATCAGACGCATGAGCCGGGTCAGAGAAAACAACATTGCTATCGGCGACCGGCGGCGGCAACCGAGGACTGGGGGGGCGAATCTATCGGTGGTAGATTTGTTCTGCGGCGCAGGTGGCCTTTCCGAAGGCTTCCGGCAAGCTGGATTCAATGTGCTTGCAGGAAGCGACAACGATCCGGACGCGCTAGCGACCTTCGCAGCCAACTTTCCTAAAGCTCGGGCGGTCTTGGGTGATATCCGTCAGGATACAATCAAGGAACAGATTTTGGACGCCGCGCGGCAGGCAGCTGTGCTTGTGGGGGGGCCGCCCTGCCAAGCATTTTCTCAGATGCGCAACCATACCCGCATGATCGATGATCCGCGTAATGCGCTATATCGCGAATTCGTCGGCATGCTGCGCGCTGCCCTACCGCCAGCCTTTGTCATGGAGAACGTGACTGGCATGGATCAGATGGGTGTCCGCGAACAGATTCTTTCCGACCTCTTGCTTGACGGAGAGTATGACGTCCAAGCGCAGGTCGTGGACGCCGCAGATTTTGGTGTTCCACAAACACGTAAACGTCTGCTCTTCGTGGGTGTCCGCCGCGGTTCCGGAATGACAACCCCACTCCTTAGGGGTTCAGGTGCAACCGACTCCGTAGTCTTGGCTAGGTTTACCGGGGATCGCAGGCCGCGTTACCAGTTGGTAGTTCAGCAGAATTTGCTAAGTATGCGTCTCGCGGAAGCTTTGGCCGATAGCAACGACCTAACCGCAGTTACGGCGGCGCAGGCAATTTCGGACCTTGCTGATCTCCCCGTCGGAAACCGGCACGATGATTTGAGATGGAGTGAGTTACCGGAGCCTAGCAGCGCATATCAACGCCTGATGCGTACTGACCCACGCGAAAGTGCATTCAATTTGCAAGTGCCCCGCATCAACAAGGATACCGAATTGCGACTCTGCGGCATTCCGCAGGGCGGCAATCATCGCGATCTCCGGGAAGAACTGCTCGGCCGCTACCTCACGGGGCAACGCTGGGGACAGGATAATGGCAGTGGCAAGCTTTCGAGGAAGCACTTCTATGCTTACCGGCGCCTTCATCCTGCGCTGTGGGCGTGGACGCTGAACACGAAAGCGGATTGTATCTATCACTACGAAATTCCACGAGCGCTTTCCGTGCGTGAGATGGCGCGCTTGCAGTCCTTCCCGGACCGGTTCGTCTTCGTATCCGATCCACGGCGAGGATTGCTGGAGGGACGCCACGATGGAGGGCCTGCCCATTCGCGTTACCGTCAAGTTGGTAACGCGGTGCCGCCGCTACTCGCAAAAAATGTAGCGCAGAGCCTGATGATTGCGCTTAATGCCTCTCGCGAACAGGAGAAGATTCGCGCGAAGGCAGGGTGAGCGAATGGAAGAGGAGGAAATCCTCCAGTCAGAACAGAGTGCTACAGCGGAAAAGGAGGCAGTCGAACGGGCTTTTGGGGCGGAGAACCGAAATAGGCTCATTGATCGCTACTTCGAAACCTCCGCAAGCGAGGGGATAACGTCAGCAAATGCGTGGCAGCATGTGTACCGTCTGCTGTTGTGGTCCGATCCGACGACTGGTCTCGCGCACTGCTACGAGAGCGACAAGTCCCAGCCAGGCAAGCCTTGGTATGCGCGCTCGCTAGCCTTTCACGAATGGGTCTGTTCAAATCTGGGTGCCGAACCCGACGCTTTGGGCCATGAGATCGACTGGCTGTTCATCAAGGCTTGCGCCGATCTCGCCGAGGCGATGCTTCGCCGTGAAGCCCGGCTAGCGGAAGTCGCGGCCCAACAGCGTCTCCCCTATCGAAATCGCGGATTTCCGGAGCCGGGGGCGGATCCCGAACTCGCGGCGATTATACACGATGCGCTTGAGCCTTACCTCGAGCAAGTGCCTCAGGAAGACGTTTGGCGGGCGGTCACGCAGAAGGTGCGCCAATTTCTCGCCGTGCAGAACAAGCGTAAGAATTTGGTCGGGGAAGGTTTTGAGGATGTCCTTTCGCAAGTAGTTCGTCGGGCTTGCGGCTTGGCTGAAGCCTCTGTCCGGACTCGAAGCCTGCTGTATGAGATTCCCGGCTTTAATCGCGCACGCCAGGGCGGGAAGGAGAACAAGGTCGATCTCGCAATCATCCGGCCTTCGATGCGGACGCTGGTGACCGCGAAATGGAGTGTCCGGGCGGACCGCGAGAAACAATTCCCGACGGAGTACGATGAGTATATCAACGCAGAATCGGAAAACCGAAAGTTTCAGTATGTCTTCGTGACCAATGAGTTTGACCCCGCGAGGCTGATGCGGGCGTGCGAGAATCTCCACCGCAACAGCTTGATGTTCGATCACGTCGTTCATATCAATACCGATGCAGTACGTGCCACCTATGGCGACCTCTCGCGAGCGCGTGACAACGCTGGCAATTCGCGTCGCCGTGTAATCGAACATATCGAGCGCGGCCGCCTCGTTAGTCTGGAGCAATGGCTTACAGCGCTATCCAGCCAGTGATCCGGCTTCGGCCAGTTGGGTTGGCATTTGATGGATAAACTAACACCGAGCCGGCGTAGCGCGAATATGCGCGCGATACGCTCCAAAGATACGAAGCCAGAACTGATCGTTCGTAAGGGGCTTAGAGCTGCAGGTCTGAGCGGCTACCGCCTGCACCGCAAGGATTTGCCCGGCCGGCCCGACATCGCGTTCATAGGCCGGAAGAAGGCAATCTTCGTCCATGGGTGCTTCTGGCACGGGCATGACTGCCGGGAGGGCAACCGGCGTCCTCAATCAAAGCAGGATTATTGGCTGCCAAAGATAACCGGAAATCAGGTAAGAGACGCGAGCCATCAACAGGAATTGGCGAGGAAGGGGTGGGATGTTTTGGTTGTGTGGGATTGCGAAACGCATGGAGATGACCTTTCCGCGAGGCTGATCGGCTTCATGAATTCACCTCAAGCAGGTTAATGGTTCACCGTTTTGGTCCTGCTATTGTTCCTCTATATGCCGGACGACAATTTCAATCATGTGCAATCGGTGGGGATCGTTGGGGATATGTAGCTGCGCCGCGCGGTACGGAGGATCGGTGTGGTATAATGAAAATAACGAACGCATGACGGGTTCGAGCCCCGTTCTCTTAGGTCTTCCCCGCCCGGCAGAGATCAACCTCGCAAGGCTACGATAGCTTCGACGATAGCCTTAAGCGCGGTGCATATTCGGTCGTCGTCAGCAGCGAGCTGCAAGACTCGGCTCATCACGGCGGGTGATTTGATCGCGTCGGCCCGCGATGCAAGATCGTACTCCTCGCGTGCAGTGGCTAGGTAACGCTCAAAGGCATCCGCGCCGATTTCCTCGGAGAGGGTTGTCTCGAGGTTATGCGTAAAACAAGCAAAGGTTGTACCTACTGTCGTAACTGGCTTTGCATCGAGCGCTGTCGCAGGGTCAAGGAGACGTGGAAAAGCCGCGTTCTGCGCGCTCTCCACACCATCACAATCCCACATCATGAAGCAAGGAATCCCCAAGCCAAGGAAGATCGCTGCCGGCCGGTCGAGGTTGTTCTTGCCTGATGCGGACAGGATCGCGATACCGAGCGCCTCGAAATCGACGCCGGATAATTTAGCGGCACCAATGAGTGCCGCCCGGTCGTCAACACCTTCAACCAGCACTACACAATTGGCGAAGAAGCCCTCGGCTAGCTCGGGTCCAAGCACATGGAGGCGCGGGGCAAGCGTAGCGGCCGTAAAGGTGCCCAGCGGCTTCTGGAACGCTTGTTCTAAACGCAGCGCTACCGCGTCCAGCGTCGAAGAAGTCACATAGCATTCCTTCGGCCCGTCCCCATCTATCCTGCGGCGGCGTGTGAGCACGATCTCGTGGAACCGTGCCATGGAGACGAACATCGGGGAATGCGAGGCAAAGATCACCTGTGTATTGCCGGTACTGCCAGGCAAGATACCTTGGCTTAGCGCCGACAACACATTGGCGAAGTGCCGCTGCTTCGTGGGATGTTGGTATAGTTCTGGCTCCTCGATAGCCAGGATCAAGTTTGGAACCTGTGCTGCCAAGCGCGCCTCGATGCTCGCCTCTGCCGCCTCCGGTGTAACATCCACGGCGGTACTATCGTCGACATCTGTGGCAGTGATGCTGGACAACTGACGCAGCAGTGCAAGAATGAACGCTCGCTGCAATCCGTGGCCCTGTCGGTCAACCGGGCTCGCAAATCCGTCGTCAGTTAGATTGACGTCCGCGTTAGGCAGCGGGATGGCAAACTCCGGCACTTCGCGCCAAGCCAATCCGACACCCGCTTCCGCATAGAAGTGCTGCAGTCCAGCGCTCAGGGCATCTGCCAGATTTCCGAGCTCCGGCAGTCGCTCCGCAGATGTCAGGGCGCGGAATTCATCCGTAATCCTCGCCTGCCACTCCCGGACCTCGTTTCGCTGCATGATCGCCGAACGGACCACGAGTTCCATCAGCCGCCCGACCGCCGAATTTTTTCCGTCTAGAGCGTCGGCCGAGGCTTCGCGCACGGCGGGGATGAATACGAAACTGGTGCTACGCTGAAGTGCGCCCCGCGCCACGTTGGTGAAGCCGAAGAATTTGCCATCGTCCCGTCCCATCGAAAGTTCAGCGGGATGCGCTGCTTCCCAAGCGGCCATAGCTGCGTCCACCTGTGCCGCGCTAGTCGCGTTTGGGAGGTCGGCATAGATTCCGCCGATCTGCCTTAGCTCGCTGTACGCGGCACGACGCGGGTTCGCCTGCTCCAATCCTCGGATCTGGTCGAATCGTTCATGCCTGAGCGTCGAGCCGTAGTAGGCACCACTAGATCTACCGAACGAAAAGACCCGAGCCACAGTCATCTCGCCGCCATAGATTCGTGCCGCAAACGCTTCCCGCTCAATCGGCGAAAAACGGTCGAATGTCAGCTCTATATCGACGGGCTCGCTCGCGTCTCGACCATAGAAGTCATCTCGTTCTAAGGAGTTGGATGACCCGTAGAAACGATCAATAGCCCTCAGGATAGAGGACTTTCCGGTCCCGTTACCGCCGAGAATGGCCGTCTGGTCGCCAAAATTTATCGTCAAGTCGCGAATTGACCGGAAATTTCTTATTCGCGCGCGCTTCAGACGCATTCGCTTCCCCCAATATCGCGCGTGAAGTATAATTTCGATTCGCTTCATATCTTTAGCAGGAACCGGCCTTCATGTCTGTCCAACTTGCTTGCGACGCTCTTCGGCGAGGCTTATGCCTCGAGCTGCGTTACGACGGTTATTCGCGCGTTGTGGAGGTCCACGCGGTTGGACGAACAAAAGATGGCAACGACATCATGCGGGTCTGGCAGTTGCGCGGTGGGAGCGTCAGCGGTGAGCGCACTGGCTGGAAGCTGCTTCGCTTCGACGAGGCGGCCGGTGTCGCCATCCTCCCAGGAGAAGCTTCAGAAGCGCCACGCCCGGGGTACGCGAGAAATGACCGAGTGATGGTCCATATCTACGGACAGCTCTAGACGGCGCTGGGGTAACGATTGTGTATTTCCTAGCCTGTGCATTCCACAAACAGACCGTCCACTCTGGTCCAATTTCGGACGTTGCGACCAAGTTAGCGCGAGGCCCAATTTAAAAAATGCGGACAAAGCTCTTTTCGGTCACTGCGCGGTCACCGTCTCGCAATTTCGCTGTGGTTCACGCCAGCTCATCGGAGTATCGTTCCGCCCATAGGTCGCCATCCCAACGAATACCGGAAGAACGCGCCCTCTTGCGTACTGGAATGAAATCTGCAATATTCCGCTCGAATACCTTGACAGTGTAATTTTTTGCTTGCCAAGGTTGGGGTCGAGGGTTCGAATCCCTTCGCCCGCTCCAGAAAACTTCAATAAAATCAATGACTTAGCAGACGCCCTTCGGGGCGTTTTCTGCTTCCCCGCCCCTTCCAGCATTACCGGGGAAGCAGGAGGGAAGCACGGGGAAGCGAGCTTCCGCGCGTTGCAGCGCGCGCTTGGCGGTGTTTCGCCACCGTGGGTTTCCACGCTTGCCACCATCCCAACCAACGATCTCACTCCTTGCGAACCGACGTTTCCACGCCAAGGCTCGACCTTGCGCGCCTTGCTTTCACTGGTTATATTACTGGAAATATCTTCGGAGATCAACCTTGGGAAGCTCGCAGCGTCGTGCGATTCAGAACTATCGTTCCCGTCTCATTGAGAAGGGGTTGGCTCGCTTCGAGGTGCTCGGGCGCGCCGCCGACCGCGACCTCATCCGGTCGCTTGCAAGACGCCTCGCGGAGGACACCCCGGAAGCCTCATACCTTCGTTCGGCCATCAATAAGATCATGGCAGGGGATGGATCGACGAAAGGCGGCATTCTGGCTGCCTTGCGCCGCTCGCCGCTGGTTGGCGCCGATCTCGATCTCAAGCGCTCCCGCGAAGAGGGTCGCGAGATCGACATCTAATGCGCTACCTGCTCGACACGAACATCATCAGCAACATTACCAAGCCTTCGCCATCGCCGACGCTTCTCACATGGATGGCCGATCAGGATGATGACGATCTCTTCATCGCTTCCCCCACGGTGGCCGAGATTCGTCGCGGCATCCTCGAAAAGCCTGCTGGCAAACGTCGCGACGAGCTTGAAGACTGGTTCGTCGGACCCGAAGGGCTGCAAGCCTTGTTCGCCGGGCGGATCCTGCCTTTCGATGAAGCTGCTGCGCTGATCTGGGCGCGTTGCATGGGGTCCACCGCTAGGCCGAGAAGCACGCTCGACACGATCATCGCCGCAGTGGCCGAAGCTAATAACTGCGTTGTCGTCACGGGTAACGGGAAGGACTTCGCTGGCGTCGAGTTTATCAACCCACTTTGTTAAGGGCGGCGCGAAACGTCCTTTGCAGCGTTGAAATTTCGTATCTGGCTTTCGCGGGTGACAGGTCAAGGATGTGTGGCAAGCGTACATCAGAGCCCCTCCCCGTATCAGCCGACCAGAGAGAGGTCGCCATGCCCCATATTGCCAAGGTCTTCCAGTCCGGCAACTCCTAGGCCGTCCGACTGCCAAAGGATTTCCGCTTCACCGTCGATGAGGTCGAGGTCACGCGCGAGGGCGATGCCGTGATCCTCCGCCCGAAGGCCGGTGCGGCCGGACATTGGGTCCTGCTGCGCGCGGCGGTCGACCGGGGCTTCAGTCCCGACTTCATGGCGGACGGCAGGGAGCAGCCGAACGAACAGCACCGTCCCGATCTCGACCCAGCGTTTCAATGATCTGCCGACTCCTCGACATCAACGCGGTGATCGCGCTGGTGAGGCGCCTTTCAGGAAGCGCTTCTGCGCAGGGTCGAATCCACAGAGACGGGTTCGCTGACCATCTCTTCCGTCGTTGCCCATGAGCTCCACTTCGGCGTCTATTGCAGCCGTATCGGTTTCATCCCGCAGTCGTGGAACTAACCGAGCGCAAACGTCGACGCTTTCAGGCAGCAGATGACAGCTAGCGTATTGCATATTGCACTACGATCCACTATTCTCTTTCCAATAGGAGAGCGCAATGGCTACCACAGCTGGACGTAAGGAACATCCGATCTCGATGCGTCTGCCCGAGGCCGACATCGCGATGATCGATCGTGCGGCCGGCCTACGAGGCCGATCGCGTACGGATTTCGTGCGCGACGCGGCCGTGCGTGCGGCCGAGGACGTGCTGATGGAGAACGGGCTCATCCGTATGAGCCCGGACGGCTTCGCCGAATTCATGGCAGCGCTATCCGGTGCGGGAACGCCGGTGCCCGAAATGGTGGAAGTGGCAAAGCGTCCGGCCCCGTGGGAATCCGGCTATACGGCCAAGCGCTAAGCCGTGGCGATTTCGGCGCCCGAGCCTCTCACCGCAGCTCACGACGTTTCGGAATTCAGCTGCGGAAAGCCGACGCTGGACCATTGGCTCAGGACCCGCGCCCTTTCCAATCAGGAAAAGGGCTTTACGGCCGTCCTAGTCGTTCATGAAGTTGGACGTGTCGTCGGATACTATGGTCTTGCGCCTACGGCCGTCGTTCCGAACGTGCTGCCACGCTCTATCCGTACCGGCCAGCCGCCAGATCCTGTTCCCTGCCTGCTGCTCGGCCAGCTTGCGACCGATATCAACTGGGCCGGACGCGGGATCGGTACCGGTCTCCTGAAACATGCACTCGAGCGCTGCGTTCATGCAGCCAGCCTCGTAGGCGGCCGCGCGCTCATGGTCAACGCGGTCGATGACGAGGCTGCCGCCTTCTGGCGCCGGCGAGGATTCCTCCCGTCCCGAGACGATCCACTCGTGCTGTTCCGCTCGATCACCGATATCGCCGCGTCTTTGGCAACGCTCAGTCGGTGAGTGTCAACGGCGGGTTTGCGCCGCCAAGTCGGACGTTCATGATCG
>Ga0206106_100705_pt1 | contig 9072 bp, 3 predicted proteins | sample 1B1ome_FD_148677 | JGI IMG/M metagenome (GOLD analysis project Ga0206106, IMG submission 148677) | Enriched microbial communities from leaf-cutter ant dump, University of Wisconsin, Madison, United States - 1B110A | ecosystem: Environmental > Terrestrial > Nest > Insects nest > Nest dump | place... | reverse complement strand
ACGCCCCACGCCCCACGGCCCCACGGCGGAGTGAGCCATGCCATGCCCGGGCACAGAACGCGGAAAAGCCCCGCCCCAGAGACTGGAGCGAGGCTTTTCGCAATCTGCTTTGCACCGCTTCGGGGGTTGCCCCCCGAAGGGTTACGGTTTCGGTTCCCCTTAGAAGGAGACCCGGAAGCCGCCGTTCACGCTGTGCGAGTCGTAGTTCTTACGCCCGAGTTCGCCGGTGTAGTAGGCGAAGATGGCCCAGGTGTTGTTGAACTCGACCGAGGCACCGGCGTCGAGCACGAGGCTGTCGCGGCCGATGTCCGGACCGTTCACGGTGAAGTACTTGTCAGCACCCGAGAAGCGGGAGGTGATCGAAGGCGCGGTGTCGAGGTACTCGTGCTTCCACTGAGCCCGGACTTCCGGCCGGATCACCACACTGCCCGTGTTGACGGTGTAGTCGATCTTGAGACCCACCAGCGACCGGAGCGAATCGTTGCTCTGCGACTCGAAGTGCAGCGGAGCGTCCGATCCGGTTTCCGTGAAGGAATCCAGCCCGGTGTAGGTGTACTGCGCCGAAGCGACCGGCCCGATGGAGAAGCCGCCGACGTGGAAGTCGTAGCCGACTCCCAACAGGGCGTTGAACTCGCCGCCGTCGCTGTCGCCCTGGGCGAAGCCGCCGAGGGTGGCACGCTTGGTCTTGTAGGAGTTGTAGCCCCCACCAGCCGCGACGTTGAGGTATGCATTCTCACCGAAGACGCTGGCGTAGACGCTGCCACGCCCGCTGTTCACCTTGATGTCGCCATCGTTGGAGAGTTCGGACTCGGTGTTGGTGTAGCCACCGGTCAGACCGATGACGAAGTTTTCGCTCACCCGGAGGTCGGCACCCACCGTGACACCCGCCGTGCGGAAGTCCTGACCAAGAGCCTCGGAGGTGTTCTTGATGGTGGACCATTCCCCGTGACCGGTGACGAAGACGCTCCAGCGGCTCTGGTAAACCACCGGCTCGACCACTTCCTTGGTCACGATGCTCTTGCCATCCCATCCGGCGAGGGTCAGCCCGTCGGCGGTGTTGGCGATCGGCGCGCCATCAATGTTGATGGTGCCGCGATCGTTGCGCAGGGCCAGCCCTTCGGAGCTGAAGCTTCCGGCGCGCCCGGCGCGGACGGCGTCGAGGCGGCGCTCAATGTTCACGTTCTGGAGCTGCGCGGAGGCAGTGCTGATCGTGAAGATCGAGGTGAGCTGTTCAGGCGAGAGGAGCTGCAGGAGCCCCGGCACGTTCGAGACGTGGGTGTAGTTGAGGTGATCGAACACGCGGTCGAGCTGGTTGCGGACGGCGGCGTGGTCGAGGGCTCCGGCCACCTGGCGCTGGTTGTGCGTCAGGCCCTTGAGTTCCGCGAACTTGCGCTGGTTGACAACCGCCCAGACCGACTTCGGCGAGTACCGGATGTTGAACTCCAGCATCGTGTCGTTGGGGAAGGTGTGGAGCACGTTGTCGAAACGTCCGTCGCGCCCACCTTCCGCACGCAGGAGGCGGAAGCGATCGTTGCGGTACGCCTTGTAGTTGGCGTCCGTCGCCACCACGAGGGTGCCGCCGAGAACCGCTTCGCCACCGACGAGCACACGGTCATGCCGGCCGTCGGCCGTGATGTGCGCCCGGTAGGTGCCGTCCGCGGTCTGGATGTAATCGCCACCGACAAGGGCGGTGCCCACGGAGTCGCTGTAGAAGCCCGGCGTCAGCAGACCATCGTTGAAGAGGTTGCCGGTGATCGTCGGGTTTCCGTAGAGAACACCGCCGGAGGTCAGGAGACCCCCGCCATTGAGGTTCACGTCGCCTTCGACGATCCCCGCGATGTTGGCCGCGGCGTCCGCGTTGACGTCCACGAGCCCCGTGATGGAGCTGCTTTCGTCCACCAGGAGGTGACCGTCGTTGATGACGACATGCCCGGTGATATTGCTGTCGTTGAGGACGTCAATATCGCCGAGGTCGGTGGAGACCAGCGCGCCTTCGATGCGGCTGAAGTTATTCACCACGATGTCGCCATTGCCGACGGTGACGCTGCCTTCGATGAGGCTGTCGTCATTCACCAGCACCGCGCCGCGGTGGAGGTCGGTTCCGGTCACATTCACGTCGCCGTAGATACCGGCTTCGTGGCTGAGGGCGACGACGCCCTGATAGATATCGACATTGCCCATCACCCCGCTGTTGTCGGTGAGGGTCAGGTTGCCTTCGTCGATGGTGACGTCACCTTCGATCCCGCTGGCGTCGTCGGCGGTGATGTTGCCGATGTTCACATCGACATCACCAACGATTTCGCTGCCGAGGCTGAGATCGATGTTGCCGCGGTTGACTTCCACGTCGGAGTTGATCGCGGAGTAGTTGTTGAGGGTGATGTCCCCAAGGAAGACACCCACGCTGTCATCGGGATCGACGGCGGTGATCCGGGAACCGAAGTTCAGATCAAGGTTGCCATCGAGCACAAGGACGCTGCCGTTGATCCGGCCGACGTCGTTGAGGATGACGTTGCCACGGCCCACCTGGACGTCGCCGTTGATTTCGGCCGTTTCCACGCCGACGGCGTAGAGATCGCCCGGACGGCTCTCTTCCACTCCAACGTTACCGTTGATTTCGCTGTCCTGGATGACGGTCACCTGACCGGCCAGCACATTGACATCATTGTTGATGAAGCTGGCCGTCGTCACGTTGACCGTGCCGTTTTCGACCGTCACGTCTTCGCCGTCCACCAGCGCGCGGTTGATGGCGCTGCCGTGGGCGAGGGTGATGTTGCCGTTCTGGACATTAGCGCCGTTTCCAAGCACGGAGCCGTTGTCGAGGTCGATATCCCCGTTGTCCAGCGAGGCAAGGCCGCCGACCGAGCTTCCGTGGTTGAGGAAGAGGTCGCCGTCGCTCAGGTGAGCGGTGCCGACGACGGAACTTCCGTTATCCAGGCCCACGTCGCCCGCATAGACCTCAAGATCGCCGAGAATGTCGCTCTCGAGATTCAGGCTCACGAAGCCTTCGCCGATCGTCACGTCTCCCCAGACATTGCTGTCGCCATCAAGGGCCAGACCACCGTAGTCGATCCAGAGATCGCCGATGAAGTCGCTCTCTTCGTTGGCGACCACATCGCCGTATTCGACATACGTGTCACCGAGGATATCGCTGTCGCCCAGGAGTTCCAGATCACCGGTGGTGATGTGGACATCGCCGATGACGAAGCTTTCGTTATCGAGCGAGAGATCGCCGGTTACGATGCGGATGCCATTGTCACCGAAGAAGGACCCCACGGTGCTCTCGTTGAGCGAAACGTTACCGGTGGTCACCGTCAGGGAACCGTCGATATCGCTGTTGTTGAGGGTGGCGTTGCCGGTGGTGATGGCCACGTTTCCGTCAACATCGCTGTTGTTGGAGGCGCTGAAGTTGCCCGTGGCGATGGTCACGTCCCCATCAACATCACTGTCGTTGAGGGTGACATCACCCGTACCAAGGATGGTCACGCTTCCGTCCACGTCGCTGTTGTTGTTGGCGACGAGGTTACCGGTGGTGATGTCGATATTGCCGTCAACATCGCTGTCGTTGAGCAGGACATTGCCGGTGTCAACGATCACGTTGCCGTCGATATCGCTGTCGTTGACGGCGCTCAGGCTGCCGGTCTCGATGGAAACGTTGCCGCCGATGCCGCCGCTGTTGAGGTTGACGTCGCCGATGGTGACATCGACATCGCCAAAGACGCCGCTGTTGTCACTCAGACCGTTGATGATCACATCACCGGTGAAGACGTTGACGTTACCCCAGACAACGCTGTCGGTAACGAGCAACTGGCCGAAGGCGATGTTGACATTGCCGGTGTCCCCGATTCCGAAGAACTGGCCGACCATGCTGTCATTGAGGGTGACATTGCCGGTGTTGATGTCGATGCTGCCGCCAATCACCGAATCCGTCGCGGAAACGCCGCCGTCGCCGCCGATGCGGACGTCTTCGCCGATCCCGCTGCCGTTGGTGAGGGTGACGCTGCCGTCCTGGGTGATGATGGCGCTGCCGTCGATATCGCTGCCGTTGTTGAGGCTGATCTCGCCGTTACGCACGGTGGCGTCGCCGTCGATATCGCTGCCGTTGTTCAGGGTGATGTCGCCATCCCGCACCGTCGCGTCGCCGTCGATCGCGCTGCCGTTGTTCAGGGTGATGTTGCCATCCCGCACGGTGGCTTCGCCTTCGATGTCGCTGCCGTTGTTCAGGGTGATGTCGCCATCCCGCACGGTGGCGTCGCCGCCGATTTCGCTGCCGTTGTTCAGGGAGATGTTCCCGTCCCGGGCAGTGGCGTCGCCGCCGATGAGGCCGTTGTTGAGGGTGATGTCGTGGTCCACCACGGTCACATCCCCGTCAATGTTGCCGCCCGCCGTCACGCTGGCGCTGCCGTCGGCGAGGTTCACGTCGCCTTCGATCCCGTCGCCCACGCCGGTCACGCTCAGGTTACCGACGCCGTCGATGGTGAGATCGCCGCCGATGTGGCCGTTGGTGATGGAGACGTGCCCCGTGCCGATGCTCACGTTCCCGTGGACACCGCTGCTGTTGATGGTCAGCGCCTGCCAGGAGGGATTGCCGGTGGCATCGTCAATCCGCAGGAAGCCGTTGACGATCGTGGAGAGCGAGGAAAGGCTCACGCTGCCGTTGCCGACATGCACGTTGCCGCTGATCTGGGAACCGTTGGCGAGCGTGATGTCGCCGTTGTCCACTTCCACCGCCCCGAGAATGTTCGAATCGTTGTCGAGGTCCAGGTCGCCGTCATCCAGGGTGACGTTGCCGGTGATCCCGGAATCCGTGTTCAGGACGACATCGCCGATCTCGATGCGAACATCGCCTTCAATGCCGGAGTTGTTCTGGAGATCGATGTACCCGTCGTAAACCCGGACGTTGCCGTCAATGCCGCCAAAGTTGGTCAGGGCGACGTGGCCGTCTTCCACGGTCACGTTTCCGGTGATGACACCGTAATCCGTGATGGTGACATTCCCCTGATCGGCGATGGTCACGTTGCCGAAGATCAGGTTGCCGGTTCCCAGCTCCGTCCCGCCCGCGAGCGTGACGCTTCCGTTCTGGAGCGCGATATTGCCGTCCAGGCGGGAATCATCGGTAATGGAAACGTTCGTGTCAGCCGTATCTCCGGCGCCGCCGCCGGTGACGTTGCCGACAACCGCGCCGCCGTCCTCGATTTCGAGATCGGCCCCAAGGCGCAGATGGACATTGGCCTCAACGCCGCCGCCGTCCACCCGGACCTGCGCGTCGCTGTTGCCGTGCAGACCGGTCTGGATGTCGCTGGCGGCCACGGCGCCTTCCACCACCAGGTTGCCGTTCCAGATGTCAAAGTCGCCGGTGATCGCAACCCCGCCGCGGACATTGGTCGTTCCCGCGCCGCGTTTGTCGAAGCGCCCGCCATCGATGTAGCTCATGTCCGAGGTACTCTCGTGCCCGGTAATCAAGCCATCAATGTAGTTGACGCGATTGGCTCCCTCGACCCAGGAGGTGAAGGTGGCGTTGTCGCCGATCAGGCGGACATCCTTGTCAAAGCTGCTGCCGTCGGCATAGCGGACTTCGAGGTTGCCCGAGCCAAAGGCAAAGATTCCCGCATCGCTGGCGATCTGTCCGTCATAGGAGGCGTCCGTTCCGCCCTGACCAAGCTGAAGGGTGCCACCGTACACAAGCGTGTTGCCGGTGTAGCCCTGCGTGCCAAGGATGACGGCGGTTCCGTTCGTATCAAGCTTGGTGAGCGATGCCGGGCCGCCGGGGACATAGGTGATACCATTGTCGAGGGATATCAAACCGTCAACGAGGCTGACCCGGTCAACCGTCCCGTAATCAATCTCGAACGACTGGGCGCTGAGCCAATAAGCATTGGGGATGTTGCCCGAAATCGTGATTCCGCTCTCGATGATGAGCTTGTTGTTCCCGTTGCTCCAGTTCTGGATGGGCCAGTCGCCCCCGAGGTTCTGATCGGTATTGAAGGTTGTCTCCGCAACCGCCCCACCTCCCATCATCGCAGAAGCAATGATCGCGGCAGAGAGGCCACGTACGACCTTGCGGCCTTTACGGAAACCGGAACCCGGCTTCGCGTGGATAAATTTATTCTGGTTACCTTTACTCATGTTCGTTTTGGTTTGAACTGCTGTTTTCCTGATTTCTGCGAGGGGAGGTATTCCCCCAGACGCGCCCTGGGTGTAGCCTGGGGGCGATCGGGCCGGTTTTATCAGGTGGGCAGCGCCAAGGTCAACGAAATCTTGCTTTCCCGGGCTCCCGTCCCGGGTCAATCCGGGTGCTTTCTCCCCCGTTTTCGGGATAAAATCGGGAAAAACAGCCCCGTGTCGGGGTTTCCCTGACCCAATAAACCGGTTTCTCGGGTTTCTCCGCAGTTCATTGAAAGTCCAGCGGTTCGTCACCGGTTTGACATCAGGTTGCATTCCCCGGGCGCACCCCCCGCAATCCGGGCATGGGAGCAAAACCCGGCAGAGGATCAAGCCAACATTTTCCCGTTTTTCACCTACCGCGAGGATTTGTCTCCCCCAGAGAAAACCGCCTACCCTTCACGCATGGAAACCACTTCCCGCGATCCTTCCCCGCCCCGGCGGATCCTTGACTGCGACGTCCACTGCAACCCGTATATGGAATCGCCCGAGGGGTTGAACCGATACATCCCGGACCGATACCGGACCGCCATCGACCTTCACATGGCGGGCCAGCCCGGACACGGCTATTCCAACCCGGGCGGTCAGGTCCAGCGCACGGATTGCACCTACCAGTCGCCCGAAGACCTTGAGCGCGATCATCTGGACCGCTACGCGATCACCTACGCGGTGCTCCAGCCGCAGCCGACCACGGATTTCGGGCTCAAGCATTCCATTGACCTCGGCAACGTCTTCTGCCGGGCGGGCAACGACTGGCTGGTGGAGACGTACCTGGACCGGAGCCCCCGCTACCTGGGGTCGATCTGTGTGAACCCCAACGACCCTGCGGCGGCGGCGGCGGAGATCGAGCGTCTGGGGGATCATCCGCAGATGGTGCAGGTCGTCGTGCCGGGGGAGGCGGCGTTTCTTTACGGGCACCGCTACTATCACCCGATCTACGAGGCGTGCGAACGCAAGCAGCTCGTTTTCGCGGTTCATCCCGGCGCGGAAGGGAGCTACCGTTCCTCCACCTCCGTGGGCCGGCCCTCCTCCTATTTCGAGTGGCACTGCTCGCTGCCGCAGACCTTCATGGCTCATGCCACCAGTCTGGTGCTCGAAGGGGTGTTCGAGAAATTCCCGGGGCTCAAAGTCCTGCTCACCGAAGGGGGCTACGGCTGGCTGGCCCCGCTGATGTGGCGCATGGACAAGAATTTCAAGGCGCTGCGTGCGACAACCCCCTGGCTGCGCGAGACGCCCTCCGCCTACGTCCGCAGGCACATCCGGCTGACCACCCAGCCGGTGGAGGAACCCGCGAACCCGGCGCACGCCCTGCAAATGATGGAGATGGTCGGCGCGCGGGAGACGCTCTGCTTTTCGAGCGACTACCCGCACTGGGATTTCGACGACCCCTTCCGCGCCTTCCCCAGCCGGATTCCGGCGGAACTGATGGAGCGCATCCTCTGGGGGAACGCATGGGATCTCTACGCGGCCAAGCTCGCGCCACTGGCCCGGCACGCCGAAACCGCGGAGGTGGAGAAATGAGCGAACCATCAAAAACCATCGACGCCGCCTTTGAAAGCGCCCGCCACCCGGCGCAACCGGCCCCGGGCCAACGGGGACGGCTGCGCGTCGGCCCGGCCGAAGCGGTCACGGCGGGAAGCTGCACGATCGTCGAAGACGGGCGGCTCTCCATCGGGGTCTACCGGATCGAGGGCCGTTTTCATGCCATCCGCAACACCTGTCCCCATCAGGGAGCGCCCTTGTGCAAGGGGCGCTTGATGTCCACCCACGCTCCCGGGGCGGTCGGCGAATACAAGCCGGATCTGGAAGGCCGCGTCCAGCGGTGCCCATGGCACGGATGGGAGTTCGACATCCCGAGCGGAAAAGGGCTCTACGACAATCGCTCCCGCGTGAAGACATACCGGTGTGTGGTGGACGAGGAGGGGATTCTCTGGGTCGAGCTATAGCGTGGTGTCCAGTAACGGTTGAAATGACGCATTTTGAGACCAAAAGGCAGCTTTCAGCCGCTTTCGGCAAATTCGTGAACACGCCCCAATAAAGAACCAAGCCAACGGGACAATAGGGAGACCAGGCCATGGCGTCATGCGTTCCGCACGCGCCTCCTTGCCCGAGCGTTTCCGCAGGCATCCCTCCAGCCGCATGGTTGAGAGAAGGGGAAGCGTTTTCAGGAACCCTTTTCAGCAAAGCGGAGAGAGGGCGGCGCCGATGGAAAGGATTGCGGCGATCGATCTTTGGCCCCGTTTCCCGCTTTCCCTCTCCCTCGCGCATTGTGTAACATCGCCAAATGCTGGCTAAGGTTTATTCGGCAGCCGTCTACGGGGTCGATGCATACGAAGTGGAGATAGAGGTTAACGCGGCCAAGGGGGCTCCGGTGGCGGTGATCGTCGGGCTGCCGGATGTGGCTGTGAAAGAAAGTCGCGACCGCGTCTTTACCGCCATTGCCAACAGCGGCTACCGGGCACCCAGGGGCCGCACCACGATCAACCTCGCCCCGGCGGATGTCCGCAAGGAAGGGCCGAGCTTTGATCTCCCCATCGCCCTCGCCACCATTTCCGCAGGCGAAGAAGTGCGCCTTCCCGATGCCGAACAATACGCGTTCGTCGGCGAACTGGCTCTGGACGGCTCCGTGCGCGGGGTCAACGGCATCCTGCCCATCGCATTGGAAGCCCGGCGCAAGGGGAAAAAGGCAATCATCGTACCGGAAGAGAACGCGCATGAATCCGCAATGGTCGAAGGGATCACCACCTACGGCATTCGCCACCTGCGGGACGCGTTCGAGTTCCTGCGGGGGCTGACCACGCTCACCCCGCATCCTCCGTCCGCGTTTGAAGAAGAAGCGTGGGAGGATGAGATCGACTTCGCCGATGTCAAAGGCCAGCAGATGGCGCGGCGGGCCATTGAAGTGGCCGTGGC
>Ga0206106_100699_pt1 | contig 9313 bp, 5 predicted proteins | sample 1B1ome_FD_148677 | JGI IMG/M metagenome (GOLD analysis project Ga0206106, IMG submission 148677) | Enriched microbial communities from leaf-cutter ant dump, University of Wisconsin, Madison, United States - 1B110A | ecosystem: Environmental > Terrestrial > Nest > Insects nest > Nest dump | place... | reverse complement strand
AATGACCGGGTACTGCCGTTCTTTGCTGAACAGAGTATGGGCATTATTCGCATTCTGACCGACCGCGGTACCGAATATTGCGGCAAGCCGGAAAATCATGATTACCAGCTTTATCTGGCACTCAATGACATCGAACATTCCAAAACGAAAGCCAATCATCCGCAGACCAACGGTATTTGCGAACGCTTTCACAAAACCATCTTGCAGGAGTTCTACCAGGTGGCATGCCCGCGCAAGATTTACCAGTCCATTGAAGAGTTACAACACGATCTGGATGATTGGATGGCGTACTACAACAGTGTGCGGACTCACCAGGGAAAAATGTGCTGTGGACGCACCCCGATGCAAACTTTAATTGATGCAAAGAAGATATGGGACGATAAAATTACCGAATTGAATAACTGAATCTGATCTAACAGGTACTCGTCAAATCGGGTAACTGTCAGACCAGATCTCAACTACTACACTTCAGAAGACTCGCTCGCGATTATGAGCGGCTACCCCAAACCTTGGCTGGGCTTCATTTTGTCGTCTTTGCCATTTTGATGTTAAGCCATGTGCCAATTCTTCAATGTGCCTAACACGCTCTAAAACCGGTTCCTGTCCCACCCCTCACACAACGTCGCACCATCTCTTACACAGCGCACTACCCAATCAAATCGGATGAATACCGCATCTCGAAGGTTCGCAATCTGTATAGAAGCCGAAAGCTGCCACGAAACTGCTCCATGTACGATAAGTCAGTTTCAATCAGCAAGCAGGACACTCCATGCGATCCAGATCCTTTCTTATTACAATGATCCTACCAGCTGTCTTGTTCCCGACGGCTTACGGTTCCCAGCCGGAAGCAATGCCAGATAAGCCGGCAAAGATCGAACCGGTCAACCACGAAACCAATCTCCTCAAGCTCACCTTGTCAGCACAAGCCATCCAGCAGCTCGGCATCGAAACCGCACCTGCAAACGACAGCGAGAGTGCAAACAGCATGATGCTGCATGGTGAAATCGTTGTACCACCCGCAAGTGGTGGTGTGCCGATCACTTCAACGAGTGATCTTGCTATGCTTGCATCGAACCAGGCACGCGCAGATGGCGATGTGATGCGTACTCGCGCAGAACTTGATATCGCACTCAAGAATGCCGCACGTGCCAAGGCACTTGTACGCGAAGAAGCAGGCAGCATCCGGGTGCATGACGAAGCACTGGCCACTGTTGCAGTCGCGCGGGCGAACCTGCGCGTTGCCCAGACCCAGCGGGCGCAATATGGTCCGCCGATTACCGCGATGAATCGGATAAAACAGGTGTGGGTACGCGTGCCGGTTCTGGCCGCGGATATGTCACGCATCAATCTCTCGACACCGGCCCAGATCGCAGCGCTTAGCAACGGAAATGAGCACCACTCGGCACAACCGGTCAACGGCCCGCCTTCCGCCAATGCTGCTGCCGCCACGATCGATCTCTATTATGCGCTTGGCAATACCGGTTCCCTGTTTCGCATCGGGCAGCGCGTGTCAGTGGAATTACTCGCCCACAGGCAGTCTCGCGGCCTTTCCATTCCCGCATCGTCGATCCTGCGCGATATCTATGGTGGCGAATGGGTCTATATCTCGACCGGCAAGCGCAGCTTCGAGCGCAGGCGCATTGAAATTGCGTCGATACAGGATGGTCAGGCATTTCTTGCTCGCGGCCTGAAATCCGGAATGAAAGTCGTAACCGCTGGTGCCGCCGAACTGTTCGGTACCGAATTCGGCGTCAAATAAGGTATACGATGCTGAACTGGCTTGTCACCAACGCACTGCGGCAGCGTGTCCTCGTGCTCGCGCTTGCCATCGTTATGATCTTCATCGGGGTCAATACGACGCGCAACGTCCCGCTCGACGTATTCCCCGAATTCGCGCCACCCATGGTCGAGATCCAGACTGAAGCACCCGGACTGTCGACCGAAGAAGTCGAAAGCCTCGTCACTATCCCGATCGAGATGGTGGTCAATGGCGTGCCAGGACTCAAGACATTACGCTCGAAATCAGTACTGGGCCTATCCTCCGTCGTGATGATTTTTGCCGAAGGAAGCGACGTCATCCGTGCCCGGCAGCTTGTTCAGGAGCGCGTGGCTGTGGCGGTCCCACGCCTGCCAGCCAACATTCGTCCACCCGTAATGTTACCGCCACTGTCCGCGACCAGCCGGGCCATGAAGATTGGTTTATCGTCGGACATACTCGATCAGATTGCGTTATCAGATGCCGTGCGCTGGATGATCAAACCCATGTTGATGGCGGTACCCGGCGTAGCCAATGTTGCGATCTGGGGCCAGCGTGATCGCCAGCTTCAGGTGCTGGTCGATCCCGCGCGCCTCCGTTCCTCGGGTGTGTCGCTCGCCGAAGTCCAGCGCGCTGCTGGCGATGCCGCCGTGTCCTTGAGCGGCGGTTTCATCGACACACCGAACCAGCGCTTTGCAGTGCGCCACCTGTCACCACTCGAAACGCCAGAGGATCTGGCCCGCACGGTGGTGAAACTCTCCAATGGGGTGCCGATCCGCCTGGGTGATGTGGCCACTGTGAAGGAAGGCCATGCTGCGCCAATTGGTAGCGCAATCATCAACGATAAGCCTGGTATCCTGCTGATCGTCGAGAAGCAACAGGGTGGAAACACGCTGGATGTCACCCGTGGTGTCGAGAAGGCACTCGCAGAACTCAAGCCGGGTTTGACCGGGATCGTGGTCGACAGCACTATTTTCCGCCCCGCCACTTTCATCGAGAAATCGCTGGGTAATCTGACCGAAGCGATGGCAATCGGCTGTGCATTGGTCGCGATGGTGCTGATCCTTTTCACCAGAGACTGGCGCTCAGCGACGATCAGCCTCACGGCCATTCCACTTGCACTGTTGGGCGCTGCATTGATACTCGGCTGGTGGGGTATCAGCATCAACACCATGGTGATCGCGGGTCTGGTGATCGCACTAGGTGAAATCGTGGATGATGCGATCATCGACGTCGAGAATATCGGCCGGCGATTACGACTCAACACTGCGCTCGACGAACCCAGATCAGCGTTCGATGTCGTCCTCGCTGCCTCGCTCGAAGTCCGCAGCGCAGTCGTGTTCGCCAGCTTGATCGTGGTGCTGGTATTCTTGCCGATCTTTTTCCTTGAGGGTATATCGGGTACCTTCTTCCGTCCGCTCGCAACTGCCTATGTGCTGGCGATTGGCAGTTCACTCCTCATCGCGCTGACGGTCACCCCGGCGCTCTGTTTGTTCATGATGCCGCGTGACGGCATCCGGCATGAGGACACGCGCTTCGTCCGCTTCCTGAAGGCATGTTACCGCCCTGTCCTGCCCCGGCTCATCAAACGGCCGAAGCTGGCTGTGGTAACAATCACAGTCGGCCTGATCGTCGCAGGCATCGGTTATCTCGGCTTCAAGGATCAGTTTCTGCCGAACTTCCGCGAAACTGATTTTCTGATGCACTTCGTCGAAAAACCCGGCACATCGATCGAGGCGATGGAGCGGGTGACAATTCGCGCCAGCAAGGCACTGCGAGCCATTCCGGGCGTGCGTAATTTCGGGTCGCATATCGGCCGCGCCGAAGCGGGCGACGAAGTTCATGGCCCCAATTTCACTGAGCTGTGGATCAGCCTGGATGAGCGGGCCGACTATGATGCGAGCGTCGCCAGAATTCAGGCAGTGATCGACGGTTATCCCGGCCTCCAGCGCGACCTCCTCACTTATCTGCGTGAGCGAATCAAGGAGGTACTGACGGGGGCTGGCGCCACCATCGTGGTGCGAATCTACGGGCCGGAGATCGATCGGCTCCGTGCAACAGCCGAGCGGGTGAAGATGGCGATCTCCGATGTACCAGGTGTCACCGATCTCAAGGTCGAAATGCAAAGCTTCATCCCTCAGATCCAGATCAAACCCAAACCTGAAGCGCTTGCCGCCTATGGACTGACCACCGGCGAAGTTCGGCGGGCTGCGGTCACACTGATCCAGGGTGTGAAGGTTGGTGAAGCCTATCGCGATCAGCGCAGCCTCGACGTGACGGTCTGGGGCACTGAAGACGTACGCGGTGACCTTCATGCCCTGCGTAACCTGATGATCGAAATACCGGCAGCCGGAGCCGTGCAAGGTGCTGGTCAGACCACAATCGGTGGAACACAGGTCAGGCTGGGCGAAGTCACGGATATCCGTATCATGCCCGCAGCCAATGAAATCAAGCGCGAGAATGGATCACGGCGCATCGACGTTACGATGAATATTTCCGGTTCCAATCTCGGCGCCGTGGCCCAAGCAGTGGAGGCTCGTGTCAGTCAGATGAAATTTGCCAACGGCTATTATCCCGAATTCCTTGGAGAATATGCCGCACTCCTGCAATCGCAGCGCCAGCTTCTGACACTCGGTCTGCTGTGCCTCGCAGGGATCCTGCTGCTTGTCTGGCTTGAATTCCGCTCGCTGCGGTTAACCGGTCTGATCGCGCTCAGCCTGCCCTTTGCACTGGTCGGCGGTGTGATCGCAGTGGCGCTATCAGGGGGTGTCATGTCGCTCGGCGCGCTGGTTGGATTCGTGACCGTCCTTGGCATCACTGCCCGCAATGCCCTCATGATGATCAGTCACTTCCGCCATCTGGAGGAAAAGGAAGGTGAAACGTTCGGCTACACGCTGGTTTTGCGTGGCGCCGAGGAACGGCTGATCCCGATCCTGATGACCGCATCCTGCGCTGCACTCGCACTGCTTCCGCTGGTCATGCGCGGCGATGCACCGGGCCATGAAATCGAACACCCCATGGCGCTGGTGATCCTGGGCGGCCTGATCAGCTCGACTGTCCTCAACCTGCTGTTGATGCCCGCCCTTTATCTGCGCTTCGCCAAAGGGCAGCGGGCACCGCTGCAACCGAAACTCCAGCTGCCATAGTCATCACATGATCTGGAAATTTTCATTCGGCCTGATTGCCCTTGCTTCTCTCGCAGCTTGCGGCACAATCAGTGAAGTGCGCTCTCCTTCATTGCTCCCGGCAGCACAGTTGGAATTTATTGAGGCAAACACGCCAGGTGTAATAACCACGATGCTTCCGGATCAATGGTGGCGCCTCTTTAACGACACTGAACTCAACACCCATGTCGAGCGTGCACTCACCGCTAATGCCGATTTGCGTGTCGCTGTCGCCAATCTCGAAACGGCCCGTTCAATGGTCCGGCAAGCAGATGCAATCCGCTTACCGACCACCATCATCGAAAGCGGCGCAGGCCCTGACCGGGCAGACAAGCAGCCCAGTACGGCGTCGGTGCCCAAGTCAAACTACGATCTGGGCATGATGGTCGCCTACGAGATTGATTTGTTCGGGCGGCTAAGCAGCGGTGTCCGTGCCGCGCGTGCCGATGCCGAAGCGTCTGCAGCACTGATGGATGCTGCAAAAATCACGGTCGTAGGCGATACAGTCTCAGCGTATATCGACTACTGCAGCGCCGTTCAAATGCATACGCTGACCCAGACGCTGGTGCACGCACATGAACGCAGCCTTCAGCTCGTCTCTCAGCAGTTTCAGGAGGGAGAAATCTCGCCGCTTGAAGTCGCACAGGCTCGAACCGTTCTGCAACGGGCCAGGGCCGATCTTGCCCTTCTCGAGGCAGATCGCCGCCGGGCTTTATTTCGTCTTGCCACGCTCGAAGGATTTCTGCCGGCAACAGCAGATACGTGGCATCTATCCTGCAAGAATATCCCGAAGATTAGCGCGCCTCTTCCCGTCGGGGACGGAGCCGCTCTCCTCGCTCGCCGCCCGGATATCCACGAAGCGGAGCAGCGTGTCATCGCCGCGACTGCCCGGATTGATGTCGCCCACGCGGATCTTTATCCGAAAATTTCGCTGGGTGGTTCCGCTGGCCTGATCGCTGGCGGGTTCGATGCCATTCTGACGCCGCTCATCACCTGGTCTTTCCCCAATCAGAGTGCCGCACGTGCGAAAATCGCTGTTGCCCAGGGCCAGGAAGCAGCAGCGCTCGCAATCTGGGATACGACCATTCTGCGTGCGCTGCAGGAGGTCGAAACCACGCTTGCGGATTACCGGGCCGAGCAAATACGCCGTGCTGAGCTTACGTCCGCACTCATCGAGAGCGAAAAAGCCGTTCGCCGCGCGCATGCCCGTTTCCGGCTTGGCGCTGACAGCTACCTGCTAGTGCTCGACGCAGAACGTACCCGGATCGATATTGCCACATTGGGTGCTGCCTCGGATCTGCGAATCGCGCAAACGCAGGTAGCTCTGTTCCGGGCACTTGGCGGGGGATGGAAACAACCACCAGAACAGGTGAAATGACCATATCATGAGCACCATGAAAATTCTTGTTGCCGATGATCATGAGGAAACACTGGATTTCATCCGGCGTGGACTGACTCAATCGGGTCATATCGTCTCCACGGTTAGCGATGGCCGCGATGCGCTCTTTCGCGCCACCGAAGAAAGCTATGATGCAATCATCCTCGATCGCATGCTGCCGGGACTCGATGGCCTCTCGATCCTCAAGATGCTGCGCGCGGGCGGCATCCATACGCCGGTACTGCTGCTGACCGCCATGACCAGAATAGCAGACCGGGTAGAAGGGCTGGAAAACGGTGCGGACGATTACCTCGTCAAACCTTTCGCTTTCTCCGAACTGCATGCACGCCTCCACGTGATTGTCCGGCGCCCTGCTGTTGTAGAACCGGAGACCAGCCTGCGCGTTCTCGATATCGAACTCGATCTCAGTAAACGAATCGCCCGTCGCGGGGGAAAGCGCCTCGATCTTCAGCCACGTGAGCTGCTGATGCTTGAAGTACTCATGCGTAACCCTCATCGGGTGATGACGAGGACGATGCTGCTGGAACGCATCTGGGATTTTGACTTCGACCCCCAAACCAACATTGTCGAAACCCATATCAGCCGCCTGCGCGCGAAGCTCAATACCAACTTCGATCAGGATGCGATCGTCACGATCCGCGGTGCAGGCTATATGATCCGCAGTGAATGAAACTGCATGTTATTCCCCGGACGACGTTCGGTCTTGCCGTCATAGTAAGCATCGTGCTTACTGCACTGGCCGTTCTTTCCGGTCTGGTGGGCCGGTATTTTGCACATGAGGAACTTGAGCGGCAACTCGATCACCGTGTCGCCACCGAAAGCAGCGTGCTGATAGAGGAATATGATCGCGGCGGACTTGCTGCCCTTGCTGCCATGGTCGATTCACGCCACGATCGTCACGAAAACAGCGGGCTTGGTTATCTGCTAGTCGATCGCCAGGGGCGCCGACTGGCAGGCTCACTTCAGGCCAAAGCACCCCGCAAGGCCGGCTGGCGAGAACACCTTCGTGTCGGAAAAAAAACCAAAGGAGAGCGCCGTACCTATCAGGCATTGACCGTAATCCTGCCCACGAGAGAACGGCTGGTGGTTGCTGCAGATCGAATGCCCGTCAATGAGATCGATGCAGTCATCGGCTGGATCACCGCGGGAATGACTTCAGCGATGCTCATCATGGGCATTGGCAGCGCATGGATTCTGGGCCTGATCACCCGACGGCGTATCGACAACATCAGCAAGGTGGCCAATGCCATCACCGCCGGCGACCTTTCTCGCCGTATTCATCGGAACAATCGCGCGGGTGAGTTCGACCGCCTGGCTGAAACACTCAACCGCATGCTGGATCGAAACGCCGAACTGCTCACCAATCTGAAGCAGGTCTCGACCGATATTGCTCACGATCTGCTCACACCACTCGGCCGTCTGCAGCAGCAGCTCGAGCTGGCGCTCACAGACTGTCAAAACACGCAGGATTATCGTCACTCAGTAGAGCGTGCAATCGCCGCTGCAGTTGAAATCCAGCAGCTCTTTTCCTCTCTGCTCAAAATTTCAGAAATCGAATCGCTCGCGCTGCGCAAAACGTTCACCCCGGTTTCCCTGACGGAAGTTGTCAGGCGCGTGACCGATGCATTTCGCCCGGACATCGAAGAAAGCGGCCGCAAGCTGATCGTGCGGCTGGATCATGATCTCCATATCCTGGGTGAACGACATCTGCTATCGCAACTGCTGGTCAACCTGATTGAAAACGCCATGCGGCACACGCCTGTCGGGACCACAATCAGCGTCATCCTCAGCCGCACGGCTGACCTCGCCATCCTTACAGTCGAAGATGACGGACCCGGCATTCCAACCGCAGACAGAACCCGTGTGATCGAGCGTTTTGTGCGTCTGGAATCAAGTCGATCTACACGAGGACACGGCCTCGGGCTCAGCCTTGTCAAGGCGATTGCAACGGCACATGAGGCGGAACTCCTCATGGAAGACAATGCACCAGGGCTGCGTATTCACCTGTCTTTCACGGCGCTTCCCATCGGCGATAGAAAGGAAGACAACAAAGCCGACAAGAATTCGATCAGGAGAAATAATCCGTATTGAAGATACTGCCTGAGAACCTGTTCAAGGTCTCGATTAAGAGATGCAGCGCAAGGCAAAATTGAACGAAGAAACGGAGCATACTCGAAGTATGTGAGCATTTTGAGTGCGATTTTAACGCCGCAATGCGCCCTTCAGCGAGATATTGAACAGGTTCTGAAGGCGCGCCAATATCCAGGACAGATCAGCAGTCATCATCGGCCGGAACGAAACTGCCGAGGTTACATACCATACCGTCCAACTCACCCGATCCATGCGATACATTAGGCACCAGGATCTCATCCCCCGGACAATATTCTGCGTGTACGGTCACCGGCTTGAATGATCCCACTATAAACAGATTGCCACATGCCTTCGGCAAGATGTTCCGACGCGTACTTCCGTCACGAAGATGAAAATCAATGGTACGGGCCTCACGCACATTGATCCGGCGAACATCAGCCCGGTGCACACAGTTTTCACTGTTCGCCTCTGATCGAGATGGCAGCGTGTGAGTACAAGATGCCAGAGATAAAAAAATAAAACCTAGAGCGATAATCTGTAGTAGTTGAGATCTGGTCTGACAGTTACCCGATTTGACGAGTTCCTGTTAGATCAGATTCAGTTATTCAATTCGGTAATTTTATCGTCCCATATCTCCTTTGCGTCAATTAAAGTTTGCATCGGGGTGCGTCCACAGCACATTTTTCCCTGGTGAGTCTGCACACTGTTGTAGTACGCCATCCAATCATCCAGATCGTGTTGTAACTCTTCAATGGACTGGTAAATCTTGCGCCGGAATGCCACCTGGTAGAACTCCTGCAAGATGGTTTTGTGAAAGCGTTCGCAAATACCGTTGGTCTGCGGATGATTGGCTTTCGTTTTGGAATGTTCGATGTCATTGAGTGCCAGATAAAGCTGGTAATC
>Ga0206106_100694_pt1 | contig 9670 bp, 5 predicted proteins | sample 1B1ome_FD_148677 | JGI IMG/M metagenome (GOLD analysis project Ga0206106, IMG submission 148677) | Enriched microbial communities from leaf-cutter ant dump, University of Wisconsin, Madison, United States - 1B110A | ecosystem: Environmental > Terrestrial > Nest > Insects nest > Nest dump | place... | reverse complement strand
CCCTGATCCAGTACCAGGCTGATCGCATCCAGTTTGAATTCCTTCGTATATTGCTTTCTTATTACCATTCCTTCCTCCAGTTAAGACTATCTTCTCTTAACCGAGGTGTCCGGTTTCATTAAACCACGTCAGTTCATGCTCACGTTATCTGCAAATGAGCTCGCATTTATCAGCTTCGGCTTGCATTCCATCGTGACGTGCTCACGCTAAGTGAAAATGAAATTTGTGTTGATTGTGAACTGCTACAAATAAGTATTTACTCATTCATGTCAAAAACTCACATCAACACACGGTAATTTCTTTTATCAGCATCGGATGATTTGAGGACGCGGTACTCCATCCCGCTGGCCACTGCGATCTGCTGGGCGAAGTCCTTCTTGGCCTGCACTACGGCGTCCTCGATCTGGTTGTCGGCTTTCACCTCGACGATCACGTATTTCAGGCTGCCATCCGTCTCTTCGCGCTGGAAGATAAAGTCGGGGTAGTAGCTGCGCACAGTACGTGAGTCGGGGTCGATGTACTGAATGAAGAAATCGGACTGGCCGTGAGTTAGCATCCCGGTGAAGTATATTTTTTTCACACGCTGCTCTCGTAGCAGATCCCAGAACAGCCAGTTTTCCGAGCCGGAGTCGAAGCAGTAGGTATCAAGGTGGAAGCTCTTGGCGCGCTCGTCGTCCTTGATCTGCGCGTCGCCCATCCGGACGATCTTGTCCTTGGCTGCCGACACCTCGTAGTAGCCGTTCGGCGGCAGCTTGATCAGATCGACCTCGTGCTGCTCGGGCTCCTCGGGCTGCTGCGACTCGTCGAGGTCGTAGAGCTGGCGGAACAGGCGCGGGATGATCTCGTCGTAGAGCAGCTCGTTGAACTCGTTGGTCATGGCGACCAGCTCGGCGGTGCCTTCCTTTGTCGCGTCGAGAAGTTCCTCGATTTCCAGCGGGGTGCGATTGAGGTAGCGCGACACTTCGGCCACCAGCGTTAACGGCGAGAAGGTGCGCTTCTCACGCTGGTCGGTCAGATCGAAGGTGCGGCTGCCCGAGGCGCGGACCGCGTCAGCGGCGGTCAGGCCGTCCTGTTGCGTTTCGATTAGCCGGTACTTCTCGACCAGCGGCCCCCAGGTTTCCTTACTGGTGCGGTCGAGGCCCAAGGCCTGGCCGGGCACGAGCTGCTTCTCGCGCATCTGGTACTGCTTGCGCACGCGCACCAGCTTGATCTTGACCGGCGGCTCGACCACGCGCACTTCCACGCGTTCTTTGTCCTTGCCGGTCTGTTGCAGCTCGTCGGCGCTGATGCGGAAGTTCTGCTGCAACTCGTCGTTCAGGGTCTTGAGGTTGCCGTCCGAGAGGAAGACGTGGCCGGTGTGCTGGGCCTCGCCGATGGCGCGCAGGCAGCGCATGGTGGCTTGCAGCACAAACACCTTCGACTTCGGCTCGCGGAACAGGCCCACGCCGAACAGCGAGCGGCAGTTCCAGCCCTCGCGCCCCTTGTTGACCAGCAGGATGAACTGCTTCTCCGAACTTTCGGTGTCCAGGCGGTTGAACTCGCGGATGTCGTCGTTGGTGGTGATCTTGCTGTCGCCCACGTTGACCAGAATTCGCGAGGTTGGGATGCCGTGCTTGAGCAGCGCACGCTCGACGGCAGGCTTCAGCTCTTCGGTCAGCTCTTCCACGGTGGCCGCGAAGAAGGCCAGCTTGGGCAGCATTCCTTCCGGCCGCAGCTCGCCCGATCCTTTCAGGAAGCTCTCGATAGCGATGTCCACAAACTCGTCGGTGCGGGTGTTGGCGTAGCCGTGCAGCGTCACCTTCTTTAGAAAGCCCTTGTCGATGGCTTCCTTCAGGCCGTAGGCGTACACCACCTCCGGCAACACCTCGCGTCCGACGTAGGGCGTGCCGGTGTAGTTGTAGCAGGCCACTACGCGGGTGCCCGCTGCGTTGAGGCTGGCTGCGAGGATGTCGATGGTGGTTCGCAGGCTGGTGTCGGTTTCCTTCGCGCCAACGCCCATATCTTTGGCCAGCGCCTTGCCGAACGCGTGGTGGGCCTCGTCCACATAGATGCCCAGCTGCTCCAGGCGGCGCAGCTTCTCGAAACGCTGGTTGGTGGTCAGTTCGCCTTCTTCCTCGGGCTGGTCAAAGTTGTAGAGGTCGGCGGCATCGGCATAGACGCCGGTGGCCGACAGCGTTTCGCCGGTCGCGCCGAACAGCTTGTCGATGGAGGTTTTTTCCTTGTGCTGGCGCTTGAGGATGATCTTCTGCGTGTTGGAGACGATGATGTTGAAGCGGGAGCGATCCAGTGTGTCCAGTGAGGTGCCTGCTTCTTCGAGGTAGTGGAAGCGCAGATGTGTGGTCAGGAAGTTGACATACTCCGGTGGCACCACGCGGGTGAGGTCGAAGGATTCGATTTCCTTCAACGATTGCAGCACCGTTTTGTCCGGCGCGAACACCAGTGCGTTGTGGCAATAGCGCGCATCCTTCTCAAATTTGTTGCCCAGCAGGAACTCGTAGAAGATGCAGGTCGCCATCAGGATGGTTTTGCCCGTACCCATCGTCAGCGCGAAGATGTAGTTTGGATAGGCGCGTGAATTCCTACGTATCGCTGCAAACACAGCTTTGTATTGATCCTGCGTAATTTCATCAAACATACTTACTTGCTGCTGCGCATGCCTGGAAACAACTCCTCCCTCGCTACGTCCTGCGAATCGACCTTGTTTCTCGAACCACTGCTGGAAGATTTCCTCCACCTTGGCGCTTCCTAGGAACTCCTTGAGGAAGACGTAGGTTTCCAATGCTTCGAACTGCGGCTGGCGCAGGAAGGCCTTGGGGTTCTTGTCCGGGTTGTTGAAGTCGAGGAACTTGCGGGTCAGCTCCTTGTAATGCTGCCGGATCGTGCCGCGATTGACTTGGTAGAAGTACCAGAGGAACTGGAAGAAGGCGAAGTCGAGCGACGCGCTCACTGCCTTGGCTGCGCGCTTAGTCGCCATTGCAGACGCTCCCTTCCCACGACTCCGACAGCAGGTCGGTGATCTTCACGCGGATGGTGCCCGCGTCATCCGGCACCTTGTACGTGCCCTTGACCATCTCGTTCTTGCCAGGGATGTCCACTACCGCCGGTTGCAGCACCGCGCCGTCGTAGTTCCAGTCGATCAGCACCGACTCGGCCAGTTCCTTCCAGTCCTCGACCGCTTCCTTCTGCAGCGAGAGTTTTTGCAGCAAGTTCATCGGGTAAAACTTCTCAATGACCAGCTCGCCCTTCTTGATGGACACCTTGGCCTGCGAGTCGCGTTTGAATTCCAGATCGGCCTTGTCGCGCAAGATGTCCACCACTTCGACGTCGATCTTGAAGGGCTTGGCGGCGAGTTCCAGCTCCGCCCGCAATGTGGGCTCGTGCCCCATGCAGACGAGGGTGATCTTCTCGACCGGGCGGTTCGGGTTTTCGTGCTGCTTGCGCTCCCAAGCCTTGTAGTCGAAGCCCGCGATCAGCTCGTTCAGATCGGCGCGGGTGGCGATGCGGTTGACGGGCATGATCTTGACCATGCGCCCGTCCTTTTCGCCGTCGAACACAGTGCTGAACTCCAGCTTCTGGATTTCTAGCGCTTCGATCAGCAGTTCCTTGGCCTGAGCCGGGTTGCGGAACAATTCGTAGTTGTTGACGTTGTAAAACTCGAAACCTGTGAGCTGATGCCCCTCAGATTTAATAGGGAGTTGACGTAATGTTTCAGCCAAGCCAAGTAGCCGCTTTGATGTCGTTTGTATTGCGCCAAGATTGATATCTGCGCCAATAAAGCGGCGTCCAAGTTTCGTTGCTACTGCTAATGTAGTCCCTGAGCCCGAAAAGCAGTCAAAAATCAAATCTCCTTCATTGGTTCCTCCTTGAATAATTCTTTCAAGAAGCTTCTCTGGCTTTTGTGTCGGGTACTCTGTATTTTCAATAGCTCCGCCTTGGATGTTTGATATGTCTGTCCATAGATCGTTTATCTTCACACCTTTGTTTTCGTCGAGGTACTGCTTCTTAACAGGAACTTGTCCAGGATTCCATTGAATAATTAGGTTGTTTTGCAGATCTAATTCGAGTTGTGCTTTGGATTTCGCCCAAGTTTTTACTACCCCTAGGAATTCATACCTTAGATTATTCCTGTCAGGATTCATGTTGGTGATCGGAATGGTACGGAATCGCCGTCCGGTTGGCAGTGGTGCAATTCCTCTTCTTTGGTCAGCAGATAAAGTTAGTATTTCCCCAGTCGGCGTCTCGACGTACTTATAGTTCCTTTCGATTTGCTCGTCCGCGAGTTCTCTAAATTGCTGGTTGAAAGTAAATTCGGAGGACTTGGAGTAGAAAAGAATCGCATCATGCTCAGAGCCATAGTTATTAAAACTTGTTGTTTTTGTTGCTTTCTTCCAGCAAATTTCGGCCCTGAAATTATCCTGGCCAAATATCTCGTCAAGTATGCACTTTATGTGATGGGACTTCTTGGGGTCGCAGTGCAGAAAAATGCTGCCATTTTTTGTCAGTAGCTCTCTAAGTAGGCAAATTCGCTCAAATAGAAATTGTAAATATTCATCGTTTGACCAAATGTCTGTATATTGCTTTTCCTCGAAGATGCTGTGCTCTGATTCTGCATTAACCCCTTTGATTCGTATGCTTTTTTTGTAGTCTGCTTTTGAATCAAACGGCGGGTCGATGTAGATCAGATCAACCTTGCCCCGGAACTCCTTCAGCAGGTGGCTCATCACCTGAAGGTTGTCGCCCCAGAAAATCTTGTTGCGCCAACCGTCCACTTCCTCGCCGTGGACTTCCTTCAACTGCGCCGGGTAATATTGCGTCGAGGTGAACGGGCGCTTGCCGCGCCAGTTGAGCATCGGGTAACCCTTGATCGGCTCGAACTCGTACTTCTCGACGGTGGTGGTGCCGCCATCGGGCGTGGCTAGTTGCAGGCTGTCCTGCGCGGGGGTGTTCTTGTTCATGAGTTGTTTTCCCTGAATTTCCAGTTCTTGTTGTCGCAGTAGGCGCGCATATCGCAGCTCTGGCACAGCTTGGCCGGGCGTGTCGCAATGCCATAGTCCTGCCGCTCGATGCGGGCCACGATGTCGTCGAAGCGCGCGATGGTCTTGCCGATGGCGCGGTCGTCCTTGCTGAAGGAGACGTAGGGATTCCCTCCGTCCTCGCCAGTGTAATACAGATGCATCCGGCTGACTTTCTGGCCGGTGCGTTCCTCAACCAGGTGGGCGTACACCTCCAGCTGGCTCTGGTACTGGCGCAGCCGATCCCGATCCATCTCCATGTCGGGCTTCTTCTCCGACTTAAAGTCGATGATCTCGACCGTGTCGTGTTCGCCGCGAATCAGGTCGACGCTGCCCTTGAGGATGTACTGATCCTTTACCAGCGAAATCTCGACCTCGGCTTCCTTGATGCGATCCCAGTAGCCGCTTTCGTTGTTGCTGCGCTCGTAGTAGCGCAGCACGTGCAGCAGAGCGGCCTGCTGCGAGCTGGGCGCAAGGTATACGCGCTCCTTCTTCGACAGCATCGCGTAGTTGGCCGAGAACCATCCCTTGATGGTGTCGAAGGTGATGCTGCCTTCCTCGCCGCGCAGCACCGTCTTGTGGATGTCCTCGATGGTTTGATGCACCAAGGTACCGAAGAGCATCGGGCTCTCGCGGATGGGCGCGAATTCCAGATCCTTGAAGAAGCGGTACTGCTCGGCGCAGTTCTCGAACACGGTGATTTGCGAGGTGAACGAGTATTCGCGCTTGAGGTTGATCTGCTTGACCGCCTCGAAGCTCAGCGCCGAAAGATCGACGGCACGCCAACTGGGTAGCTCGTAGAACAGGCGCTCGAAGTACTTCGACGGCGACTTGCCCCGGCCTTGCTTCTCCTGCGCCGCCAGCACTAGCAGGTTCTGCGCACGCGAGAAAGCGGTGTAGAACAGCCGCCAGAAGTCAAAGTTCTTGATGTGGTCGAGCGGCTCGAATCGTTCCTTCGAGAGATAGCCGCCATCCTCCAGCAATACGTCCAGTTCGTTATACTGCTTGCGCGGGACCGCTTCCAGCGAGCCGCAGACGACGACCGGAAACTCCAGCCCCTTGGACTGGTGGATGGTGAGGAACGACACGCAGCCCTTGGGCGCGTACTCGGCCTCGTCCTCGTACTCGCCGATGCCGCCGTCCTGCAAGAAGCGCAGGAACTGATTAAACAGGTCGCGGATGTTCTTTTCCAGCCATTCTGGGTTCAACACGCTGACGAAATGCAGGTACTCGAACTTGGTGAGCAGCTTGGAGAAGGTGCCGAGGTTGCGCGCCGCGCGCCCCTTGTCCACGCCCTGCACTGCGTCCTCGGTGAGAAAGCGCGAGAACAGCGGGAACTGGAGCAGTTGGTAAAACAGGCCGGAGAAGGCGTAGTCGGTGTTCTGAGTGAGCACCGCATGGCGCTTGGCCAGCGGGCGTGCCCAGTCCAACAATGACCTGTTTTCTGGCTTGCGCAGCTCGTCGGTGAAGGGCTTGAAGCACTGATGATCGTAGTAGTCCCAGATGGTCAGCGTGACGCCTTCGGCCCATGCCCGTACCTTGGGAAATTGAGGGAACAGGAAGATGAGCGCGCCGATCATCAGGCGGATCTCTTCGCGCTCGAAGAACATATTCGAACGCGGCGAGAACACGGGCACGCCCTGTGTTTCGAGGAAGCGCGCCAGCGCCACCACCTTGTCGTTCTTCACCGAGCGGAACAGGAAAGCCACCTGATTCCAGTCCGTGAGCTTGCCGGATGCCTTCAGGCTGTGGAGGAAGGCCAGCACTTCGGCGTGCCAGTTGATGGTGTCGCCCGTGTCGTCGCTGGCGGCTAGCCGCACTGCGGTGGGCATGTCGGGGAAGTCGTCTTCACGAGGGACGATCTGCTTGGCGAAGCGGAAGACGCGCGTGCCGTCGTCCCATATCTGCTCCTTCATCCATTCGTTGTAGAAGCGGATGATGTCCGGGTGCGAGCGGTAGTTGACAGTCAGCCTGACCTGCTTGCACTGGCCTTCGTCGAACAGTGCCGGAAACTCCAGAATATTGCGGATGGTCGCCCCGCGAAAGCGGTATAAGCCCTGGTCGTCGTCGCCCACCACACACAGATTGCGGTGCTCGCCTGCCAGCAGCAGAAGGATACGTTCCTGAATGGTGTTGGTGTCCTGATACTCGTCCACCACAAAATGGGTGAGCTTTTTGCGCAGTTGCGTCAGCACTTCTGGATGCTTATCCAACAGCTGCAGCGCCTCATACTGGATGCCGGAGAAGTCCAGTGAGTTGTGCTCGTTCAGAAGTTCCTGGTACTTGGCAAAGCAGGTGGCCAGGGCGCGGATTTCCGGTTCTGGGGCCACCGCCAGCGTGGTGGCGTTGAGCGCCTCTTCGCTGACCTTGTTGACCCACTTGAGCAGGTTTTCCGACTGCGCCCAGCGGCCCGTTTGGTCGTCGCCCATGACGAGCTGAACGTCGGGCAGTTCGCGGAAATCCTTGATGTGCTGGTAGAGGAAGTACTGCTGGTCGAACTGGTCGAACAGCGTGAAGCTGCGCTTGAGCCGGGTGAACTCGCGGAAGTCCTCCAGCAGCCGCAGGCAGTTGGAGTGAAAGGTACCGAGATACATCTCGTTCAGATTGAACTTGATACCCAGATCAGTCAACCGATTGGATATGCGCGTAGTCAGCTCGCGTGCGGCCTTGTCGGTAAAAGTGACGACAAACAGCGATTCCGGCGCGACGCCTTTCTGCGTGATGAGATAGACGATGCGCTCGACCAGCGTGAAAGTCTTGCCCGATCCCGGTCCTGCGATGATGAGCACCGGGCCATCAGTGGCCAGAATGGCGGTAAGCTGCTGGGAATTGGCTTTGGACTGAAACAATGGAGCGAAAGTAGTCATTCCATGTGTACGTTACTATCAAACTGACTCTTCAATTGCACCATTTTCCCCAATACGCCTATCACTTTCCGACCAACTCTGATGGTTATAACTTTATTTTTCTTTTCCACTTCCACTCACTTAATTTAATCCTGCTATCAATGCTTTATCAGAATTATATGTCAGCGATAATTTAATTCTGACCCACTCTTATCTTTTCCAATGATTAGCTGTTCCTTCAACGGCTGGTAAAACACCTGCTGTTCTTTTCCCTTGAACCGATAGTTGTGACCGCTGATCTGCACGATATGAGTGTGGTGAAACAATCCCAGCATTGCTGCAGTTAGCGTCTGATCATCAGCAAACGCTGTTGACCATTGAGAGAACGGCAAATTACCGGTAACGATCACACTACCTTGTTCATATCGCATGGCAATGATGCCAAAAAACAAATTGGCTTCATCCTGGCCAAATGGCAGATAGCCCATTTCACCGATTACCAACAGCTCGGATGATTCCTGAAGGTCATACAAAAGTTTCCTTTGCTAACCCCTGAGAGCGTGGATTCGACGATTTGGCCGAGTGATACATCAACGGAACGGATCAGTTCGAGCAATCTCGCTCCAACCATGATCGAATGTGAACGTCCGGACATGGCCGACGGGGTTCTGAATTCTGATCACGCGAGCTTGCTTCGGGTCAGTCGCGTGTTCGACTACGTACAACCAGTATCCATCGCCCTTTTTGCGCGCGCACTCAAACTGCACGTGCGACAATCCCACGGGGCGATCTTCCAAGGTGCCCGTCATCGACTTCACTTCGACCCATCGAATCTGTTGACCACCGCCGTTAGATTCGAAGAGATCGAAACCAAGGTTGCCTTCCGGTGTGCGTTGCAGCCGTGGTTCGATGGAAACGATCAGGGAGACGGCCTGATCCTCGATCTGCATCCGTGCCTCCTGATCAAGGCCATCGGGATCGGGGCCGTCATCATCGGGGTGCGTGCCGACGTAGGAAATGAATGGCCGCCCTCCTCCGTGGCCAGGTGTACTCTTTCCCTGCCCGCTGCCTTTGCCACCGCCGTTATCTCCGAAGGTGCCGTAGCCACCCCCATTACCCTGGCCACCGCTGCGCGAAGTCCCTGTGCCAGTGCGCCCTTGGCCACCACCTCCCGCAACTGTACCCACGCCATCACCACCGTCCGGATCTGGAGTGCCGGGCGAGATATCCGGCATGTCATCGCCGTACAGATCTTTCGCGCCGTCGTACACGTCGCCATCGGATGGCTCGTCCGCCTCTGACTCAGGTGCTGGCGATGCCTCGGATTCTGGCGCTGAATTCGCGCTCAGTCGAGACGTCAGCTCGGCAACGATGGCGGGGTCTCTTTGCAGCAGATCGAGAATCGCCGGATCGATACCTGCCTCTTTGGCGAGCTGATCGATGATCGGCGGCTTGAAGGTGATCTTGGTCAGCAGGAACGGATTGGGCTTCCAGCCGAGGGTGTCGAACACAACTAGCCTCGGCGGCACAAGCTCGCCGTCGGCGTTCGGCACCCAGGCGACCTGATTGAGCGTCCGGATGAAGGCGGCGTCGAACCGGGCGATCTTTGCCTCGTGGGAGTAGCCCCACTTATAGGAGCCGTAGAAGGCGGCAGTGCCGCGCACCTCCAGATCAACCAATGTGACGTGGTTTAATGAAACCGGACACCTCGGTTAAGAGAAGATAGTCTTAACTGGAGGAAGGAATGGTAATAAGAAAGCAATATACGAAGGAATTCAAACTGGATGCGATCAGCCTGGTACTGGATCAGGG
>Ga0206106_100693_pt1 | contig 9703 bp, 3 predicted proteins | sample 1B1ome_FD_148677 | JGI IMG/M metagenome (GOLD analysis project Ga0206106, IMG submission 148677) | Enriched microbial communities from leaf-cutter ant dump, University of Wisconsin, Madison, United States - 1B110A | ecosystem: Environmental > Terrestrial > Nest > Insects nest > Nest dump | place... | reverse complement strand
CTTCATGGCGACGCTGAACCCCGGCGACGAGGTCATCATCCCGCGGCCCTACTGGGTGAGCTATCCCGAGATGGTGGCGATCTGCGGCGGCACCTCCGTCTTCGCCGAGACCTCGATCGACAATGGCTTCAAGCTGACGCCCGCCGCGCTGGAGAAGGTCATCACGCCGAAGACGAAGTGGCTCGTGATGAACTCGCCGTCCAACCCCTCGGGCGCGGCCTACACGCAGGCCGAGCTCAGGGCGCTGGCCGACGTGCTGCTGCGCCATCCGCATGTGTGGACGCTGACCGACGACATGTACGAGCACCTGACCTATGGCGACTTCACCTTCCGCACGATCGCCGAGGTGGAGCCGGCGCTCTACGAGCGCACGCTGACGATGAACGGCGTGTCGAAAGCCTATGCCATGACCGGCTGGCGCATCGGCTACGCGGCCGGCCCGGTCGCGCTCATCAAGGCGATGGACATGATCCAGGGGCAGCAGACGTCCGGCTCCTGCACCATCGCCCAGTGGGCCTCGGTCGAGGCGCTCAACGGCCCGCAGGACTTCGTCCACAGGAACAAGGCGATCTTCCAGGCGCGCCGCGATCTCGTCGTCTCCATGCTCAACCAGGCGCGCGGCATCAACTGCCCGACGCCGGAGGGCGCATTCTACGTCTATCCTTCCTGCGCCGGGCTGATCGGCAAGAAGGGCCCGTCGGGCAGGACGATCGCCACCGACGAGGACTTCGTCACCGAGCTGCTGGAGGCGGAAGGCGTCGCGGTGGTGCACGGTTCGGCCTTCGGGCTCGGCCCCAACTTCCGCATCTCCTACGCGGCCTCGGAAGCGCAACTGGAAGACGCCTGCATGCGCATCCAGCGCTTCACCGCCTCGCTCGACTGAGCAGGACGGCATCGCCGATACGAAAAAGGCCCGGAGCGATCCGGGCCTTTTTCGTTTGCACGGCCGCCCCTTGCCCTCGCATCCGTCCCGTGTTTCCATGCGGCATGGCCTTCGAGCGGCCTCCCGAGCCGTCGCGGCCATGCGACGGCCGAAGGCCGGCCGCCGCTCATGTACCCCCTTGGGGGAAACACGAGAGGAAAGGCCGATCATCATGGGAAAACGCGCAGGAGACAGACGCAGCGGGCCGAAATGTATCGCCATTGTCGGCCCGTTCGCGAGCGGCAAGACAACGCTGCTCGAAGCCATCCTCGCCCGCACGGGCGCCATCCCCAGACAGAACGCCGTGTCGTCCGGCAACACGGTCGGCGACGCCTCGCCCGAGGCCCGCGCCCACGCCATGAGCGTGGAGGCGAGCTTCGCCACCATGGACTTCATGGGCGATGAGCTGACGTTCGCCGACTGCCCCGGCTCGATCGAGTTCGCGGCCGAGATGGAGCCGGTGCTGGCGGCCTGCGACGCGGCCGTGGTGGTCGCCGAGGCCGACGAGAAGAAGATTCCGGCCCTGCAACTGATCCTGCGCCGGCTGGAGGAGCTGGCGGTCCCGCGGGTGTTGTTCCTCAACAAGATCGACAGGATTTCCGCCGGCGTGCGCGACACGCTGAAGCTGTTGCAGCCGGCCTCGCGCACGCCGCTGCTGCTGCGCCAGATCCCGCTGCGCAGGGACGGCGCCGTGGTCGGCTCGATCGACCTCGCGCTGGAGCGCGCCTATGTATGGCAACCCCATGCCGAAAGCCAGATCGCGGCCATTCCCGACGACGAGAAGGCGCGCGAGATCGAGGCCCGCTTCTCCATGCTGGAGCGGCTGGCCGACCATGACGACACGCTGATGGAGCAGTTGCTGGACGAGAAGGAGCCGCCGCGCGACGAGGTGTTCGACGACCTTTCCGCCGACATCCGCGACGGCGCCGTCATCCCGGTGCTGATCGGCGCGGCCGAGAACGGCAACGGCGTGCTGCGGCTCCTGAAGACGATCCGCCACGACCTGCCCGACGTGGAGGCCACCCGCGCCCGGCTCGGCGCGCCGGCCGGCGGCACGGTCGCGCAGGTGATGAAGTCGGTGCACACGCCGCATGGCGGCAAGCTGTCCATCGCCCGCGTCCTGTCGGGCCCGATCGCCGACGCCGCCGAACTCGTGACCTCGGCCGGCAAGCCGGTGAAGGTCTCGGGCATCTACCGCATGCTGGGCGTCCAGCAGGCCAAGCTCGCCTCGGCGGGACCGGGCGCCACCGTCGCGCTCGGCAAGCTGGACGACGCCCGCACCGGCGACACGCTGGCCGCCGACAAGGCCGCGCCGAAGGCCCTCGCGGCGCCTGCCGTCGACCGGCCGGTCTTCGCCATCGCGCTGCGCCCGCGCGAGCGCAAGGACGACGTCAAGCTGTCGGCCGCGCTCCAGAAGCTCGGCCAGGAGGACCCCTCGCTCGGCATAGAGCAGAACCAGGACACCGGCGAGACGATCCTGTCGGGGAACGGCGAGATGCACCTGCGCGTCGCCGTCGAGCGGCTCGAGGGCAAGTACCAGATCCCGGTCGAGTCCTATGCGCCGTCGGTCCCCTACCGCGAGACGATCCGCAAGGGCGTCACCCAGCGCGGCCGCCACAAGAAGCAGTCCGGCGGCCACGGCCAGTTCGGCGACGTGGTGCTCGACATCAAGCCGCTGCCGCGCGGCGCCGGCTTCGAGTTCACCGACACGATCACCGGCGGCGTGGTGCCGAAGCAGTATTTCTCCTCCGTCGAGGCCGGCGTGCGCGACTACCTGAAGAGCGGGCCGCTCGGCTTCCCGGTCGTCGACATCGCGGTGAACCTCGCCGACGGCTCCTACCATTCGGTCGATTCCTCGGACATGGCCTTCCAGCAGGCCGCCCGCATCGGCATGAAGGAAGGCATGGCGCAGTGCTCGCCCGTGCTGCTGGAGCCGATCTTCAAGGTCGACATCTACACGCCGTCCGAATCGACGGCCCGGGTGACGGCCATCGTGCCGCAGCGCCGCGGCCAGATCCTCGGCTTCGACGCGCGGCCCGACTGGGACGGCTGGGACGTGGTGGAGGCGTTGATGCCGCAGGCCGAGATCGGCAACCTGATCGTCGAGCTGCGCTCGGCGACGGCCGGCGTCGCCACCTACCGGGCGAGGTTCGACCACATGGCCGAGCTGACCGGGCGCGGCGCCGACGATGCGATGAACCGGCAGGGCAAGGCCGCCTGACATCGGTTCGTCGAGGGGAGGCGGCCGGCTCCCGCCCCCGTCCTCTCCCCGTCCGCGGGGAGAGGGAAGCCGCGTCGGCGCCGTGGGCTACACGAAGTAGCTTTGCAACGGCCGCACCTCCAGCGAGCCCGCCTTCAAGGCCGCGATGGCCTCGGTGACGGCGGCGGCGCCGGCCATCGTCGTGTAGTAGGGCACCTTCTGCATCAGCGTGGCGCGGCGCAGCGACTTCGAATCCGACAGCGCCTTCTGGCCGTCCGTGGTGTTGAAGACGAGCTGGACCTGGCGGTTGCGGATGGCGTCCTCGATGTGCGGGCGTCCTTCCAGGACCTTGTTGATCTTCTCGGCCGCGACGCCGTTTTCGGCGAGGAAGCGCTGCGTGCCGCTCGTCGCCAGCACGCGGAAACCCAGCTCGGCGAGGCGCTTCACCGAGGGCAGCACCTTCTTCTTGTCGTCGTCGTTGACGGAGACGAACAGGGTGCCGGAGCGGGGGAGGTCGACGCCGGCGCCGAGCTGGCTCTTGGCGAAGGCCAGCGCGTAGTCGCGGTCGAGCCCCATCACCTCGCCGGTCGACTTCATCTCGGGGCCGAGCAGCGTGTCCACGCCCGGGAAGCGGGCGAAGGGGAAGACGGCTTCCTTGACCGCGATGTGGCCCATGCGGCGCGGGTCGGGTTTCGGCCCGTAATGGGCGAAGGCATCGTCCAGGCTCTCGCCGGCCATGATTCGCGCCGCGATCTTGGCGATCGGCTTTCCGATCGTCTTGGCGACGAACGGCACCGTGCGCGACGCGCGCGGGTTCACCTCCAGAACGAAGATCGTGCCGTCCTTGATGGCGTATTGCACGTTCATCAGGCCGCCGACGCGCAGCGCGCGCGCCATCGCGGCGGTCTGGCGCTCGAGCTCGTCGACGATCTCGTCCGTCAGCGAATGGACCGGCAGCGAGCAGGCCGAGTCGCCCGAATGGATGCCGGCCTCCTCGATGTGCTCCATGATGCCGGAGACGTAGACGTTCGCGCCGTCGCAGAGCGCGTCGACGTCGACCTCGATGGCGTCGGTCAGGTAGGTGTCGAACAGGAGCGGGTTCTTGCCGAGCAGCGTGTTGATCTGGCCGGTCTTGTCGTTGGGGTATTTCTGCCTGATCTCCTCCGGCACGAGGCCCGGCACGGTGTCCAGCAGGTAGGTCTGGAGCTGGCTTTCCTCGTGGATGATCTGCATGGCCCGGCCGCCCAGCACGTAGGACGGGCGCACGACCAGCGGGAAGCCGAGCTCGGAGGCCACCGTGCGCGCCTGCTCGACCGACCAGGCGATGCCGTTCCTCGGCTGGGTCAGGTCGAGCCTGCGCAGCAGCTTCTGGAAGCGGTCGCGGTCTTCCGCGAGGTCGATGGCGTCGGGGCTGGTGCCGAGGATGGGGATGCCGGCCTTCTCCAGCGCGTCGGCGAGCTTGAGCGGGGTCTGGCCGCCGAACTGGACGATGACGCCGTGGAGCGTGCCGGCGGCATCTTCCGCGCGCAGGACCTCCAGCACATCTTCCGCAGTCAGCGGCTCGAAATAGAGCCGGTCGGAGGTGTCGTAGTCGGTCGACACCGTCTCCGGGTTGCAGTTGATCATGATCGATTCGTAGCCGGCCTCGGCCAGCGCGAAGGCGGCATGGCAGCAGCAATAGTCGAACTCGATGCCCTGGCCGATGCGGTTCGGGCCGCCGCCGAGGATGACGACCTTCTTGCGGTCCGAGACCTTCGCCTCGTCGGAGAGGCGGCCGGCGAACGGCGTCTCGTAGGTCGAGTACATGTAGGCGGTGGGGGAGGCGAATTCGGCCGCGCAGGTGTCGATGCGCTTATAAACAGGATGAACGTCGAGCTTTTCGCGAATCTTCTGAATCGCTTGCGCGTCCGAGTTCGTCAGGGACCCGAGCCGGGCGTCGGAGAATCCAAGAGCCTTGAGCATGCGCAGGTTCTGCGCATCCTGCGGCAGGCCGTGCTCGCGGATGCGGGCCTCCATGGCGACGATTGCCGCGATCTGTTCGAGGAACCACGGGTCGATGCGGGAGATGGCGTGGACCTCCTCGACCGTCGTGCCCATGCGCAGCGCCTGCGCGACCTGGCGCAGGCGGTCGGGCGTGGGCGTGGCGAGCGCGGCGCGGACGGCGTTGCGCGCGTCGGGGCTGTCCAGCCCGGCGCCCGGCGCGATGCCGGGGATCTCGATCTCGTCGAGGCCGGTCAGCCCGGTCTCCAGCCCGCGCAGCGCCTTCTGGAGCGATTCGGCGAAGGTGCGGCCGATGGCCATGACCTCGCCGACCGACTTCATGGCCGTGGTCAGGGTGGGCTCGGCGCCGGGGAATTTCTCGAACGCGAAGCGCGGGATCTTCGTGACGACGTAGTCGATGGACGGTTCGAAGCTGGCGGGGGTGGCGCCGCCGGTGATGTCGTTCTCCAGCTCGTCCAGCGTGTAGCCGACGGCGAGCCTGGCCGCGACCTTGGCGATGGGGAAGCCGGTCGCCTTGGAGGCGAGCGCGCTGGAGCGCGAGACGCGCGGGTTCACCTCGATGACGACGAGGCGGCCGTCGGCCGGGTTGACGGCGAACTGGACGTTGGAGCCGCCGGTCTCCACCCCGATCTCGCGCAGCACCGCGATGCTCGCGTTGCGCATCATCTGGTATTCCTTGTCGGTCAGCGTCAGCGCCGGCGCGACGGTGATCGAATCGCCCGTGTGGACGCCCATCGGGTCGACGTTCTCGATGGAGCAGACGATGATGCAGTTGTCCGCCCGGTCGCGGACCACCTCCATCTCGTATTCCTTCCAGCCGAGCACGCTCTCCTCGATCAGGACCTCCGTGGTCGGGGAGGCGTCGAGGCCGGAGCGCACGATGTCGAAGAACTCGGCCTGGTTGAACGCGATGCCGCCGCCGGTGCCGCCCAGCGTGAAGGAGGGGCGGATGATGGCCGGCAGGCCGATGGCGTCGAGCGCCTGCGCGGCGACGCCCATGGCGTGGCCCATATAGCGCTGCTTGCGGTCGCCCTCGCCGAGGTTCCATTCGGTCTCCAGGGCGTCGAGCGCGCCGTCGAGGTCCGGCGGATTCGACGCCTTCAGCTCGGCGCGGCGGGCCTCGTGCTTGCGGCGGTCGGCGTCCTTCACGTCGGTGGCGTTGGCCAGCATGGAGCGCGGCGTCTCCAGCCCGATCTTCTTCATCGCCTCGCGGAACAGCGCGCGGTCCTCGGCCTTGTCGATGGCCTCGGCGTTGGCGCCGATCATCTCGACATTGTAGCGCTCCAGCACGCCCATGCGGCGCAGCGACAGGGCCGTGTTGAGCGCGGTCTGGCCGCCCATGGTCGGCAGCAGCGCGTCGGGCCGCTCCTTGGCGATGATCTTGGCGACGACCTCGGGCGTGATCGGCTCGACATAGGTCGCGTCGGCCAGCTCCGGGTCGGTCATGATGGTGGCGGGATTGGAGTTGACGAGGATGATGCGGTAGCCCTCGGCCTTCAGCGCCTTGCATGCCTGCGTGCCCGAATAGTCGAACTCGCAGGCCTGTCCGATGACGATGGGGCCGGCCCCGATGATCAGGATCGACTTGATGTCGGTGCGTTTTGGCATGGAAGGTCCGCTTTGTCGGCCCTGCGCGGAGGCGCGGCGCGGGGCTTTCCGTTTGGCGCGCTCACGCGTCGCGGTGCCCGGCCGGCTGCGCAGGTTTGGAATCTGTCAGGCTAGGCCGGCCTTATAGGCGACAGATCGGGGGGATGGAACCCCCGCGCCGGCTTATTCCAGAGGCGCGGGAACGGGCGGGGCCGCCGGCCGTTTTCCTGCCGGCCCGCGGCATGCGGCCGGGGCCGGACACAGGAGGACCACGATGGGCGTCAACGAAGCACCGACCGCGAAGGGCAGGGAAGCGGCCAAGGGCCTGAAGCAGGCGAGCAAGGCGGAGGAGCGCAAGGTCGAGGCCGAGAAGGGCTCGCACCTCAAGAAGGGCGCCGAGCGCTTCGACGAGCGCGCGCGCAGCTCCGACGGCAAGAGCGCCGGCGCCAAGCAGCGGTAGGGATGGGGCAAACCTCGCGGCCGTCATCCCGGCCGCAGCCCGCAGGGCGGAGAGCCGGGACCCATTGATCGGCACGGCCGGTTGGCGGGTTCGCGCTGCCATGCGTCTCGGCGAGGACCCGGCCGCGCTCCACGACGTTCGCACCACTGGGTCCCGGATCATCGCCGCTGCGCGGCTCGTCCGGGATGATGGCCGTGAGATTGCGCTCCCCTCAGCGTCCTCCAAGCTGCTCGACCAGCGCCTCGGCGCGCGAGACGGCGGCTCGGGCGGTCTCGACGGGCTGCGGCTGGCCGGACTTTTCGAGGAGGGCCAGGCCGGTGCGGCAGCCCTCCAGCGCGGCGCGGGCAAGCGCGGCATCGGCGTCGTGGCGGGCTTTCTCTGTCTTCAGCTCGCAGGCCGTGTTGGCGAAGGGGCCGGCATAGGCCGGCAGCGCGGCGCTCATTGCGGCGGCCTCGTCGACGAGCTTTTCGGCGCGCGCGTAAAGGTCCGGGTCGAAGCCGCCATCGCGCAGGCGGCGCGTCATGAAATATGCTGCGTCGTTGGCGGCGACGGCGCCGATCTCACGGCTGCCGAGCGCGTGGGCGACGTCGTGCAGCTCGACGCCGGCGCCGATCGCTCTGTCGATGTCGGCGGCGCGGCCGGTGACCCCGGCGAGGCTGCTTGCGGCGCCCGAATATTGCTGGAGCAATTCGCCATAGGGGACGGGATTTGCGGCGGCCGCGCCCCAGGCGCGGTACTGGTCGAGCGCGCCGCCGAGCGCTTCCGTGCCCGACCGGAGCAGGTCGAGGTCTCCGGTGGCGTTGCCGAGCCAGTAGCTCGCCTTGCCGAGGTCGGCCTGCACCTGGGCGTGGAATCGCGGGTCGGCGGCGGCCGGGCTGGCGTCGAGGACGGCGCGCATGGCGTCGACGGCCCGCTCGAGGGCCGGGGCGTCGCCCTCGCGCAGCGAGATCGCCGCGCCGATGCGGGCGCGCTGGTAGGCGAAGGCGCGCTTCTGCTGGTCGGTCAGCGCCAGCGGGGTGGTCCGCTCGGTCCTGTCGAGCATGGCGAGCGCTTGCATCAGATGGGCGGTGTCCGGCTCGTAGGTGCCCATCTTCGCCAGCGTCAGGGCCTGCTGGAGCATGGCGTCGGCGGCCGCGCCCGCATAGCCGGCCTTCGAATAGATCTCGACCGCCTGGCGGCCGGCGTCGAGCGCGGCGTCGAGATGGGTGAGGTTGCCGAAGCGCTCGGCCCATTCCAGCCCGAGCCGGCCCTGGACGCCCATGATCTCGGCATAGATCAGCGGGTAGCGGTCGCGGTCGAACATCCCCAGCGTCACGCCGACCATCTCGCCCGCGGTGGCGAGGGCGGCCTGCGTGTTCTGCCGCAGCGCCATGTCGAGCGCGATCGAAGCCGACTTGACCATATAGCGGCCGGCGAAGTCGTCCACGTCGGCGTCGCCGTAGAGGGCGCCGAGCGCGGCCGTCTGCGCCCGCATGGCCGCGAAAAGCTGCGGGTCGGGGGCGGCGATCCATTGCAGGTATTGCGCCTGGAAGGTGCGGAACATGGCTTCCGTCTCGGCCGCCTTGTCGTCCGCCGCCCGCGCGAGCTCGCCGGCTTCGCGGAACAGCTTTTCGGCGGCGGCGAAGGAGGCGGCGTCGCCGGTGGTCGTCCCCAGCTGGCCGACGGCGCGGCCGGCGTCGATGGCGATGCGGGCGCGCTCGGCGGCCGGGAGTTCGCCGTCGTTCCCGGCCGCCAGCCGGAGCTGCTCGCCCGCCTCGCGCAGGGCGGCGGCATCGAAGCCCTTGGTGCCGCGGATCAGCAGGGCCAGCCCCAGCTCGTGGCGCAGCCGCGGGTCGGCGGCGGCGTCGCGGCCGATGGCATCGCGCGCCAGCTTTTCGGCGGCCGAGAGCGAATCGTCCGCGCCGCGCAATTCGGCGTCGATCAGATAGGCGTCGATCTGGGCGCGGCGGTAGCCGGCGGCGCGCGCAGGGTCCCATTCGGCGACCGTATCGTATGCCTCGCCATAGTCGGCTGCTGCCTCGACGTGGCGGAACAGCAGCTTTTTGGTCTCGGCCGAGCGGGCAAACACCTCGGCGTCCTCGCGGATGCGGGCGCGCAGCTCCTCGGCCTGCTGCCGGCGGGTCGGCCGCAGCGTGGCGACGCGCCGCTTGGCCTGCTCGCGAAAGCCGTCGGCGGCGTTCAGCGCGCCCTGCGTCTCGGCGTCGTCCGCGAGCAGCGTCAGGCGTTGGATCTCGGGATCGGGGTTGGCGAGCCCGTCGCGGGCGGCGCGGGCGGAGGTGAACTGCGCGATCTGGGCGCGCAGGCGCGTCTCGACCTTGTCGGGATCGTCCGAGGGCGAGATGTCGAGGGCGCGCATCATGGCGAAGACGACGCTCATCGGCACGTTGCCGGAGCGGGCCAGCGTCTCGGCCTGGCCGCGCTGGGCGTCGGGCAGGCCGGAGATGCGCACGAGGAGCTGGCGGCGCTCGGCCAGGATGGCGCCTTCCTCGCCGGCCGGCGCGGGCAGGGCCTCGCCGAAATAGAGCAGGCGGCG
>Ga0206106_100692_pt1 | contig 9727 bp, 8 predicted proteins | sample 1B1ome_FD_148677 | JGI IMG/M metagenome (GOLD analysis project Ga0206106, IMG submission 148677) | Enriched microbial communities from leaf-cutter ant dump, University of Wisconsin, Madison, United States - 1B110A | ecosystem: Environmental > Terrestrial > Nest > Insects nest > Nest dump | place... | reverse complement strand
ACTGCTCCTCAACGATCGACAGGAGCCTGTTCCACTGCACCTGCAACCGCAGGCGGTCGAGCGGATTGCGCGCACTCATGGCTGGTCTCCAGGGGCAGGTTCGATGCGTTGCAGGCGCAGATAGCCGTTGGCGAGCACTTCAGCCACATAACCACGATCGACGAAAGTCGTCGTGTGGCTCTCCGTGACGAGTGCCGGTCCGGCGAGCGCCGAACCGGGAACGAGGTCAGGGCGCCAATAGGTCGGAACTTCTTCAGTCCGATTGGAATCCACGTCGAAGACCGACGCGACCGCGAACGGTTTCGCAGGGCTCCGTGCCGGGGTTTGATCGATCGGCGAGACGGCGGCGGGCTCGGCGCCCACGGTGACCGACCAGTCGATGATTTCGATCGGAGCGTCGGGAATGGCGACGAAGTTGGCGGCGGAATAGATCCGCTCGAAGGACGCACGCAACGGATCGACGTCGGCCGCCTCCAGAGGACGGTCGGGCAGGAGAACCGAGAGTTCGTGGCCCTGACCGACATAGCGCATCATGGCGGAGCGGCGTTCGACGACTGCGCCGCCTCCGACATGGATATCGACGAAAGCATGGGCATCCCGCGCCATCTCGTCGAGCAAAGCGTTGGCGACGGTTTCGTCGAAGCGGTCGAGGCGCATGAAGTGCGTCTTCACCGCCTCGAAGGACACCGGAGCGCCCAGGAAGCCGATGGCGGAGCCGACACCCGCGCCCTTCGGGACAATCACCTCCCGCACGCCGAGCTTGCGCGCGAGCCGGCTCGCATGCAGCGGGGCGGCCCCTCCGAACGCGATCATAGAATGGGTCTCGAGGTTCTTGCCGCGCTCCGCCGCATAGCGACGGCCGGCATTGGCCATCATCTCGTCAACGACATCGGACACCGCGAAGGCCGCCAGCTCGGTCGTGAGCGACATGGGCCCGGCGATGTCGCGATCCAGCGCTTCGCGAGCAGCGGCGACATCCAGGCGGATCTGGCCGCCGGCGAAGCGTTCGGCGTCGATGCGGCCAAGCACGATATCCGCATCCGTGACGGTGGGCCGCGTGCTGCCGCGGCCATAGGCGGCCGGTCCCGGTTCGGCGGCGGCGCTTTCGGGACCGGTCGCAACCCGGCCGAGCTTGTCCATATGGGCGATCGAGCCGCCGCCGGCGCCGATTTCAACCAATTCGATCACAGGTATGCGTATCGGAAGGCCGCTGCCCTTGATGTAGCTGTCCTGGCGATCGACCTCGAACGTACGGGACGTCACAGGCCGCGAATCCTTTATCAGGGCGAACTTTGCCGTAGTGCCGCCCATGTCGAAGCTGATCGCCTCTCCGACGCTGCATTCCGCTGCGATCCGGCTGGCCAGGACCACGCCGCCCGCAGGCCCGGATTCGAGAAGCCGCACCGGGAAATCGACGGCTTGCCGCAGGCTCATCAACCCACCCGCCGAAGTGACCAGGAAGATCGGCGCCCCAAGTCCGCGCTGCCGCAAAAGCGATTCGAGCCGGGTGAGATAGCGCGCCATGATCGGCTGGACATAGGCATTGACCGTGGCCGTCGTGAAACGCTCGTACTCACGGATCTCCGGGCAAACGACGCTGGAGAGCGACACTGACAGGCCGGGCAAATGGCGCAGCAGCAGTTCACGCACCCGCATCTCGTGAGCGGGATTGCGGTAGCTCTGGAGGAAGCAGACCGCGACGCTCTCGATCTCCCGCTCCTCCAGCAGCCGGGCAAGCGGCGCGACTGACGCCTCGTCGAGCGGGCGTACCACCTTGCCGTCGCGGTCAATCCGTTCAGCGACGGTAAACCGCAGGTTACGCTCCACCAGCGGCCGCGTTTTCGAGATCATCAGGTCGTACTGGTTGTGTCGGCTCTCATAGGCGCTGTCCACGATGTCGCGGAACCCCTCGGTCGTGATCATCGCCGTGCGAGCGCCCTTGCGCTCGATGACGGCGTTGGTGGCGAGCGTCGTTCCGTGGATGAACACGCCGATGTCGGCCACCGCGACGCCGGCATCCGCAAGCGCGGCTTCGATACCCGAAAGGGCGCCCCGTTCGGGCTGCGCCGGCGTCGTCAGCACTTTCGAGGTGAAGAGATGGCCGTCCACGTCCAGGACGGTGTCGGTGAAAGTGCCGCCTATGTCTACGGATAATCTGATCATTGAAGTCTGGTGTCCCTGGCAACCCTGCGCGAAGTGTCCGGTTCAGGCCCCGCGCTCCATCACCGCGAGCAGACGGTCGATATCGGCCTCCAGATCCTCCACCGCTTCGACCCCGACGCTCAGGCGCAGAACCATATCGTCGCCCGTCCACGGCCGCACGCTGCGGTATGGCTTGACGTTCATCGGCGCGACCAGGCTGCGTGTGCCGCCCCATGAGGCGCCGATCGAGAAGGTGCGAAGGCTGTCAAGTGCGGCCCCGATGCGATCGCAAAGCCCGTCCACGAATACGACGCTGAAGACGCCGGACGCTCCCCGGAAATCGCGTTTCCATATCTCGTGTCCCGGCGAACCCGGCCTCGGGGGAAACAGAACTGCCTGGACGGCACCGCTTCGGGCCATGCGCTCGGCCAGATGCGCGGCGATGCGCGCCGAATGCGACACCCGCACGGCCATCGTCTCCATGCCCCGAAGAACCAGCGAGCAATCGTCGGGCGACACGCCGATGCCGAAACGCGATAGCATCGACCTGGCCTTGCGGGCCCGGTCCGCGTCCGCGAACGTGATCGAGCCCATGAGAAGGTCGGAGTGGCCGGAGAAGTATTTCGTAAGGGCCTCGACCACGATGTCGGACCCGACGGACAGCGGCTTGAAATTCAGTGGCGTCGCCCAGGTATTGTCGCAACCGACGAGCGCCCCATAGCGCCGCGCAAGCGAGACGATAGCCGGCAAATCCTGGATCTCCATGGTCGTAGATCCAGGAGATTCCGCCCAGACGAGCCGGGTCCTTCCATCCAGGCGGCGTTCGAGATCTTCGAGCGAACAAGAATCGTAGAACTCGACCTCCACGCCGAGACGCGAGAGTTCGCGCACAGCGAAGTCGCGGGCAGGAGGATAGACGCTGTCACAGATCAGGACCTTCTCGCCTGCGCTTGCGCAAGCAAGCAGCGACAGGGAAACACCGGCCTGACCGGAAGGCACCAGCAGCGTCCGCGCTCCGCCGTGCAGCAATGTGATCTTGTGCTCCAGCGCGCGCGTCGTCGGCGTGCCGTTCAGGCCGTAGGAATACCCCTCGTCGCCGCGCTGGTGGCGGGCAGCGTAGGACCCCGCGTCCGGGAAGACGATGGTCGACGCCCGACTAACGGGAATCACAAGGCTGGCGAAGCCGTCGATCTTTACGGATGGCGTCGAGGCGCACAGGGTCTCATCTCTCATCTGCGCCCTTCCGTTCGGAACATCTGGGTTAACCTTCATTCGTCGCGTCCGTCAAAACCGCACTGCACTCAGCCCGTAGAGACGGTCGATCAGGAGGACGATGGAGAGGGTCAGCAGCGCCGATACGACGGAGGCCGCGGCCGTGGTCGCATCGAAATTGTAGCGCAGATTGTCCATGAGCAGGATCGGCAGCGTCGTCTGGCCCTGGGGTTTGAGCAGGAGCGACAGGTTCACGTTATCGAACGACACGATGAAGGACAGGAGCATACCCGTCACGACGCCCGACTTGATGAGGGGGAATGTCACGTGCACAAAGGTGCGGCGTGCATCGGCACCCAGCGTGCGGGCGGCCTCCTCCACGTTGGGCGGCAGATTGTAAAGAGCCGAACTGACCGTAAGGAAGACGAAGGGGAGCGTTATGACGACATGGCTGACGATCAGCGGCCCGATGCTGCGATAAGTGCCAACGGTCTGATTGAAGAGAAAAAGCAACGCGATCGCCGTGAGGATTTCCGGCAGGATCAGCGGCGACAGGACGGCGAAGCGGAATGCCTCGCGGTACTTTCGCATGTGCCGGACGAAGTAAATAGCTGCCGGCGTACCGATCAGCGCAGCCAGCGGTGCGGTGAGCGCCGCGACGAGGATAGACGTCCAAAGCGCAGTCAGGAACGAGGCGGACCCGAAGAACGCGCCGTACCAGCGCCAAGACAGGGCCTGCGGCGGGAAGCTGAGATAGTCGGCCGCGTTCAGGGAGGTCAGAATCACCACCACAAAAGGCGTCAGCAGGAAGCCGTAGACGAACGTGAGGAACGTGCCCGCGAGAAATCTGGAGAGTCTCATGCTACCCCTCGGGCAGCGAACCGCAGCGGCAGAAGCAGAAGCAGAAGCACGACGATGATGCCGATCGAAAGGAGGATCGCGATTGCGGCCCCCGACGGCCATAGCAGTGTGCCGAGCAGTTGCTCCACGACGATCGTCGGCATGGTCTGGACACGACCTCCGCCGAGCAGGGCAGGAATCACGTAAGCGCTGGCTGTCAGCACGAAGACGAGAACTGCGCCGGACTGCACGCCAGGCAGCGACAGCGGTAGGAGCACCCGCAAGAAGGCCTGCCGCGGTGTTGCGCCGAGCGTGCGCGCAGCTTCCTCATAGCGGGGATCGATCGACTGGATCGTATTCATGACAGGAAGGATCATCATCGGCAGGAACACGTGCACGCAGGCGACGATGACGCCGAACTCGTTGTAGACCAGCCGCAGGCGCGGCAGCCCAAGGTCGGCAAGCAGCATATTCACGGCGCCGTTGTTGGCCAAAAGAACGAGCCATCCGAAGCAACGCACGACGACGCCCGTCAACAGTGGCGACAGAACGAGCGCGTAGAGCATGCTTCGCGTCCGCGACGGCGTACGAGCGAGATGCAGCGCGACGGGGTAGCCCAACACGATGCAGGCCATAACGGTGACCAGCGCGATCTTGAAGGTGCGCCACAACAGCCAGAGATAGAACGGATCGAGCAGGATCTTGAGATAGTTGTCGAGCGTAAACCCGTCGCCGTAGACGGCAGTAGTCGACGGCTCTCGGACGCTCATCAGCAGAATATTGGCGTAGGGCAGGACGACGAAGATCAGCACCACGCCAAGGGAGGGCGCAGCCAGGAATAGAGACCAGCGGGAGGACGGTTGCGCAGTCATGGCAGGATCCAGACGCCTCGGCCTTCGACGCCAACATGCACCGTCCGCCCAATATCGTAGCGCTGCTCCCCGAGCGCCTGTACGGCAAGTGTGACGCCCGTGTCCGTCTCAACGGTGTAGTGAACTAGGTTGCCAAGGAACTCGGCGTCGACGATGCGGACGGGGAAGCTTGACGAAGACGGCTCCGCAGACAGCACGATGTCCTCGGGCCGGATGACAGCCTGGACCGGATCGTTGCGTTGGGTTCCGCCTCTGGCCACGATGCGCCCGAAACCGGCTTCGAACGCGCCGTCGACGAGCCGGCCGGGAACGACATTGGCGGCACCTATGAACTGTGCGACGAGCGCGGATCTCGGGTCTGCATAGATGGCGGTGGGTTTGTCGACCTGATGCACCTTGCCGTCGAACATCACCACGACGACATCGGACATGGTCATGGCCTCGGCCTGGTCGTGGGTGACGTAGATCGTGGTTATCCCGACTTCCTTTTGAAGGCTGCGAATGAAGCTGCGCATCTCCACACGCAGCTTGGCGTCGAGGTTGGCCAGCGGCTCGTCGAGAAGAAGGATGTCCGGTTCGAACACCAGCGCGCGCGCCAAGGCGACGCGCTGCTGCTGGCCGCCGGACAGCTCGCGGGGGTAGCGGCGGCGATGGTCAGGCAGCTGGACAAGCTGCAGGATGTGGTCGACCCGCCGGTCGATCTCGCTGGTTGCCCTTCCCCGCATGCGCATCCCGAAGGCCACATTCTCCGCCACCGTCATGTGGGGAAACAGGGCATAGTTCTGGAACACCATGCCGATGTTGCGCCTCTCCACCGGCAGGGATGTCACATCCCTGCCGCGAAACGAGATGGTGCCAGACGTCGCCGTTTCGAGACCGGCGACGCAGCGCAGGGTCGTTGTCTTCCCGCAGCCTGAGGGACCGAGAAAGGATGCAAACGTTCCTTCTTCGATACTGATGCTGACGTCGTCGATGGCGCGGACACCGCCAAAGTCCTTCACCAGTCCCTTCAGCTCCAAATACGCCACGTGTCAGCCCCTATCGCGCCAGCTTGTTCCAGCGCTCCGTCACCTCGGCGCGGTGCTTGCTTGCTTCAACCCAATCGAAGCTGACCAGATTGTCGAGGGCTGCGGTCGACAGGCCCAGCTCGGCGAGGTCTTGCGGCAGCTCGATCCCCTTACGCGCCGGAAGATACAGAAAATCCTGCGCGAGGATCTTTTGGATAGGTTCACTCAGCATCAGATTCAGGAAATCGGCAGCAGCCTTGGGCGATGGACCGTTAGCAACCTTGCTGAAGGTCTGGTCGAAGGCAAACATGCCTTCTTCCGGAATGGCGAATGCCACTGGTACACCCTTGCGACGCAGATTCATCGTTTCGGCCATGTCCTGGACCGCAACGCCAACTTCGCCGCGAGACAGATAGACCGTAAGGCCGCCGCCCATGTCGGCTTGAAGGAAGCTTCCCAGCTCCTCGATCTTCGCAAACGCGGTGTCGAAATCGAACGGCCCGCTGCCGAACGTCTGGGCAGTCATCAGCAGGAACATATAGCCGGCCGTGTTCTGAAGCGAGAACAAGCCAAGCTGGTCTCTGAGCTCCTTGTTCTCCCAGAGGTCGCGCCAGGATTTCGGCGGGGTGCTCACCATATCCGTGCGATAGGCGATGCCGATCGGAGCAAACATCGCCGTAACCGCCGCGCCATCGGCAACCAGCGCTTTCGGATGCAATTCGGCCATGTTCGGGACATCCGCCGGATTCCATGGCTCGAAATAACCTTCCGCGCGCAGGATCGAACCGACGATCTCATTGGTCATGATGTAGGAGTAGGGTGGAGATTCCCTGGCGGCCGTCCGCATGTCGGCCGCCCACTTGCCCCCGTTTCCGACCTCGATGATCGGTTCGTATCCGAGTGCGGCGAATTGTGGCCCAAGGGTTTCGCGGAAGAACGTCTCCCAGCGCCCGCCGTAGCTAAGAAGAGGAAGGGTCTTTTCCTGGGCAAGGGCCGCGCGCGGCAATCCTAGAACACCGGCGGTCGCCGCGGCGGCACCCGCCAGAAGAAATTCGCGCCTGTTGTGCATGTGCATGTCGTTCCCCTTTCGCGGTTTGCGTTCACACGTCGATGATGCGCAGCGAGCGGTCGATGGTTGTCAGGAGCTCGAAACCGTCGCGCGAAACGACGCCCGTGTCCTCGACCATCATCCCGCCCCAGCCGGGCTCGTAATACGGCGTCTCAATGCACAGCACCGCGCCCTCCCGGAGCCTCTCGACCGAATCGGGCGCGACAACGGGGCTCTCGTACCCGGCCAGCCCGATCGCGTGTCCCACATGATGACGCCGGAATGGCGACAGCCCGCATCGCTCCACCTCGGCGACGGCTGCGGCAAAGACCTCCGCGCCCGTGGCCCCCGCCACGGCCCGGCGCATGCCGGCTTCCTGCCCTGCGAGAAGGGCGGCATAACGGTCCCGCTGCAGGCTTGTCGGCTCGCCAACGACCGCTGTGCGCGCCATGTCGGACTGGTAGCCGTAGTAGCTGCACCCGACGTCGAAGCGCAGCAGGTCGCCGCGCTGCAACGGACGTTCGGCGTTGAGGACGTCAGCCAGCGCGCTGCGAGGGCCTCCGGCTACGGTAACGTTGCGCGGCAAGGCTCCCCCGGAAGCCATCGCGGAGGCCACCGCCGCGCCCACCTCCCGATCGGTAACACCCGGCGCCGCTGCCCGAAGCCCCGCCTCGATACCCTGTTCCGCCAGGTGAGCAGCCCGACGCATCATCTCGATTTCGGCGTGCAGCTTTGTCGCGCGCACATCCAGTATGAAGGAAGAAGCGTCGCCTGCTGCGCCCGTCCAGGCCGAGATCGTCGCGATGGAAGCAGGCGACAGCCGGCTTGCCTCGAGCAGGGTGTTTCCAGGCTTCAACCCGTGCAACGCCTGTGCCAGCGCAGCAGCCGGAGTCTCATGCCGGACGGAGACGTGCGCGGAAGGCGCGTCGCCGCTATAGTAGAAGCGACCATAGGGATAGACATCGTCGACCGCCATGCCCTCTGCCACGGAAGGCGCGAAATCGGCGGCAGCGACAACGAGAAGAAGGCGATCGGACGTAACGATCGCAGCCGCTTCGGTCCGCGGATTCAGGAAAGAAGGGATGGATTCGTAGCCGGTGGCATAGAGGACGTTCTCAGCCGCGCTGACGATGATCGCGTCAAATCCGCCTGCATCCAATGCGCGCCGGAGCTTCGCAAGGCGAGCGCTGCGAAGCTCGAGACGGTCGACGGGGACGGGAGAGAACATCGGAACGATCCTGACTTGCGTCTGTCAATGACGCGGCAGAGCCTGGAGGAAGCGGCTGATGTCCTCCTCGTTGTTGTAGTAGTGTGGGGAAAGCCGCACGATCGGCTTGCGCAGCGATATGACCACGTCGTTCTCGCCCAGCGCCGAATGGATTTCCTCGGCGCTGTATCGCGGCGACGAGAAGCAGACGGCGCCGGACCATTCTTCGCCGTCGCGGCTGCTGAGCACCGTGTAGCCGCGCTCCCGCAGGCCGGTGACGGCGAGGTCGGTGAGGTGTTTCACGCGGTCGCGGACCCGATCGAGACCGACCTCGTTGAACAGGCCGATCGCCGCCTCGAGACCGATCAGGCCGAGCTGATTGTGGATCCCCGGCTCGAAGCGCCGTGCGTCGGGCCAAAGCGGCAGATCGAAGTTGAGATAGTCGAGGGATACATTGCGCACCACGCTGCTCTGCCCCATGGAGGTCACCGCGATGCGCTCGAGCACGCCCTTGCGCACGTACATCCAGCCGACCCCGGTCGGGGACAGAAGCCATTTGTGCGATGAGGTGGCCAGGATGTCGACGCCTACAGCGTGGATGTCGATCGGGAACACGCCGAGCGCCTGGATCGCGTCGACGCAGAAAATGACATCGCGGCTGCGGCATGCTGCGGCGATCGAGGCGATGTCGTTGCGGAATCCAGACATGAACTCCACCCACGACAGGCTCACGAGCCGGGTGCGGCCCTCGATCAGCCCGAGCACCTCCTCAAGCGGCACGCGGCCGTCGACGCTCTTGACGCGCACGACCTCTACGCCTTTCCGCTGGAGGTTCAGCCAGGGGTAGACGTTGGCGGGGAATTCCTGGTCGGCGATAACGACCCGGTCGCCCGGCGACCAATCGAGCCCGTTCGCCACGATGTTCAGGCCGTCCGGCGTGTTCTTGGTAAAGGCGATCTCCGCGGTCTCGGCACCGATGAAAGACGCCACCGCGCGACGGATCCGAACGTCCATCTCAAGGTGCGACTCAATCGTGAAGTCAGCGACTGAATGTTCGTGAATGTAGCCGTTCAACGCCTCGATCACCGGACGGGAATACGTTCCCATCGACGCATGGTTGAGCCACGTCCGACGCTCGGTGACCGGGTACAGCTCCCGATAGCTTTCGATCGGCTTGCGCATCTCTGCGGTATTCCTCGCAAATGTTCCTATTATAGGAACAACGTTCCTATATATAACTTTTACATCGAGGCGAAGAACGTGTCAATCAATATTGGATTGGGCACCCAACGTTGTCGGATCCCGGCTTCATCGTCAGGCGCGGGACGTTCGGTTATTTCGGAGGTGCGTTATTCACCGGCGTGATGGCGTCGGTCTCAGCCCGACTGATCGTGCGTGC
>Ga0206106_100691_pt1 | contig 9742 bp, 6 predicted proteins | sample 1B1ome_FD_148677 | JGI IMG/M metagenome (GOLD analysis project Ga0206106, IMG submission 148677) | Enriched microbial communities from leaf-cutter ant dump, University of Wisconsin, Madison, United States - 1B110A | ecosystem: Environmental > Terrestrial > Nest > Insects nest > Nest dump | place... | reverse complement strand
AAGGCACCCAACATCACACCCAACGGACTTCCTCTGACGACTTTTCTTCCCGGATGCTGCGCCAAGTGGAAGACGCTGGCACCATCGTGTTGCAACACCATGAAAACAACCTCCAAATTGGCTTCGCCAAACTGGACTACGCTGTACCTAAACAGCACCTATACTTATATCGGCTGTTAGGGCATGATACGACGTGGACGGTTCTACAGGGCGAGAACAGCATGGTTCGCTACTTCGATCTACCGCCCGGCGACTATGTATTCCAGGTGATGACAACTGATTCATCTGACGATTGGCAACACAGTCCACAATCATTCGCTTTGGTCATCAAACCCGCGTTCTGGAAGACGGATTTGGCCCATGTGCTGTACACGATTGTGCTTGGCGGATTTGTTTTTGCAGGTTACCGAATCGTTTTACGATGGAAAGTCATTAACCGTAAACTTCAGGAGGAAATGGAGAGCGTAAAAGTGTATGACCAGAAAATGGTCCACTATGCTGACTTGTCTCACGAAATCAAAAACCGGTTGACCTTGATACTGGGACCTCTTGAGGACGCGCTGAAAAACAAGAAAGTCAATTTTCAGCTATTGAACCGTATTTACGAGCAGGGGCAGCGTTTGGAACGGCTCTCCGACCAAATTATGAATATCCGGAAAAGTGATTCCGGTGATTTCCTGCTTACCGTCGAAGAAATAGCCATCACGGCGCTCGTGTCGAAAATCATCGAAGACGCCAGACCATTGGCGATGGTCAAGGACATTCATATCTTATTTGAACCGATTGCAACACCGATTGCCGGATGGTGTGATGCAGAAATCGTGGAAATCGTTATTACCAACATCCTAAACAATGCCATTAAGTATTGTGCTCCGGGAGATACCGTTAAGCTAGCCCTGGATACGGAGTATATTATCCCGCCCACCGAATTTATTCCCGCGGGCATCGCCGGTAACTACCTCGTCTGTACCGTGTCAGACACTGGCGAAGGTATATCGGAATCAGAGTTGTCCAAAATCACCCAACCTTTTTACCGAGCGAAAGATAAACAGTCGACCAAAGAGGTCACCGGCAAGGGTATCGGATTGGATCTGGTAACCCGGCTGATTAAAAAGCATCACGGCCATTTCGAAATCAAGAGCCGTATCAATGAGTTCACCACAGTCGCTTTCTGCTTGCCCATTGATAAGCATGCTTTTAGTTCTCAGGAGCTCAGGCTAGATTTCAAAAGCCAACCCATAGTTATCGCAAACCAGAGCTTTCGCGAAGACGATACCTTGATTCTTCCTGAAGAGCCCTACCGGGAACAATTCGCACATCAGCCAGCTAAGCGGTTCGGGCTATTGATTGTTGATGATGATCCTGATTTGCTTGCATACCTCGCCGAACTGTTTTCGGCCGAGTTTGAGGTCTATACCGCTGATAGTGGTAATACGGCGATGACACAGATTGAAAAGGCGCATATCGACTTAATTATATGCGATTTGGATATGCCTGATATGAATGGACTGTCGTTGTGTAGCAAGGTTAAGCACAATTCTAGGTACATGAGCATACCCTTTGTGTTACTTACCGGCAAAAATTCCGAGGCGCAGAAACTGGTTGCATTTGAGTATGGCGTTGATGATTTTGTGGAAAAACCCTTCCGTTCGGAATTGCTGACTTGGCGGGTAAAAAGCATGCTGAAAAATGTGGAGCGGCAGGTCAAGCTCCGTACAGTGATTGTCCCGGAGCCACAGGCAACCGTTCAGGAAACCGTGACAGAACGCTTTATTCAGGAAGTGGTGGATTTGATTGAACAGCATTTGGATAAGCATTACCTCAACGTCGATTTCTTAGCCGACGAGCTATGCATGAGCAGAGCGACATTTTACCGAAAAATGGAGGAAATGTTTAATGAGCCGCCCTCGTCATTTATCAAGAAATACCGGTTAAAAAAAGCAATCATGTTTATACAAACGGGCCGTTTTACATTGAAGCAGGTTAGTGTCAAAACGGGATTCAGTAATCCAAAGTATTTTTCGAAATGTTTTAAAAGTGAGTTTGGGGTGCTGCCCTCCGAATACTATGGTACAGCAAGCACCTAAGGAGATTATCAGATAAACAATGGAACAAAATCACCCCATATTGAGATAACAGTCATCCAAGGGATACCTTACTTTGGAGCAAGGAATCAAAATGTAAGAACTATATTATGCACAAAACAATGATTCGTGGGCTGGCTGTAGCCGTAGGCATTTGCGTCAGCTTAGCACTTCATGCGAACCTTTCCCAGCGTGACAGACCAAACATCATTTTATTTTTGGTAGATGATATGGGGTGGACCGATACCTCCGTCCCTTTCGGGCATCAGTCTGTTCCGAATAACTGGATTTACGATACACCCAACATGCAGAAACTGGCTGATAGGGGGGTCCGGTTTTCCAATGCGTATGCCCAATCGGTTTGTACGCCAACCCGTATAAGTCTGATAACGGGAATGAATTCTGCTCGGCACCGGGTAACGAACTGGACCCAAAGCACAACCAATCGTCCCACCGATGCGCCCTATCCCGGATTCCAGTGGCCAGACTGGAACTACAATGGGCTGGCTACCGAAGCTGGCATATCCAACACCGTAGTCGCTACTCCGCTGCCTTGGTTGCTCCGGAAAGCGGGCTATTATACCATCATCGTCGGAAAGGGACACTTTGCACCATATGGCGTACCGGCCAGTCATCCTGAAAACATTGGGTTCGTGGAGTCGATCGCCAGCGACGCTACGGGCCGGCCACGCAGCTATCTCGGTACGCAAAATTTCGGAAATAAAGTGCGGAATAACTACGATGGCGGCGTCAGGGGATTGGAAGCCTATCACGGGCAAGATATCTTCCTGACCGAAGCCCTTACCCTTGAGGCCCAGAAAGCCATGGATAAGGCGCTCGACCTCAATACTCCCTTCTTTTTGTATTTATCGCACTACGCTGTTCATACGCCCATTACGGCAGATAATCGGTATTTCCAGAAATATATAGACCGTGGACTCGATACGGTCGAGGCGCGGTACGCCTCCCTCGTTGAAGGCATGGACAAAAGTTTGGGAGATGTTATGGATTACTTGGACGACAGGCAGATCAATGAAAACACCATTATTCTGTTCATGTCAGACAATGGGGGATTGTCGCTTATCCCGCCACGCCAAGGCGAACCGTTTCAGCACAACTTCCCATTGAGGTCGGGCAAAGGAGCTGTTTATGAAGGCGGTATTCGTGAACCCATGATTGCTTATTGGCCGGGTGTAACCGAACCGGGTACGATTGCCCGGCAATACATCCAAGCAGAAGATTTCTTCCCGACCATCTTGGAACTGGCCGGTATAACAAACTATACTACCCGCCAATATGTAGATGGCATTAGCTTTGTCCCATCGCTGAAAAAGAGCGCTGCCTATGACGACACGCGCACGCTGCTTTGGCATTTTCCCAGTAATTGGGGCCAGGGGATTGAAACACTCCAAGAACACTACCCGGTGTTGCGTGTGGAAGACTTGGGCATGGGGCCGTCTACCGCAGTGCGGCAGGGTGATTGGAAACTTATTTATTTTTACGGAACCAACCATATCGAACTGTATAACCTTCGGGACGATATCAGCGAAACGGAGAACCTGGTCAATGCCTATCGGGGGAAAGCCGAATCATTATTCGATGCATTGATAAGTGCATTGCAAGAAAAAGACGCGCAGTATCCCATCGCCTCAGCGACAGGAAGCCCGGTATATCCCAAATTCACGGTAAAATAACATGAAGAAACTTTCCAAAGTAGCCCTGCTGCTATGTGCCATGGCAGCGGGATATGGCGGCATATTGCCCGACCAGCGGAATACGGTACAGGAAACTCTTGTCATACGCGTCCAGGATGAGCGAAAACAGCAAATCCGGCTCGGCATCGATGCCGAACGGCTATGGCATTGGCACAGCAGCATAAAAGAGGAACTTGCCGATGCCGCTGTAGGCGAATTGCAAGCGGCGTTTGTTCGAATTGGTATCAGTGCGGAATACGAGCGCGAGCGTGGCATAAAAAATGAGGGGGCTTATGACCAAATTCTCGAAGTCATGACGGAGATGCGGAACATCAATCCGAAGATTCATTTCTTTGCAAGTCCCCGGCCGATGCACGAAGCATATTCCAGGCAAGAGAAAACCGAGATCTGGGGCCATCCGGATAACGTGCCATTTTCTCCCTTTCCCGTGTGGATTCAGCAATGGCACAAAAGCGGCACCAAAAAGTTGAAAGGCGGAACCGTTGTTCCCCGCCAAGGGGGAATTTGACATCGAGGCGCTCGTGCAATATTATGCCGATTACTTGAATCTGATGCATGACAAGGGCTTTGTGATTACGTATCTCGATGTCACGAATGAGCAGACCATCGTCACACCCGAGCACACCAAATACCTCCATGAGCAACTTCCGTCGCGACTCAATCAAGGCGTCTCGATGCCTAAGCTCATCGCTCCGTCATCGTGGAGTGTCGAAGGGGGGATTGACTGGCTGAAAGCCATTGATCGAACGAAGGGCCAGCACCTCGCATTTGCCATTGCCGCCGCACACAACACCGGTAGTGCAGGAGATCCTGAGGTTTTCGTGCGTGAAGCCAAGCGTATAGGGAAAGAAGTTTGGAATACCGAACTGCATGGGTGGATTGGTACGGAATCGGAAGATGAAATTATCAATTCTGCTGTTTTCTGGAGGCACTTGAAGGCTGGCTTTACGGGGTTTGCGACATGGTTGTTCTATGGGCCTATTGACGGGCGCAACCACACGATGATCAATTCGAATGGTAAACAAATCAACAGAAGCACGAAGTACGAGATATTTAAGCAGGTCGTAAACAATGCCAATGGAGGGTATTACGTAGATGTATCGTCACCATCCTCGGCAATTCACACTGCCGGATTTATTAAGGATGATGTCCTTTCGGTTTGGGTGTTGAATACCGGGGATTCCGGTTTTTCTGATGCTGTAATAAGACTGCCAAGGGGGGTTGGCGTGGTGGGCGAGCTATCAGCAGTTAAATGGCAAAAACAATTGCCATCGGAAGGGCAATCCTTTAAACTTGAACCTCAAACAGACCGTTTTACCATTCGTATCGATGGAAAGTCGCTATATTTTTTCAAGATACAATTGGTTGGTGATGGGTGACCGGTGGTGGGTGACCAGTGATCGGCGACTGACCACCGACCACTGACCACTGACCACTGACCCCCGATTACAATTCCTTGATTCGGATATTGCGGTACGCCACCACGTCGCCATGGTCTTGCAGGGCTATTTTCCCTTTCGGATATTTCGCGAACCCTTCCCAGTCCTTGAACTTACTCGCATTCAGCACTTGCTCCCACTCGGGGGTACCGATGGTGACATCGGCAGTCTGCGTGCCGTTGAGCCATAGGGTGATGCGCCCGTTGTCTTTGCGGATACGGGCCTGGTTCCATTCACCTACGGGCTTCGGCTGGGACACTTCCTTGCTTCCGATCATGTCGTAGAGCGAGCCGGCGAGGTGATTTTCGATTTTGTTGTCACCGGCATCGATGTTATCGAGCACCTGCATCTCGATGCCGGTCTGGTAGGTGGCAGTGAATTTCGGGTCTTCGTGGATGCTGAAGATGATGCCACTATTGCCGCCGGAAGCAATCTTCCACTCCAGCTCGAGTTCGAAATTCTCATATTCGCCGTTGGTAACGATGTCGCCGCGTTGGTCGCGCGGCACATCGGGGTTGAACCGCAATTCGCCATCCTGCGCGGTCCATGCAGCCGAAACATTGTCCTTCAGGTAGGTGTGCCAGCCGTTGGTGGTGGCGCCGTCGAACAACGATACCCAACCGTCGTTTTCGGCGGTCGCCGTGGTCGTGGCTACGGAATCTTGGCCGTTTTTGGCTTTCTGCCCCGAGCCGCACGATGCAAACAAGGCAACGGCAAAAGCAACGGTTAACGTTTTTTTCAAATTTTCCATGTTAAAGCTTCTGTAATGTTTTGATTTACTCGTTTGTTTGGCTACAATGCTACAAACTTATTTTAAGAAACGCATGGATCGGTACATTATTTTTACAAAAATGAATATGATCAATACTTCAACATACCTATTCCATCCGCTCGATATCCTCAAACGATGGGGCGATGGCTTTCAGTAAGCTCATCGTGCCATAAAAAGCCCCCGCAATTTTCCGTTCGCCGTTTTCATTGAGAATCAGTGCGCATTGAGATGGTGAGTGGATTTATGCGTATCTTGTGGGGCATTTTACAATGCTGAACAATGAACCGAATCAAAGCCGTATTGCAAGAGACTAACTGTTTTAATAATCGTGTGGTAAGGAAAGGGATTGCTTAAAAATAAAAAGATGAATGACAGTGATATCCTAATATACAAAAACAAGGAAGGAAACATCAAAATAGATGTTCGGTTGCAAGAAGAAACGGTTTGGCTGATGCAAGACCAGATGGCAACACTTTTCGGTAAAGCCAAGTCCACCATCAATGAACATATCAAGAACATTTATGAGGAACAGGAACTTGAAGAAACCGCTACAATGAAGAAATTCGGAATTTCCGAATTTCAGCAGAAATCCCCCAATTATTACAATCTGGACGTCATTATTTCCGTTGGCTACCGGGTAAAATCACCCCAAGGCACACAGTTCCGCATTTGGGCTACTCAACGGCTTAAGGAATACATTGTCAAAGGCTTCGCACTGAATGACGAACGATTCATAGAGATCACTTCGGCGGGTGCTTTGCCGGGCGTCTCTATTCTCTGCAATAGGGAGTTGGTATAACAGAAAATGCCCAAGCCCAGTCGCTGTAGGTCATCTACGGAAACAAAATATCGGCATGTTGCAGATAAATTAACATAAACCGTGTAATATTGTAGGCGGAAATGGAGTTTAAGTAACATAAGTACGTGCCATTTTCGATTCGATATAAAAAGACATGCCGGTTATCCCGCTCTGCAGGCTCCATTTCATCGTATTGACGATTCTTATCGGTACCCAATCCAACGCACAGTCCCCCGTCACCCATACCATCAGCGGCCACATCCGTGACGCGCTTACGGGGGAGACCCTGATTGGGGCGAGTATCCGGCTGAAGGCGGATCCCACGGTGGGTACGCGGGCAAATACCTACGGTTTTTTCTCGCTCACCTTACCTGAAGGCGACCACCAACTGGCGGTATCGCATGTAGGGTATGAGGTGAAGGAGATGTCCGTCAACCTGACGGGAGACACGACCATTGCTATAGACTTGCGTAGCGGTGAGCTACTGGAGGAAGTGGTCATCAACCAATCGGCGGCTAGCGAAAACGTACGCAGCCCGCAGATGGGCGTTACGCGGGTGGATGTGAATGCCATCAAGCATGTACCCGTGCTGATGGGCGAAAGGGATGTGCTGAAAACCATCCAACTGCTTCCTGGGGTGCTTTCCGGCGGCGAAGGCAGCAGCCAGTTCTTCGTGCGGGGCGGAGCGGGCGACCAAAACCTCATCCTGCTCGATGAGGCGATGGTATACAATGCATCCCACCTGTTCGGCTTTTTCTCCACGTTCAACTCGGACGCCATCAAGGATGTCAACCTTTACAAGGGCGGCATGCCCGCGCAATATGGCGGAAGGCTGGCATCGGTCTTGGACATCACCATGCTGGACGGCAACAAGAAACGCCTCGGGATGGAGGGTGGACTCGGACTGATTGCTTCCCGGCTGAAAGTGGACGGGCCGATCGTGGAGGACCGGGGATCATTCATGATCAGCGGGCGCAGGACCTATGCCGACCTGTTCCTCAAACTCTCCAACGACGACGACATCAACAGCAGCCGCCTGTACTTCTACGACCTGAATGCCAAGGCCAATTACCGGATCGACGAACGGAACACCGTTTTCCTTTCAGGATATTTCGGCAGGGATGTGCTGGGATATTCCAGCCTATTCGGCTTTGACTGGGGCAATGCCACGGCTACCGCGCGCTGGAACCATGTGCTGAACAGCCGATTGTTTTCTAACACGACCTTGGTGTACAGCAATTTCAACTACAACGTAAATATCGAAAACGAGGAATTTAACTTCGTCATCGCGTCGCGTATCCAGAACTATAACCTGAAACAGGACTTTCAGTTCTTTTCATCCAACAGGAGCAACTGGCGTTTCGGGGTCAACCTGCTCCGCCAACGGATTTCGCCCGCCAACATCGATGCAGACGAAGACACGCCGGTCAACAGCCTACGGCTCGAGGACCGTACAGGGATGGAGATGGCGGCATACCTGGCGCATGAGTGGAAGCCGACGGAGCGGTTGAATATTATCTACGGTCTTCGCCTCAACACCTTCCTGCTTTTCGGGCCTGGCACATTCCATGGATATGATGCCGACGGGGACGTCAGCGAAAGCCGGGAATATGGTCGGGGAGACGTGGTGCAGCGCTACATCAATCCCGAACCGCGCTTGTCGCTGAGCTACCAGTTGCGGCACAACAACAGCCTCAAGCTGTCTTACAACCGCAATTCGCAGCACCTGCACCAACTGTCCAACTCCACATCCAGTCTACCTACCGATGCTTGGGTAATGAGCAGCAACAACATCAGGCCGCAGTTGGCCGATCAGGCAGCCGTCGGCTACTACCAGAATTTCGCTGGCGATCGGTATGAGTTTTCAATCGAATCGTATTACAAGTACATGCAAAACCAGATCGACTACCGGAATGCCGCCGACCTGCAGGCCAACGAGCACGTCGAAGGGGAACTGCTTTACGGAACGGGGAGGGCCTATGGCGTGGAACTGTTCCTGAAAAAGCGTGAAGGGAAATTGAACGGCTGGGTGAGCTATGCTTTGTCAAGGAGCGAGCGGCAATTTGATGCCATCAACGACGGCGACTGGTTTGCAGCCCGGCAGGACCGGACGCATGACCTATCCGTTGTGGGGATGTATCAATTGTCGCGCCGGTGGCATCTATCCGCTACGTTCGTTTACAGTACAGGCAATGCAGTGACATTCCCAAGCGGGAAATATACAGTGGACGGCCGCACGCTTTGGTACTATACCGAACGCAACGGTTACCGCATGCCGGACTACCACCGGCTGGATTTTGGGGCTACCTGGGAATCCGCCATCAACCGGAAGTTCAAATCCAGCTGGACATTCGGTATCTACAACGCCTATAACCGGAAAAATGCCTATATTATCGATTTCAGGGAGAACGAGAGCAACCCGAATATCACGGAAGCTTACCGGATAGCGCTGTTCGGTATCATCCCTTCAGTCACGTGGAATTTTAAGTTTTGAATGATGTCAAGGTATTACAGGTTTATCGTGTTCGTCCTATCGGTTGGTTTGCTAACGTCGTGTGAAGATGTCATCGACATCAACCTCAACGACGCCAATCCGAAACTGATGATTGCCGGGACGGTAAGCAATCGATTGGAACAGCAGCAGGTGACGATTAGCCGTACCGTCGCGTTCGGTGCGGTCGATCCCTTTGACCCCGTATCCGGTGCCGAAGTGGCCGTGGTCGACGGCAGTGGCAGGGTATTCAGGTTCACCGAACGGGCGCCGGGGGTTTACCGCAATAGGTTCCAGGGCCGTGAGGGCGAACGGTACGAGTTGCATGTGCTGGTCGACGGGGAAACATTCACGGCCGTATCCGTCATGCCGGCTTCCGTGACGCCGGATTCCGTCGGGACCGCGGTGCGGAACATCTTCGACGAAGAGCAGAAATTCATCG
>Ga0206106_100690_pt1 | contig 9767 bp, 6 predicted proteins | sample 1B1ome_FD_148677 | JGI IMG/M metagenome (GOLD analysis project Ga0206106, IMG submission 148677) | Enriched microbial communities from leaf-cutter ant dump, University of Wisconsin, Madison, United States - 1B110A | ecosystem: Environmental > Terrestrial > Nest > Insects nest > Nest dump | place... | reverse complement strand
ACTTCACAGCGGTTTGCAAACAAATGGATTTGTCCAGTTATTGCGTATGATTTGGCGTGGTGTGGGGCGGTTAAATGGATTTGTCCAGTTAAATTCAGTCGAGCAGGGGCAAACGAGGCTGCCGGTGCCGAAATAGATGGACTTAACCAGTTAATTGTTTTTTTACGACTCAGATCGCGGCCATTTAACTGGACTTTTCCACTTATTTCGCTCGCCATCATACCCACCATCCCCCACACAACCATACTTTCGTAAGCGATTGCCCTGCCCCGTCCATCCAGGGCAATCGCTTACGAATTTGACAAACATCTGAAGACAGCATCATTTTGGCAGCGGGCACACATGATGCGGACTGCATCATTTCGGTGGCATCGGCGGGACTACAGGCGCACATGGTGCACAATCTATAATTGTTGCTTTGGAGCAATAGAAGTCTCGCTTCACGATAGGGATAACTATTTTATTGCGTTCGAGCAATAAATCAAGCGAATAGTGGAGGTGTGGCAGAACGTCGGCTGAATTGTTGCTCGAATGCAATAATTTCTAATCTGTTAAAATCCGTAAGCGATTGCCCTGCCCGCCCATCCTCGTGACGTGCCTATGGGTCAATGCATATGATACTTCAGACTCGCACACGGGGAAGGAGAAGAACATGCGAAGAGACAAGTCGAGGCGGACGCCCCGCAATGCGGCCAAAAAGCGGCGCACGCCATTTGTTGTCGACAATCCGGATCAACTCGAGCTTCAGTGGCTGGACGATATGCAGGATTCAGGCGAAAAGCCGGTTACGGTACTCGGTTCCGCTGCGGCGTCCAGGACAGCGAATCCGGATGCGAAAGCCCGGGGAGAACAAGCGGCGATCCAGCGGCTGGGAAGTCAGACGGGCAAGAAGCTGAAGCGGCCGGCAAGCAAGATGCGCAGCAGGGGAAGGTCCGGTGTATGGGGGGCGGCTGCGTCTCCATCCATGCAGCAAACGGATGCTTATAACGATGCCATGGCGGATGGAGGGCTGGAATCGCTCCTCGCCTTGTTGAATGAGGAAGCTCCGTCAAGGCCGCAGCAAGCAAAAGCCGAAGTGGAAAAGGAAGCGGAAATCGAATCGATTGCGATGGCGGAAATGACCACGAAAGCGATAGCGGAATCGGAAATGGTGTCAGAACAGGTTTCGGAAGCGTTGAAGGTTGCTAAAAAAGATTCTGCAGAGCATTCGGATTCGCTCGGAGAGAATGTCGCGGATTCGGCTGCGGTCGTGCCGCCCATGGAAGAGCGGAGATCCAGACTGGAGGAGAAGCGGCTGCCTGCAAGGCCGGCGCCGGTCGTCTATACGGACGACCTGGCCGACGATGCGGTGACCGGGGAGAAGATCGCCCCGTACACCATCAACACGCGCCAATTGGCCAAGGATGCGGTCGGCACGGATGCGATTGCGGACTTTGCGGTATCGGCGATCAAGCTGGCGGACGGCTCCGTCACTTCCAAGAAGCTGGCGCCCGAGTCGGTGTCGGGGGAACATTTGATTAAAAATTCCGTCTCCGGTCAGAAAATCCGCGACCGCTCGATTACATCCGAGAAATTAAAGGATGGAAGCGTCACCTCGGAGAAGCTGGCGGACCGGACGATCAGCGCCGACAAAATCGCCGAAGGATCGATTCAATCGAAGCACCTTAACTTATCGATCGTGACGGAAGATCTATTGCAGGATCAGAGCATTACGGCGGAAAAAATCCGCAGCGGAGCGATCCGTGCCGAGAATCTGGCCAATGAAATCATCGATACGTCGAAATTGGCTGACGGAGCGGTGACAGCTTCCAAGTTGAGGGAATCCGCCGTGACAGGGGAAAGTGTCGCGCGCGGCGCGATCGCTTCCCGCCATCTGACAGAGGGGTTGATTCTTGCCGAGCACGTGGCGGTTGGCGTGCTGCAAGGAAGACATCTGGCTCCGCGGGCGGTGGAAGCGGTCAATCTGGCGGATGGCGCGGTCGGTATTCGGGAAATAGAGGATCGTTCCGTAACGGGCAGCAAGCTGGCTACAGGCTCCGTCGCGGGAGAGCATCTGCGTGCGGAATCGGTAGCCGGCCGCCATCTCGCGGAGAAGGCGGTCGAAGCCCGTCATCTCTCGGACGATTCGGTTACCGAGAGCAAGGTGGCGGAACAATCGATTTCAACGGCCAAGCTGGTTGACCATGCCGTCACGTCGGCGAAGATCGCCGATCGCAGCGTCGTTTCCGGCAAGCTGGCCGACGAAGCCGTGCAAGGCAGGCACTTGGCCAGGGGCAGCGTTGTCTCGGATCTGTTGGCGGAAGGCGTCATCGAGAAACGGCATTTGTCCGAGTTATCCATCGACGCGTCGCATATAGCCGATCAATCGATTGGCCGCCGCCACCTGCAGAATGGCGCGGTAGGCGCAGGGCAATTGGCCGATGGAATCATTGTCGGCAAGCACCTGACTGAAGGAGCGATTCAGTCGGCGCAAATTGCGGAGAAGTCGGTTCACGGCTCGCACGTTGCGGATCAGTCGATCGGAAGCCAACATCTGAAAAAAAAATCTGTGCGTACGGAGCATCTCGCGCCTGAAAGCGTGAGCTCCGACAAGCTCGCTGCCGGCTTGCTGAGGCCGTTCCATTACGGCAATGGGTCGGTGACGGCCGGGGCGTTGGCGCAGCAGGCGGTAGAAGGCCGCCATGTGGCGGAGGGCGCGATCGATGCAGCGCATTTGGCTCCGGGGGCGGTAGGGTCTGACGCTCTGCAGCCTGAATCGGTCACGGACAAATCTATAGCTTCCGGCGCTGTAGGGGAGCGACATTTGGCTGTTCGATCGGTGTTGTCGCATCACTTGAGCGATCAGGCTGTCACCTCGAATAAGCTGTCGTCGGATGCGGTACTGACCGACAAGCTGGTCGATGCCGCTATTACTGCAGCCAAGCTGGCCGACGGCAGCGTAACGGCTGCCAAGTTGGCAGACGGGGCTGTCAGTTCAAATGCTCTTGCAAACGGCGCCGTAACGGCCAAGGCATTGGCTGACGATGCTGTAGGCGAGCGGCAATTGCGTAAACAGGCAGTGGGCGCCAGCCATCTGAAGCCGGGCAGCGTCACGGCCGCGGCGCTGGCGATGCGCGCGGTCACTGCCGACGCCTTGGCGGAGCATTCGATTACGGCGCCTTTGATCGCATCCGAGTCCGTCGAGAGTCGGCACTTGACTCCGCAATCCGTACTTGGATTGCATCTGGCGGAGCGCAGCATTCGCGATATTCACATCAGCGACGGGGCGATCGGTTCCGCCCATCTGGCGGCAGACAGCGTCGGGGCAGAACAGTTGGCGGCCGAGACGATTCAAGCGCAACATTTGGCGACAGGGGCGATTGGCTCGCGGCATCTTGCGGCAGGCGTCGTCGAAGCTGGCCATATAGGGGCCGATGCGATCAAAGCCGTACACTTGGCTGAAGGAAGCGTAGGGACCGCTGCGATAGCAGCCGGTGCCGTCACATCCGCCGCGATCGCTCCGGGCGCGGTTGTCCGGGAGCATCTGGAGCCGGGCAGCGTCGGAAGCGAGCAGATGGCGCTGGAATCGATCTGCGGCAAGCACATGAAGCCCGAGGCAGTGCATGGCTATCATCTTCGAAAAGGCATCGTCACGCTCATGCATCTGTCGCCGGACTTGTACGAATGGGCTGCGATGGCAGGTCAGCCGGTCGATACCGGGAGACTTGCAGGGAAAGCCGTGACGGAGGCAAAACTGGCGGATGGCGCGGTAAGCGAAGCCAAGCTTGCAGACAGTTCGGTCAGCGGGCTGAAGCTGGCTAACGCGGCAGTCGGGACGTCTCAGTTGGCGGACCGGGCTGTTACCGGCAGGAAATTGTCAAACGGAGCCGTAGGCTTGCAGCAATTGGCGGACGGATCGGTGAGCGATGCGAAGCTGGACGAACCGCTGCGCGAGCGGTTGGGAAGGCTGGATGCGCCTGTAGACGAAGGGCGGCTGGCCGACGGTGCCGTAGCAGCTTCGAAGCTGGCGAGGGAAGCGGTAGGAACGCAGCAGTTGGCGGATCGGGCTGTAGTGGGCGAGAAAATCGCTGATGGCGCAGTCGGTGCCGAGCAATTGGCGGACGGCGCCGTAAGTGAAGCGAAGCTTGCGGCTGGCGCGGTACAGGAGAAGCATCTGGCAGTCGGTGCCGTGACGAAGGAAATTCTGCATGCATCGGTATTGGAGACGATCACGGAGGCGAACGCACCGATCACTGAGGATCGGATCGCGGACGGTGCGGTGACCTCGGGCAAGTTGGCGGATCGGGCCGTAGTCAGTGAGAAAATTGCCGACGGCGCGGTCGGTGCGGAGCAATTGGCGGACGGTGCGGTAAGTGAGGCGAAGCTTGCGGCTGGCGCGGTACAGGAGAAGCATCTGGCAGTCGGTGCCGTAACGAAGGAAATTCTGCATGCATCAGTAATGGAGACGATCACGGAGGCGAACGCACCGATCACTGAAGATCGGATCGCGGACGGCGCGGTGACATCGGGCAAGTTGGCGGATGGCTCGATAAGCGAAGCGAAGCTTGCGGCCGGCGCCGTGACGAAAGAAATCCTGCATGCATCGGTATTGGAGACAATCGCAGAGGCGAATGCACCGATCGTTGCGGATCGGATCGCAGATGGCGCGGTGACCTCGGGCAAGTTGGCGGACGGTGCGGTAAGTGAAGCGAAACTTGCGGTCGGTGCCGTGACGAAGGGAATTCTGCACGCATCGGTGTTGGAGACGATCGCACAGGCGAACGCGCCTATCGTCGCAGATCGGATCGAGGATGGTGCCGTAATCTCGGGCAAGTTGGCGGATCGGGCTGTAGTGGGCGAAAAAATCGCCGACGGTGCGGTCGGTGCCGAGCAGTTGGCGGACGGTGCGGTAAGTGAAGCGAAGCTGGCGGCGGGCGCCGTGACGAAGGAAATCTTGCATGCATCGGTATTGGAGACAATCGCAGAGGCGAACGCACTGATCGTCGCGGATCGGATCGCGGATGGCGCCGTAACCTCTGGCAAGTTGGCGGATCGGGCCTTAGTGAGCGGAAAAATCGCAGAAGGCGCGGTCGGTACGGAGCAATTGGCGGACGGTGCGGTAAGTGAGACGAAGCTGGCAGATGGCGCGGTAACCTCGGCGAAGCTCGCGGCCGGCGCCGTGACGAAGGAAATTCTGCATGCATCGTTATTGGAGACGATCGCTGAGGCGAACGCACCTATCGTCGCGGATCGGATCGCGGATGGCGCGGTGACCTCGGCGAAGTTGGCGGATCAGGCCGTAGTGGGTGAGAAAATCGCGGCCGGCGCGGTCGATGCCGAGCAATTGGCGGACGGTGCCGTAAGTGAAGCGAAACTTGCGGTCGGTGCCGTGACGAAGGGAATTCTGCACGCATCGGTGTTGGAGACGATCGCACAGGCGAACGCGCCTATCATCGCAGATCGGATCACGGATGGCGCGGTAACCTCGGCGAAGCTTGCGGCCGGCGCCGTGACGAAGGAAATTCTGCATGCATCGTTATTGGAGACGATCGCTGAGGCGAGCGCACCTATCGTCGCGGATCGGATCACGGATGGCGCGGTAACCTCGGAGAAGTTGGCAGATCGGGCCGTAGTGAGCGAAAAAATCGCTGATGGCGCAGTCGGTGCCGAGCAATTGGTGAACGGTGCGGTAAGTGAGGCGAAACTGGCAGATGGCTCCGTAAGCGAAGCGAAGCTTGCGGCCGGCGCCGTGACGAAGGAAATTCTGCATGCATCATTATTGGAGGCAATTGCAGAGGCGAACGCATCGATCGTTGCGGATCGGATTGCGGATGGCGCGGTGACCTCGGGCAAGTTGGCAGATCGGGCCGTGGTGGGCGTGAAAATCGCCGACGGCGCCATCGGAGCCGAGCAATTGGCGGAGGGGGCGGTGACTGAAGCCAAGCTGGAGCCGAATCTTCGGCAATTGATTGTCCAAAGCCGGCAAGCTTCCTTGCAGCCCGCTTCCCGCGATATACCACCAGAACCCGGGATAGGATCTATTACGAAAAAGCACCTTGCCGAAGAAAGCGTGGATGGCACGAAGTTGTCCAGGAATGCGGTATCGACCGAGCATCTGGCCTTCCTGCCCGTCCTTGCTCAATCGTCGGGTATACGACTCCGTTTTGGTCATGCGACGTTTGTTTTTCAAGGTTCGTGGGAATCGATTCAGCAGACGATCCGTTTCGATTCGCCTTTTGACAACGAAGACTATGTGCTGATCGTCCAATCGGATCATCCGTCTTGCAACTGTTATGTTCAAGCCAAGAGGAAGGGCGAGGCGGAGCTTCTCATCCTGCGCACACGTTTGGGGCCGGAGCCTCAAGGCCAGGTGCAATGGGTCGCATTCGGCAAATAAGAAGTATCCAACCGGTTTCCCGTCGAACGTGGGGCCGGTTTTTTTTAGCATTCGGAAAGTATAGCTTTCAGATGGCGGGCATTTCATTTTATGTGTGCTGGGACTAGGGCCAATATTGCTTGTACACGCCCGAGGGATTGCCGAGCAGCAAGAAATTTATGGGAAAAAATCTCGCTTTATCAATGAATTTGTGAGTAATACGTGTGTCATGGAGCGATGATGTAGTTGAACATGAATGCTTGGGCGGAAAACCGATGCGACAACATCGACTAAATGGTGGATCGGCAGCGGTCGGAGAGACAAATAGGCGACGATATCGACTAAATGGTGGATCGGCGGCGGACGGTGAGGCAAATAGGCGACGATATCGACTAAATGGTGGAGCGGCGGCGGTCGGAGAGGCAAATAGGCGACGATATCGACTAAATGGTGGATCGGCGGCGGTCGGAGAGGCAAATAGGCGACAACATCAACTAAATGGTGGAGCGGCGGCGGTCGGTGAGGCAAATAGGCGACGACGTCGACTAACTGGTAGAGCGGCGGCCGGTAACGAAATAGACGATCAAGAACCGTCAGGGTTCCCTGACGGTTCTATGGAATTGAATGTGAAACGGAATTGACAGGTGTGACATCGATCGCATCGTCCATGTGCCGTTGCGTATAAACACGCATGACATAGAATGGGAAGAAACGCCGCGAGCCGACAGCTTGCGCAAGCTGTCGCTAACCCGTGAGCATGCAAGGAGGAAGCGCATTGAAAGCTGTCATTCTGGCGGGAGGGAACGGAACTAGACTGCGGCCGCTCACTCGTTGGACGAACAAGCACTTGCTCCCGGTCGGTACGCATCCGATGATTTGCTACGGGGTAGCGGCTTTGAGGCAAGCCGGCATTCGTGAAATCGTCATCGTAACGGGGAGATCGGCGATTGCCGGATTCGCCGATGTGCTCGGAAGCGGGCGGGAATGGGGCGTATCGCTCTGTTATCGAATACAGGAAAAAGCGGGCGGCATCGCCCAAGCGTTGGAGCTGAGCAGGTCGCTGTTCGCTCCAGGCGAAAAATTCGCGGTTCTGCTCGGAGATAACTTGTTCGAAGAGAGCCTGTTGCCCTACCGTGAGCAATTCGAGAAGCAGGAAGAAGGCGCGATGGTATTGCTCAAGCAAGTCCCGGATCCGCGCCGATACGGCGTTCCCGTCCTGGAACGGGAGAGCGGACGCATTCTTCGCATCGAAGAAAAGCCGGATCACCCGCTGTCCGAATACTGCGTCGCCGGCCTTTATTTCTATGACAGCTCCGTGTTTGACGTGATCGACGGCATTAGCACTTCGCGAAGAGGCGAAATGGAGATTACCGATGTCAACAACGCTTACGCGAGAGCACATTCGCTGAATTATGCAATGGTAAGCGGATGGTGGTCGGATGCCGGCACCTTTGCGTCGCTGGAGGAGGCGGCTGAACGGATGGGCAAGAAATTGCCGTGAAGCCGGGAACATACTGCTGTTCAGAGCTTCGGATTTGCAGATCGCGATGTGGCACACGACGGTAAGCGGAATATGATATTGGAACGAGATAGCTGGAGGGTGGCATAACATGGAAAAATTATCCACGGAAATCCTGGTGCATCTGTCCCACTCCCATCAGCAGTTGGCGCGAACGCTGGAAGCCAAACGGCATATCGTCGTGCGAATGGCTGAGCTCGTGCACGGTCTTCCGGATATTCACCCCCAATTGGACGGACTGGATGGCTTGCTCGATCAATCCTCCCAAGTGACGAAGAGCGTTATCGCGTACTTGATCAGCCTTGCCGATCTGGAAGAGGCGATAGCGGACAGCATGTCCAGCGTGCTGCAGGCGGCGGGAAAATCCGAGACGGATGAGGAATGACAAGGGGGCGTGCGGAATGGAGAGGGAAGCAACCTATGAAGTGACGCTCGATGCCTTCGCCAAGGTTCAGCGCAACGTTTCTATTATATTGGGGGCGAAGGCACAGGAGGCAGAAAAGGTTAGAAACTGGGTTTTAAACCATGTCGCTGAAAATACTTATGCGGTCGATACGGAACGACTCTCGCATTGCTTGCAAATTCATGAACAGCAAATTGAAGTGATCGACGGCATTACAAAAATGTTTAACGGTCTAGGTCGTAACCTGCGAGCCATTCTGAATCCGGAACCTGAAGAAGACGGCGGCGGATTGCTGCCTTTCGGCGGCGGCTTCGGACCCCTGGAGAAAGAACGATGAACCGACTGGATCGGGAATGGTCCATCAAGCTGGATCTGATGGAATCGATCGCGCGAAGCCAGCGGTCGATGGCAGACATGCTCGAACACACGGAGGCTGTCATGGCGGTCGCCGGGCTGCCGCCTGCGGTTTTGCACGAGCATGTGCGGGTGTTGAACGGCTTGCAGGCTGCGTTGCTGGCGGCGGCGACAGGCGTGCGTTGGCGAAAGCCCGGCAGGGGGACGCCGGCTTCACCTTGGCTGGGAGCTGTCGTGTGTCCGGGAATCGATTCGACTCAAGGAGCAGGCGATGAACGGCCAAGCGCCGATCGTTTTCGCCCGCCTGTCGCCGGAGGTGATGCGGGGCCATGGTGAAAAAGCGTTCGGCGTTGTCTTCCAGGCGGGTTGGTACGAGGCCTGGAATTGCGAAGAGACGCATTCGGAATTCATCCCGAAGCTGGAACAGGAAACGAAAACAGGCAGGCAAGCGACCGGGCACGGTTAACCGGAGACGCCGAACGACGCATGCGCGGTCGACCCGCAAGTACGCCGGCGCCTATCATGCCGGATTCGATGCCGGATTCGCCCAAGGGTTCGAGGAAGGCCACCAGCAGGCCTACGAACAACAAGCCTGATATCATCAACGGCCGTCCAAATGGTGCGTGGCGGCGGGCGGTCGGGGCAATAGGCGACGTGGTCGACTAAATGGTGCGTGGCGGTGGTCAGTCGGGGCAATAGACGACGTGGTCGCCTAAATGGTGCGTGGCGGTGGTCAGTCGGGGCAATAGACGACGTGGTCGCCTAATATTGTACGAGGCGGCGGGTGGTCGAGGCAATAGACGACGTGGTCGACTAAATGGCGCGTGGCGGCGGGCGGTCGGGGCAATAGGCGACGTGGTCGCCTAAATGGTGCGTGGCGGCGGTCGGTCGGGGCAATAGGCGACGTGGTCGCCTAAATGGTGCGTGGCGGCGGTCGGTCGGGGCAATAGGCGGCTACATCGTCAAAATGGCGGGCGGCTAGACAAATAGACGATCAAGGACCGTCAAGGCAACTTGCCCTGACGGTTTTTCTTGAAGTATCAGAAAGTATAAGTTTATCCCGCCCCGGCCGCGCCAATCCGCCAAAATAGTGTCGCAGAGCCACTATTTCCGCCCCGGCCGCGCCAATCCGTCAA
>Ga0206106_100689_pt1 | contig 9824 bp, 9 predicted proteins | sample 1B1ome_FD_148677 | JGI IMG/M metagenome (GOLD analysis project Ga0206106, IMG submission 148677) | Enriched microbial communities from leaf-cutter ant dump, University of Wisconsin, Madison, United States - 1B110A | ecosystem: Environmental > Terrestrial > Nest > Insects nest > Nest dump | place... | reverse complement strand
TCTTCGTCATCGCCATCATGACCTTCCTTTCATGCCTGACGCTCGGCGCCGTCACGCTGGTGCGCGACACCGCCACCACCTGGGAGAGCCAGATCTCGCGCGAGGCGACGATCCAGATCAAGCCGGCCGAGGGGCTGGACATGGAGGCCGCGCTGGCCGAGGCGGCGAAGATCGCCGGCGGCTTCGCCGGCGTGCGCTCCACGACGGTGATCGACCGCGCGGCGACGGCGCGGCTGCTGGAGCCCTGGCTGGGAACCGGCCTCGACATCGACGAGCTGCCGGTGCCGCGGCTCGTCACCATCACCATCGACCCCGCCGGCCCGCCCGACTTCGCGGCGATGCGGCAGGTGCTGACGCAACAGATCCCGCAGGCTTCGCTCGACGACCACCGCAACTGGGTCGACCGGCTGGTCGCGATGGCACGCACGACGGTGACGATCGGCGCCGGCGTGCTGGCGCTGATGCTGTCGGCGACGGTGCTGACGGTGGTGTTCGCCACACGCGGCGCGATGGCCGGCAGCGGCCACATCATCGAGGTGCTGCATTTCGTCGGCGCGGAGGCGCGCTTCATCGCAGCGCAGTTCCGCCGCCACTTCCTCGTCACCGGCATGAAGGGCGCGGCGGCGGGGGGGTGTGCCGCCGCGATCATCTTCCTCGGCTTCTCCTGGTGGTCGTCGCACAACCTCGCCACGCCCGAGGGCGACCAGGCGGCCGCCCTGTTCGGCAATTTCGCCATCGGCCTGTCGGGCTATGCCGGCGTGCTGGTGATCGTGCTGGCGGTTGCGGCGCTGACGGCGGCGACCTCGCACATCACGGTCGTGTCCTTCCTCAGCGACCTCGACGCGCGCCAGAGCGACGGATGAGCGGCGGCGGCGCGGCTGGGGCAAATCGCCGCTCATGGACGTGCAGCAAAGTTCACGCGGCGAATCGTGCTGTAATGATTTGTGGCCGGGCGTGCCCGGCCCGCGTCGCAATGGCGTGTTAGGCAGGAGGGCATGACGGAACGGATCGAGGCACCCGGCGGCGCCAGCGGGCGCGGAGCCCGGCGAGGGCGTTCGCCCTGGCTGCGCCTGTCCTTCTGGACCGGCGGCGCGCTGCTTCTGTCCTTCGCGCTGGGCTTCGCGCTTTTTTCCACCCATGTCGGACGGCTCGCCGCGCCGCAGGCGCAGAAGGCGGCCGACGCCATCATCGTCCTGACCGGCGGCCAGTCACGCATCGATGCGGCGGTGGACCTCCTGAAATCCGGCAAGGGCAAGCGGCTGCTGATCAGCGGCGTCAACCCGATCGCGCGGCCGGAGGACCTGCGGCGCGCGACGGGGGCCGCGCGGTCGCTGTTCTCCTGCTGCGTCGACATCGACCATGCGGCGCTGGACACGATCGGCAATGCCGAGGAAAGCGCCAAGTGGATGCACGCCAACGCGTTCTCCACCGCCATCCTCGTCACCAACAACTACCACATGCCGCGCTCGCTCCTGGAGATGCGGCGCATCGACGACAGCATCGAGCTGATCCCCTATCCGGTGGTCAACACCCGCATCGACCGCGGCGAATGGATGCTCAACGCCGACGCGCTGCGCGTGCTGTTCACCGAATACACGAAATATCTCGCCGCGATCGCGCGCGGCATGCTTGACGAGCGCATGGGGGCCGCGACCGCCCAGCCGCTCGAGGCCGCCTCGGTCGAATAGGCGGTCGCCCGCCGCCACGCCCCCGTTTGCCTTTCGCCCGGGCTGGTGTAACCAGCGGGCAGGGGGGCCATATATGCTCTATATCCGCTCTATCGCCTTCAACGCGGCGTTCTACCTGAACCTCATCGTCCAGATGGTCTTCTGGACGCCGTATTATTTCCTGGCGCCGCGCCACCGCGCATGGTTCGTGCCGAAGTTCTGGTCGCGCAGCAGCGTCTGGCTGATGGAGAAGCTGGCGGGCATCCGGATGGACGTGCAGGGTACCGAGAACCTGCCCGACGGACCCTACATACTGGCGCCCAAGCACCAGTCCTTCCTCGATACGATCTGCTTCCTGCCCTATATCCGCGACCCGCTCTACATCCTCAAGCGCGAGCTGCGCTGGATTCCCTTCTTCGGCTGGTACATCATGAAGATGCGGATGGTGCCGGTCGATCGCGGCAAGCGCTCGCGGGCGCTGAAGGCGGTGATCGCGCGCACGCGCGAGGAGATGAGGCAGAACCGCCAGCTCATCATCTATCCCGAGGGCACGCGGCGGGCGCCGGGCGCCGAGCCCAACTACAAGTGGGGCATCGTCGAGCTCTACGGCGAGCTCGGCATCCCTGTCGTGCCGGTGGCCCACCAGGCGGGGCTCTATTGGCCGCGCCGCAAGTTCCTGCGCTATCCGGGCACGATCCACGCCCGGTTCCTGCCGCCGATCCCGCCGGGATTGCCGAGGCAGGAGATGTACGACCGGCTGGTCGCCGAAACGGAAGCCGCCTGCGACGCCTTCCTGCTCGCGGCCGCCACCGGCCCCAATCCCCCGCCGCTGCCACCGACCGCGGCAAAGCGCGTCGCCGAGCTGAAGGCGGCCGGCGCGGCGGCGGACGTGGAAGCGGGCGGGTAGGGGACTTCCTTCCAGGGCAGGCGCCGCCCCTCACCCTTACCCTCTCCCCGTGAAGGACGGGGAGAGGGGATCGTCGCCGTTGATGCCAGGCATGCAGCGGTGAAGAAAGACCGCAACCGCCGGCGACCCCTCTCCCCGCATGCGGGGAGAGGGGTAAGGGTGAGGGGCAGCGCCCAGGCACGTAACCTGCCTCAAACCCCGTTCCCCGGCGCGACGCGGGCCGCGACGGCTTCCAGCCAGCGGTCGCGGATGCCGAGGACCTTCAGGTGTTCGACCGTGCTGGCGACATAGTCCTCGTTGCGGCCCGACCGTCCGATCGCACCGGAGACGTGGCGCACCGCCTCCTCGACGTCCATGCGGCCGGCATACTGGCCGTGCGCGCGGTCGACCACGTAGGCGAGCGCCTCCACCTCCGGCCCGCCTTCGAGGCGGACGGGCAGCGCCCGCTCCAGATAGACGTTGGTGACGAGCTCGCGCTCGCGCAGGTAGCCCACCACCTCGTCGCGCCGGCCACCCTGCACGCGGAAGGCGAGGCCGACGCAGGAGCCGCCGCGGTCGAGCCCGAGCACGAGGCCGGGCCGCTCGGGCGTGCCGCGATGGACGTGGGACAGGACGCAGAGCGAGCGGCGGTAGCCGTGGAGCCGCGCGCGGCGCGCCTCGACATGCGCGAAGCCCGGCCGCCAGATCAGCGAACCGTAGCCAAACACCCAAAAATCGCCCATATCGCCTGCCTGACGGAAACGGTGCGCCGCGCGGCGCGGCAGACGGGTAGCGAGGCGGACCGCATGGCGTCAAGTCGGGCAGGGGGCAGGAACGTCTCGCGGCGCTTCTTCTGGATGGCGGTCGGGATCGTGGCGGCGATCGGCCTCTACACCGCCGGCTGGCACTACGCGGCCGGCCGCCTGCTCGAGCGCGCCAACGCCACGCTTGCCGCGCTGGGCCGCGACGGGGACCGGGCCGTCTGCGAGACGCCCGCGGTGCACGGCTATCCCTTCCGCATCGGGCTCTATTGCGGTGCCACCTATGTCGAGCGCACGGGCCTCGGCGCGGCGGTCTCGACCGGCGCCTTCCGCTCGGCCGCGCAGATCTACGACCCGCGCCATATCGTGGCGGAAGCCGACGCGCCGGCGCGGGTGACGCTGCCCGGCATGCCGCCGCTCGACCTCGACTGGCAGGTGCTGCGCGCCTCGGCGCGGCTGGCCCGGCCGCTGCCGGAGCGGGTCTCCATCGAGGCCCGCAAGGTCGTCGCGACGGCCGACATGCCGGGGCCGGACGGGCCGACCGCGTTCGCCGCGGACCGGCTGGAGCTGCACCTGCGGCAGAATGCCGGCGATCTCGACGCTGCGGTGCGCTTCGAGGCGCTGGAGCCGGGACGCTTCCTGCTGGGCGGCGGCGCCGTGCCGCCGCTGTCGGGGCTGGCCGACGCGACGGTGGCGGACGGGATCGCGCGGCTGCGGGCCGGGCGGGGCGACCCGCGCGGCCTGTCGGCGACGGTGCGGCAGGCAGAGGTCAGGACACCCTCGGGCGCCGGGCTGACGGCCTCGGGCACGATCTCGGTCGGGCAGGACGGCCTCGTCGACGCGAAGCTGACCCTCGGCGCGATCAAGCCGCAGGAGCTGGCGCCGGTGCTTGCCGCGGCCTTCCCGGCTCAGGCCGACCGTATCCGCGCCGCCTTCGCCGGGCTGGCGACGCTGGGCGATGCCCCGTCGCTGCCGCTGACGGTCGCGAAAGGGCAGGTCTATCTCGGCTTCATCCCGCTCGGCGCGCTGCCGCCGCTATGAGCTCTTGGGACCGGCGGCGGCCTGGCGGCCGAAGTCCGGCGCGTCGACTTCCTGGCCGGCCTCGATGATGGAGCGGCGCACGGCACGCGTGCGGCTGAACAGCTCGAACAGCTTGTCGCCCTCGCCCCAGCGGATCGCGCGCTGAAGCGACGCCAGGTCCTCCGAGAAGCGCGACAGCATCTCCAGGATCGCATCGCGGTTGTGCAGGCACACGTCGCGCCACATGGTCGGGTCGGACGCGGCCAGCCGGGTGAAGTCGCGGAAACCGGAGGCCGAGTATTTGATGACCTCGGATTTGGTCACCGTCTGGAGGTCGTCGGCGGTGCCGACGATGTTGTAGGCGATGATGTGCGGCAGGTGCGAGACGATGGCCAGCACCTTGTCGTGATGGTCCGGGTCCATCGTGTCGATGTTGGAGCCGCAGGCGCGCCAGAACGCGGCGAGCTTCTCGATGGCGGCCGGGTCGGTGCCCGGCAGCGGCGTGAAGATGCACCAGCGGTTGCGGAACAGGTCGGCGAAGCCGGCGTCGGGGCCGGATTTTTCCGTGCCGGCGAGCGGATGGCCGGGGATGAAATGGACGCCTGCCGGCACATGCGGGGCCATCTGCGCGATGACCGAGCCCTTGGTGGAGCCGACATCGGTGAGGATGGCGCCGGGCTTCAGTACCGGGGCTATCGCCCGCGCCACCTCGCCGGACGAGCCCACCGGCACGGAGACGATCACGAGGTCGGCGTCGCGGACCGCCTCGGCGAGGTCGGTGTGGTAGCTGTCGCCGAGGCCCAGCTCCTCCGCGCGCTTAAGCGTGGCGGCGCTGCGGGTGGCGATGGCGACGTGGCCCGCCAGCCCCTCGCGGCGGATGACGCGCGCCAGCGAGGAGCCGATCAGGCCGATGCCGATCAGGGCGATCCTGTCGAAAAGCGGCGCGCTCATGCCCTGCGCCCCAGAAGCTCGGCCAATGCCGCGACCACGCCGCGATTGGCCTCCCCGGAGCCGATGGTCATCCGCAGCGCGTCGGGGAAGCCGTAGCCGGCGACGCGGCGCAGGATGTAGCCGCGCGAGACGAGGAAGTCGTCGGCCTCGGCTGCCGTCCGGCCGCTGCCGCCGAAATGGACCAGCACGAAATTGCCGACCGAGGGGGTGACGCGCAGGCCGAGCTTCGTCAGCTCGTCCGTGACCCAGCCGAGCCAGTGCTCGTTGTGGTCGGCCGCCTTGCGTACATGCGCGCGGTCGGCCATCGCCGCCGCGCCCGCAGCGATCGCCGCGGCGTTTACGTTGAAGGGGCCGCGCACGCGGTTCAGCGCGTCGAGCACGTGCGCCGGGCCGTAGAGCCAGCCGATGCGCAGGCCGGCGAGCCCGTGGATTTTTGAGAAGGTGCGCGTCATCACGACGTTCTCGTTCTCGGCCACCAGCTCGACGCCGGCCTCGTAGTCGTTGCGCCGCACATATTCGGCATAGGCCGCGTCGAGCACCAGCAGCACGCGCTTCGGCAGGCCGGCGTGGAGGCGCCGCACCTCCTCGAAGGGGATGTAGGTGCCGGTCGGGTTGTTGGGATTGGCGAGGAAGACGAGGCGCGTCTTCCGCGTCACCGCCGCGAGGATCGCGTCGACGTCGGCGCGCTCGTCCTTCTCCCTGACCATCACGGGCACCGCGCCCGCCGCCTGGATGTAGATGCGGTAGACGAGGAAGCCGTGCTCGGTGAAGACGCCCTCGTCGCCGTCGCCGAGATAGGTCTGGGCGAGCAGCGCCAGCGCCTCGTCGGAGCCGTTGGTGCACAATATGTTGGCCGGGTTCAGCCCGTGCGCGGCGCCGATCGCCTCGCGCAGCGCCGTCGACTGGCCGTCGGGATACATCTCGGCGCGCTCCAGCACCCTGCGGGCGGCCTCGATGGCGGCCGGCGAGGCGCCGAGCGGCGTCTCGTTGGACGACAGCTTGTAGACCCTGGCCACGCCCGGCGCGTGCTCGCGGCCGGGCACGTAGGCGGAAATGTCCATCACGCCTGGGTTCGGCTGCGGGCGGTCGATCTGTGTCATGGGAGCGGTTCCGAAGGATGCGTGCGGCAGGCTCTAGCAAAGCTTTCCCGTTGACGCAAAGGCGCTGCGCTCCTAAAATCCCGACCCAGACCGTGGTGATTTGGCCGGCCGGCTTGCAGCCACGTAAAACAACTCGCTAAAGGGCCGCTGCGTTCACCATCCGATGGACCGGCCGCGCCCCTCGCCGCCGGTCTTTTTGTTTGGAGCAGCCCGATGCCGATCAAGATCCCCGACCAGCTTCCCGCCCGCGAAGTGCTCGTGCGCGAGGGCGTCGCCATCATGGACGAGGGCACCGCGCTGCGCCAGGACATCAGGCCGTTGCAGATCGGCCTGCTCAACCTGATGCCCAACAAGATCCGCACCGAGACGCAGTTCGCCCGCCTCATCGGCGCCTCGCCGCTCCAGGTCGAGCTGACGCTGGTGAGGATCGGCACGCACCGCGCCAAGCACACGCCGGAGGAGCACCTGATCACCTTCTACCGGACGTGGGAGGAGATCGCGGAGCGCAGGTTCGACGGTTTCATCGTCACCGGCGCGCCGATCGAGCTTCTGCCGTTCGAGCACGTCACCTACTGGAACGAGCTGACGCGCATCCTCGACTGGACGACGACCAACGTGCACTCGTCCTTCTTCATCTGTTGGGGCGCGATGGCGGCGGCCTGGCATTTCCACCGCATCCCCAAGCACACGCTGGAGAAGAAGGCGTTCGGCGTGTTCCGCCACCGCAACAACGCGCCGGCCTCACCCTATCTGGCCGGCTTCTCCGACGATTTCGCGGTTCCGGTGTCGCGCTGGACGGAGGTGCGGGCGGCCGACATCCCGGCCGGGCGGGGGCTGGAGCTGCTGATGGAATCGAGCGTGACCGGGCCGTGCCTGATGACCGAGGCGGCCGGCAACCGGCTCTACATGTTCAACCACATCGAATACGACTCGACCTCGCTCAAGGAGGAATACGACCGCGACGTGAAGGCGGGCGTCGAGATCGCCGTGCCGCACGGCTACTATCCCGACGACGACCCCTCGAAGCCCCCGCTCAACCGCTGGCGCTCGCACGCGCATCTTCTGTTCGGCAACTGGATCAACCAGGTCTACCAGACGACGCCCTACCAGATGGAGCGGATCGGGCAGGCGCCGGCGGGCCGGGCGCTGCCGCGCACCGGCACCTGAGCGGCGTCCCGGCGCGCGTCGCGGGTGGCCGCGCCCTGCGGCGAGAGCACCGGAACGAAGACGCGGCGCGAGGCGCGCTTGGCCGCCGGCAGGCCCTGGTAGAGCCGCTTCTGCGCCTCGACGATGACGACGCCGGAGAAGATCGGCCAGAAGCGGCGGCCGGCGCGCTCGACGAGCTCGTGCAGCCGCATCACCCAGCGGCGGCGCGAGGGCGGGAAATGCAGCGCGTCGGCCCAGGCCGAGGGCGTGAAGTTGGTCTCGCGCAGCAATTCGTTGAGCTGGCCGCGCGAGAACGGCCGGCCGGTGCCGAAAGGCGTGTGCTCGAAGCGCGCCCACACGCCGCGCCGGTTGGGCGCGACGATGACGATGCGGCCGCCGGGCGCCAGCACGCGCCACATCTCCTTCAGGGTCTCGTGCGGGTTCTCGGCATGCTCCAGCGCATGCACCAGCAGGATGCGGTCGACCGAGGAATCGAACAGCGGCAGGTCCTCGTCGAAGACGAGCGCGGTGGCGGACGGCCCGGCCGGCGGCCAGTTCACCGCGCCTTGCGCGGCCGGCATGAAGGCGAAGACGCGCTCGGCCTCGGCCCCGAACCGGTCGAGCCACGGGATCGCGTAGCCCAGCCCGACCAGCCGCTCGTTGGGCAGCCGCGCCCAGACCGAGCCGAGCGCCATCGCGATCGAGCGTTCGGCGAGGCGGCCGAGCAGCGAGCCGTAGAAATTCCTGAGATCGACGATGTCGTTCATGGCCGGGCGAGCCTAGCGGGCCGCCGCGCGGCGTTCAACGCGCGATCGCGCCGCCGCGTCCGCCATGCGGGAAAAGCGGTTTCCACCGCGCGACGACATGCACTATCGTCCGCCCGCAAGAAGCATGGAGGCAGGGATGGCCCTCGAAATCGAACAGTTCATGTGCCACAGCGACAATTTCGGCATATTGGCGCGCAATCCTGAGACCGGCGAGGCGTTTCTCGTCGACGCGCCCGAGGAAGGGCCTATTCTGGCGGCGATCGAGCGGACGGGCTGGACGCCCGCCACGCTGCTGATCACCCATCACCATGGCGACCATGTCGAGGCCAACCTGGCGCTGAAGGAGCGGTTCGGGCTGACGATCATCGGGCCGGAAGCGGAGAAGGCGAAGATTCCCGGCATCGACCTCACGGTGCGCGGCGGCGACATGATCAAGGTGGCGGGGCTCGCCGTGCGGGTGATCGACACGCCCGGCCATACGCTCGGCCACGTCTCCTACCATTTCCAGAAGGAGCAGGTGGTGTTCGCGGCCGACACGCTGTTTTCGCTCGGCTGCGGCCGGCTGCTCGAGGGGACGCCGGCGCAGATGGTGGCGTCGCTGTCCAAGCTCGCGGCGCTGCCGCCGCAGACGCAGGTCTATTGCGGTCACGAATACACGCAATCCAACGCCCGCTTCGCGCTCACCGTCGACCCGGACAACAAGGAGCTCAAGGCGCGCGCCAGGGAGATCGACAGGCTGCGCAAGGCGGGCAAGCCGACGCTGCCGACGACCATCGGCCGCGAGCTCGCGACAAATCCGTTCCTGCGCTGGACCGACCCCGCGATCCGCGCCACGCTCGGCATGGAAGACGCCGACGACGTCGCCGTCTTCGCCGAGATCAGGAAGCGGAAGGACAATTTCTGAGGCGGACGAGGGTGCTCCCCTCCCGCCATTTCCGTCATCCTCGGGACAGGCCCGGGGATGACGGCCCGTCGCGCGGTCTCGCCAGATCATATGCGTTTGCCCTGCCGCAAAATGGGGAGAAGGAAAAAGGGCGATCACGTCAGCAGCGTCAGCGCCATGAGGGCCTGGGCGAGGTAGCGGGAGCCCCAGGCGACCCGGCCGAGGCGCGGGTCGGCGGCGGATTCGGGGTGTAGCAGGAATTTCCGGGCGGCCAGCAGCGCGTCCGAGGCGACGAACAGGGCCGCACCCGCGGCGATGCCCCAGCCGGGCACGATGAGCGCGGCGAGCCCCGTGGCGAGGATCGCCGCCATACAGGCCGCGACCGGCAGGCGCAGCGGCGCGTCCACGGCCCGCCGCAGCCGCACCGCCATGAAGGCGCAAAGCGCCAGCAGGCCGAGGCCGAGGCCAATCCGCCACGGCTCGCGCAGCACGATCTCCCAACCCTGCCAGCGGGTGGCGAACAGCGCGGCATAGGCGAGACGGGCGAGCAGGAAGGCGACCAGCCCGGCGAGGAAGGCGCGTTCGCCGCGCTGGGCGAGCGCCGCGTCACTCGCCGCGCCCAATGCGAGAGCGGCCGTCAGCA
>Ga0206106_100686_pt1 | contig 10153 bp, 11 predicted proteins | sample 1B1ome_FD_148677 | JGI IMG/M metagenome (GOLD analysis project Ga0206106, IMG submission 148677) | Enriched microbial communities from leaf-cutter ant dump, University of Wisconsin, Madison, United States - 1B110A | ecosystem: Environmental > Terrestrial > Nest > Insects nest > Nest dump | place... | reverse complement strand
CCGACGTCGTGGGCAGCTTCATTTTCCTGGCTTCCTCCGATAGCGACTTCATTACAGGCCAGACGCTGAACGTGGATGGCGGTTGGCTGATGCATTAATCGCAACAATCTGGAACAAGCCGTAAAAATAGCGCTGATGTGAGGAAGGAGCATGTTTATGCAACCATTCAGTATTCTGTTTACTTGCACCGGTAATGCGGGCCGCAGCCAAATGGCCGAGGCGTTGCTCAGGACAAGAGTCGAAGAAACGGTTCAGGTATGTTCGGCAGGCGTGGAACCGTGGCAGAATTTGCATCCCATGGCGGTGAAAGTGATGGCAGAACAAGGGGTTTCGCTGGAAGGGCATTTTCCCAAATCCGTCCTTTCGTGGCAAGGCCGATCATTTGATATTACCGTTACGATCGGGGAGCGCGCCAAGCAGGAAACGCCCCGGGCGTTTCTTGGAAACAGATGGATTCATTGGGACATTGCCGACCCTGCCGACGCGGACGGAACCCCGGAATCGCTCGACGTATTCAGACGAACGAGAGACAGGATCGATGAGCTATTGGGCGTTTTCAGCAGTCCTTCAACTGTTTACGAATGTTCAAAGCCGGGAGCGGATCGTTGACGGTCATCAGCATCGCGCCGCATTCCAGCGCGTAGTAAACTTGCTGATCGTGATCGGGGCAGTAACACCAGGGCAGCACGCCCAGCTCGCGATATTGCGTCGCCAATTGCGGTGTCAGCAGTTGCATGCTGATGCCAACCGCCCACATCTTCGAGATCGTTCCGTTCGGGCCGGGCACAAAATTCGACATGAGCTCCCCGGGAAAGCCTTGCGTTTTTAAACCGTACCTGTCGTGAATATACGCCAGCACATCCGCATCGAAGCTGGTAAACACGCATCGCGCCAAATAGCCGTAGTCCTGCAGCATGGCGATCGCCGAGTCGGCGACCTGTTTGGCTTCAGGGCCCGGCTTCACTTCCACATTCAACAGGATGTTCGGAAAAGCAGTCAGCAGCTCGCATAATTCCTCCAGCGCAGGAATCTTCAACCCCTCGTACGTTTTGCCGAACCAACCGCCCGCATCAAGCCGCTTCAACTCGGCGAACGTATAGCCGCTTACCGGGCCGGAGCCGTTCGTCGTTCGATCGAGCGTTGCGTCGTGGATGACCATAACAACCATATCCTTGGAAAACTGCAAGTCGAACTCCAGCATATCGACGCCCAATTCGAGCGCTTCTTGAAAAGCAAGCAGCGTATTTTCAGGATAGGCCGATTTCCAGCCTCTATGCCCGGCGATAACCATAGAACTACTTGTTAGCAGACGTTCGATCATTCGTCAGCGCTCCTCCTTTTGATGCGTAATGGAACCCTTGTGTCTATCGGAAATTACACGGTAATAACGTTGATGCCGGATTCCTGAAACGGCTTGATGTGCGACTCCGGCGCTTCTTGTCCCGTAATCAACGTATGAATGGCGCTGTTCGGGGCTACCTTGTACAACGACAGCTTGCCGATCTTGGAATCGTCCGCTACGACGATCACTTCTTGCGCAGCAGCAATCATCCCTTGCTTGGCGAGCACCAACTGTGCTTCGGGATGCATCAGGCCGTGCACGGGGTGAATGGCTGGCGTACCGATAAAAGCTTTCGATACATGCAGTGAACGAAGCACATGATCGGTAAACATCCCGTTCAACATGTAGCTTGACGGGTAAAGCTCGCCGCCGGTTACCGTCACTTTAACGCCGGGGGCGTCCCGCAGTTCGGCAGCCACGTTCATATCATTCGTTACGACGACGATGCCTGTGCGATGGACCAATTGTCTTGCGATATGCAAGGTGGTCGTGCCGGAATCGATGATGATATGATCCCCGTCTTCCACCAAGCTGGCCGCCATCTTGCCAATGCGAATCTTCTGGTCGAGCTTGAATGCGGTCCTTTCGTTAAAGGAAGGCTCGCCATTCGTCATCTGCTCGACAATAACCCCGCCATGTGTCCGTTGAAGCAAGCCATCCTGCTCGATTTCTGCCAAATCCCTCCGGATCGTCGCCTCATGAACGCCAAATTCCTTCGCAAGTGCCCCCACTGAAGCCGACCGGTATTGTCTTACATACTCGATAATGCGTGATTTCCTTTCCGCAGCAAGCATTTTATTTACCCCCTTTCCGTTAACAGTGCATATTCAAACATAAATCCGCTCATTTTCGCTCGAAATTGTCCATTTATGTTCATTTAGATTACCGTGTTGCAAAGCCTCTTGTCAACAGCGAACTTGCCCTCTTCTATAACAAACCGGCGATCTCCTCCACCTCTCTCCAAGAAGGGGGAAATCGCCGGTTTGTATCAGGCCGGGCAGTATCCGCTCGCTGTACCTCTTGGCGAATGCTTCCGGCAGTACAATGAGACGCAAGCTTTCTATCTACGAGAATTACCGTCTTAAAATGCTGAATTAACCATTCCTATGATGCCTTGAAATAACGAGTCCCCTTCAAGTTCGATTCCCGGCAGGACAGTCGATTGCTCGATTCGCACATATTGACCATCGATCAGACCGAACATTTGAATTTCACGCCCGGCATAATCGACCATCCAGTACTCTTTCACTCCGCTGCGCTCATACAGTTGAAACTTGTCCACGAGATCCCGCTTCGTGTTCTGCAAACCGGGCGATACGACTTCCACCGCCAAATCCGGCGCGCCGGCAATCCCGTTCCCGTGCACCAGATGCATCCGTTCTTGCGAGACAAAGGTCAGGTCAGGCATGACATAGTCGACGGAGTCGCCTTTGGTATGAACAGCCGTGTTCGACAGCAGCACGATGCCCGAACCCTGTTTGTCCACATATTGCATCAAGATCAAATACAGCCTTCCTACTACCTGCTCATGCGGCACCGCGGCCGGTTCCCGAATGACGATCGCGCCTTCCCACACTTCATAGTGATCTTTCATATCCATCGACCTGTATTCCAATGCCATCCCGATCCCTCCTTCGTCTTCATATCTCCAATTATAAATTGAATTTTGAGCAAGTTCAACATGATGCGCATGCCCTATTTGCGAGAAATTGAACCTGGCGTTGCTGTTATTTATCGGGTTTGTAGGATGCCATCGAATAACTGCGATAACCGCCGGTCAAATTTTTTACCTTGTAACCGTTTTGATTGAGAATACGAGAAGCAATGTAGCCTCGCAGGCCTACGGCACAGTACGCATAAATCTCTTTGTCCGGATCGAGCTCCATCATTCTGCTCCGCAGCTCGTCGACCGGAATGTGCAGTGCCCCTCCAATATGCCCTTGATCGTACTCCGCCTGGGTACGGACATCGAGCAGAACTTGCTTCTCGGGATCAAGGGTGTCAATATCTTTCAAGTGCACGACTTCCGTTTGCCCGCTTAGCACGTTCTGAGCCAAGTACCCCGCCATATTCACGGGATCCTTTGCGGAAGAGAACGGCGGGGCGTACGTGAGCTCCAACTCGGCCAAATCATGCACGGTACCTTTCAGTCGAAGCACGGTTGCAATCACATCGATACGCTTGTCCACGCCCTCTTGACCGAAGGCTTGTGCGCCTAAGATCAGTCCTTCGTCATTAAACAGCAGCTTGAGCGCGATCGGCTTCGCTCCCGGATAATAGGTCGCATGAGAGCTTGGATGCACATAGACGGCTCGATATGGAATGTTTAAACGTGCGAGTGTCCGCTCATTGCTGCCCGTACTGGCTCCTGTTAAATTAAACATTTTAATAATAGCCGTTCCTTGTGTCCCCTTATATGTTGATGACAAGCCGCAAATGCGGTCCGCTGCAATTCTCCCTTGCTTATTTGCCGGCCCGGCGAGCGGAATGGCGCCTTGCGATCCGAGCACATAATCTTTAATTTCCACGGCATCGCCAACCGCATACACGCTCTCGCGATTCGTTTGCATGGTTTCATCTACGACGATGTGCCCCCGTGTTCCAAGCGCGATCCCGGAATCTTTGAGAAAGTCCGTATCCGGCTTTACACCGATCGCCAAGATGATCAGATCGGCATGAACCTCCCGCCCGCTCTGCAGGACAACGCTGATTCCCTTCTCTTCTTCCCGGAACGATTGTACACCGTCATTCAGAAAAAGACGAACGTCATTGTCCTCCAGTTCTTTCTCCGCAAATGCGACCATTTCCGAGTCAAATGGAGCAAGAATATGCGGCGCCGCTTCCACTAACGATACTTCCAGCCCCCGATGCCGCAGATTTTCCGCCATTTCTACTCCGATGTAACCGCCGCCGATCACGATAGCGCTGCGAATGCCTTCTTGCTCTACATAAGATTTGATCCGATCTGTGTCCGGAATATTGCGAAGCGTAAAAATAAAGCGGCTGTCAATGCCGGGGATCGGCGGTTTCAGCGGCTTGGCTCCGGGGGATAGTATCAAAGCATCGTACTCTTCCTCATAAACTCCCCGATCTTTACTGTTCACCGTAACTTTCTTCTGCTCAGGGTCAATTTTAACCACATCGCTGTATATACGTACATCAAGATTAAATCTGGCTTTCATGCTTTCCGGAGTTTGAACCATCAGCTTGGCTCTCTCCTGAATGACTTCACCTATATAATACGGCAGCCCGCAATTGGCAAATGAAATAAATCCGCCCCGTTCGAATATAATGATCTCTGCCGTTTCGTCCAATCTCCGAAGTCGGGCTGCCGCAGAGGCGCCGCCTGCTACTCCGCCAACGATAACAATTTTCTTGGCCATTATCCATCACCTCGTATGAAATAAACCAATGAGTCGAGGCTCACTGGTTTATTTTTGAATAGGTCCGTTCCAAGCCGAGATTCCGCCGGTCAAATTGGCAAGGTTCGTGTATCCGTTTCGACTCAGCAGCCTTGCAGCTTGCTTGCTCCGCATACCGCTCTGGCAATAAAGAAATACCTGCTTGTCTTTGGGAATCTCCCCCATGCGCTGTGACAACTGACTTAACGGGATATTCACGGCGCCTGCAATACGGCCTCGCTGATATTCATGAGCTTCCCGGACGTCAACGACCTTATTTCCCTTGGACTCGTCTTGAAACAGCTTCGCGGATAAGTTTCGCACTCCTTTCACAGGAGCAAACTGCTTATACAGCATCCAGACGACGAATATGGCCAACAGTGTATAAAAGATATAATCCATAGGTTTCACCTACCTGCTTCTTACTAGGAGCTCTACCGCTTCTTGTACGACTTTGTTCGCATTGCCGCCGGATGCTTGTTCTTCCCGAATGCATTGCTCCAAATTCACCGCCACAACAAGAGCCATCGTCTTATCGATGGCGCTGCGTACGGCTGAAAGCTGACTGACAACGTCCTTGCAGTTTTTCTCTTCTTCCATCATCTTGAGAATGCCGCGAATTTGTCCTTCCGCACGGCTCAATCGCCTTTTCATGCTTTCATCATAATTCATCCCGGCACCCCCTGTACTTGTATCCCATGCAAGATCAACTCCATCCGGTAAATTAATGTTTGAGTCGTACATCTTATACCCATAGGGGTATATGTATATAGTAAATGATCTTCAAGATTGTGTCAACCATACAACGATTGTAAGGACACGCGGTTCCCCTTTAAGCTCGCATACCATCAAATGACGTCGGCGACAATCTGCTGCAGCTTATCCAGCGATACACGTTCCACAAATCTGCTGAACTTCTCTTTCCCTTTCGCATGAGCCTTATAATGATCGATTAATGCCGTGACGACGGGGACGAGCTGATCTTCCGCCAATTCGGAAGCCAATTTCCTGGCGAGAGCCGCCTTCAGGCCTTTCGGTTCTCCGCCCGCATAGATATCAAACTTGTCCCGCATCTTGACGATCCCAATATCCTTTAACAGCGGTTCGCTTGTACCGAGCGCGCAACCGGCATAGCCGATCTTCAGCGGCGCCGGCGTCCGGATTCCGGCAAGCGACTGATTCAACATCCGGGCCGTATCCAGCCCCGCCTCCTCCGCTCCCCTGCAGAAATTGCAAACGATCAAGCTTTTGGTTACCGCGCCGGCCGGATAAACCTCGAGTCCCGCACGCTCCAATTTCTGCTGGATTTCCTCGCGCCGTTCGACCGGAACTTCCACATAAATTTGTCGAAACGGCGTGATCTCAATTTTGGCATCCGGACCGATCACTGTGCCGATTCCCGATAATTGCTCCGGAGTAAACACATGGCCCCCCGCTTGGACAGGGGAGGCTATCGCCATGGTCATCGTCTCTCCCACGCTGCTCCCCCCTCATCCGTTGTTAATCTTGACGCGTTGCAAACGCAGGGCATTCAAGACGACGGAGACGGAGCTTAACGCCATCGCTGCGCCCGCAACCCACGGAGCCAAGAAGCCAATCGCCGCAATCGGAATGCCAAGCGAGTTGTAACCGAGCGCCCAGAACAAGTTCTGTTTAATATTCGTCATCGTCTTGCGGCTCATATAGATCGCATCCGGAATGCCGGAGAGATCCCCGCGCATCAGCGTGACATCAGCCGCCTCCATTGCCACATCCGTACCCGTACCGATCGCCATTCCAATGTTCGCTGTCGCGAGCGCCGGGGCGTCATTGATGCCGTCACCGACCATCGCTACCGTTTTCCCTTCCGCCTGCAGCCTCTTGACCTCTTCCGCTTTGCCTTCCGGCAGCACTTCCGCACGCACGTGGTCAATGCCGACTTGAGCGGCGATCGCCTTCGCCGTGCGCTCGTTGTCGCCGGTAATCATGATGACCTCAATCCCCATTTCTTTCAGTCGGCCGACCGCAGCCTTGGAAGTTTCCTTGATCGTATCAGCTACGGCTACAATCCCGGCATACTGGCGGTCGATGGCGACCAGCATGGCCGTCTTTCCGGTTTCCTCGAGACGAGCCATTTGTTCATAAGCATGAGAGGCGTCAACCTCGTATTTTTCCATCAGCCGTCTTGTACCGATCAGGATTTCTTTTCCTTCTGCTGCCGTTGTAATCCCGTAGCCGGGGATGGCTTCGAACGATTGCGGTTCAGGGATTTCAATCTTTCTCTCGCGTATGCCGTTTACGATCGCTTCCGCCAGCGGATGCTCCGAATTTTTTTCCGCCGCGCCGACAAGCCGGAGAAACTCCCCTTCGTCTCCCTCTGCGAGTACATCCGTCAGCTCCGGTTTTCCTTTGGTGACAGTACCTGTTTTATCCAAAATGATCGTATCGACCTTATGCGTTTGTTCGAGGTGCTCCCCGCCTTTAAACAAAATCCCGTACTCGGCCGCACGCCCGGACCCTGCCATGATGGAAGTCGGAGTCGCGAGCCCAAGCGCACACGGACAAGCAATCACGAGAACCGCAATCGCCTTCTCCAAAGCGCCGGCCATATCGCCCGGATTCACGCCGAAATACCAGATCAAAAACGTGGCGGCGGCAATCCCGATTACAATGGGAACGAAGATCCCTGAAATTTTGTCGGCTACACGCTGAATCGGCGCTTTCGAGCCTTGCGCTTCTTCCACCACCTTCACAATCTGGGCAAGCGCGGTCTCTTTGCCGACCTTCGTTGCCTGAATCCGCAGCATGCCGTTCTTGTTGATCGTAGCGCCGATGACGGGGTCGCCCGCTTTCTTCTTCGCCGGGATACTTTCCCCCGTCAGCATGGATTCGTCTACCGAAGATACCCCTTCGAGCACGACGCCGTCTACCGGAACTTTATCTCCGGGGCGGACAAGAACGATATCCCCCGCCAGGACCTCTTCCACGGGAAGCGTCATTTCCCGGCCGTCGCGGACAACCAAAGCCGTCTTCGCCTGAAGGCCCATGAGCATCTTGATCGCCTCGGACGTTTTGCCTTTCGCCAACACCTCGAACATTTTCCCCATGATGACCAATGTGATCAGAACCGCACTGGTTTCATAATACATTGCCGGTCCATGGTGCACGTCTCCGCCCGCCGCATACCAGTCAAGCGTCAGATACAAGCTATAGAAATACGCGGCAGAGGTGCCGAGGGCAACCAGAACGTCCATATTCGCACTGCCGTTGCGAAGCGACTTATAAGCGCCTGTATAAAAGTGTCTGCCGATGAAAAATTGAACCGGGGTCGCCATCGTCAGTTGGAACCAGGGGTTCATGAACAGATCCGGCACATAGATCCATGACGTGAAGGAGAAGTGGCCGACCATACTCCATAGAAGCGGCAACGACAGAATGGCCGAGACGAGCAGCTTCCTTTTCTGACGCCCGATCTCCTTCTGCCGGCGGTCGCCTGTATTCGCGTCCTCCTGTTTCACGACCGCTTTATAGCCAAGCTGCTTCACCTTATTTTGCATGTCCGTTACGGAGACTTCTCCCGGCGAATATTCGACGCGTGCCGTTTCCAGTGCCAGGTTGACCGTTGCATTCGTTACCCCGGGCAGCTTATTGAGTCCCTTCTCGATTTTGCCGGCGCAAGCGGCGCAGGTCATCCCTTCCACCTGAAATTGGGCCACTTCTTTCACCGTGTCATACCCCAATTTCTGTATCGTTTGCTCCAGCCTGTCTACGTTAATTTTTGACGGATCGTAGGTCACGCTTGCCTTCTCCAAGGCCAGGTTGACGTTTGCCGTATCCACCCCGTCAAGTTTGTTTAAGCCTCTTTCGATTTTATTGGCGCATGCCGCACAAGTCATACCGGCAATCTGCAATGTCGTTTGCTTCGTCGACTTTGTTTCCACGGATTGCATACAAGATCCGCTCCTGTTCAGTTTATACCTACCGGGGGTATAATTATTTGTAAAAAGAAAGGCCACTGGTCAGCGGCCCGGCAAAGATTACGCCACATCGTATCCTTGTTCTTCGATGGTCTCTTTCACTTGATCGAGCGTAAGCTTGCTTTCTTCATATTCTACGGCAACGGAATTGCTCTTCAGGTCAACATTGCCCTTCGCACCGATTTCCTTCAGCGCTTTCTCAATGGAGTTCACACAATGCTGGCAAGACATTCCGTTTACTTGCAGTGTTACATGGGTCATAACGCTTCCCCTCCGTCCATTATTATTTCATCAATTTGTTCATCGTAACCAACAGCTCGTCAAGAACTTCATGCTCGCCTGCCTGGATCCGTTCTACAACGCAGCTCTTCATATGGACTTCCACGAGCAACTTGCCTACGCTGTTCAACGCGGATTGGACGGCGGCAATCTGGTTGAGCACATCGTCGCAATACGTATCCTTCTCGATCATGCTCTTGACACCGCGGATCTGACCCTCGATTCGGTTAAGCCGCGAGATCAAGTTGCTCTTCGTCTTATCCGAGTGGTGGCTCTTCCGGACACTTGAAGAATGACAATGCTCCTCTTCACGTTCGTTCTCGAGCCTCACCTCTTGATTCATGCGCTTATCACCTCACAACGGAATAATACCATACCCCCATATGGTATGTAAAGGGGGTGTCATAGATACGTTGTCTATTATTTTGGCTTTACTTTTCACTCCAATACCTTGCCTAACCCGGAAGAGCCGGAACCCATAAAGGCCGCGATGGGGGTTCGGCTCGAAATTAGTGACGGAGAGCCACTAATGGTGTGACAATGGAAGTTTGGTGCGAAATTAGTGGCGGAGAGCCACTATTGGTGTGACAATCGAAGTTTGGTGCGGATTTAGTGGCGGAGAGCCACTATTGGTGTGACAATGGAAGTTTGGTGCGGATTTAGTGACGGAGAGCCACTAATGGTATGAAAATGGAAGTTTGGTGCGAAATTAGTGGCGGAGAGCCACTATTGGGCTGCGACGGGGGTTCGACGTAAATCCAGTGACGCTGCGCCGCCTCCAATGTTGCAAATGAGGAATTGCAGCGTAGCCGTCACAAGTTTGGCAGGTTTTCTTTCCATTTTGCGTAGATCTTTGTTTTTGGCTAAATTCAGGATGCTTCGGGCTTAGGTGATACTACTTGTTGCTGAGGCTTGCTGAGATAACTGGAAAAGTCCACTAAAATGGTTGCGATCATCATCCGAAATGTTGATTAAATGGAATCATCCATTTATTTCTGCGCCAAACGGCGTAGCAGCGATAACTGGACGAATAATAACTGGAGAAATCGTTACTACTTAGGTCCCTCCAAAATTATTTGGAGGTTTTTTCATTTTACGAAAGGAATTCAGAAACAGACGGCGAAGTAGTATATATCAAAACTTTCGGGGTGAGAACATTGGAAATATCGCCACAG
>Ga0206106_100685_pt1 | contig 10195 bp, 12 predicted proteins | sample 1B1ome_FD_148677 | JGI IMG/M metagenome (GOLD analysis project Ga0206106, IMG submission 148677) | Enriched microbial communities from leaf-cutter ant dump, University of Wisconsin, Madison, United States - 1B110A | ecosystem: Environmental > Terrestrial > Nest > Insects nest > Nest dump | place... | reverse complement strand
CTCGGCACCACGGTGATCGTCAAGCTCATCTTCTTCCCGCTCGCCAACAAGTCCTACAAGTCGATGGCGAACATGAAGAAGGTCCAGCCTGCCATGATGGAAATCCGCGAGAAATACGCGGACGACAAGATGAAGCAGCAGCAGGCGATGATGGAGCTGTACAAGAAGGAGAAGATCAATCCGGTCGCCGGCTGCTGGCCGGTCGCGTTGCAGATTCCGGTCTTCTTCTCGCTCTACAAGGTGCTCTACATCACCATCGAGATGCGGCACGCGCCGTTCTTCGGCTGGATCCAGGATCTGGCCGCGCCCGACCCGACCTCGGTCTTCAACCTGTTCGGCCTGCTTCCGTGGGACGTCCCGCACGTCCTGCTGATCGGGGTGTGGCCGCTCGTCATGGGCGTCACCATGTTCCTCCAGATGCGGATGAACCCGCTGCCGCCGGACCCGACGCAGGCGATGATCTTCACCTGGATGCCGGTCGTCTTCACCTTCATGATGGCGGGCTTCCCGGCCGGGCTGGTGATCTACTGGGCGTGGAACAACACGCTCTCCATCATCCAGCAGGGCCTCATCATGAAGCGGCAGGGCGTCAAGATCGAGCTTTGGGACAACCTCGCCGGCCTGTTCCGACGAAAGCCGAAACCGGCCGAGTAGGCGCGCGCCCTTCGAGACTCGCTTCGCCCGCCCCCCAGGATGAGGAATTTTTGCGCGTCGAGCCCGCGACATGGCGGGTTCGAGCGCCGGCACCCCTCATCCCGAGGTGCGGGCCCGCACGGAAAGACGTGTTGAAAAACTGCCTTATGTGGGCGAGCCTCGAAGGACGCACCACCACGGGAGTTGCGCGATGGACACCCACGGCCCCAAGCCCGAGATCAAGCACCCGATCGAGATGCACAAGCGCGTCGGCTTCCTGAAGCCGCTGGTCGACGCGCCCAATATCGAGATCGGCGACTACACCTATTACGACGATCCCGAAGGGCCGGACCTGTTCCAGTCCAAATGCGTGCTGCATCACTATCCCTTCATCGGCGACCGGCTGATCATCGGAAAATTCTGCGCGATCGCGGAGAACGCGCGCTTCATCATGAACGGCGCCAACCACGTGCTGACCGGCTTCTCGACCTATCCGTTCAACATCTTCGGCCACGGCTGGGAGAAGGGCTTCGACGAGGCGTCCTGGCGCGCCGGCAACCGCGGCGACACGGTGGTCGGCAACGACGTGTGGATCGGCATGGAGGCGATCGTCATGCCGGGCGTGACGATCGGCGACGGCGCCATCGTCGGCACGCGCGCGGTGGTGACGCGCGACGTGCCGCCTTACGCCGTCGTGGGCGGCAACCCGGCCGAAACGATCAAGACGCGCTTCGACGCCGCGACCGTGGAGCGGCTCATCGCGATCGCCTGGTGGGACTGGCCGGCCGAGAAGATCGCCCGCAACCTCGACGCCATCCGCGGCCACGACCTCGCGGCGCTGGAGAAGGCGGCGTGAGCGGCGCAGGCGCGGCCGAGGCCGACGCGCTGTTCGCGCGGCCGTGGGTGTTCATCCGCGGCGTGCCGTCGATGAAGTTCCTGCCGCCGGAAGGGCCGCCCGAGATCGCCTTCGCCGGCCGCTCCAATGTCGGCAAGTCGTCGCTGATCAACGCGCTGGTCGGCCAGAAAGGGCTGGCGCGCACCTCCAACACGCCCGGCCGTACGCAGGAGCTCAACTATTTCGTGCCCGACGGCCATTCCGGGACCGTGGGCGACATGCCGCCGATGGCGCTGGTCGACATGCCGGGCTACGGCTTCGCCAAGGCGCCGAAGACGCAGGTGGAGGCGTGGACGCGGCTGGTCTTCGACTATCTCAAGGGCCGCGTCACGCTGAAGCGCGTCTACGTGCTGGTCGACGCGCGGCACGGGCTGATGAAGGCGGACGAGGAGGTGCTCGACCTGCTCGACAGGACGGCGGTCTCCTACCAGCTCGTGCTGACCAAGGCCGACAAGATCAAGCCGGGCGAGCTGGAGCGCCTGACCGCGGAGACGGCGGAGAAAATCCGCCGGCGTCCGGCGGCCTTTCCGGCCGTGCTCGCCACATCGTCGGAGAAGGCGGCCGGCCTGCCCGAGCTTCGTGCGGCGATCCACCTGGCGGCAAGCGGGCGCTGAGCCATATCGAAGGGTCGCGATATCCGATCCGGCTCCTTTCAGTGCGTCCTTCGAGGCTCGCTTCGCTCGCACCGACAGTCAAACCCGGCGACCCTGGTATCACGCCTGCGCCGGCGTGAAATTCAGCGCCAGACCGTTGATGCAGTGGCGCATGCCGGTGGGCGGCGGGCCGTCGTCGAAGACATGGCCGAGATGGCCGCCGCAGCGGCTGCAATGGCATTCGGTCCGCGTCATGAAGAAGGAATTGTCGGTCCTCGTGCCCACCGCGTCGGGCAGCGCCTTCCAGAAGCTCGGCCAGCCGGTGCCGGAATCGAACTTCGTCGCCGACGAATAGACCGGCAGCTCGCAGCCGGCGCAGGAGAAGGTGCCGGCCCTGTGTTCGTCGTTGAGCGGGCTGCTGAAGGCCCGTTCCGTGTCCTCCCGGCGCAGCACGGCGTAGCGCTCGGGCGGAAGCTGCGCCTTCCATTCGGCATCGGTCTTCGTGATCTCGAAGGTCTCCTCCGTAGCGCCGGCGGGCCGGGTCGACCGGGCCAGCCCGAAGGCCGCACCGCCGCCGGCCAGGGCCAGCACGCCCGCGCCCCCGAGCAGGAACTGACGTCGTTTCATGGCAAATCTCCTTCCGGGGACGGTCATACACCCGCAGCCGGGTCGCGGCACAATCAACTCGCCTTGAGCGCGGCGCGAGCGGATTTCCGGCAAGTGCGTGGCGGCATCGCGCCCGCAAATGCTGCTGCTGAAACGGTCAGGCTGCCGCGGCAAGCGCGTCGCGCACGCCGGCCAGCAGCTCGTAGGAGCGGACGCGGGCGGCATGGTCGTAGATCTGCGAGGTGACGGCGATCTCGTCGACGCCGGTGTGCGCGGCGAAGGTCGCGAGGCCCCGCCGGACGGTCTCCGGCGATCCGACGACGGCACGCGACAGGACCTGCGAGAGCATGGCGCCGGCCGGTCCCTCCAGCAGCGGCCCGATGTCGTCCACGGGCGGCGGCAGCTTGCCCGGCCTGCCGGAGCGGATATTGATGAAGGCTTGCTGCGCGGAGGTGAAGAGATGGCGTGCCTCGGCGTCCGTATCGGCCACGACGACGTTGAGGCCGGCCATCGCATAGGGCTTCTCCAGCATGCCGGAAGGCTGGAAGCGCTCGCGGTAGATCGCCAGCGCCCGGTCGAGCTCGGCCGGCGCGAAATGCGAGGCGAAGGCGTAAGGCAGGCCGATCATCGCGGCGAGCTGGGCGCCGTAGAGGCTGGAGCCGAGGATCCAGACCGGCACGTCCTGCCCCTCGCCCGGATAGGCGGCGACGCGCCGGCCCGGCCCGGCGGGCGCGAAATAGTCGATCAGCTCGACCACGTCCTGCGGGAAATTGTCGACGTCGCCGGCGAGGTTGCGGCGCAGGGCCCGCGCGGTCAGCATGTCGGTGCCCGGCGCGCGGCCCAGCCCGAGGTCGATGCGGCCGGGAAACAGCGCGGCGAGCGTGCCGAACTGCTCGGCGATCACCAGCGGCGCATGGTTGGGCAGCATGATGCCGCCCGCGCCGACGCGGATCGTCTTCGTGCCCGCCGCGACATGGCCGATCACCACGGCGGTCGCCGCGCTCGCGATGCCCGGCATGTTGTGATGCTCGGCCAGCCAGTAGCGGCGGTAGCCCAGCCGCTCGGCATGGCGGGCGAGGTCGAGCGTGTTGGCCAGCGACTGCGCGACGTCGCCGCCTTCGACGACGGGCGAGAGATCGAGGATCGAGAGCGGAATCATTGCGCCAATATGGGCGCGGCGGCCTTGTTCGCCAAGCCGGCCCCGACCGCCTTGCGCACCGCCGGCGCCACCTTCGTCCCGTAGAGCTCGATCGCCTTCAGCATGCGGTCGTGCGCAATGACGCCGATCGCCATCTGCAACAGGAAGCGGTCGAAGCCGAAGATCTCGTGGTTGGCGAGGATCTTGTCGATCACCATCTGCGGGTCGCCCACGAACAGGTTGCCGCGCGGCGAAATCGCCGCATCGTACTGGGCCCGGTTCGACGGGCCCCAGCCGCGCTCGCCGCCGATGCGGTCCATCACCTCCTTCTGGGCGAGGTAGAAGTCGTCATTGGCCTTTTCCAGCGTCTCGCCCACATAGCCGTGGACGTTGATCGAGGTGGGAAGGGTCGCCGGGTCGTGGCCGGCGCGGCGGGCGCTCTCGCGATAGAGCTGGAAGAAAGGCGCGAAGCGCGCCGGCTCGCCGCCGATGATGGCGAGCGCCAGCGGCAGGCCGAGCGCGCCGGCACGGGCCACGGACTGCGGCGTGCCGCCGACGGCGATCCACAGCGGCAGCGGCCGCTCTGGGCGCGGATAGACGCCGCGGCCCGGCACGCGCGGGGTGTGGTCGCTGCCCGGCCAGTCGAGCGTCTCGCCCTCGCGCAGCTTCATCAGCATCGCCAGCTTCTCGGCGAACAGCGCGTCGTAGTCGGCAAGGTCGTAGCCGAACAGCGGGAAGGATTCGATGAAGGAGCCGCGCCCGGCCATGATCTCGGCGCGGCCGCCCGAGATCAGGTCTATGGTCGAAAACTGCTGGTGGACGCGCACCGGATCGTCCGACGACAGCACGGTGACGGCGCTGGTCAGCTTGATGTTCTTCGTCCGCGAGGCGGCCGCCGCGAGCACGATGGGCGGGGCAGAGACGGCGTAGTCCGGCCGGTGGTGCTCGCCCAGCCCGAACACGTCGAGGCCGACCTGGTCGGCCAGCTCGATCTCCTCGACCAGGTTCCTCAGCCGCTCGGCCGGGCCGACCTTGCGGCCGGTCTTCGGGTCGGTGCCGATGTCGCCGAATGTGTAGAGCCCGAGTTCCATATGCGCGATCCCGTTTCCTGCTTCCGGCTGCACATAGAGGCCGGGCCGGCCGCGCGCCAGTGCCGGACGGTGAACAGTCAATCTCCGGCCGCGTCAGGCGGCCAGCACGAGCGACCAGTAGCGGCTGCCGTCGCCGTCGCCGGCATAGGCGAGGCCGAAGCGGGCGAAGCGCGGGTCGAGCATGTTCCTGCGGTGCGGCGGCGAATCCATCCAGATCGAGAACAGCCGGCCGATGTCCATGCGGCCATGGGCGAGGTTCTCGGCGGCGGGGCCGGGAATGCCGGCTGCGTGCATGCGCGAGACGAAGTCGCGGCCGGGCAGCGCGGTGTGCTCCATGCGGCCGGCGACCACCATATAGCCCGCCTGCCGCGCGGCGGCCTGCTCCAGCGTGCGGTCGGCCGAGACGGCGCCGAGCCCGCCGCCGGCGCGGATGCCGGCGAAGGTTGCCGCGGCAGCGTCCGAGGCGCCTGCGCCGTCGACCGTCGGCAGGACCGAGCGGCACGAGGCGATCGCGGTCAGGCCGATCAGCCCGAGGCCGGCCAGAACCCGCCTGCGCTGCGCAATGAAGACGGTCATTGTCCCTCCGGTCGAATCACGGCTTCCGGGGTCGCGGCAAAATCCGGCGAAAATGAGGGTTTCGGGACCGCCGTTCCTGTCCTAGAACGACGCTTCGGATTTCGACCCATGCAGCACCTGACCACGATCGGCTTCGACGCCGACGACACGCTCTGGCAGAACGAGCGGTTCTTCCGCATGACGGAGGAACGGTTTCGCGACCTGCTGGCCGGCCACACGGACGCCGCGCAGCTCGGCGCGCGCCTGCTGGAGGCGGAGAAGCGCAACCTCGGCCGCTACGGCTTCGGCATCAAGGGCTTCATGCTGTCGATGATCGAGACGGCGATCGAGGTCACCGGCGGCGACGTGCCGGCCGGCACGATCGGCGACATTCTCGGCCTCGGCCGCGAGATGCTGGCGCATCCGGTCGAGACGCTGCCGGGCGTGCGCGAGACGCTGGAACAGCTCGCCGGCAGCCACCGGCTGGTGCTGATCACCAAGGGCGACCTGTTCGACCAGGAGCGCAAGCTCGCGGCCTCCGGGCTCGGCGAGCTGTTCGACGCGGTGGAGATCGTCTCCGACAAGAAGGCGGACACCTACCGCCGCATCTTCGCGCGCCACGGCGACGGGCCCGAGCGCGCGATGATGATCGGCAACTCGCTCAAGTCCGACGTGGTCCCGGCGATCGAGGCCGGCGGCTGGGGCGTCTACGTCCCGCACGAGCTGACATGGGTGCTCGAACATGTCGCCGCACCCGTCGGCCAGCCGAAATTCCGCGAGGTGCCGGCGATCCACGACGTGGTGCCGCTCGTCAAGGCGATCGGCTGACCCGGTCTAATCCTCGTCGACGACCCGCAGGCGCAACTGGCCCGTGCGCGAATCGGCGACGCGGGCCGGCCGGTCGTCGTCGCCCGCGGCCGGCGCCTCGCCGTCGCGGCCGTCGCCGAACTCCATCGCCTCGATGCGCTGGCCCCGCTTCGTCACCTTCTCGGTCGAGGTGACGATCTGCTCGACGTCGCGGCCGGCCTGCACGAAATGCGTCTGGAGCTTGCGCACGCGCTCGTCGAGGCGGCCGACATCGTCCATCAGCTTCGCCACCTCGCCCTGGATCAGATGCGCCTGCTCGCGCATGCGCTGGTCCTTGAGCACGGCCTGGATGACCTGGATGGACAGCATCAGCAGCGAGGGCGAGACGATGACGATGCGGGCGCGGTGGGCCTTCTGCACCAGCGCCTCGAAGTTCTCGTGGATCTCGGCGAAGATCGATTCGGACGGAACGAACATGAAGGCCGTGTCCTGCGTCTCGCCGCGGATCAGGTACTTGTCGGCGATGGCGCGGATATGGACCTCGACGTCGCGGCGGAAAGCCTGCGCGGCGTGCTTGTGCGCATCCGTCCCCTGCTCGGCCTCGCCCGCGGCACGGATGGCGTTCCACGATTCAAGCGGGAACTTGGCGTCGACGACCAGCGAGGGCTGGCCGTTGGGCATGCGGATCACGCAATCGGGCCGCGAGCCGTTCGACAGCGTGGCCTGGAATTCGTACGCGCCGTGCGGCAGGCCGTCGGCCACGATCGCCTCCATGCGGCTCTGGCCGAAGGCGCCGCGCGTCTGCTTGTTCGACAGGATGTGCTGGAGCTGCACCACCTGCCCGGCGAGCGACTGGATGTTCGACTGCGCCGTGTCGATGACGGCCAGCCGCTCCTGAAGCCGTGCAAGGTTCTCGTGGGTGGACCTCGTCTGTTCGGTGATCGAATGGCCGAGCCGCGAGGTCATGCCGTCGAGGCGCTCGCCGATCGCCCTGTTCAGTTCCGCCTGCCGCGCGGAGAAGACCTCGGCCAGCGTGCCGAGGCGGCCCTGCATCTCGGCCTGCGCCCGGGTGATCTCGGCCATGCGGGCCTCCGCCTCGCGGGCGCGCCCGGCAGCTTCCGCCGCGTCGGCCGCGCGCGCGCCCGCGGCGCGCCACAGGACGAGCGCCAGCGCGCCGAGCACGACCAGCGCGACAGCGCCGGCCGCGACCAGCAGATGGCCGAGCGTGAGCGTCGTCGCGCCCCATTGCGCCAGCGGCATGGAGAAAGGGCTGGTGACGGAGTTCATTGCGGCAGCCTAGACGATTCGGCCGGCCGGCATAAGACCAAAACGTGAACGTTCTTTCCTGTTCACGTTGACGCCCGGCGGCTTGCACATTACCTGACGGCCATGACGATCCGACCGCTCATCATCCTGCCCGACCCGACGCTGCGCCAGCCTTCCAGGCCGGTGGAGCGGATCGACATGGACCTGCGCAGGCTGTCGGACGACATGCTGGCGACGATGTACGACGCGCCCGGAATCGGGCTCGCCGCCATCCAGATCGGCATCCCGCTCAGGATGCTGGTCATCGACCTCGCCAAGGGCGACGAGACGCCCGACCCGCGCGTCTTCGTCAACCCGCAGATCCTGGCGCGCGGAGACGGCATCAACGTGCACGAGGAAGGCTGCCTGTCGATCCCCGAATATTACGCCGAAGTCGAACGGCCGGACACCGTAACGGTGCGCTATCTCGACCTCGACGGCAAGCAGCAGGAGATCGCGGCCGACGGCCTGATGGCCACCTGCCTGCAACACGAGATCGACCATCTCGACGGCGTGCTGTTCATCGACCACATCTCGAAGCTGAAGCGCGACATGGTGGTGCGCCGGTTCAGGAAGGCGGCGCGCGAGAAGGACAAAGCGCCGGGCCGGATGGTCGGCTGACGCGGCTGCGTTGCCGGCGGCGCCTCGTTCCGATATCAATGATATCAAAATCGCGGAGGTGCCGATGGGCGACCTGCTGATCAGGGACATCCCCGAACATCTCAAGAAGGAACTCGAACAGGCCGCGAAACGCGACGGGCAGAGCCTGTCGGCCAAGTCCATCGACCTGCTGCGCAGATCGCTCGCCGGGGAAACGGCCGCGCCGGAGAAGCCTTTCGTGTCCACGTGGGATGCGCTGCGGCCGCTCCTCTATTCGGAAGGCAACGACGAGGAGGCGGAAGCTTTCGTAAAGATCATGGACGAGATCGAGGCCAAGCGTAAACGCGACTTCGGCAGGCCGGTCGACCTCGAATGATCGTCCTCGACACGAACGTCATCTCGGCAACGTGCGCGACTTCGAGGGGCTCGACCTGAAACTGCTCAATCCGTTCGAGGCGGGAGCGTAGCCGTGCCCCTTCGCGTCGTCTTCATGGGAACGCCCGACTTCGCCGCCGCGACGCTTGCCGCCGTCGCCGGGGCCGGGCACGCGATCGCGGCGGTCTATACGCAGCCGCCGCGCCCGGCCGGACGGCGCGGGCTGGAGCTGACGAAATCGCCGGTGCACCGGCTGGCGGAAAGCCTCGGCATCGAGGCGCGCACGCCCGCCTCGCTCAAGGGCGAGGCCGAGCGGGCAGCGTTCCGCGACCTGGGCGCGGACGTGGCGGTTGTGGTGGCCTACGGCCTGCTGCTGCCGAAGGCGATACTCGAAGGGACGAAGCTCGGCGCCTATAACGGACACGCCTCGCTGCTGCCGCGCTGGCGCGGCGCGGCGCCGATCCAGCGGGCGATCATGGCCGGCGACGCCGAGACCGGCATGATGGTCATGAAGATGGACGAGGGGCTCGACACCGGCCCGGTGGCGCTGACGGAGCGCGTGGCGATCGGCCCCGACATGACGGCCGGCGAGCTGCACGACGCGCTGGCCGCGGCCGGCGCGCGACTGATGGTCGAGGCGCTGGCCGCGCTCGAAGCCGGGACGCTGCCGCTCACGCCGCAGGCAGCCGACGGCGCGACCTATGCGCGGAAGATCTCCAAGGAGGAGACGCGGATCGACTGGAGCAGGCCGGCGGCCGAGGTGCACAACCGCATCCGCGGCCTCTCCCCCGCCCCCGGCGCATGGTGCGAGATGCCGGCCGGCGGCGGCGCGGAGCGGGTGAAGCTGCTGCGCTCGACGCTGGCGCCGGGCGCCGGCGAGCCGGGCGAAATCCTCGACGACCGGCTGACCGTCGCCTGCGGGCAAGGCGCGGTGCGGCTCGTCGAATTGCAGCGCGCCGGCGGACGGCCGGTCGACGCGGCCGCCTTCGTCAGGGGCCTGCAAACGATGCCGGAGCGGCTGCTGTGATCCGCGGCCTCGTCATCAGGGAGGCGCAGGAGGGCGACGCGGCCGCTATCGCCGACCTGCTGACGCAAGCGTTCGGCGGCACCGGCGAGGCGCTGCTGGTGGAGCAGTTGCGCCGGCAGGGCGCCCGCGTGCTCGAACTCGTCGCCACGCATGAGGGCGCGCTCGTCGGCGAGGTGTTCTTCTCCCGACTGGGAGTCGCCGGCGGGCGCGGGACCTTTCCCGCCGTTGCGCTCGCGCCGCTCGCCGTCGCGCCCGGCCGGCAGCGCACCGGCATCGGCACGGCGCTCGTCGGGAACGCACACCACATGCTTCAGGCGGCCGGCGAGCGGCTTTCGGTCGTGCTGGGCGATGCCGCCTATTACGGCCGCTTCGGCTATCGCCGCGAGCGCGCCGCCGGCTTCGACAGCGATTACCAGTGCGAGCACCTGCAAGCGCTTGACTGGGGCGAGGCGCCGGCTGCCGGTCGCCTCGTCTACGCGCCCGCCTTCGCGGGCCTCTAGAGCATGCCGCGCTACCGCATCGACGTCGAATATGACGGCACGCCCTACGCCGGCTGGCAGCGGCAGGCCG
>Ga0206106_100684_pt1 | contig 10204 bp, 6 predicted proteins | sample 1B1ome_FD_148677 | JGI IMG/M metagenome (GOLD analysis project Ga0206106, IMG submission 148677) | Enriched microbial communities from leaf-cutter ant dump, University of Wisconsin, Madison, United States - 1B110A | ecosystem: Environmental > Terrestrial > Nest > Insects nest > Nest dump | place... | reverse complement strand
CCCTGATCCAGTACCAGGCTGATCGCATCCAGTTTGAATTCCTTCGTATATTGCTTTCTTATTACCATTCCTTCCTCCAGTTAAGACTATCTTCTCTTAACCGAGGTGTCCGGTTTCATTAAACCACATCAGGGTGACCGGGCCTATGCAAGAGATCGAACCTCCTCCACACCAGCCGGGGCCGAGCCCGGTGTTTCGGGCCGCGCAGTACGTGCGGATGTCGACCGAGCACCAGCAGTACTCAACGGAGAACCAAGGCGACAAGATTCGCGAGTACGCCGACCGACGCAACATAAAAATCGTCCGTACCTACGCCGATGAAGGCAAGAGCGGGTTGCGCATCGATGGCCGTCAGGCGCCGCAGCAACTGATCAGGGACGTCGAAACGGATAACGCGGACTTCCAAATCATCCTCGTCTATGACGTGAGCCGCTGGGGTCGGTTCCAGGACGCCGACGAGAGTGCCTACTACGAGTACATCTGCCGCCGCGCTGGCATCCAGGTCGCCTACTGCGCCGAACAGTTCGAGAACGACGGCTCGCCTGTGTCCACCATCGTCAAGGGCGTCAAACGCGCGATGGCCGGTGAATACAGTCGGGAGCTTTCGGCCAAGGTGTTTGCAGGGCAGTGCCGCCTGATCGAACTAGGGTTTCGGCAAGGCGGCTCCGCAGGCTACGGGCTGCGACGTGTGCTGATCGACCAATCCGGATCGGTCAAGGGTGAACTCTCGCGCGGCGAACACAAGAGTTTGCAAACCGACCGCGTCATCCTGAAGCCTGGGCCGGATGCGGAGGTCGCCGTCGTCAACCAGATCTACCGTTGGTTCGTCGACGACAACCTGACCGAACCGGAGATCGCCGGACGTCTCAACACCCAGGGCGTCCGTACCGACCTCGGTCGTGACTGGACGCGCGCCACCGTACGCGAGGTGTTGTCCAACGAGAAATACATCGGCAACAACGTCTACAACCGGCGCTCCTTCAAGCTCAAGAAGCATCGGGTGGTTAACAGCCCCGAGATGTGGATCAAGAAGGAAGGCGCGTTCGAGTGCATCGTCCCGCATGACCTGTTCTACACCGCGCAAGGCATTCTGCGCGCACGGGCACATCGGTACACCGACGAAGATTTGATCGAGAAGCTACGTAGCCTGTACCAGCGGCACGGGTATCTCTCCGGCCTGATCATCGATGAAACCGAAGGGATGCCATCGGCGGCAGCCTATGCGCACCGTTTCGGCAGCCTGATTCGCGCGTACCAGACAGTCGGCTTCACTCCGGATCGGAACTACCAATATCTGGAGGTGAATCAGTTCCTGCGTCGATTGCACCCGGAAATCGTCGGCCAGACCGAACGAATGATCTCCGAGGTCGGCGGTGCTGTCGAGCGTGATCCAGCGACCGATCTGCTGACGGTTAATCGTGAGTTCACCGTTTCGCTGGTGCTGGCCCGTTGCCAGCAGCTCGACAACGGCCGACGGCGCTGGAAAGTGCGCTTCGACACCAGCCTCGCGCCGGACGTCACCGTAGCAGTTCGTCTGGACGATGGCAACCAAGCCGCACTGGATTACTACCTGTTGCCGCGCTTGGATTTTGGTCAACCGCGCATCCACCTGGCCGATCACAACAGCATCGAGTTCGAGTGCTACCACTTCGACAGCCTGGACTACTTGTATGGCATGGCCCGGCGCATCCGCATCAGGAGGGCCGCATGAGCAACGAAAAAGAGCACCGCCCTTCGGAATTGCGGATGATCCCGCTCGACTGCATCGAAGTGCTCAATCCGCGCGAGCGCAACAGCCGGGTGTTCGAGCAGATCGTCCGCAATATCAAGAGCATCGGTCTAAAAAAGCCCATCATCGTGACCCCGCGCCCCGGCGGCGACGGCGAGCACTACTTACTCATCTGCGGCGAGGGGCGGTTCAAGGCCTTCAAGACCATCGGTCAGCAGGAAATTCCGGCGATGGTGATGAACGTCGATGACGAGTCGGCCTTCATCATGAGCCTGACAGAGAACATCGCCCGGCGCAAGTTCAGCCCGCTGGAACTGCTGGTCGGGATCGAACAACTACGGGATCAGGGCTATGACAAGAAGACCATCGCACAGAAGACCGACCTGAGTCCGGAGTATGTCCAGGGCATTCTGTACCTGCTGAAGAACGGTGAGGAACGGCTGCTAATGGCGGTTGGCAGCGGACGCATCCCACTCAACGCGGCAATCACCATCGCAGGCGCGGGCACTGATGACAAATCAATCCAGGCCGCGCTGCAGGAGGCCTATGAGTCCGGAAAGTTACGCGGCGGCCAGCTGATCCAGGCCCGTCGCGTAATCGAACGTCGGCGCACCCAAGGCCGGTCCATTGGCGGCAGGATGCCGTCCCGCAAGCCAAGCGAGGATGTCACCACCTCCAGCCTGGTTCGCAATTATCAGCGCGAGGTCGAGCGCCAAAAACTGGTGGTGCGAAAGGCTGAAACCGCTCAGCGCAACCTGCTGTTCATCGTCGGCGCACTGCGTCAACTGCTGGCCGATGAGAGTTTCACCAATTTGCTGCGTGCAGAAGGCCTGGACACCCTCCCGCAGTACCTAGCAGATCGGGTTTGGGCACGCGGGAGCGGCGCGTGAGCAACCCACTACTGGGCTTCATTCCGGAGCCACTGCTCCTGCCGCTGTCGGCCATACTGCCGTCGCGCAAGACGCCCGAAGGGCTGATGACTTCTCGGAAGTTCAAGCAGATCATCGCCTCCATCGAGGCCGTTGGCTTGATAGAACCTTTGTCGGTTGGCAAACCCAACCGATCTGGCCAGCACATTCTGCTCGATGGTCACACACGCCTGGTCGCGTTGAAGCAACTGGGTTTCGAACAGGTTCCGAGCCTCGTGGCCACGGATGACGAAAGCTACACGTACAACAACCGCGTCAATCGGCTTTCCAGCATCCAGGAACACTTGATGATTCGGCGTGCTGTCGAACGTGGCGTCACTCCAGAACGGCTCGCCAAGGCGCTGGACGTGGACATCAGCCACATCATCAAGAAGCTGAACCTGCTCGACGGGATCTGTCCGGAAGCTGCCGAACTTCTGCGCGATCAAACCTTCTCGGCCAACCTCGGGGCGGTACTGCGAAAGATGAAACCCACCCGGCAGGTCGAATGCGTGGAACTGATGGTCAGCGCCAACAACATCACGGTCGCCTACGCCCAGGCTCTCGTGGCTGCCACGCCCAGCAACATGCTTGTCGGCGGGGTGAAACCCAAGAAGATGACCGGTGTCAGCGCAGATCAGATGGCCAAGATGGAGCGAGAAATGGGAAATCTCCAGGAACAGTTCAAGCTGGCCGAGCAGAACTATGGCCAGGACATCCTCAACCTGGTGCTGGCCAAAGGCTATTTGGCCAAATTGATGGCCAATGAAGCCATCCTGCGTCACCTGACAAAAAGGCATCCCGACGTGCTGAACGAGTTCGACAGCATCGTCCGCATGGTCACACTGGACAAGTGAATGAACATCAGCGCCCGGAGGTGTTGGAGCAGTTCGAGGTCATAGTCGAAACGACATCAAGGGATCTGTGAGCGAAACCCTTCCTGCTGGAAGGTCGTAGTGCTGCACATGTGTGCGATACGCTGCTCTTTAACAATCCACACAACTTGGATCTGTTGCTTCCGATCGGAGGGGCTTGCTTGCCCGCGATCGGGGGTTGCAGGCTTGCCGCTGGCCTGCTCAAATTTGGTGTCCGAAACGTAGGTGGGCGACCAGCGGCACTTTTTCTCGTTGTCAAACGTTCTGGTGGACCACGGAACCGAACCCGCGTCCGTAATCCGAACCAGATGGTAACGCCTTGGCCTTGAGGGCGTGGATTCGACGATTTGGGCAATTACTCCCTCAAAACCCCGGGTACTTACGCCAGATCCGCTGGTTCATCTCTTCGTTGCCGCTGTGCTCGCCGATCTCCCAATCCTTGAACGCGTAGAGGTCTTCCGCCAGCTCGGTTATGACGTCACGTAGTTCCAGCGGCTCCAGCCACTCGGCAGGAATCGCCTTCACGCCGTGCATCGCGCCCAGCAGGTTGCCGACGATCGCTCCGGTCGAGTCGGAATCTCCATCGTGGTTCACTGCCAGGATTACGCCCTGTTTGAAATTGCGGGCGACCAGCGCGCAATAGATGGAGATAGCCAGGGCCTCCTCGGCGATCCAGCCCTGGCCCAGCCGGGCAATGGCTTCTTCATGCGGCAATCCGGCATCGGCCAACCCCTCGGCAATCTCGATTGCCCGCAGGGTCTCTTCGTGGCCTTGCTCGGCTTGCAGGAGGAGTTTGGCTGTGGCCAGTGCTTCGCGCAGCGACGCGCCGTCCGTGAGCGCCAGGATCAGCACCGCCAGCACACCACCGGTCAGGGCTCCGGTCGGGTGCCCATGGGTCAGCGCAGCCAATTCGGTTCCCAGCCGTAAGGCGTCTTGGGGAGATTCGTACTGACGCAGGCGCCAGGCGAACAGACCAACCGGCGCAACTCGCATGACGCCGCCGCAGCCCTTGCTGTCGTTGCGGGCTGGCTCCCCGAGTGAGTTCATTGCCCGCAGGGCCGACAGGCAGGTATTGCCGGGTGCGCGACGGCTGTGCAGTTGGCGCTGCTGAAACAGCCAGCCAGGCTCATCGATGCCGAAATCGATGTCGCATATCGGGCGTTCGCCTTGGGTTTGCAGCCAGCGCAAATAGGCGTGGGCAGTGACCCCGGAATAGGTCGTGATGCCTTTGAAGCAACCGCGCACCCAGCCTCGGATCAATCCCTCGGCGGTGAACAAGGTCATTTGCGTGTCGTCGGTGATCGTTCCTATGCCGCCATAAGCCGGTGCGTACTGGGTGATTCCCTTCTGGCCGAAGCGACGCAGAATCTCAGTCCGCTTCATGAACTCCACCGGTGCGCCTAGCGCATCGCCGACTGCACCACCGAGTAGGCAGCCCAGAAACCGCCCCTGGACCGTGCGTTTTTGCTGGCGCTTGCTGCGCCAGCCCGGTGGTACCGGTGTCTCGAACTCTTCCGCACCGCCCGAAGCGGCAACAGGCTCCTCGTCCTCATTGCCGGACAAGTTGTAGCAGACGCCCAACTCTGCAACTACGCGGGCGGCGGGTCGCGAGACGAGATCCAACTGCTTGCGCCACTCGGGCACATCGGAGCCGTCCCAACTGATGCCAAAGCCTTTCTCCCAGTAGGACAAGTAGGCCTCGCCCCGGTCGGCGGCGTAGCAGTTGCCGTTGCCGGCGGAGCAGTCGAGCGCGTACTCCCAGTTGTTCTCGCGCATACAGACACCGTGCTCAGGGTGAGGCACCTGCCCCAGCCCAATCAGATATTCTGCGCTTTTGGCGTCCAACGGGCGAAACACGGCCACCCGTAAGCGTCCGTCGTCCCGGGCGGTGATCGCAGCGATCAGGGCATCACCACGTTGGATGGTGACCAGCTTCCCACCGAGATCAACGGGCCCGACCTCGAGCCACCAATGGTCACCGGCCACTGAAATGACATCGCGGGCATCGTCGGACGTGAGCAGCTCGGCTAGCCGATCCATTGCGGGCTCGGCCTGCTGCCATTCGGCTGCGCCGTCCCGGCTACGCTGCTGCAGACCATGCAGCAGCGACGCTACTGGTAAAGCCCCCGATCCCTCTAGACAGGCCGTCAAGTCACTCTTTCTGATCGGATAAGCAATATCGGGGAGCTCGTACCGTTTCAGGATGTCCGCTTTCACGTGAAGATCAGTAAGGTTGGGCATAGGTCACCAGCTCCCGATTACGCACGAACAAGCCAGGCACCCCGATCAGAAATCATCAGGCCGAGGGTACTGCGGAGCTTGATCACCGCGTCGGATGCCTCGTGCGGCAAAGTAGTGAAAACGATCTTCTTGTGCATATCCAGACTCCAAGGACTGGATGACTCTGCCGTTGTCTCGGTCGGCTTACTTGGATCGTGCGGGTACACCAACAAGCCACAGACATCGTTTCTCGTCGAGTGTCTGAATCGACCAAAGTAAGCGGCCATTTGATAAAGATCCTCACGCTGGGGGCCGTTCGGCGCACTGGCAGATGGGTGTAGCGATTTGTACTTCGCATCTGCAACGCCCAAGACCTCTGCGCCTGAATACAAGGTTGCGTCAGGAATAAGCGTACCCAAACCTTGCCCGGTGACGTCGCTGTGAAGCATCTTCTTGGTCGCTGCCTTGTCTCGGGTACCGTGAGTGACGGTCAGTGGTGCTGCAGCCTTGCGCAAAATGCTGAGGACGTACATTTCCCACAGCTCGGCAACATCGAGCAACACACCCTTCGCTTCGCCGCTGGCATCAATATCAGCAGCGAGCCCATTTCGGTTTGCAATCTGCCTGGACAACTCAGCGATAGGCGCAAACCCTGCTGTGATCGGCGTGTAGCGAATGCGATCCAGTTCGGCCTTCGTTGGAACGCGTGGTCTCGCACCGGTGACAGCCATTAGATGGGGAAGGAGCTCCTTGGCACGCGTAGGCAGCCACTTTTCGTCCAGCACCCCAAGCCACCGTCGCAGAACCTCGTAGGCGGCGACGATGGCATCGGATGCCGCGTGATCCAACGATCGCTCCGAACGGATAGACACCACCTGTCCTCCACCCGTGGCGATCAAGCGCAGAGATGCCGGAACATCAAGCCGTCCCCTGACAGTCGCGCCTTTCGTGGCCACTTCACGGCGAAGCGCAGGCAGCCCATGCCGTGCTGCCTCGATGAGGCCGTGGGCCCAAACGGACGCGAGGAGTTGGGCAATGAACGATTCGTCCTCCCGGAGTTTTCCGGGCGCGTCGGTCAGCACGACCGAGGTTGCTTCAAACAGCCAATTCCGAAGCGTGGCCAGACCAAAACGTGGCTCAATCGTCAGGCTGTGCCCCTCGAAGGAAATCGAACCAACGTACCGACCAGCCCACCAAGTGCCGTCCCAGGCACAGTAGACGATGGGCTCATCCTCATCCCTATCGCCCGAGATGGGAACGACAAGATCCGATGCTCGGACATTTGTTGCGAGCTTACGGAGCCAGTTCACCTCTGCCGCTGTCGGCTGCGGGACAAGCGGTGAGCAGTCACGCGCGACTAGTTTCACTCGGCCACCGACGGATTGAGCAGAACCTTGGATAGCCGGTCGAGCTCAGTGTTGCGCGCGGTTGCGTCCAGTCCAGCGAGATACTGCTCGAGCAACGGGCGAAGGGACAGATTCCACACCTGCGCGACGGGCTCCAGCGCTTCACCCTTCTTGTTCCAAAGGTAGTTCTGCTTGCGTGTGGGTCGAGTACCGAGGAAATTGCGTAGGAAAACAACCACATCGAGCAAGTAGGTGTGTCCGATCTCGTACTGAGACCCAAGCAGCGGGCTGCCGTGGATCTGCTTGTTCAACGCCGCCGCAGCTGCCGCCAATTTATGGAAGTCCGGTTCGATGCGATCCCACTCCAAGCTCGACTCCAAATCCTTCCACTTCGATTCGGTGGCACTCACCAGAGCCTCGGCGTCAAACGGACACAGTAGCCACAGGAAGCGGCGGCGCAGCGCGAAGTCGATCTGCTCAATGGACTGGTCGATCAGGTTCATCGTGCCGATCACATACAGATCGTCCGGGATGCGCAACTTCATTGCTGCCCCGTCGCCATTGCGTGCGGGAAGCTCAATCGTCTGATTACGATCTTCAAGTAAGGAGAAGCACTCACCGAGCATCCGACTCAGATCCGTCCGGTTCATTTCATCCAGGATAAGGATGTGCGGTAAACGTTCGGCACGAGGCTGCTGTTCGATGTCCTCAATGAGCTTTGGAAGGTAGCCAGCTCGGTATTCCGTGCCACCGCCATTCGAAATGTGGAGTGCGCGGATAAAGTCCTCATAGCTGTAGGCCGGATGCAGCTGTAATCGATGCATGTTGTTGCGGATCGCGGACTCGATAGCAGATTGCGACTGGAAGTAGCGAGCCGGGCCCATTTGGCTCAGGGCCGCAGATCGGATCACACGCTCAGCCAGCTTCTTGGCGCGGAAAGTCTTGCCAGTACCAGGCGGGCCATAGAGGACGATCTGCTTTTTGTGCTGGATGATCTCCAGCGGCGCGCCTTCAGATGCGCCTTCGCTGTCGTCGTACCAAGCCTCGACCAGAGGCGACCAGTAGAAATCCAGCTCTTGGTTCGGCAAGAGCTTTTCGAGCTCCTGTCGGATGGCCAAGATCGACCGGTCATCATCCTCTGATTCGGCAGTGACCAGCCCCGCGAAAGCCTTGATGACTCTGCGCTTGTGATTGCCACTCGCTATGGGCTCGAAGTGCTCTGGAAAAAGGAGATGAAGAAGCATGTGCCGGAGCTGCTTCGACTCTGCATCCTCAATGCTGTCCACGACCTCTTGAAAGAGCCACGGATCGGCCGCCACCGCCACCTGCCGATCCTGTGGCAGCTTCTTCCACGCGATGGCGAGCTCGATCAGAAATGCGATCTCGAAGGGGCGGCGGGTGTTGTAGCCCTGGCCGCCACTGCCGATACCGTTGGCGAAGGCCGCTGACACTGGGTGAGCCTCCGGCAGGCTGTCGCCGCCCCACCCGAGCACCTCGTTCACAACCTGCCGCTTGCGTACGCCTCCGACACTGGAGGGGAACAGGAAGTACACGCTCAAGATCTCTGCCGCAAGACGTGACACATCCTGCCCTGCCTTGCCCACTTGATCTTTGAACTTGTCGATGAACGTGCGGTCGCCTTCGTCGGGTGTGGCAACGAAGGCCTTGTAGATGCGCTCCAGAACATCAGGGCGCCAGACGGACGCGTCGTCAAACAGCAGCGAGCCATCGCGCAGGAGACAGGCGGCTCGGAAAGCATCTGCAGCTTGATAAATTTTGCTGGTGTCGTGTTCTGAGTAGCGCGCCACGGTGGTCTCCATGCCCTGATTTTTGTTGCGGGAGGCGTTCCAGTGGCACGCCTTCGATGCTAAACTACGCAATATTATATCCAAACTGCGCGCTAAAATGTATGAAACGTGAGCACCGGACCAGCCCTGGAGTCAATGATCTTCTTCGGGAGCTTCATCACCGCATCGAAGCAAAAGAGCGCGCCCGCATCAGCCAAGCAGTGATGGCGAACCGGCTTGGCATCTCCGCTCGAACCTATTTGGAATACCTGCGAGGCACCAATTCTCCTGTGGGGATGCGTGTCGTGCTCGATCTTCTATCCATGCTTGACGATCAGTCAGTTATCCAAGTGATACATCACTGGCGTGAATCGCAACAAACAAACGAACAAACGGCCTCAGAGGCCACGACATGAAGGCATCTGCGCACATGAATCAACTAATTGAGGACGACGTTGTCGCTCCGGACGAAACGTCTAGTCAACCCGCACCAAAGAAGCGCAGTCGTCCGCGAAAATCAGCAGCTCAATCGACAGAACTCGTCGATGCTGGCAATCCGTCAGAACCAGCCGCACCCAAAACTGTTGACCCTCGTAATACCCTTAACGAGCTTACTTCGACTGAGTGGCTGCCTGAGACGGTATCCGTTTGGAATCAGCGTGGTCTGGGAGCGAATCATCCTGACGCACAGATTGAGCGACAACACCCAGCACCGTTTTCCTTCACCGATGTCAGTCGAATCGTTCGATTTTTTACTAAGCGCAACGATGTTGTGCTTGATCCGTTCGTTGGCGTCGGTTCAACTCTGAAAGCTTGTGCAGTCGAGGGGCGTAACGGGATTGGCTTTGAACTAAATCCCCGATACGCAGAGTTGGCGGAAGAGCGCCTGCGAGTCGAAGTGAGAGACATGTTCTCCAGCCTCGTGAGTCAGGAAGTACGGGTCGGAGATGCCCGCGAACTTGTCAAAGAATTGCCGGACAACTCGCTCGATCTTGTCGTGACCAGTCCTCCTTACTGGAACATTCTTCACAAGGTAGACCACAAAGCAAAGCAAGAACGTCAAAGTCACGATCTGGACACAAAGTACAGCGATGACAAACGCGATCTCGGCAACATCCATGAATATGAGGCCTTCCTTGAGGAACTGGCTTCAATCCTGGGAGCGTGTGGCCGCGCGTTAAAGCCCAAAAAGCACATGGCGGTAATAGTGATGTGGTTTAATGAAACCGGACACCTCGGTTAAGAGAAGATAGTCTTAACTGGAGGAAGGAATGGTAATAAGAAAGCAATATACGAAGGAATTCAAACTGGATGCGATCAGCCTGGTACTGGATCAGGG
>Ga0206106_100683_pt1 | contig 10301 bp, 6 predicted proteins | sample 1B1ome_FD_148677 | JGI IMG/M metagenome (GOLD analysis project Ga0206106, IMG submission 148677) | Enriched microbial communities from leaf-cutter ant dump, University of Wisconsin, Madison, United States - 1B110A | ecosystem: Environmental > Terrestrial > Nest > Insects nest > Nest dump | place... | reverse complement strand
TACCAAAAGAGAAAAGAGAAAAATTGAAAATTTATACCCGAAATTTGAATGAAAATAAGCCAACAACAATACAATTAGAACTATTCCAAAATTTATAAAATCCGTCAATCTATTTTAGGCACACACATGTTTTGAATTTTGCATTTTTACTTTTGACGTTTGCATTAATGAAAGCGCTTTATAAGATAGCCACCGGAAAGCAGCAGTAGCAGCCCCCAGTACACAAACTCGGAAGACCAGGCGATATGCAGCGGAAGCCGCATTTTTTCTATAACAATCGTAATATACACCATATAGCTGCATACGCAGAAGATTTCAATAATCATATTCACCCATGTTCTTCCCGATCCGATCACGGCATTGAAACAAATAGTGCCTAAGGACAGCGCTAAGATGCTGAAAGATGTCAGGCGCAGCGAGGGCAGCCCTACTTCAATAATTGCAGCATCTTTTGTAAATATCGAAAAGAATTCCCTCGGGAAGCAATTGAGCAGAATACAAAAGCTCAGGGCATAGCCAAAACTGATCTTCAGGATCTTTCCGGTCAACGGCAGCACGCTCTGAGCTTTTCCCTGCCCGATAATATTACCGACCATGGTATTGCATGTAGAAGCCAGCGCCCAGGTACCTACTCCGGCTATGCCTAATACGCTGCGAATGATATGTGATGCAGCCAATTGCGCAGCGCCGAGGTGTTCGATATAAATAAAAAACAACAGCCATCCACCAATGCTAAACACGTATTGCAGAATCAATGGTGATGCGATACGGAAGGTATGCAGGGTTTCTGCTTTTTTTACAGTTAATCGCCTAAAGAAATATAGCGGAAGGTGTTCTTTTTTTATAAAAAAAATAACCCACATGGCCAGGAAGGCCATTACTTCACCCGATACCGAACCTACGGCAGCACCATAAAGACCCAAATCCGGCAGGCCGAAATTGCCGAAGATCAGCCCATAGTCTAAAATGATGTTCACGAAGTTGCCCGCAACAGCGCCTACGATCAGGCGACGGGAACGGTTCGTGGCAATGCAATAGATATTCATAAGCTGTGTGAGCATCAGCAATGGAAAACTGAGCATCCTGATATTCAGATAACGCCGGCAACCTTCTACCACGCGGCTGTCGTTAAGGCTGAAACGGAACAGCATGGGCGCTAACAGTAAAGTGAGGAGCATGAGCAGGCCGGCTAACAACAGGGCAATGGCAACCGCATTACCAAAGGCCGTAGCAGCGGCATTCATCTGGTTTTCACCGAAGCGCCGCGACATAATAACCATGACACCATTGCTCCATCCGAAGCCTACCCAGGTCAGCAGCAGATAATAAATGCTACAAAGGCTGTTCACCTCTAATTCATAAGTCCCTAAGCGACCCAAAAAAGCAGCATTGGCCATAAAGCTCAGCTGCGGAATGAGCAGGGAAAGCGAAATGGGGAGCGCTAAGCGTATGATCTGGGAATAAGTAGGCTGAAACTGCATAAAGTTAGGGTATGAAAACCGGGATAAAGTTAAGGGAGAAAATATTCCTTTAACTTTGCCGCATTCGTATATTTACGGACAGGTTTTATCAGTGGTATTATGGTAAAAGATTTTGCAACACGGGAGTGGCAGTATAGCACGGATGCATCTGCACTGAGCAATATGGCTTCCATACAAATTATTTTGTGGCGTACCGGGATGTGCGTATTCGGCCACACTTCCGATGCTATGGTTAATATTGCCTACAGCTATTCCTTCAGTCAGCCGCTTAATCTGATTCAGTTGGAAAACCTGTTGCTGAGTTTGCCTATTCTTGCCGGGCCTCAGCCCGTCCGGAATATCTGGCTGATTGAGCCCAGGAGCCTGAGTTTTCCTGCGGAAATCAACGACCAGCAGGCTGTTGCCTCCTGGCTGCGGCAGATGCATTTTATAGAAACCGATGAAACGGTGCATATAGAAGCGCTGGAATCCATTCATGCAGGCATTGCTTATCCCCTAAAAACGGAGATTAAAAATATGCTGAGGCAGTATTTTGAAGAAGCGGCAATTCGCCTGCTGACCGCAGCGCCTTTTTTCGATATGAACCAACAAAGCGCTCCTGTTGCACAGCTCATCCTCGCGGGGAAAAGCTACGTATCCGGCATGATACATGAGGGGAAAATGCTCAGGCTACAGACGGGTACTTATGAAACTTTAGAAGACCTGGTATATCATCTGGCTATGGTAACCCAGGAGCATAATCTGCCCGGGCATCAGCTGAAGGTCACTCTTCAGGGCATTGATACCGATCTGGCGGGGCTTAGCCGCAGCATGCAGGATTATTATCCGAAAACCATGCTGATCACGGATAATGACAAGGCCTATGCTAACTTTTTAACCCAGCTTTTCTGATGCGTATCATCGGAGGCATACACGGAGGACGTAAGTTCCATCCGCCGGCAAAGCTGCCTAACACACGCCCTACAACGGATGTGGCCAAAGAAGGGTTGTTTAACACCCTACAGCACCTGATAGATTTTGAAGGGCTGAAATCATTAGACATTTTTGGAGGAACAGGTAGTATCAGTTATGAGCTGGCATCCCGTGGTGCAGCGGATCTGACCTTAGTGGAGCGCGACAGAAATGTGCTGGCATTTATCCGGAAAACCGTACAGGAATTAGGCTTTAAACATTTTAATGTTATTGCTCAGGAGGTTTTTCAGTTTTTAAAACAATGTCATGAACAGTATGATTTCATCTTTGCGGGGCCGCCTTATGCCCTACAGGAGATAGATATGTTGCCGGATATTATCACACAACAAAAATTATTGAAGCCGGAAGGGATATTTGTATTAGAACATACTCCACGCAACAATTACGAACAACATCCGCATTTCCTGAAATTAAAACGATACGGCACTACCTTATTTTCATTTTTTGGCGCTGAAGCAAAAACGGCAGGCTGATTCGTATCATTCCTTACAAATTTTCAGGAAACAATAAACGTACCACAGGTTACATGTATCCGATCCCTCCGGGATTGTATTTGCCTGAACAGGTACATGCTGCCTGTAATCATCAGCGTCCTTCCTCGGATTCATGTTGTTTTGATATCAACTTCAGGGGCAAATGTTAATGCGGCATGTGCTGTTGATTTCTCACCTACATTTAGTGTAATCTGGAGACAAACAAATCTACATTCCACTATATTGAAGTTTACTCAATAATTGGGTCGAAATAACTCGCTTACTTTCCTGGTTTAGGCAGGCCAAAAATGAGTTGCTTCATACAGAGCACAACGAATACAGAGAGACAAAACAGGATATTAAATTTACAATAATTACGTTGTACCCTTTTTTATCCGTTTTGTGTGAAATAAATTGACTCTTTAAACAGTCGCATTTTTTAAGAAAGTTATTTGGTCTGTGGTACTCGACTCCACCCGATTAATTGCTTTTTGATTTAAGCATTCAACTATGCAAATCTCAAAGTAAATGTGAGATTTGCATAGTTGTAAAATTACTGCTGCTCCATGACTAAGGTGATTTTATTAAAATCGGCAGCGGCATTAATGACCTGGCGGAATTGTTCTATCTCCGAAATGGGATAACTGATTTTGCCATAATATTCATTAATATCAATGATCATTTTGTTGCCTTCCATAGTGTATTTGGAAACGAAACCGATGGCATTAGGCTCATCCCGGATATCTATATTGACCGCTTCCGGATTTTTCACCGTATAGCCCTGCGGAATCTCAATGGTAATACTGCGGTGCAGCGTATGCGGATAATCTAATGTTATCGGGAGCTTGCGTTCTTTTTCCTCATACATCTCGACCTGCGGACCGATTACCTCGCCTACTTTAAACAGCAGCCTGTTGCCTGCCCGTTCTAACAGTTGTGCGGCTTTGGTTTCGGAAAATATCTCTAATGGCGCATTATCGGTATAATGCTGTAGCCCGGTGTTATTGATCCGGTAAGTAATAATATCTTCCGGTTTGGCTGCATTGAATATCAGCGACTGCACCAGGTCTTTTTCCTTTTCCTTATTGACATAAACAAAAGCCTCTCTCAGGGAAAATGCGGAATAGCCTTCAAAGGAATTGACCGAAGAAAGCGTAGGTACAAAACCATTCTGCCCGAATGTGATCAGGGTTTTGAACGAACTGCCGTTATCTTGTTGCAGAAGACCGGGGATATTGCGCAAATCGGCAACCGCCTGATCTTTACCGACGAGCGCACTGAAGATGCCGGTATTCTGGCAGGCGGCTAAGGGTATCATCGGATAGCGCAGGGTAAGGAATGAGGGCGCCAGATATTTTTTGGTATCGGGGAAATAAAAGAGGTAAATCTCTAAGGGACTCCAGTTTTCAAATTCCCGGTCAACGGGATGTACAAAATAATTGCTTGTAAGGCCCAGTTCATTTGGAATTTCCGCCACTTTCCATGCTGCGGTAAACAGGTTAATAAATCCGTCTTCTCCGGTTGTTTTCTTTTCCAGGATGTAGGCAATTTTACTATAGCCTTCCGATTTCATATCTTCATTATAAGCAATATTGGTCTTAATGATTGTTTCGATACTGATGATTCTTTTTTCAACAGGATCCTCTTTACGGTAGCCTTTTGATTCCAGGAATTTGCGTACCTGCCGGAGTTCTTTATCGGAATGATTGTAATAAATCTTTCGCAGCTTATCTGCCAGTATATCCCAATTGTACAGATCGGAGCTATGGCCGTCCACACCGTCTAATTTATATTCAATCCGCATCAGACTTTTTTGAAAACTGCTGTACGCTTCTTCTTCCATATCAGGGATATTCCGGGTAACTGCACGGTAGGTAGTGATATCACCAACGGTTAAAGCGGAAGGGGCGGGGAATCCGTTATAGCCTTTGAATTGAAACTGTAAATTTTGGGGTGCTTCAAAGGTAAAGGAAGCTGACAGGACGGGAAGCCCGAAATTGATATACTCCGAGCCGAATGCGCTAAAAGGTTTTTTTTCTATATAGAACAATTCCAATTCACTTTGCTGCTCCACATTTTCAAATGCCACACTGTATTGCGGCACGCCACCATCTCCGCCCGACTGCCGGATATCGTCGGGGGCTATTTCCGTTACTTTTCCCTCAGGGCTGATCGTGCGTGCTTTGATCAGGATCATTTCTCCGTCTTTGTCGGCGGACAATGTTACCTTATTAAAAGATTCAATACCCAGGTCGTCCAATACTTTTACGACCCGGTGAGAAGTTCTGAAGAAAAAGACCTGATCATTTTTATCGGAATGGAATTGCAGTTTCCGGTCGTCTGATATGATCACGGCAGACTGGTTTTTCAGGCTGTCCGGTATTTGGTGAATACGCGGTTCTGCATCCCAGTCGGCAGACTGGGCGGAAACAAGATGTGGCAGCATGCACAGTATGTATAATACGGCACAGCTCGTAAGCAATGATTTCAAGGAAGTACGTTTTTTAGCCAGAATACGCATCATGACGAAGAAATTATCCTCCGGTACGCATTCCGCGCTGTCATGTTCATGCTGAAAATTTATCAGCGACAAAGGTAATAAATAACAGCCCTGTAAAAAAGAAAGGGTGCTTATTTAGCGCTAAATAAAAAGGGAAAAGCCAGCATTAAAAATAGCAGAGGGGGATAATAATTTGGCAGGGGATAATAATGCAGAAAAACCTGCTTAACATAATAGCAGACTATCGCAATCGGCAATCACGGTGGTAACAATAGAATTTTCCCTTGCCGGAACCGGCCGGATAAATCTATGCTCCAGGAAATAAATCCTCATTTTTATAATAAGCATTATTTCCATAATTTCTACAATTAAATTAAATAATTAATATATTAATTATTTAAATAATAATATTTAAAAATTTACGTTGTGTAGAATGGGTATAAAGTTGTAAATTCTATTTAAGATTTTATAAAAAAAATATACCAACTTAATAATAATAATGAATGTCTTTTAACACTTTTAAAGGGGGGTATTTTTTAACTTTAAACTCATTTTTTATTTATCTTTTTAAGTTTAGGGGGAACGCCGAAAACCCGTTTAGAGTAGGCAATAAATTTAATTTTATGACGAACAACAACCCGATAAGGATGGGTATCTTAATGCGCAGGATAAGACGTCCGGTTACGTTTTATTTCATGACGATGTTTGCATTGCTATGTACTATTAGTGTTGCATTAGCCCAAACCTCGCAAACATTTAACAACAACGGCACCTTTACCGTGCCGCCCAATGTTACTTCTATTACCGTGGAAGTATGGAGCGGCGGCGGCGGCGGCGGCGCCGCTACAGGCAATCCGGCTGTTGGCGGCGGCGGCGCAGGCGGAAGCTATGTAAGAGGCACATTAGACGTTACACCTGGTCAGCAATTCACAGTAACTGTGGGCGCGGGCGGCACGTCTTCTACATCCACAGTAAACCCTGGTGGTGCATCCTGGTTTGGCAGTGCTTCTACATTATATGCCGTAGGTGGCAATGCAGGTGCTACGGCTACTACCAATAATGGGATAGGTGCCGGCGGCGCAGCAGTTTCCACAGGTAATGTTACATCCGGCACGAACACTGCCAGCTATTATGGTGGTGGTGGAGGTACAGCTCCGGCTACCGGTACCGGTGGTGGTGGTGGTGGCAGCGCAGGTTCTGCTTCTAATGGTAATAATGCAACTGGTATTACCGGAGGTGCAGCGGTTACCGGAGGTGCGGCGGGTAAAACGGCGGCAAACAGTAATACTCAAACCGCAGCTGATGCTCCTGGTGGCGGTGGCGCCGGTGGCAGAGCCACCAATGGTACAGACCGTGCCGGCGGCGCTGGCGGTAAAGGACAGGTTATTGTTACTTACACTTATCCGGATTGTTCAGGTTTACCGGGTGCCGGTACAGCAACGGCGTCGGTAACCAACGCTTGTGCCAATACGCCTTTTACTATTACTGCGAATGGTGCTACTGCCTATGTTAACGGTATTACTTATCAATGGTATAGCAGCCCTTCGGGCGATAACAATTTTCAGCCGATAACCAACGCTAATGATACGATATTAACAGTGAACAACCAGACAGTGCCAACAGATTATTATCTGGAGGTAACTTGTAGCAATTCAGGCCTTAGTGCTTCCGGCAGTACTGTTGCTGTAGGGCAAAACCCTGCCAATCAGTGCTACTGTACGGCATCAGGCTCAACAACTGCCAATCAGGCTATAAACAATTTTTCTACAACAAACGGTATTACGAACATTACGAATAACAGCTCGGGTACAAGCCCTAACGGTTATGTAGATTATACAGGTAATACAGATGAGGGTATGTCCGTATCTGCTGTGCAAAGCGCTACAGTCAATTTTAGTTTTGCTTCTACCGGCAATACCCGCAAAGCAATATATGTGGACTGGGATCAAAGCGGAACTTTTGAAACATCGGAAAGAGTATATAGTAACACCACTAACAGTCAGTCGGTAACCGGCAGCTTTCAGGTGCCTGCTGATGCGCTGGCGGGTGCTACCAGGATGCGGGTGCGTACACGTACCGGCACCGGAGCCGTACCGGCTTGTGGCGACGAAACATCCGGCGAAACGGAGGATTATACTTTTACGGTTGTTGCATTGCAGCCTTGCAGCGGTATGCCTGACGCAGGAACGGCAACATCTTCTTTAGGTGCGGCTTGCGCTTCTGATGCCTTTACCTTATCCAGTACGGGCTACACTATAGCATCGGGCTTAACCTACCAATGGTACAGCAGCCCGCAAGGTGCGGGTACTTTTACGCCTATCAGCGGTGCTACGGCTGCCACTTACAGCTTACCCGGACTAACATCGGCTACTGATTACCGCTTTGTGGTGAAGTGCGGCACCGAGGACAGCTCAATAAGCAATATTGTAACCTTAGGCTATCACCCATGCTACTGTATTCCAAGTATTGAAGAAACCTCTACAAGTGATGAGTTTATTACCAATGTTACTTTTGCAGGTATAAACAATACTACCTCATTAAGTGGCGGTAATGGTCATTATAATGACTATACATCGCAGGTAGCACAGGTTGTTCCCGGCTTACAGAGCACCTTGTCCGTAACCTTTCATGCCTATGGCGAGGATTATGCTTACGCGTTTTTTGACTGGGATAACAGCGGAATCTTTGGGGACGGGCCGAATGAAGTTTATACTATTGCCAGTAACTTTAGTGCTAACGGCCCCTATACCGTGAGTATCCCTGTTCCGCTAAGTGCGGCGGGTACAACTATTCGTATGAGGGTGATGGTTCAATATTCTTACGACTCGCCGGATCCCTGTAATGATGATTATAATTTAGATTATGGCGAAACGGAAGACTACAGTGTACATGTACAGACGTTAGACCAATGCACTACCGTTACGGCAGGAGCGGCGACTACAACGGCAACTCCGGTATGCCCCACCACTTCGTTTACATTAAGTGCGCCGGGCGCAACGCTGGGTGCGGGCATCACATTTAAATGGCAGAAACGCGTACCGGCAGGCACCGGCACCTGGACAAACATATCGGATGCCAATGAGCCAAGCTACACCACTACCCAGAACGAGGCTACCGATTACCGTATGTGGCTGGTATGCGCAGATGGCGGCTCCACCGATACTACTACGGTAGTCACTGTCAATCAGAACCCGCCTAATCAGTGCTATTGCACTCCATCCATAGCCGATCAGTATATATACATACGCACCGTAAATTTTGCGGGTATCAATCAGACTTCTACCGGCACAAACGGCGGCTACGCCAGCTATATTAGCGGTACGCCAGCTAACGTAACACCAAATGTAGCGTCAACAATTACCGTAGGAACACACCTTGATTATGAAGATGCCAATCTTTATGTATTTATCGACTGGAACCAGGATGGGTATTTAGATGGTCCGGGAGAGATGTATTTTATCGGGGATGGTATCTATGCAGACAATAATATTACCACTACTGCCAGCATTACCCCTCCTATAGATGCCCTGCCCGGCAACACCCGTATGCGGGTATTGCTGGTGAGCCTTTATAATGATGATGGCGGCGCAGGTAATCCTTGTCTGATATCAGGGCCTTATGATGCAGGTGAAGCAGAAGATTATACCGTAAATGTGGCAGCGCTTCCGCCTTGTACGGGAATGCCAACTGCCGGTACTGCACAGGTTTCACCGACATCGGGAGCGCCAACCTCTAATTTTTACGCTTCCGTTACAGGTAACACAAGTGCGTCTTCCCTGGCGTATCAATGGCAGTCGTCAGAAAATGGCACGGACAACTGGACTAACGTTTCGGGTGCTACCGCGCCCACTTCCAATATTACTGCTATATCTGATTATGCCACTACGTACTATCGCTTAAGAGTTATCTGTACGGAAACGTCAGATACGGCATACTCTACCGTTACGAGTTTTGAAACAGTACCCGTATTTGTAATGCCGACCAGCAGTTCCGTGTCTTATACAACCTGTGGCGGTGCTTTTTATGATGACGGCGGTTCAAGCGGTACTTACTCGAATAATGCGAATGGTACGACTACTTTTTACCCGTCCACACCGGGTGCTAAAGTGCAGCTTACATTTACCTCTTACAATACAGAAAGCGATTATGACTTTATGTCAATATATGATGGTAACTCAACAAGCGCGCCTGTGTTGTTAAACGACTTTAGCGGCACCGGCCTGCCTAATAACGGTAATACTTACACCTCTACAGCAGCAGACGGTTCTCTTACCATTCTGTTTACATCTGACGGCAGTTACAATTATGATGGCTGGGCGGCTACATTGGGTTGCAGTTGTACACCTCCTCCCGCAGTAACAGCCGCATCTACTGCTCCAAGCTATTGTGGCAATAATGACGGCTCCATACAGCTGAGCGGATTGATTTCCAGCGCTTCTTATACGGTGAGTTATACCAAAGACGGAGCGCCCCAGGCAGATGAAGTGATCAGCTCTGATGCATCCGGCAACCTGACGATCCCGAATCTGGGGGCAGGTGCTTACACGAATATCGTTTGCCAGACACCTCCAATGTGTCCAACCGATCCGGTGAGCGCAACACTTATTGATGGACCATTACCGGTAACAGTTTCCGGTACTACCGATGTTACTACCTGTGGCGTTACGGACGGTACAATGACGATAAGCGGCCTGCAGGCAGGTGGTTCTTATTCGATTGATTACAATATCGGCGTGATAGCTCAGCCCACCTTCTCCGGTACGGCAGATGCTTCCGGTGATCTGACCATGTCCAACCTGACCTCCGGCACTTATTCCAATATTATCGTAGCCCAGACAGGCGGTTGCACCAGCAGCCCCTTAGGCCCGGTAACCA
>Ga0206106_100682_pt1 | contig 10408 bp, 9 predicted proteins | sample 1B1ome_FD_148677 | JGI IMG/M metagenome (GOLD analysis project Ga0206106, IMG submission 148677) | Enriched microbial communities from leaf-cutter ant dump, University of Wisconsin, Madison, United States - 1B110A | ecosystem: Environmental > Terrestrial > Nest > Insects nest > Nest dump | place... | reverse complement strand
ATCAACTTCTTATTCCAAAAAATATACACCTGCTTTTCTTACCACCCTACAGCCCTGAACTCAATCCGGCAGAAAAGATATGGAGATATATAAAAGACAGGATAGCTAATCAAATCTTTGAAACACTAAAAGATATCTCTGACGCAATTGCTCATATAGTACAAAAAATCACCCCGGAATGCATAGCATCCATAACAGGATGGGCAGTATATAAAAATAATGTCATTTAGATGATAAATTGGTATAAGTTAATATGATTTTTGTATTTTTTCCGCCCGCTATTGCAAGTTGAGCGCAGCGACATTCCGGGTTTACCATTTGGCTCGCCAAAAAATATCCCGAATGGGCGGAACAGGCGATGTTTCGCCGTTGTTGGTGTTATCATCAACAATGGCGGAAATCCTGCTTTTTAAATGTTTTCAGATATACATCTGCATTCATTACAGGAATTAAAGCATTTTTAAAATTATTTTCATTCCGTGTAATTATGAGGTTGCAACCCGAAGCCAGAGCACTGTAATACTGCAAAGCATCTTCAAAATCGCTGAAAGCGGAATGGATTGATTTTTCGATAACTTCATCATCCATAACAGATGTGCGGCAGAGGAGCTTGAATTTTCTGATTTTATCCAATACAGACCTTGCTTTCATACTTTGCCAATTATAATAAGCAGTAGCAATAGTGAGCGGAGAGGTAAAAAGCTGTATCTTCTTCTTGTCTGATAAAGTCATCACCCGGGCAGCCGGCTTATAAAAAGATTCCCGTTCTCCGAGAAAATCTATTACAATATTCGTATCTAAGAAGATTTTCTGCATCTGCTTACCTGTATTTTTCATCTAAATAATCGGCATAGTCTTTTTCCGCATTTAAAGGCACGCTTTTGCCGGTAGCTATGCTTCTGACAAAAGGCGAGATTTCCAACACATCGTTTTCTTGCTCTTTAGTCAGCATATCCAAATAGCTTTCTATGAGTCTTGAAAGGCTTAGTTTCTTGTCTGTTGCATACCTTTTGGCACGCATTATTATCGTTTCGTCAAGCTTTAACGTTAGCTTAGTATCCATACGATCTACTTTTTTGCACGTACAAAATTATACAATTCTGTACGTTTATAAAAATTACTAAATCACTGTTATTTTTAGCCTTCTTGCAGGATGACAATATACTGCCGTATATTCAAAATTTCGCCGTTGTTGGTGTTTTACCAACAACGGCGAAAAACATATAGCAGTTCGGGCAGCAACCGCCCTCCGCAAGCAGAACAGGCAAAACAATTAAGGCTTCATGGTATGCAATTGGGCGCCATGAAACCTTAGTTGTTTAGTGTATTATTTGTTGGCAGCTTATTTTCCGGCAGGAGCTTGCTTCAACTGAGATCTGCGTTCCATTCTTTGTTGCACCGCTTCTTTCATGTGTGCTTCTCTTTCTTTTTTTACTTCAGTGTATTTCTGTGCCTGTTCCGGGGTCAGGATTTTAGTGATTTGTGCATCTTCATCGGCACGAACCTGATCCATTTTTTCGCGGGCTTCGGCGCGGTATTCCGGGCGGTTAGTTTCAGTTTTTAGAAAGATCTCGTAGGCCTGTTTTTGTTGTGCGTCGGACAAATTAGAACCTACATCATTTTGAAGGCGTTTTACCCGCATCTCCGCTATTTTCGCCGGATCGGCCTGTCTGAATTCCCGTTTTTGCGGTGCCGGTTTGGCATCCTGTGCCATTGTGATAAAGCCGGTAGAGCATACTGCAATAGCAGTCATTAAGATTACTTTTTTCATTTTTATTGATTTTTTGTGGTTAAATGTAGCAATAGACGATTGGTAAATGTAAGGGTTTAATTGTTTAAAAAGAACTTTATTCCAAAAAAGCACCGGTCAGCTTTCCCTTTTCAAACGTCACCCGGATATTATCCTGCAGGGTAGTGGACAGGGTATGCCCGACAATGTCGGCATTGATGGGATAATTTTTATGCTTGCGATCCACTAATACCACCAATTCTATTTTCCTGGGATGAAATTCCAAAAACGGCATGAGTGCATACAGCAATGTTTTGCCGGAATTGGCCACATCATCCACTAAAACCACTGCCTGGTTATGAATATCCGGCGGGATATTATCTTCAGGAAGCATCAGCCTCTTCTTGTCGAACCGCAGGGCATATTCATGGATGGATAGCGAGCTGATGGTTTTCAGGTGACGGGAAAGATTTTGCGCTACTACGGCGCCGCCTTCCTCTAATCCGAAGATATATATATCCGTTTCTGTAGCATTTTTTTCCCATATCTCATAGGCCATCCTTTTGATCTTATGGGCGATCTGCAATTCATTTAATATTTGAATCGTGTTCATGCTTAATACAATTTTAAGACTGCCTGTACCGGCACATCGTTGGGTTGTACGGTATAATCAGTTACTCCTGATAGCCGTTACAGGATCCATCCGGGCAGCGCTACGGGCAGGAATAAAGCCCGAAAGTACACCAACAAATGTGGAAATACCAATTCCTAACAGGAAATTTTTAAGGGATAAAGTTACGGTAAATCCGACCATGCCGGAAAGTATCCAGCCCAGAATCAGTACCATTACAATGCCAATAATGCCGCCTATAAGGCAAAGCACCACGGCTTCTATCAGGAATTCGGAAAGTATAGCCTGGCGTTTTGCCCCGATAGCCTTTTTCAGACCGATGATCCTGGTGCGTTCTTTTACGGTTACAAACATGATGTTCGCTATGCCGAAACCGCCGACCAATAAAGAAAAGGCGGCAATGATGATGCCGACCACATCAATGGTGGCAAACATCAGGTTGAGCCGTTCGGTAATCTGGCTGAGCCGGTTGATGGAAAAGTCATTTTTAACCCCGGGTGGCAGGCGATGTACGCCCCGCAAAATACCTTCCACTTCATACATCATATCATCAACACGGGTACCTGTTTTGGCTTTTACCATCAGTACGGGATCGGAAGCATCTTTGTCGGTAACATTGATTAATGCTGCAGCAGCGTTATAGGGAATAATCACACTGCGGTCAAAATTGAAGCCGGCCATATTATTGCCGGTTTTTTTGAGGAGGCCGATCACCTGGAATCTTTGCCCCATAAAGGTAATCGTCTTACCGATGGGCATTGCACCGCCTGGGAATAATTCCTCATGCACTTCCTCGCCTATTACTACAAAATGGTTGCCACCTGCAAGTTCTACCGGGCTGAAATACCGTCCCTGGGACAATTCGAAATTCTGTAATTTTTCAAAAAAATCCGTTACACAATAAGCGGCGATTCCACTGACCTCATTTTGTCCCTGTTTGGCGGTAATACTATTGGTATAGCATAGTGTGGCATAACGTACGGTATGCGCTTTCTGTTCCACGGCGCTTAGTTCTGCCTGTGTCATGACCGGTCTGTTCAGGAAATCCCACCAGCGATATTCTCCATTTTCATCCATCCATGGCCATTTGTTGATATAAAGTACATCGTCTCCCAGTGTGGCTACATTGTTCCGGATGTTTTTTTCTAAGCTGTCTAACATGGTAAATACGGCAACAATGCAAAAGATGCCGATGGTAACACCCAGCAGGGAAAGGAAGGTGCGTAGCTTATTTACCCGCAGCTCCTGCAGCGCCATTTTAAGGCTGGTAAAGGTGATTCTGAAAAAGCTGCGGAGTTGGTTCATCAAATCAAATATAGGCTAAATTAATGCTTTAACTTTATTTATGACAATATCCACTTCTTCCTTTGTATTGTGTTTGCAGAAGGAAAATCGAACCGGTACCTGTTCCTGCTCAGGACAAATGGCTCGTATCACATGGCTGCCGGTATCGGCACCGCTGCTGCAGGCACTTCCTCCCGATACGCATATACCGGCCATGTCTAAGCTGAACAGGATCACCTCGGTTTTTGGGTTTTTAGGCAGCGCCACATTCAGTACTGTATATAATGAACTGCCGGAATAATCGCCGTTGAATCCTGCTTCGGGAATTATCGCTTTTAACTGCTCCGCCATATAATTTTTAAGGGATAAGATATGGGTCATATCTTCCTCATGACTTTCCATAGCCAGTTCCAGGGCTTTGGCAAAGCCGGCTATCCCATAAATATTTTCTGTTCCGGCACGCATATTCCTTTCCTGTCCGCCACCTCTGATGAGCGGATTGATGTGGATGTTTTCATTGATATATAACATACCCACGCCTTTGGGTCCGTGAAATTTATGAGCGGCACCGGTGATAAAATGTACCGGAATATCTTGCAGATTGATAGGATAATGGCCTACGGTTTGCACCGTGTCACAATGGAAAATGGCATCAAATTCCTGGCAAAGATTGCCGATGTTTTTTATCTTTAATAAATTGCCGATTTCGTTATTGGCATGCATCAGGCTGACGAGGCAACGGTCTTTGGCTTCCGAAAGCAACTGTCTGAGGCTGTCCTCAATCACATGTCCTTTTTCATCTAATTTTACAAAGCTCAGCGGAATATTTTCCCTTTTACTCCAGTATTCTACGGCATGCAGCGTGGCATGATGTTCAATGGGAGAAGATATGATATGCCGGCATCCGAGGTCGGTAACGGAACGGGCAATGGCGGTATTGCTGCTTTCAGTGCCGCCGGAAGTAAAGAAAATTTCACCTGGATGAGCGCCGAGCAGTTTGGCTACGGATTTTCGTGCTGCCTCAACGCCCATTTTCGTTTCCCGTCCATAGGAATATAAAGAAGAAGGATTGCCGAATTTTTCAGTCAGGTAAGGCATCATTGTTTCCAGAACACGGGGATCTAAGGCAGTGGTAGCGGCATTGTCAAAATATATTCTTTGTTGTAGCATCAGAGAGCAGGAGTAGATTTTTTTGAAGGTATAAAAAGAGTACAAAAGTACAAAAGAAAATAAGTACGCCTATCAGCAGGCATTACACAAATTTTGAGCGGTAATATTTTTTGTTCCGGATAAAAATGTTTCGGATCGGGTTAATTTTCAAATTTCAAAAGGAGGGCTGTAATATGCAACGACTCTGCAAGGTAATTCGACAGGTTAGCATACCTGGCCATCTTTATCTGTTTTCAATAAAAAGCTGCGCAAATATATCTGTATGGCATATTTGCTTCGATATGCATAATTAGAAGGGCTTGTATGAAAATACTGCCGGATGAATTTCATAACTTGCACCATTTTTAGCACAGGATTGCCCTGCCGCCTGCTGCCTTTTATTTAATAGTTTTATATTTGAAATATGAACAAGCCCATTATAGGATTTACTGTCGGAGATATCAACGGTATCGGTCTGGAGGTCATTATAAAAGTATTGTCGGATAACCGCATAGTGGATCGCTGTACGCCGGTGATCTTTGCCTCCAATAAAGCCATTAATTATTACCGTAAGATTGTCACCGATCATACGCTGAATTTTGTCAGCATCAAAAGTTTTGATCAGATCAATCACAAACAGGTCAATGTGTTTAACTGCTGGGATGAGGAAGTCAGTATTCAGCCCGGTATATTAAACGATACCGGGGGAAAATATGCAGTGCGTTCGCTTTTGGTAGGCGCACAATGCCTGAAAGACGGGGATATACAGGCCATAGTTACGGCACCGATTCATAAAAGAAATACCCAGACCGGCGATTTTCACTATACCGGCCATACGCCGTTTTTTAAAGAAAAATTCGGAGCAAAAGATATTGTGATGCTGCTGTTTCATGACAAATTGCGCGTAGGTTTGGCTACGGAGCATGTGCCGCTGAAGGATGTAGCCGGGCATATTACCGTAGAAAAATTAATCACTAAAACTCATATTCTCCGCGACAGCTTAATCAAGGATTTCGGTATCAGCAAGCCCCGTATTGCAGTACTGGGGCTGAATCCGCATTCGGGTGACGGCGGGCTGATCGGTACGGAAGAATTGGAAATTATACTTCCGGCCATAAATACCATGCGGGATCAGGGTGATCTGGTATTCGGCCCTTACGGCGCTGATGCCTTCTTTGCCAGGAATCACCATGCTCATTTCGATGCCGTATTGGCGATGTATCACGACCAGGGACTGATTCCTTTTAAATATATAGCCTTCGAAGGCGGTGTTAACTATACCTGCGGTCTGCCGGTGATCCGCACTTCGCCCGATCACGGAACCGCTTTCGATATTGCCGGTAAAAATGTGGCTGATCCCGGTTCCATGCGGGAAGCGTTGTTTGAGGCTTTAGAGATATATCGCCAGAGAACAGATTATGAACATTATACGGCTAATCCGTTGAAACGCCATAACCTGTCCACAGAGCGCTAATATCCTGTTTGATTTATGATAACAAAAAATCACCGTACCGGATCAGGCCGTAAATCACATGTAAGACGCAGGATATTCGGATGGATTGCAGGTATAATACTGCTGTCCGGAATAGCTGCCGGCTTTGCCGTATTTGGCCCGAATACGGGCAAATTACCGGGACAATATCTGTTCATACACACCGGTGATACCTATAAAAAAGTGTTATTACGGCTAAAATCGGATGGCTTTTTGCTGAGCGGATTTACGTTTGATCTTCTGGCAAAATATACCGGTTATCCAAAGATGGTAAAGCCCGGGCGTTATCGTATGGAACGTTCCATGAGTAATTATGACATGATCCGGATGTTGCGTAACGGTTCTCAGGAGCCGGTCAGGATCGTGATTAATAAAATCCGTACCAAAGATGATATGACCCGTTTCCTTTCAGGAAACTTAGAGGCTGATGCGGACGAGTTGAAGCGATTGATGGACAGCGATACGTTTTTAAGCCGCTTCGGATTAACGCCGGAACAGGCTATATGCGGCATTATTCCCGATACTTATGAATTTTGGTGGAATACTCCGGCTGCCGGTGTGTTGACCCGTTTGTTTCAATACCAGCAGAAATTCTGGACCCCTGAGCGGATAGCGCAAGCGGAAGCATTAGGGCTGAGCACCGCCCAAGTGTATATTATGGCTTCTATTGTGGAGGAAGAGAGCAATAAAAATGATGAGAAACCGGATATTGCCAGTGTATATATCAACCGGTTAAATATTGGTATGCCACTCCAGGCTGATCCGACCGTAAAATTTGCATGGGGCGATTTCAGTATAAAGCGTGTTATGGGCAACCATTTAAAATTAGAATCACCCTATAATACCTATCTGTATGCAGGACTGCCGCCGGGACCCATTTGTACGCCCTCTGTAATTTCAATTGATGCGGTGTTACATGCAAGCAAAACAAACTACCTGTATTTTTGCGCCAGGCCTGATTTCAGCGGTTATCATACCTTTTCGACAAATTATGCAACTCACCTGATTCATGCCAGAGCTTATGCTAAAGCGTTGAATGAAAAAGGTATTCGTTAATTATTATCTAACAGTTAAACCCTTTTTATCAATACCATTCCCTTTCACTTTATTTTTTCGTTTCGCCATTTTAGCAATAATAAAAATTTATCTAAAAAATATAATGCGCCATCGCTTTCGTTTTTCCCTGACTTTCCTGCTTTCTATCATCACTTATACTGCGCTTGCTCAAAATATCTCCGGCCGTATTACAGATACCACACAGGCTCCCTTAATGGGTGCTATGGTAGCGTTGAAAACCGCTGTTGACTCACCGGTAGCAGCTACCATCACGGATGAAGATGGTACTTTTTTATTTGAACAAATTGGAAAAGGCAATTATATTCTCTATGTAGATTATATCGGCATGGGCAATATAACCCGCCCCTTCAGCCTGAACGATGAAGACTATAATTTTGGCAATATTATGATGCGTGCAGGCGCCAGTATGCTTCAGGAAGTGCAGGTGGTAGGCACCGTAGCGCCTGTAGTGCAAAGAGATGATACCACACAATATAATGCCTCCTCCTTTAAGACCAATCCTGATGCAACGGCAGAAGACCTGATTCGAAAGATGCCGGGTATGGATTTAAGTGAAGGCAGCCCGAAAGCACAGGGTGAAGCAGTTACAAAAGTGCTGGTGGATGGTAAGCCTTTCTTCGGAGAAGATCCTACGACAACATTGCGTAATCTGCCGGCGGAAATAGTGGATAAAATTCAGGTTTATGATGAAAAAAGCGAAGAGGCAAAATTTACAGGCTTTGATGACGGGCAAACTACTAAGACCATAAACATCCTTACAAAAGATTCCGTGAAGAAAGGACGCTTCGGGAAGGCTTATGCCGCTTACGGTTATGATGATAAATATAATATCGGTGGCAGCATTAACTTATTTAAAGATGACCGCCGCCTTACCCTGATCGGACAAAGCAATAATATAAACATTCAAAATTTTGATGCGGAAGATTTAGTAGGTGTATCGGGAGGGAGAGGCGGAGGCCGCAATAACTTTAATGTCGGTCAGCAGGATGGTATTGCAACCACTCATGCGGCAGGCATTAATTACTCTAATGTATTTTTTGAAAAACTAAAAATAAGCACCAGCTATTTTTTTAATAAATCTGATATTAATGAAATGCAGGATATAAACCGGCAATATGTTTTATCTTCCAATTCAGGCCAAAGTTACCAGGAAAGCAGCCGTTCTCAAACTGACAATTATAATCACCGGTTTAATATGAGAATGGAATACACTATTGATTCTTTTAATTCCATACTATTCGTACCTACTGTTTCTTTTCAATCCAACGACAGCCGGAATATGCTCCAGGGGCAAAACAGCTTAGATGGCGATGCGCTCAACAGTACCATAACGGATGCATTTAATAAGCGCCAGGGCTGGAATGCCAATGCCTTTATGCTGTACCGGCACAAGTTCCAAAAAGAAGGAAGAACATTTTCACTCAGTTTGAACCCTTCCTACAACAGCAATGGCAGCAACGGGACCTATACCGCCGACAATACTTATTTCTCCACACCATCCCTGAATGATACCTTAGATCAGCAATATACCAATGACCGTGCCAACACCAGTTTCAATACCCGGATGAATTATACCGAACCGTTGGGTAAAAAAAGCCAGTTGCAACTCCAGTACCGTTTTTACCTTTCCCAAAGCGATGCAAATAAAGAAACCTGGAATTTCGATCCCTTTACCGATGGATATACCGATTTTGATTCTTTGCTCAGCAATAAGTTTGGCAGTCATTACAGCAGCCATCAGCCGGGTTTGTCGTATCGCCTGCGTGATTCCTTATATAACTTAGGCTTTGGGGTAAATTACCAGCTTGCCACTATGGAAAGTCTGCGTGAGCTACCTTATGCCGCTGCAGTAAACCGCGATTTTCAAAGTATATTACCTTACCTGTTTTTCCGGTACCGGATATCCAAAACGAAAAACCTGAGAGTGTTTTTTCGTGCTGATACCGAAGAGCCTTCGGTAAGCCAGCTTCAAAATGTAATTGATAACAGTAATCCATTGCAGCTTTCCTCCGGAAATCCTTTTCTGGTACAGTCTTACGAAACCCGGCTAACCATGCGCTATAATGCTTCCGTGCCTTCAAAAGGTCGCAGCTTCTTTGCCATGTTCCGAGCCACCAATACGAGTAATTACATCACCAATAATACGATCATAGCACAAAATGACACCCTGCTCAGCCAGGAAATTTTATTAGCTAAAGGCGGTCAGTATGTAACGCCGGTTAATATGAACGGTTACTGGAATTTATCAGGATTTGTAACTTTCGGACAAATGATCAGGCCGATTAAAACCAACCTGAATATCAATGCCGGCTTAGGTTATGTTCGTACGCCGGGTATGATCAATACGGAACGGAATTTTTCCGGGAATAAAAACATTTCCTTAGGACTGACGCTGAGCAGTAATATAAATGAAAATATAGACTTTACGCTGTCTTCCAATTCCAGTATGAATTTTGTAAATAATACGCTGAATACGGCTTCCAACAATAATTATTTTAATCAGAATTCCCGGCTGAGCTTCAATTATATTTTCTGGAAAGGATTTGTGATCAATACAGAAATGAATCACCAGTTGTATAACGGCATGTCGCAGGGCTTCAACCAGAGTTTCCTTTTATGGAATATGGCTGTTGGAAAAAAGATATTTAAAAACCAGCAGGGTGAGATCCGGCTTTCCGTATTTGACCTGCTCAACCAAAACAGCAATATTTCCCGAACCGTTACGGAAAGCTATTACCAGGATGTGCAGACCAATAACCTTCAGCGTTATTTTATGCTGACCTTCACGTATAAATTCCGGAAATTCACCGGAAACAGTGAAAAGGAATTTCTGAAAGGCGGCGGAGATCGCGACGATATGCCTCCTCCCGGCGGGCCTCATTAAGGGAGTTGTTAGTTGTTAGTTGATAGTTGTTAGCTTGTGTGTGCCTAAAATAGATTGACGGATTTTATAAATTTTGGAATAGTTCTAATTGTATTGTTGTTGGCTTATTTTCATTCAAATTTCGGGTATAAATTTTCAATTTTTCTCTTTTCTCTTTTGGTA
>Ga0206106_100681_pt1 | contig 10490 bp, 4 predicted proteins | sample 1B1ome_FD_148677 | JGI IMG/M metagenome (GOLD analysis project Ga0206106, IMG submission 148677) | Enriched microbial communities from leaf-cutter ant dump, University of Wisconsin, Madison, United States - 1B110A | ecosystem: Environmental > Terrestrial > Nest > Insects nest > Nest dump | place... | reverse complement strand
CCCGATTGAGGAGCAAAAGTCCTCCCCTTCCAGTCTGCCCGTACAGGCAGTGACTCCCGTTGTGCCGCCGGTGCAAACGCCGCAGGCATCCAGTACAGCCGTGCCGTCGACAACGCCGGCGCAGTCTGTGGTTCCTTTTATTAGTACCGGAACAGAATAACTCGCAACACCTCTGGAGTCATAAGCGACAGCGCGGATAGAATAATCGCAGGATAACAGCCCAGTAAGGTTAAAGGTATAAGGACTGCTCATCTCTTCTCCTATTTTACTATTCCCAAGGTAAAGTTCTACTTTGGAAGCTCCGGAAGCATTGACGGTTACAACAACCGGATTCTGAGAACTAAACTCGTAATTATTGGCTGGCGAAGATATACTTACCGTTGGACCTGCGGAAACTCTTGACTCCGCATCACCATAACTCAATGGATTTTTCCAGCGGCCGCCACAACCCGAATTTATCTTAACATTATTAGCAACAGTAGATAAATTCTCGACTGTATATGAATAAGGGGGAGTAAATACCGCGTCTTTCAAATCGGGAACAGTTTTCCCATCTTTATTGAATGGCCCGCAATTATTGAATTGATTATTTCTCTGATAAAGCTTAGCGTTGTCGCTTACTCCTATAGGCTGACTCACATTGTCAAATACTGAACCTTCTACTAATATTTCAGAATACTTTAACCCGCCTACCGCGTAATATCTATTATTTTCGTGGTAGTTGTTAATGATGTGTATTTTGTTGTATTCGGCCGCGTCCGGATTACGCCCCTCGCATTCATACCAATAAACATGATCAAATGTAATGTTGCATCGGCCAATCGCCATAGCATAGTGATCGTGACCGCTACACATAAACTCATTTAATCCGTCTACCATATTCCATGACCAGGTTTGATTCGCATCTCCCTGGTCATTGCCATCACTGATCCATTTAAAGGTGCAATGATCTACCCAAAGATTGTTTAGTTCATAACCTCCAATTCCATCATTAGCTTCTATGATATGAGGATTTATGTCCCAAATTTTTAAGTTTCTGAAAATTATGTTGGACTGTCCGCCTCCGGAATAAAAACTTCCTCCGCGAAGCGAAGCGCCTCTGCCCATTCCAATAATAGATTTATTGGCTTTAATCCAGATTAACTTATCCCATCTTTGAATTGTCTTTTCTGTACCCGGGCAGTTACCAACGCCTGTTGTCGCGTTTCCTTTGTAGGTTGGCAGTGTTGAGTTGCAGGGAACATTACACACAACCTGATCTTTATGCTCCCTGAAATCATAAGTACCTTCAGGTAGTAATAAAATTTCTTTCCCTTCGGTTTGTATATGATCCAGAAATTGTTGCTTTGAAGTAATTATAACCATTTCCGCGTCTTCACCACCTGTGGTGGCCGCGCCATATCCCACTGCCTTAATCTGAAACACCAATCGTACGATCGCTTTTTCATCGGTAGAACTGGTCGCCCATATCCATTGGGATTGAGAGATAGACGGAAAACCTGTAAATGTAAGTCCACTGGGTGTTCGCGTTAACGTACCCGCTGATTGCTGAACGGCATATGGCCAATTTTCGTCGTTGTAATTTTTATCTTTCCATAATTTATCAGACGGGTTTGTATTGGTCTTCCAGGAAGTATTGGAGTAATACGATTTTTCCAATTCATCGATTTGTATCAGTACTCCCGGAGCGTCTTTTCCGTTGATTCCCATTACCGAAACAGCATTGTCGCCCGGTAGAAAAGTCATAGGAATAAACTGAACTCTTCCGGCGGCATTGTCATAAGCCAACAATTCACCATTCAGATACAAGCGGTAACCACCATCGGCCACGATATAAATTCCCGGGCCTTGTCCGGGGCCATAGGTATTGCCAATCAATACAGAACCTTGCTCGTCACCGCCTCCCCACTTGGAATCTGTTGGTAAGGTGACCGTTTCAGGACAAGAAGCACTTTGAGATAATGCTTTTGAAACCATAAGGAAAAAAATGATGGTTTTGAATAGTAACCGTATTCTGTGCATAGAATTTATAAATCAATTATGCAAGACATACAATTTGATGCAACGAAAAGTAACTTTCACGGTAGAAAAAAGATTTTTTTATACGGAGACTCAAACAAGCAAAGGTGTGTGGTACATTATACCTTATTTGAAGTCTCCGCGTGAATACTTTTATTTTTTGACAATCTTATAACTTACCCCATTGACTTTAAGCACGTAAACCCCTTGAGCGTAATTACCCAGATCGACGGAGGAGCTTTGTGTTTCAGTTAAAAGGAGCGTTCCGATCGCGTCGTACAATTCCCAGTCGGCAGGCGAGGATAGGTGTACTACTCCATCGGTAGGATTGGGGAATAAGCGCGGACCGGAAGACTCCACTTCAGCCATACCGGTAATGATACAGCCCACTTCCATCACCCCTTCCGAAAAGCTGATCAGGTCGATATTGGCCAGACCGTCCGTAGTAAGCGCCGTCAGGCTGATTTCATTGACGCCCTCCTGGAAGTCTACCTCGATCGTAGCCACTTCCCAGTTCGTCCAGGCGCCGGTGACCGGAAGTACCAGCGTGCCCGCGGAAGAGCCGTTGACGCGAAGAGAACCGTCTCTGGAAACCGCGCCGCTGTTCGCGTAGCGGAAGCCCAGCGTAACCGTACGGGCAGCGTCGCTGTAAAGCGTCCAGGTAGCACCGGCACCAAGTATATTGTCGGCGTTGACGTATCCCGCACCGGAGAAGCCGGCGTTTTTATCTTCGAGTAGTATACCGTCCACCGAACAGGCCGTCTCCGCTTCGATAAAGCCGGTACATGCTACATTGCCATTGGTGGCGCCGATACAGACATGGCAGTCATCCAGGTAAGCAGAACCGCCCCAGTTCCCTTCGCAGTCCTGAGTACAGGCTTCCTTGCCCGTGTTTCCGCCTACACAGGTACCGCATTCATCTGTAAACGCAATACCTCCGAATACGCCGTTGCAGTCTTTGGTACAGTTTCCGGCAAAAACGGTCGCATTGGGCATTACCATCAAATCTATATTTGGTCCGCCATCGGCAGTGGTGGATGTAAATTGAACCATGTTGGGTCCCTGGGCAAGATTTAGTGTAATAGTTACGGTTTTCCAGATAGTCCATGCTCCGGTTGGCTCGCCGGTAAAGGTTGTTTGGTTTGTTCCGTTCACAGATACAGTCATGGCTCTGGCAGCGGCACTTCCATTGGCAAAGCGTATTCCTATTACCGCATTCCCGCCAGATTCAGAGTAGATACTATATTTGCCAAAAGAACCCACAGCGTTGGTGAAGTTAGCATATCCGCTGCCTATAAAGCCGGTATTAATTGCTTCAAACACACCATCGATTGTACAAAAATATTCTCCCTGAATAGCCCCGGAGCATGGTGATTTTCCGGTTGTGCCTCCGGTACAAATTCCGCAGTTGTCCAGTGTGGCAGAACCGTTTACTGTTCCGTTACAATCGATTTTAATTGGGATTTCATCATCAAAGTATGCCACGTAGTTTCGTGGTCCGGCTCCCATAGTAAACTGAAATAAGTTTTTGGTCGTAATAAGCTTGCCGCTTTGATCTTTCCAGTTTATGAATTTATGTCCGGTGTTTACTAAAGCTTTTACATGAATATTTAAGCCTTCCGGATACGTTTCTGTCATGGTGATAAGGCCTGCTTCCGGATAATTGGCCATAACTGTAACCGGATATTGGGGCTTTAAAAAAGGAATAAGCGGGCCAACCGGACTATTGGAACCCAGTCTTTTTATTTCCTCAACTACATATTTTGCAAGTTGAATAGCTCCCATTTCCTGAAAATGAACCTGGTCGGTATTGCCATTGGGGTAGTTTGGGTATTCACCGGGAGGATAGGTATTGGACCAGAAGCGGGTAGTGTATGGATTGGTTGCTTTTACCATTCCATTATAAAGCTTTGCATCCAGGTCAATTAAAGGAACATTCAGTTCGGCTGCCACCTCTCTTACCAACTGAGGATGTTCGTGGTATGAATCATAAGGCAGTCCATTGCTCCATGCATCGCGGCGGGCTGTTGAAACCAATACCGGAATTACTCCCATAGCTCTGGCTTCATTTACATAGGATCGCAGAAAGTTTTTGAAATCTTCACCTACTGCTCTGCGTGCAGCATCGGCAGCACGGTCGTTGATTCCAAATTGAATGAACAAATAGTCACCGGACTTCATTTCATTTTTGACGCCTGACCAAAAGCTGTTATAAAAACTTCTGGAACTGGTTCCTCCAACAGCCTTGTTTATAACCTGAACATCCGCATTTGAAAAAAATGCCTGAAACATTTGTCCCCAACCTTTACGTGGTGCCCATCCGTCGGCATAATCCTGAACTGTACTGTCGCCAATAGTGAAAATACGATGCTTTACAGCAGTCATAGCCGATATGGTCACGGCTCCTGCTATGGCAATAAACAGGATAGATAGCCCTTTTCTATATTTTCTGATTATTTTTTGCATTACCTTACTGTTTGATAATGGTTTTAGATGTAGTTTTTTCTCTGGTAGTAAAAATGATTTTATAAATCCCCGGATGTAGTTTTTCTCCCAGATCACAATTTTTATTACAAATTCCGGATTCTACCACAATACCCTGAATATTGAAAATGGTATAGTCTACAGGTGTTTCCGTTGTCATTGTAGCGGAATTGATGAAGGGATTTGGCGATAACGTTATACTGGAGTTATCCATGGTCTGAATTCCGGTTATGATGCAGGAAGATTTTGATAGATCAGGCGATGACCACGCGATCAGATCCAGATTGGCCAGTCCGGATTCAGTTAAAGCTTCAAGTATAATTTCATTTTTTCCTTCCTGGAGTGTACATGTCGCTGCTTCCACTTTCCAATCAGACCAGTTGGCTGTAGGAGGGAAAGAAAGTGTTCCGACCTGGCTATTGTTTGCCAGTATTTTGCCGCCTCTGCTTGTAGTTCCGCTATTGGCAAAACGGAATAATAATATATAATCGCCTGATTGGTTAACATCTAAACAAAAGCGTATTGAAGCTCCTAATCTATTTTCGGTATTGGCGTAACCATCGCCCTTGTAGCCGGCATTTATAGTTTCCAGCTTTATACCATCTACTATAGAACTTTCTTCGGCCTGCAATTCATCTGTACAAGCGGTTAGCCCGGTAGTTCCTCCGATACAAATTCCACAATTGTCAAGTTTTGCCGTGCCGTTTAATACACCATTACAATCGCTGCAACTGGCATTAGGAATTAAACCTGTATTACCTCCGGAGCAAACTCCGCAGTCATCATTGGCCGCGGTTCCACCGAATTCATTGTTGCAATCTAAGGTACACGTGCCAATTGTAACTGTATTGGTATTGAATGCAAATAAATCAATATTGGGCCCGCCGGATTCTGTTGTGGAAACAAATTCCAGTTTGTTGCCTCCCGACTTCAATGGCAAATCTATAGTAGTACTAGCCCAGGTTGTGAAGTTTCCTGTTGAAGGAAAGCTAATTACGCCCAGGTTCTGATCATTCAGATACAGGGTCATACTTCTGTCAGATGTGCCACCATTGGCAAAGCGAACATTGGCTTTTATGGTTTGCTGTGTTTCTGAAATAAGATTCCAGATAGCGTTGCTGCCAATACTATTATCGGTATTGACATACCCCTGACCTGTAAAACCATCATTGATAGATTCCAGTTTTATTCCTTCAACACTACAGGCATTTTCGGCTTCAATAGAAGTGGTACATGCGATTTTACCCGTTGTACCGCCGGTGCAAATACCGCAGGCATCTATTGTTGCCGTTCCTTTAGGAACCCCCGCACAGTCCGGCGTATTGTCCTTGTCGAAAATTGCCAGAAAACTAACCGCCCGGGTTCCCATAGCAAATGAATATATGGTATTTGTGGATACAACTGTATTCGTTTGGGCGTTTTTCCAATACAAAAAGGTATGTCCCTGGTTCGTCAATGCTTTCAGTGTTACAGTTGCTCCGGCAGGATATGAATCGGAACGGGTTATTGTGCCGGCACCTGCTACATTACTGGTAATCGTTACGGAGTGCCGGGGTAATAGACTCGCGGCAATTTTACCTACGTCGGCATGATTACTTAATGACCGGATACCTTCTACAACATAATCAGCCATTTTCAACGCGCCCATTTCCTGAAAATGCGTATAGTCGTTCAGCCCATTCGGATAGTTGGGATACTCACCGGCTACATAGGTATTGTATATAAAACGAGTTGCATAGTCAGCACCAATGGTACTTATAAAATTGTACGATTTCTGGTTTAGGTCTATTAATGGGCAATTAAGCTCGTTGGCTACTTCTTTCATCCGTTGTACGTATTCTGCCCCACTTTCTGTAAACACATTTCGAAGGGCTCCATTACGCCAGGCGTTCAATACCATAGGTGTAACCAAAACCGGAATACCGCCCAAGGCACGAGTTTCATTGACATATTGTTTCAGATAAGTTTTGTAATCAGCAGGAGGAGTATAGCGTTCTGCTTTGGAAAAATCTCGGTCATTGTGACCAAATTGTATAAAAACAAAATCTCCTGCCACCATAGCGCTTTTCACACTTCCCCAGCGACCTTCTTCAATAAAGCTTCGTGAACTTCTGCCGCCTATAGCTCTGTTGTCGATTACAAATTCACTGCTGTTGATATAATGTTGTAAAACTTGTCCCCAGCCGGCCATAGGGTATGCACTTTCTCTATAGTTAGTGACTGTAGAATCGCCAATAAGAAAAATTGTTCGTGCAGCATGATTGGCGGCAAATGCTATAGAAAATTGAAAAAGGAAGAGTAGTAGAATTTTTTTCATAGAGTAAAAACCGTATTTTAAATTCAATCGATAATGTGAAATAGTTTCAATCCCTGACTGTTTGTTGCTTACTTAAACATTTGAAAATGCTAAGAGTAATGAAAAACCTGAGGTTAATTAATAATGGAGGGAAAAAACAGGTAAAAAGCAAGGTGAAGTCAAGAGTTTTGTATAGTTTAATATTTTGACAATCAGCAATAAATGACGAATTTCTAGATTTTTTTTTAAAATCTCACTGTCATAAGACAGTGAGACTTAAGTACAAATACAGACAAAAAATGGTTTTTAATTTTTGATCACTTTAAAGGTATCCTCTCCAACCAGGATATAATATACGCCCGACGGATAGGTTGAAAGGTCTACTGACTTACTGTTATCAGCAGAATTAATCAGAAGGCCCATACTATTCATAAGCTTCCAGTTTATTGTATGCGAAAATTCAATTTTATCCTTAGTTGGGTTTGGATAGAGTCTTAATTTTGTTTCAATGCTTTCATCCATTCCGGTAATGATACAACTACCTTCGCTCACACCATCGGAAAAGCTGATGAGGTCTATATTGGCCAGTCCGTCAGTGGTAAGCGCTGTCAGGTTGATTTCATTGCTTCCCTGCACGAGGTTTACTTCTATGGTAGCCACATTCCATGTAGTCCAGGCTCCGGTTACGGGCAGTGCCAGTGTCCCGGCGGGAGTGCCGTTTACGCTGAGGCTTCCGTCTCTGGAAACAGTACCGCTGTTGGCATAGCGGAAGGATAGGGTAGTGGTTTGATCGGAAGAACTGTTCAGCACCCAGGTAGCACCGGCACCAAGTATATTGTCGGCGTTGACGTATCCCGCCCCGGAGAAGCCGGCGTTTTTATCTTCGAGTAGTATACCGTCCACCGAACAGGCTGTTTCCGCTTCGATAAATCCGGCACATGCTACATTGCCATTGGTCGCACTGATACAGACATGGCAGTCATCCAGGTAAGCAGAACCGCCCCAGTTTCCTTCGCAGTCCTGAGTACAGGCTTCCTTGCCGGTGTTGCCGCCTACGCAGGTACCGCATTCATCTGTAAATGCAATACCTCCGAATACGCCGTTGCAGTCGGTGGTACATGTACCTGCGGTGACCGTAGCATCCTGAAATGCGAACAGGTCAATATTGGGACCACCTTCTTCTATTGTTGAAGTAAGTTTGATTGTATTTACGCCTTCGGTCAGGTTAAGTGTTACACTTTCTATTGCCCAGCTGGTCCATGAACCGGTAGTAGTGCCTGTCAGTTGTGTCTGTACTGTACCATTTACCGCTATCGTCATGCCTCTTGCCGAAGCCGATCCGTTGGCATAGCGAATGTCTATTGTAGTAGTGCCTGCTGATTGGGCATACATCGTCCATGAACCTGAAGAAGTATTGCTGTAGTCAAAATTAACATATCCGTCGCCGGTAAAACCGGCATTGATTGTTTCGAGTATGCCATTCGCCGAGCAAAAATCTTCACCCTGCATAGAGCCGGAACAGGCTGTTTTTCCGGTTGTGCCTCCGGTACAAATTCCGCAGTCGTCTAAAACAGCACTTCCGTCCGGAACTCCCGCACAATCCGCATTTTGATTGATTATTCTGATATTAGGTTTTGGGGGAGATTGCATGCCATGACCTAAGTAATAATCTACATGATTGCTCTGCATATAACCTTTGTAGGTGAAACTTAGCCGGTAAGCAGGATTATGCGCTAATGTATACAATCGATTATTGGTTGGTGTGGTGGTCGTAAATACTAATAACTCCTGCCGATTGTAATGTTCCCAGATTACTTCTTCTCTCCAGTCCCCCATGATATCCCCATAAAATGTTGGAGAGTCTCGCCAGGTTTTTATAGCTCCATCCCTATATGCGGTAAGTAATCTGATACAGCATGTGTTGGTATTGAAATCCCATTTTTCAATAAGTTCTCTGTTTAGGTTTTCAGATAAAAGGTCGCCATCCCACCAGATTCTAAAATTTGGCCAAGGCGCGTTCGCCGCGTCCGCTATTTGATTTCCCGTTTTTGAGTTGTGAATACCATAAAATGACCAGTATTCATATCCCGGCTGATCAGGGTCGATGTCGGCGGCTGTTCCTCTTGCCGCGTCAACCACATCATCGGTATAATGGTTTCGAATGATTTTTCCGGTCGCGGCTTCATAATAATAGGTGGCAAGTTTACTAGGGTTGTCCTGTTGAATACCAAAACCTTCCAGACCCGGCCTGTCGGGATCATAGTCTGTAATATGAAATCTGTCACCATGGATTACCCCTGGAATTGAGTATAGGAATTTGCCGTTATCATCGATTACATACCCTCCATCGCACACTTCATCCTTGCCATCACCGTCTAAATCGATCGTCCTTATCTGATGGAAATCAGGAGCGTTTGTATTTTCTCTTTTCCATTTCCATTGTTGTTGCAACTGACCTGTCAGAAATGAGTATGCGCATATTACCAAATTAAACCCCCCATTGCCAACACGGTTTTTCGCTTTTAAGATTATACTTGGGTTTATACCGTCCAGATAGGCTATTCCGAGGTGCGCCTGCAATGGACCGTCTGATTGATAATCCGTTGGCATTTGAATTCTGGAAAGTTCTTTACCTGTCATTCCATCCAATACGGATAGAAACTGATCGGTATTATTAGAATGGTTTAGCGTACTGCCATCTCCAAATACAAAGCCATTGGCTGTTTTGATTATGACTTCGGCTTTTCCGTCATTATTTAAATCATAGACTGTGGCTCCATCCCATTGACCGTTTCCCATAGCTGTCGGGCCTCCTTCTATACCATTTCTGTTAAAGCCATTGGGGCCGGCATCCGTGCGCCAAAGGAAAGTGCCATTGCTCAAATAGGCGTCTATTTTTACAGCTCCCTCGCCATTGGGATTTCTGTCTACAACAAAATCATAGGTTCCGTCACCGTTTAAATCGCCAACCCAGGTAAAATGCACATACCAGTCAGCATCAGTCCCAATACCAACGGATTTTAAAGGGATGCTTAAGTATTGCCCAATCGGAGCATTTGCTTTCAGGATATAAGATTCACTGGGCTTTCCTGTAAAACCATTTATGATGGTTTCAACATAATATGCATTGTCCTGATTAGTGGCAATGGCATCATCTACCCAGTTTGTGCCTCCGGTAATTGGAGTATTGTTTAACTTGACAGGATCGTTGTTGCCGGTTTTCCTATAAAGATTAAAACTGATGTTGTCAGGGTCCGTTCCCAATACCCGCCAACTGATAAACGCGCTGGTATTACTTTGTTTTACAGCAACTACACCTCGGTTTAGATTTTCCATCCATCGCTGAGCATGACTTTCCAAAGAAAGGAGCATGGCACATCCGGTTATCAGGTAAAAAAACCTAGCTATCATATTTTCTATTTATTAGTTAAAATTTATGTTTCGGAACTTGAATACTTTTATTTTTTAACAATCTTATAACTTACCCCATTGACTTTAAACACATAAACCCCTTGAGCGTAATTACCCAGATCGACGGAGGAGCTTTGTGTTTCGGTTAAAAGAAGCGTTCCGATCGCGTCGTACAATTCCCAGTCGGCAGGCGAGGATAGGTGTACTACTCCATCGGTAGGATTGGGGAATAAGCGCAAACCGGAAGACTCCACTTCAGCCATACCGGTAATGATACAGC
>Ga0206106_100680_pt1 | contig 10500 bp, 11 predicted proteins | sample 1B1ome_FD_148677 | JGI IMG/M metagenome (GOLD analysis project Ga0206106, IMG submission 148677) | Enriched microbial communities from leaf-cutter ant dump, University of Wisconsin, Madison, United States - 1B110A | ecosystem: Environmental > Terrestrial > Nest > Insects nest > Nest dump | place... | reverse complement strand
AATGACCGGGTACTGCCGTTCTTTGCTGAACAGAGTATGGGCATTATTCGCATTCTGACCGACCGCGGTACCGAATATTGCGGCAAGCCGGAAAATCATGATTACCAGCTTTATCTGGCACTCAATGACATCGAACATTCCAAAACGAAAGCCAATCATCCGCAGACCAACGGTATTTGCGAACGCTTTCACAAAACCATCTTGCAGGAGTTCTACCAGGTGGCATGCCCGCGCAAGATTTACCAGTCCATTGAAGAGTTACAACACGATCTGGATGATTGGATGGCGTACTACAACAGTGTGCGGACTCACCAGGGAAAAATGTGCTGTGGACGCACCCCGATGCAAACTTTAATTGACGCAAAGAAGATATGGGACGATAAAATTACCGAATTGAATAACTGAATCTGATCTAACAGGCACTCGTCAAATCGGGTAACTGTCAGACCAGATCTCAACTACTACAATTCAGAACAAGCCGCCGTTGCTCAGCTATTCGCATTACTCGATACTCGCTATGCGTGGCCGCTGGGGCTGACTCGCACCCGAGCCACCCAGATAGAAATTACGAAGCTCATTAATTTTAGCCTGTCTTACTTCCGCCCTTCTTCTGTCGAATACAGGAGACTCCCCAGGTGCAGGCATCTTGCTAATGCCCGGAAACATTGCCATTGTCAGCCTGTCAATCTCCCCTTCATCGATCTGATCCACTACTGCCTTATTCAAAGCCAGCATGTCCTTGAAGCCCAGCCCACCCTGCCCGGCTGCTGCCGCCCGATGTTTGAACATCTCCCACTGCAGAGCTATGGACCGATCATCCTCCCCAGCCTTGAGCAATGCTGCAAGCCCCAGCTGGTCACGCTTCTCAGCTGCGTCTGCTGCCCGCATGTAGAGCTGATCCGCTCTGTCACGCTCGCCTCTGTCCTCAGCCCGCTGGGCTTGCTCGATGTATGCCAGCTCTTTGCGTCGGGCCTGATCCGCTTTGCGCAGATCTTTGTAAGCCTTCTGGTAGTCCTCAGCGCCTACCATCAGCCCCTGCCCTATGTTGGCGAAAGCATTCTGGGACTTGCCAGACATGATAGCCAGCTCGGCTTTGAACATACTCATCCACTTAGCCTGTTCTTTGTCAGCACCGGCTTGCAGGGCCTCCTGCTCCAGCTGGGACTTATAGTCCTTAAACAGCTCACCCCCCAGCTTGTTGTCCTCCAGCTGTTTCTGCAGCTCTGCTTGTCGGGCATCTGACCTGGCGTTGTAGTCCTCCAGTAGTTTTTCTGCATGGGCTGTTGCTGCATCTGGAGCAGGGCGTGCGGGCATTCTGGTACCCAATGCACCCAGGCCGCCAGCGGTGGCTGGCTGTGCCTGCTGTGTTGCAGGGAATGCGGGTTTTCGCTGTGGCACGGCTGGGGACTCAGTCTGCTGTGATGACTGTATGGGCTGTGCTGGCACATCCACTTCAAACGGACTGATCTGCAGATCAGCTGCTGCGGGCCGTGCTGCAGGCGTGGAGTCGTCCCACACATCTGCAGCGGGTTGCCGGTCTATGTAAGGATTAGTCAGCGTTGGGGGGTTGTCCCACGGGCTGCCCGCGCGCTCGGGGAATAGATTGCGGATGACCTCCGGGTCCAGCTTGTTGTTGGCGGGGCGATCTTCACCCCATGGGTTGACTGTCCCACCTCCCGCAAACCGCCAGCGGTTCCCCTGCCTCGTCAGCTCGTCCATCACATTCTTGCGCCCTCTGGTCACCGTGGACTTGCCGGGCTGTCGATCCCGCTCGTCCTTGATGCGCTGCACATCTTTTTCAGTCAGGCCACCCCCGGCAAAAGCCATCAACCCGCCTGCTGCCATCCCTGGCTGCTGCGGCTGTTGAGCTTGTGGGGGTGTGAACATGGCCTCATCAACCGGCAGCTGGTCCAAGCCAGACTGGCTAACAGGCAAGGTTTGCTCGCGTACTGTTGGTTGCTGCGGGGTCTGCTCTGCAGATGTGGCAGCTCTCATCCGGTCTATGAATATGCCAGCTAATGTGGCTGATGTGGGGTCTATCAGTCCCTGCTGCATGGCCTGGGCTATCTTGCGCTTGTCACCGCCATACTTCATGGCGATCTGCTCCGGAGCTTGCAAACTAAACGGCATCATTTTTCCGCTCCTTCATTCAGTTCTGATTCTTTCTCCAAAAGCAGTTGTGCGTAATACTGCAGGACCTCGCTAAAGTGCTGCAGATAATCTGTAATCATCCTGGCGGTCTGCAACCTGCCACCGACCGTATCGTTCTGGATGTCCTTGATCCGGCTATCCACAACCTGCAGGTTATGTAGTATGGTCTCTGTGGTCAGCTCGCCATGTTTCAGATCGAGATACACCCATTCAAAGGGGTCGTAGTGAGTTCTTCTGCGGCGCATTTATGTCTCCTGTGTTGTTAGCCTGTCTTCCTCTCCCCGACCCCCAAGCTCGCTTACCTCGCTTCTAATCTGGCCAGCCGCTCGTTGATTTGTGTAATCGCCTCATGCATAGCTTTGACCAGCTCATATGTCTCAGCTGGCTTCTCAATTGTCGTAGCCTGTAGTGGACTGACCACACGATCCAATAAACGTCCTGCAGCATATAAATCTCCATTCATTGCAGCTTCAAATAAAACACCCAGAAATTGATCTGAGTTCTCGGCAATCTTTTTCCGGATAGTGCGGCTCATGCCCTCGCCTGTCCTGCCGCCCGGATTGGGGCAGTGCCCAAGCCGCCAGCGGCCGTCAGGCTCACGGCCCGTATGTTGATGGGCACCCGTAGCTTTGGTTGTAGTCGCGGTTGTAGTCATAGTCCTAGGCCTCCAAAGTCGAATCCTGATATGAATATACATTAGAACATAAAAGCATAAGAAAATTTATTATAATAACAAGTCGTTATAAGTAGCTGGCAGGCCGAGGGTTGGTGGAATAAAACCTCGTCTGGATGTGCTGGTGATGAGGGAGCGGGAAATTTTTCGTTGTCCTCTGCCGGGGCTGGGGCAGGCTGTTGTGGGCTGCAAGCCTCGAACGTGGATGCACTGCGCAATTCAGGAAATGGAGTGTTGGCTGGCTGGCGTAATGGATTCAGGGGATCTGCTGGTGGTTCGTGCAAAACAGTGTGTATGTGGTTGGGACTCCAAGCCATATAAGGGGGGGTGCCGGGGGAGTGGGGTCAGCTGGGGAGCCAAAAACAGCTTGGGTTATGGGGGCTGCATTTATTACACTCCCTAAGGCTGCTGTATGCTGCGATTTCAGCGATTATTTTATGGTGGGCAAGGGGTAGCATACCCATCGATCGGGGTAAAAGGCTGTTGGTTGTTAGCCTATCTTGCTTCCATCTCAAACGGAAGGGAGTGTGGCGGACCGAATCGTCACAGGCTTGCCGCCCTCTGGGGGTAGCAGTGAGATATACACGCAGTAACTTCTGCAGTAACTGGGCGGGCCCGTAACAGATAAATCCAGTATCCATAAGGTCTGTAGCGATCTGTTAAATAGCCTCCGCCCCAATACCAAAAAACCCAACCGATAAAGGTTGGGTTTTTTTCTGTTTGAAATCCTCACCGTAGCGCAGATGCTTGGCACGCAACAGTAAAGACTCGACCAATACCGCGGGCATCTGTGATGATGGCGACTTTGCCTTCAAGATGTTTCGATAACCTCGGCTTGCTCCTTTCAGAAGGTGTAGGTAGCCCCTATGCCAGCGCTCCAGTTTCGGCCAGGTGCAGGCTCGAAATACCGCCCGTTTCCTTCGTTCACGATGACCGAGCCCGCATACCGTCGGTCAAAGAGATTGTCCGCTCGGGCGTATACGTGTCCCTGCCACGGCCCCGCACGCCAGACATAGCCCGTGCTGAGTGCCGCGACGAAGTACGCAGGTGCGGTATCGGAGTTAGCATCATTGACAGCAACGCTTCCAAGGTACCTGCCCTCGATGCTGGCCTGCCAACCTTCTCGCGGCTCCCAGGCCACTGTAGCGTAAGCGGCTTGGCGGGCTGTGCCTGGAATCCGATGGCCTGCGCGAATGGCGTCGGATACGGATTTCCGATAGCGGGCGTCGAGCCACGAATAGGAAAGCTGGACACGGGCATCGCCAGCGAATCGCGCGCTCCATCCCAGCTCTACGCCATCGCGCCGTGTTCGGCCGGCATTGCGATACGACGTGCGCCCGCCCAGACTGGTGGCAGGCACGATCTCGTCCTGCGTATCGCTGCGAAAGATCGCTACGGTTAGCAATCCACCGGCAACTTCTTTCTTGGCACCCAACTCGAAGTTGTCGCTCAGGGCGGGATCGAGGCCGAAATTCATCCCCGGCTGTGCATCTGGTCGGTATGACAATTCATTGAGAGTCGGGGTCTCGAATCCCCGGCCATACGATGCGTAGAGCATGGTGTTTTTCGCCGGCGTGTAGCGCAGCGCTGCGACCGGCAATGCCTTGCGATAGCGCAGGCTGCCGCTGTCGTTCGGGTTACCTGGGACGATATAGTGGTCGCTGGAATCAAAAGATACTGTGCTGTAGCGCAAGCCTGCATCCACCGCCCATTGGGGAGAGGTTTGCAATGACATCTGCAGGTACGGATCCAGGTTATAGACACGGTTGGTTTCATTGCGCCGCAAGTTTCCCCGTTCACCCAATGTCGGTGCGTCAGGGCTTCCCGTATAGTTTTCATACCCCTTCCTCTGCTCGACCATACTGTCGTACGACAGGCCAGCGATGAGTATCAGTGGTCGATCGGCCACCGACAGCCGAGACGTCCAGCGCAGATCCGCGCCACCATAGCTGCGCGCGAGATCTATCATCCCGCCGGCATTGCCGGGCGGTTGTTGCGCAGCTACCGGAATCGCCTGGTACTGTACGGTACTGCGCTGACCGTAGTACAGCATGGCGCGCAGCGAATGGTCCGCGTTGATATCTCGCTCATAGACCAATCCACCTTGGGTTTGCTGAACCGTCTTGCGTGTATTGAACGTCTTGGCCTGTATGGCTGCGGTCCGGGGATTTGATTCGAACTGTGAACGGGTCAGCCCCAGCGGATCCTGCGCAGTCAGATCTACGCCGTTGGCGACGATCGTCAACCGGCTCGTGTCATCAAGTTGCACCCCAAGTTTTACGTTACCGAGGTTCTTGCGTGCAGCACTGTGGTCCCGGTATCCCTCGGTGGTGAAATGGCTGGCGCTCACGTTATAGTCGATCAGGCCCAGAGCGCTTTCAGTAGCACCGGAGGCGCGCAATCCATAACGTCTGGTTCCATAGCTGCCGGCCGATATATCGGCAACCCATTGCGGCGGCCTTGAACCCTCTTCGGTAAACACCTGTACTACGCCGCCGGAGGAGTTCCCATACAGCGCAGAGAACGGGCCGCGCAGCACCTCCACGCGGTCTGCCGATGCAATATCGATGTTGGAAGTCTGTCCTTGGCCGTCCGGCATGGTCCCAGGAATTCCATCTACGTAAAGGCGTACCCCACGCACGCCAAAACTGGAGCGGGCACCGAAGCCGCGAATCGACAACTGCAGGTCTTGCGCGTAATTCTGACGATTCTGTAGCTGCAGCCCTGGCACGCTGACAAGTCCTTCGGACAGATTGATACCCGGTTGGCGCGCGCGGAGCTGGCGTCCGTCAATCACATCGATAGACGCCGGTGTATCAGCTATCGATGCGCCCAATCGAGTCGCTTGTACTACGACGGGTGCAAGCGTCGTAGTGGGCATCTCCTGGGCCGCAGCTATGCTCGGAAATAGAGGAAGCAAGCCTAAAACCCGCATACGTGAAGTCATGCAGAAAGGCCTGGTAAAGCGCACGGTATCGTCTCAACGTGGTGCGGATGCGTCGGTGCTGCGCGCCGTGACACGCCAGATGGTATTGCCTACGTCATCCGCGATGAGCAAAGCGCCTTCAGCATCTTCGGCCAGGCCCACCGGTGCGCCCTTCAAGGTCTTTTGATCAGCCGACGCAAAGCCAGTAACGATCGGTTCCGGCACCCCCTCGGGTTTGCCGTCCTTGAAGCGCACGAATACAACGTCGTACCCGCTCAATGGGGTACGGTTCCAGCTTCCATGCTGGCCTATGAAGGCCCCACCATGGTATTTCTCCGGCACATTGCGACCCTGATAGAACCACAGTCCCAGCGGTGCCACGTGCGAGCCCAGGGCGTAGTCTGGGCGGATAGCCTTGGCCACGAGATCCGGGCGCTGCGGCTGCACGCGCTGGTCGACATGCTGTCCGTAGTAGCTGTACGGCCAGCCATAGAACCCGCCTTCCTGGACAGAGGTGAGGTAGTCGGGTACCAGGTCCGCGCCGATTTCGTCACGCTCATTAACGATTGCCCAGAGCTTGCCGGTCGTTGGCTCCCAACCTAGTCCCGTGGGGTTTCGGATGCCGGACGCATAGATGCGGCTTGCCGCCGATTGCACATCGACTTCGAGCACGTTTGCACGTCGGTATTCGATATCCAGGCCGTTCTCGGCTACGTTGCTGTTGGAACCGACTCCGACGTAGAGTTTTTTGCCATCGAGGCTGGCCAGCAGTGCCTTTGTCCAGTGATGGTTAACGGTGCTGGGCAGGTCCGTAAACTCCACGCCGGGGTCGGACATGCGCGTCTCGCCTGGCGTGTAATGATATTTCATGATGTTGTCGGTATTCGCGACATACAGCGTATCGTCGATCAATTGCACGCCGAATGGGGAATGCAGGTTCTCGATGAAAATGTATTTTTCCCATTCACCGCTCTGGCCGGCTGCCTTGCGCAGCAGTGTGATGCGGTTGCCGCCCTTGCCACCCTTACCAGAGCGATCTTTGACGATGTTCGCGATCATCTGCTTGGGCGAGGTAACGGGCACGGTGCCTGGGCTGTTGGCTTCGACCACCAGCACATCGCCATTGGGCAAGGTCAGAAGTTGCCGGGGGTGCATCAGGCCGGAAGCGATCTTCTCGATCGCTAACCCATCCGCGACGGTCGGCTTTTCACCTTTCGCCCATCCTGTTCTATCCGGAGTCTGGATGGGCGGAATGAAGAACTTCTGTGCTTTGGGCAGTGGAGGATTCGCACCCGATTGCTGCGCAGGCTCATAAGTTGCCTTTTCACAGCCGGCCAACGCTATCACCAGCGCCACTGTATATGCCTTGGCTATGTATCTTTTATTCATGGCGGCCTCCCGGTGTTGTGGCTTGTTGCAACGCGCTGACGATGATGCCGATGGCGATCAGGGCCACCGTCACCGCGGAAAGCCAGACCCCTTCGGGCATGACGCCATAAGCATCCCGGCTGTGGACAAAGGTATTTACAATAGCTGCGATGATGGCGACAAGATTGAGCCAGAAGTCCAGCTTCTCGACACGAGAACTCCGCCTGGCAGGCATCCAGACGTGGACCAGGTTGATCAAGCGGGGAATGATTGCAAAGATCAACCCGATCACATTGAGCCAAGCAGCCGACTTGACCCAAAACACATTGGCATTGCATGCATAAATCGTATCGAAGATCAGTGCCGCGACGAAGAACCCAAAGGGTATAGGATTAAGAAGCGCGAACATGGCATGTGCCAGCCGCGATCGTGTCTGTACGGGATGTGTGAGCATTGGAAACCTCCAACATGAACTGGATACGAGTGATTCTGACGATCTGCATTGTCTTTTGATACCACAGACCAACCATTAAGTATAAACCACGCTGGTTTCCAAACGTCATGCTACCAGCCAGCCCATATGCATTACCCTAGTATCGTTGAACACTGCGTGTTTGTCCGGCTCAGGGATGAGGGTGAGGTTTTCGATCCGATATTGCCGTGCTGCTTTTCAATGCCGACCGCATATGATTTTCTCCCGGCCAGCGCACTTGGCAAGCCTTTCTGCTAATTATGCGATAACCATTTGTTTGAATTTAGCCGAATATTGCTTTCTCGTTGTCATAAACACCTTCATATTTATTATGAACATTCTTAGAGCGTGTTAGGCACATTGAAGAATTGGCACATGGCTTAACATCAAAATGGCAAAGACGACAAAATGAAGCCCAGCCAAGGTTTAGGGTAGCCGCTCGTAATCACGAGCCAGTCTTCTGAAGCGATTCAGCCACCCGAAACTACGTTCGACAACCCAGCGACGGGGCAGCGGGACAAAGCCTTTTTTAGCTTGAGGCAACTTGATGACCCGAAGGTCGATACCTTCTTCACGGGCGGCTTGTGCAGGGTCTTCACCTGCATAACCTTGATCAGCAAAGGCCACCTTGACTGTTTGGCCGGTAACGGTCTGAACCTGGTGTGCAAGCTCTGCCACCTGGGCGCGCTCCTGCTCATTGGCCGGCGTAATGTGTACTGCCAACAAGTGGCCCGGCGTATCGACAGCTATGTGAACCTTGCTGCCGCGCTTACGTTTATAGCCATCGCAGCCAGCTCGCGGACCACTTTCACAGGTCGATTGCAAAGTCCGACCATCCAGAATGACCGCACTGGGTTGGCTTTGCCGTTCCCGGGCAACTCGCAGCACTGAACGAAGATCATTGACCATTGCCTCGAAACAACCCGCGTTCAGCCAACGTTGTGTTTGCTGATATACCAATTCCCAGGGTGGGAAGTTTGTCGGTAGTGACCTGCCCGGGCCATCCACCGAAGCGCATTGAACATCTCTCGCAGCTCGTATCGACGCTGGGGGGCTTCCTCGCTCATTCAATGTCAGGTATGGAGCAGCAAAGCTCCATTCTTCATCTGATACATCTGTCGGGTAGGGCTTACGTTTGATCATTTCAATAGAGTAACTAATCCTTGGATAAAGTGCCTAACACGCTCTAAGCTATTAGAGAATCGTGTTCTGCCCCCTATATTCTTGAAACGCCCGCGCAACCTCTAATGCAGACCAGACCACATCACTCTGACCGGCCAGCATGCCTACTTCGACAAGGCTCGGCTGGTGCTCATGCGCATCTCCGCCCAGCTCCAGGGATGAGCTACCTGCGGTTTTTATTCCAATTCCAAATCAAAAATGACACGAAGGCGAGCCGCAGACAGTATGAATAATACGGCAAGGCGAAGCCGACAAAGTCAGTCTTGATTTAGAAATGGAATTAGATTCATTTGGACTACCTGGCCTTGTTATGCGCAGATTCACATTGTACAATTACCCGTACAATTGTTTAGAGGCTTATTATGGCTACTATTACGTATTCCGAGGTTCGCAGCAAACTCGCCGAAACGATGGAGAAAGTCTGTGATGACCATACGCCCGTTATTATCACCCGGAAAAATTCACGTTCTGTGGTCATGATATCCCTGGATGATTACGAAGCCATGGAGGAAACCGCCTATCTGTTACGCAGCCCTGAAAATGCGCGGCAACTTCTTGAATCCATGGCTGAATTAAGTTCAGGAGGAGGCAAGAAACGAGAGCTGATTGAATGAACCTGATTTTCTCGGAACATGCATGGGAAGATTATCTCTATTGGCAAAAGAATGACAGAAAAATTCTGACACATATCAACCAGCTCATAAAAGAAATTCAGCATTCTCCATTTCAGGGAATTGGAAAACCAGAATCCCTTAAACATGGGCTTGCTGGTTATTGGTCCAGACGAATAGATAGTGAGCATCGGATTGTTTATAAAGTCGAGAATAAATCACTATTCATCGCTCAGCTTCGATACCATTATTGATATGCGGTTTGAAAGCGAACGGGCAACAGAAAATATTCCGGTATGTCAGCGACACGGCTGATCGAAGCATTAACATGGCGTATTACAAGGTCGTACCGATTTTAACCATGATGAAATTTTGGCCATGTGGGAAAGGTGGGTTATACCCGGCAAGGACGCGATGATGTATAAACCGCATCGTTCGAGAAACCAGCTGGACAAAGTTGCACCATAGCTGGATGGTTGATGGCTCCCCCGCTCCGGCGGCCAGCATACCCTGCTTGGGGTATGGGAACAGTAAAATGAGGTGCTGGAGCGCCACGGATGCATTCCCACAAAGCGTGGGAAGGACCAGAAAAACTGTGGTCTGTCCCCTATTACGTTTGTATAGCAGGAGAGTCTTATGCAAGCCTATCGCGTTGAAACCGTGATTCAGAAAGATGGTGCGTTGAACTTGAGCAACCTTCCGCTCAAGGCGGGTTCGAGCATTGAGGTGATTATTTTGGTACAGCCTGCCGGCTCGGCAGATTCAAATCTCTACCCCCTGCGTGGAAAACCGATTACTTTCCTCCAGCCAACTGATCCGGTGGCTCAGGAAGACTGGTGCGCCTCGCAGTGATTTTGTTAGATACCCATATTTGGGTCTGGTGGGTACATGACCCAGAGCGACTGCCCAGAACGTACAAAACATACATTGAGGAAAATGAGTCTGAGGGTCTCGGGGTTAGCATCATGTCATGTTGGGAAGTTGCAAAGCTATAGCCTACGTCACATAAAATGATTTTATTTTAAAGAGTTGCTCAACGGTTTGGTTTTGTTGTTTTCTGATTGTTTTAGTTTGAGCCCATTTGTGCTCAATGGGATTAAGGTCTGGTGAATAGGCA
>Ga0206106_100679_pt1 | contig 10599 bp, 15 predicted proteins | sample 1B1ome_FD_148677 | JGI IMG/M metagenome (GOLD analysis project Ga0206106, IMG submission 148677) | Enriched microbial communities from leaf-cutter ant dump, University of Wisconsin, Madison, United States - 1B110A | ecosystem: Environmental > Terrestrial > Nest > Insects nest > Nest dump | place... | reverse complement strand
GCAAACTTTAATTGACGCAAAGAAGATATGGGACGATAAAATTACCGAATTGAATAACTGAATCTGATCTAACAGGCACTCGTCAAATCGGGTAACTGTCAGACCAGATCTCAACTACTACAATTTAGTTATACTGGAATAGGACTTTATATAAACAGGAGGTTGCTATGCTTCAAACTTTACGCAAGGCTGGTGGCTCGCTTGTCATGACAGTGCCCAAATCTTTTATTGAACAGAACGGACTGAGTGAAGGTTCTCAGGTTGAGCTTCATCTTCACGGGAAGAAGATGACCGTCGAAGCACCGGCTCGACCGCGTTATAAGCTGGCTGATCTGATGGCGGAAATGTCGGAAGGTGCCGCGTGTGGAAGGCTGGGATGAAATGCCTTCTGTTGGACTGGAAAACGGCTGATGATATACCTGCCGAACCGTGGCGATATCGTACATCTTGATTTTGATTCATCTTCCGGCCGAGAGCTAAAAGGCCCTCACTTTGGCCTTGTTTTAAGCGGTAAGCTGTTTAATCAGCGAGGACTGGCGATGATCTGCCCGATTTCTCAGGGTGCTGCTGCCGCTACTTGTACCTACGGGACGGTGGTCACTCTGATGGGAGCAGGAACTGACACTCAAGGTGCGGTACATTGCCACCAGTTGAAGTCTTTGGACTGGCAAGTGCGGAATGTGCGCTTCAGGGAAAATGTACCGCAGCACATCCTCGATGAAGTCCTGGCCAGGATAGAGGCTATTCTGTTTGAATAGAAACTCTGGAAAAACAGGCGAAATCCCCTTTCTATTCTGTAAACAGTATCCGGGTTTTCGTCTGATGTCATCCTGCATCGATAGGCGTCGTACTGAACTATTGTTGTTCCAGCGTTTTTATTAACGTGCCAGTAGGACTCATTTTGTCAGCCATTTGTATTTATTATATTGATATCCTGTTTTCATTAACGGGTTCTATTTCATGCTCATTATCGTTTTCCTTATGGTGTATCCCTATTTTGTCTAAATCAGGCATTCCCATTATCGGTGAATACATGATGTCGTTTATATCGGTTGACCGTTTCCACTCGAAATACTGCTCACCAATTGCACGCTTGCACATCTTATAAAGCCTGTTAAGTACAAGGTAATTAACTACCGGTTTATCGTCCACGAATTCAATCATTCTGGCCATTGATACAACTGAAACTCTCATTTCCGAGTGATGCATTGAGAATTGAAATCGGAAAGCACCGGTTTCTGAGTTGATATCCCTCGTTGTGAGAAGAACATAAACAGTGTTTTTAGAGGATTCTGGTAATTTTGTGACTATTGGATAAGATTTCTCAATGATGCTGTCTCCAGATAATTGTCTTGTTCCAGGCAAGGTAGCGGCTTCTAAATCGCCCAGCCGGACACTGCTTTTTACCCATATTTTCATATCATCAGACAGAATTTTCGACAACTGAGCTGCAGCTGGTTCGGGAAAGTCAATCATTGGAACGATATATACCTGGACCTTATCTGGATTGTATAGCTCGGCACTGATTGGCTGAGCCATAAACAGGATAAAAACGGTTAGCAGCGCTACGATGTTTTTCATGAAACTTCCTTAATACCTGACAGCTAAGCTTGATTCAGCGGGTAGTAAAAACACGTAATGAAGTCCTCACCCAGTCAGGTTTTGATTATTTGTTTCCGACATAAATTGATATCGGATACGAAAAATGGATTTCAGTACCTGAAAGATGCGCCCCTACTCCTAAAGAATCAATGCCGATATCATGTTTAAAAATTTCCCGTATTTTTTCATCATCCCCGGGATTCGGAAATGAAGCCTTGAGTTGTTCCTCAAGTTCCATTTCCACCCTGTAACCAGCGCACTGAAGATTTCGCAATCCGGACCCTGCAAGAAGCTCTTCCCACAATTCATATGACAATGCCTGTGTATGAGATGGGTCGCGGAGTTTTTCCATGTGGTTGTAGGCATGGACTTTTTCTGTCGGTAATACAGCATCGGCAATCAAAACTACCCCTTCAGATTTACAAACTCGAATCATTTCCTTCAGAACAGTTTTCGGATCCAGAAAATGATGAAAACTGTATCTTGTAATGACTATGGAAAATGAGTTTGATGGGTAAGGTAATGAGGATGCTGTTCCACTATCCCATGAGAGATTACTCAATCCAAATTCTTTCTGGCGGTTCCTGGCTTGTTCGATCATCTTTTCAGTAAGATCGATTCCCGTGACATGTTGAGCTACCTTGGCAAATTCGCAAGCGACCAGCCCGGGTCCGCATGCAACATCAAGAACGAGATCATCCACAGTAACCTTGCTCATCTCGATAAGCATCTGGATTGAGTCCAGATGTCCGGGCAATTCCGTAAAGGGAATTGCTTGCCGGGTAAATTGCTTTACGATCTCAGCATCGTGTTCCTGCTGATTTTTTGCTGTCAATTTTTATCTCCTTATGCCAAATGTTTGAGCTGATTGGTGCGCATCCGGTTAAGTGAGGGCTCAGGCTGTACTTTTTGTATCAGCGTCGCGAGCTGCGAGGATGGCATGCCTGGTTGCGTGCCATTCAGCTGAAGCGTGCACGGTGAAGCACCCCAAGTTCAGCATGTGCAAGAACCGGAACCGGGAATCCAAGTGACGAAGGATTTTTTCCCTCAGCCACTCTGGATCGAACCCGGCCCATTCACCTGCCACTGACAGGAGGTTGTACTTACAATCGGGTACACTTCGTTTATGAGAATGAATTCGAGCTGTTCGATCGAGTAAGGTGATCTGGCGAGCTGATCGGCCCGCCACTGCCGTGAGAGAGAGGTATCCGTATCGAGAAACATGTCCGACAGTGCTTCCCACACGGGCTGGCGCGCAGTGAGATCTTCAGCAGCTGGCTTGATGGACAACATGGGTCCGATCGTCATTCTGGGACAGTGATCATCCAGCTGATACCGAAGCGGTCGGTAAGCATACCGAAACACGATGACCAGAAAGTCTTCGTGAGTGGCATACGTACCTGACCACCTTCGGCGAGAGCGGCAAATGTGCGATCAGCTTCAGCTTTCGTCGGAACAGTCAGAGAAAGTGAGAAACCATCGAAATGACTGTCTTCCCCGCATCCGTCGGAAGCCATCAGTGTGGTTGCACCGATGCGGAAAGAAGCATGCATGATTTTGTTTTCAAAGCCGGGTGCAAGTATTCCGGGTGGTGGCGATTCCGGGCTTTCTTTGTGGCGCATGAGCATATCTACTTGCGCACCGAGGGTGGTGCGATAGAATTCGAGCGCTTCTTCACAGCGACCACTGAAGAACAGATAAGGTTGAACGTATGAGGTAGTCATTGTGTCCTCCTTTCAGCTGGTGTCAATCTGGTTTGCTTATCGTAAACCTTTTTCGATGAATCTGACAGTTTGATTGTTAAGGAACCTCTGATTTATCCTGCATTGGCATACAATATTTCATGCATTGATGATGCTTAATTTACGGTAAGGGGGTATATGCGATTTCTACAGTTTTTAATTATGGTTTGGGCGGGGTTGTATGCGCCGTGGGCGCTGGCGTTCTTGCCGATTCAGCACTGGCAGACAGCCAATGGGGCACAGGTGTATTTCGTCGAGAATCATGATTTGCCGATACTCGATGTCAGTGTTGAGTTTCCGGCAGGCAGCAGTACTGATACAGCAGAAACTTCCGGCCGCGCCGGGCTAGTACAGCGGCTGATGAGTATGGGGGCAGGTGGTCTGTCAGAAGATCGGATTGCCGAGACACTGGCGGATGTTGGCGCGAAGTTGGGCGGTACGTTTGATCTGGATCGGGCGGGATTGTCACTGCGGACGTTGAGCCACCAGCAGGAACGTGCACGTGCGCTGGATATTCTGGCGCAGATCATTCAACGCCCTGAATTTCTTGAAAAAGTTCTGGAACGAGAGCGTGCCCGCATCATTGCTGCCCTTAAGGAAGCGGATATCAAGCCAGAGGTCATTGCTGACCGGACATTGATGAAATTGCTGTATGGCAAACATCCTTATGGCCTGCGTGAGTCAGGAGAACCGAATGTACTTGCAGCGTTACGGCGTCAGGATCTGGTTGATTTTTACCGGGCGCATTACACAGCCGGCAATGCAGTCATTGCGCTGATAGGGGATATCAAACGAGATGAAGCTGCTCGTATTGCGGAGATGCTGACCAGAAATCTGCCGGCTGGAAGAACGTATAAAACCTTGCCACCTGTTGAGAACCCTGTTCCGATAATCCAGAAGATTGCTCATCCCGCTACGCAAAGCCATATCCAGATTGCCTATCCCGGTTTGAGTCGTAAAGATCCTGATTATTTTCCCCTGCTGGTGGGTAATTACATTTTGGGAGGTGGCGGGTTCGTTTCCCGATTAATGAAGGAAATTCGTGAAACGCGCGGGCTGGCATATAGTGTTTACAGTATGTTTGCGCCATACCAGGAAAAAGGACCTTTTGAAATCGGTCTGCAGACAAAGAAGGAGCAGGCGGAACAGGCTTTGAAGTTGACACAGCAAACGCTCAGGAATTTTGTTGAACAGGGGCCGACTGAGGAAGAGTTGCAGGCTGCCAAGCAAAATATCGTGGGAGGTTTTCCTCTGCGTATCGACAGTAATCAGAAAATTCTGGGATATCTTGGGGTTATCGGTTTTTATGATTTGCCACTGACTTATCTGGAAGATTATGTCAAAGCAGTGGAGAAAGTGACTGTTGCACAGATCAGGGATGCCTTTAAGCGTCGGATCGATCCGGCAGGTACGGTAACGGTAGTTGTGGGTGCAGCAGACTGATATTGTTTTTGCATGGTGAAGGCAGACAGAATCCGTATTATTGGTGGCCAGTGGCGCAGCAGGTTGATCCAGTTTGCCGATGATGAGTTACTCCGGCCGACACCGGATCGTGTACGAGAAACATTGTTCAACTGGCTGGGGCAGGATTTGAGGGGGAAAACCTGCCTGGATCTGTTTGCCGGCAGTGGTGCACTGGGATTCGAAGCTGCTTCGCGAGGGGCAAAACAGGTCACCATGATTGAGCAGAATGTGAAAGCTGTTCGCAATCTGCATAGTTCAATTGAAAAGCTTGGAGCCTCGCAGGTAAAGCTTGAGCACGCTGATGTGCGGATGTTCCTTGCTGCTGATTCAGGACGCTACGACGTCATTTTTGTCGATCCTCCGTTTAAATCCGGTTTGCTGGCTGAAGTGTTGCCGTTATTGCCGGCAAAACTGAAGGAAGAGGGTCTGGTTTATGTTGAGAGCAGCAGCAAGCTGCTGCCGGATGATATCTGGTCGATCTGGAAACAGAGCCGGGCCAGTCATGTTCATTACTGTCTGTTGAGTCTTAATCCTGATGGATAAGGTTATTTACCCTGGTACTTTTGATCCGATTACGCGTGGACATGAAGATTTGATCCAGCGTGCATCGAGATTATTTGACCAGGTGGTTGTCGCAGTTGCTGCTAACAGTGGAAAATCTCCCTGTTTCTCACTGGAAGAACGAGTGGAAATGGCCAGAGCAGTTCTGGCCGGATACGCTAATGTTGAAGTAACGGGATTTTCCGGTCTGCTGATGGAATTTACACGACAGCAGCAGGCGCATGTCATTGTGCGCGGTTTACGGGCAGTATCCGATTTCGAATACGAGTTTCAGCTGGCCGGGATGAACCGCAGTTTGTATCCTGATGTGGAAACCATTTTTCTGACGCCATCAGAGCAATATATGTTTATTTCAGCCACTATCGTGCGTGAAATCGCACGTCTCGGCGGAGATGCAAGCAAGTTTGTGCACCCGCTCGTGGCGGAACGACTTTATGAAAAACGAAATAAATGAATACGGAGAGTGAGAAAAATGGCACTGATTATTACCGATGAGTGTATCAATTGTGATGTGTGTGAACCCGAGTGTCCTAATCGGGCAATTTCACAGGGTGAGGAAATTTACGAAATCGACCCGGATTTGTGTACGGAATGTGTGGGACATTACGATACGCCACAATGCGTGGAAGTCTGTCCGGTCAGTTGCATTATTGGTGATCCGGACAGGGTTGAGAATCGTGAACAATTGATGGAGAAATACCAGTTTCTGACTACTGGCGAGAACCGAGTTCCTCGGGGATAGCGTAACGCCGCGGGCCAAAAATCGCGGTCCCTATTCTTACCATCGTGGCACCTTCTGCGATGGCATTTTCCAGATCTTCCGACATTCCCATTGATAGCGTATCCAGATTGAAACCTTGCTGCTGCAATCGTTCGTAAACTTCCCGCAACATCTGAAATTGTTCACGTTGCAGCGCGGTTACGGCGGTGAGTTCCGGAACCGCCATGATTCCGCGTAATTGAAGTCGTGGTTGCTCTCTGACGAAAGCGGCCAGTTCGGCAGCTTTCTCCGGATCTATCCCACTCTTGGTGATTTCTCCACTTACGTTGACCTGCACACAGACTTGCAGCGGTGGTAATGATTCCGGCCTTGCTGCTGAAAGGCGGGTTGCGATCTTTTCCCGATCGATCCCGTGCACCCAGGAAAAATTCTCGGCAATCAGTTTGGTTTTGTTACTTTGAATCGGACCGATGAAATGCCATTCGATGGGTAAATCTGACAGCGCACGGATCTTGACCAGACCTTCCTGCAGGTAATTTTCACCGAATACGGTTTGTCCTGCTTCCCAGGCTTCACGCAGCTTATCCGGTGTATTGGTTTTGCTGGCTGCCAGCAACCGAACGCTTTCCGGGTCACGTCCTGCTTGTTTTGCGGCTTCGATGATGCGATTTCTGACATTCTGCAGGCGTGAGGCGATTGTGGTCATGATTGGATAAGTGAAATTGAAGAAACTGATGATCCGATATTACTGCCAGAGAATTTGCCGGTATTCCGGAAATATATTTAATTCCGGTCTGTTTTTTCCGTTTTAGTCAGATCAGCTGACTGTCTGGAGCCGAAAAACGCTACCAGCGGCCAGTATCAACCGATCAACCTTCAATGTGGCAAAAGGAACACACCGGATGAATATAGTAGAGTTACTCTCATTTGTGGTCAAGAATAATGCTTCCGACCTTCATTTGTCCGCCGGTATGCCGCCCATGATCCGGGTGCACGGGGAAATTCGACGTATCAATCTCCCTGCATTGGAGCATAAGGATGTGCATGACATGGTGTATGACATCATGAACGATAGTCAGCGCAAGCATTATGAAGAGCATCTGGAATGTGATTTTTCGTTTGCTATTCCCGATCTGGCACGTTTTCGTGTCAACGCTTTCAATACTCAACGGGGAGCGGCTTCGGTGCTGCGTACCATTCCATCCAGGGTGTTGACGCTCGAAGAACTGAAAGCGCCAAAAATATTTGCTGAAATTGCGCAACAACCACGCGGTGTGGTGCTCGTTACGGGGCCGACCGGGTCCGGTAAGTCCACCACGCTTGCAGCCATGATCAATGACATCAATGAGAACCAGTATGGTCACATACTGACTCTGGAAGATCCGATCGAATTTGTACACGAAAGCAAGAAATGTCTGATCAATCAGCGTGAAGTCGGGCGGGATACGCACAGTTTCAGCAATGCACTGCGTGCAGCTTTGAGGGAAGATCCGGATATCATTCTGGTAGGAGAGATGCGGGATCTGGAGACAATTCGCTTGGCCATGACTGCGGCGGAAACCGGCCATCTGGTTTTCGGCACGTTGCATACCAGTTCGGCTGCCAAGACCATCGACAGGATTATTGATGTATTTCCAGCGGAAGAGAAGGAGATGGTACGTGCGATGCTGTCCGAATCACTGCGTGCCGTTATTTCTCAAGCACTATTGAAAACAAAGGATGGTAAAAGCCGGGTGGCTGCTCATGAAATCATGATCGGTACACCAGCCATCCGCAATCTTATTCGGGAAGGAAAAGTGGCACAGATGTATTCAGCTATCCAGACCGGTCAGGGAGTCGGGATGCAAACGCTTGACCAAAATCTGGCAGACCTGGTGAAGCGTGGCGTTATTTCAGCGGCGGAAGCGCGTACTAAAGCCATGAACAAAGATAATTTCCGTGGTTGAGCGGACAGAATTTATTATGGAAAAAGAACAGGCACTCAAATTCATGCATGATTTACTGCGGCTGATGCTCAGTAAAAAGGCTTCAGATTTGTTCATTACGGCCGGCTATCCTCCGGCAATGAAGATAGACGGCAAAATGACGCCTGTCACACAGCGGCCACTTTCTTCTGTACATACTGCAGCACTGGCGCGAGCCATCATGAACGATAAGCAGGCAGTGGAATTCGAGATGAGCAAAGAATGCAATTTTGCAATTCATCCGGAAGGAATCGGCCGTTTTCGCGTCAATACGTTTGTCCAGCAACAGCGAACAGGAATCGTTTTGCGGACGATTACCACGAAGATTCCAAATTTCGATGATCTCGCGCTGCCGCAGGTTCTGAAAGAAGTCGTCATGAGCAAACGTGGTCTGGTGGTTTTCGTCGGTGGAACCGGTTCAGGAAAATCTACTTCGATGGCGGCATTGATCGGTCATCGTAACCAGAACAGCCATGGACATATCATCATCATTGAAGACCCGGTTGAATTTGTACATGAACATATCAATTGTGTCGTTACCCAGCGGGAGGTCGGAGTTGATACGGAATCGTGGGAAGCTGCACTGAAGAATACGTTGCGGCAGGCGCCTGATGTCATTCTGATTGGTGAAATCCGGGATCGGGAAACGATGGAGCACGCTATTGCCTTTGCTGAAACCGGGCATTTATGTATGGGTACCTTACATGCAAACAGTGCCAATCAGGCACTCGATCGCATTATCAACTTCTTTCCGGAAGAACGGCGTGCGCAGTTGCTGATGGATCTGTCACTGAATATGCGGGCATTGGTCGCGCAAAGGCTGATTCCCAAAAAATCAGGCAGCGGGCGTGCTGCAGCAATCGAGGTAATGCTCAATTCTCCGCTGATTTCCGATCTGATATTAAAGGGAAATGTACATGAAATCAAGGAGATCATGAAAAAATCAAGTGAACTGGGGATGCAAACCTTTGATATGGCGCTGTTTGAGCTCTACGAGAATGGCACGATTTCCTACGAAGATGCGCTTCGTAATGCTGATTCCATGAATGAATTGAGGCTGCAGATCAAATTGCACGGATCAGAAGCCCGGAAAATCAGTACAGAGACGAATATCGAACATCTGACGATTACCTGACGTCAGTCGTTACTGTTGGTAATTATACCGCCGCCCAGACAAACCTTGCTTTCGTAGACCACTACTGATTGTCCGGGCGTGATTCCCCATTGTGGTGCTGCAAAACCAATTTGGCAGGCGTCATGTTCAAGGCGGGTGATTGCGCAGGGGGCATCTGTTTGACGATAACGGATTTTAGCTGCATAAACCCAGTTCTGATGGGGGGGCGCGCCGCTGATCCAGGAAAGGTCTGCAGCAGTCAAGGAAGAACGCAATAGTGCAGGGTGGTCGTGTCCTTGTACCACGTATAACACATTCTTTTTGATATCCTTATCTGATACAAACCATGGCTGTTCACTACCCTGGCGGGTGCCACCAATTCCCAGCCCCTGCCTTTGTCCGATGGTGTAGTACATTATGCCCTGATGTTCTCCTACGACTTTTCCATCTAAAGTATGAATTTCACCTGGATTAGCAGGCAGGTATCGGTTGAGAAATTCACGAAAAGGGCGTTCACCAATGAAACAAATTCCAGTGCTGTCCTTTTTGGTTGAGTTGGGTAGCCGGTGTTCACGCGCAATTTTGCGAACTTCTCGCTTGTAGAGATGGCCAATGGGAAAAATTGTGTGTGACAGTTGTTGCTGATTCAGGCGGTAGAGAAAATAACTCTGGTCCTTGTTGCCATCTTCACCCTTGAGTAACTGAAACAAGCCATCTGTTTCATGCACCTGTGCATAATGGCCAGTTGCAATCCAATCAGCCCCCAGATTGAGTGCATGATCGAGAAATGCTCTGAACTTGATCTCGCTATTACACAGCACATCCGGATTGGGTGTGCGTCCCGCCTGATATTCTTCCAGAAACAGGCTGAAAACCCGTTCCCGGTATTCAGTTGAAAAATTGACCACTTCCAGTGGTATGTCAAGAATATCTGCTACGGAGGCGGCATCAAGAAAATCCTGACGAGAGGAACAGTATTCATCAGTGTCATCCTCTTCCCAGTTTTTCATGAAGAGCCCTGTTACATCGTAACCTTGCTGCTTGAGCAACAAGGCGGCAACAGACGAATCTACTCCACCGGACATACCAACAACCACACGTGACTTATTCATTTCATCGGCCGGAAAAACACATCTGGTAATTTTACCTTGCTTCAATCAGGTTTATTTCATGGGATTTGAATGGAAGAGATAAAAATTATCTGCTATACCAATAATCTGGTGCTGAAATCATTATTTTTTGATCAATTATTCCAATTGATCATTAATGGAGATGGGCAAAAACTTTTGCCTGCTACGTATATTTTAAGATCTTGACTTAGGCTTGTTGAGGAAGTAGTCTTAGGCGGGTGAGTAGTAGTGAATAGGAGTAGCTAAGGCTGGTTACCTGAGAGGGATCGGGTAACCGGTTATTGTTTTGTATCTGGTAAAA
>Ga0206106_100678_pt1 | contig 10648 bp, 4 predicted proteins | sample 1B1ome_FD_148677 | JGI IMG/M metagenome (GOLD analysis project Ga0206106, IMG submission 148677) | Enriched microbial communities from leaf-cutter ant dump, University of Wisconsin, Madison, United States - 1B110A | ecosystem: Environmental > Terrestrial > Nest > Insects nest > Nest dump | place... | reverse complement strand
CACCGGAGCCGCAGGCAACGCCACCACCACGTGGAACTACGATTCCCAACGCGGTTGGCTGGTGAGCAAGCTCGACCACGCCAACAAAGGCCCAAGCTATACCTACACCGCCGCCGGTCGCCTTGAAACCCGCATGTGGGCACGCGGCGTGGAAACCGAGTACACCTACAACACCGCCGGAGACCTCTCCGCCATCGACTACAGCGACTCCACACCCGATGTCAGCGGCATTACCTACGACGTGCAAGGTCGCCGCACCTCGGTGAGCGACGGCGGCGGCACCCGCACCTTTACTTACGGCGGAGGCAACCAACTCGCTACCGAAGCGAACACCACGCTGGGCTGGGCGGTTACCCGCACTTACGATGCCCAAAACCGCCGGGAGTCCCTCGCCGCGACGCTCCAACCCGACACCCTGACCTACACCTACTCCAGCACCACCGGTCGCCTCGAAACCTTGACTCAAGGCGATTACGAGTGGACCTACGGCTGGAACGAACCACTGGCCACCATCGCCACCACCACCGCGAAGAAGAACAGCAACCTGATCCTGACGGCGACCAAGACCTTCGACGGTCACGGACGCCTCACTAGCATTGTCAACACCGACAAGAACGCAGCCGTCTTCACCAGTCACACCTACACCTACGACACCTTGGGGCGCAGAACCCAAGCCCAACGGGAAGACACCACCTACTGGGACTACACCTACGACCAATACGGCCAAGTCACCAGTGGGGTGAAAAAACGCTACGACAGCACCCCGATTCCCGGCTACCAGTTCGGCTACACCTTCGATTCCATTGGTAACCGGACAGAAACCAACACCAACGGACGAAGCGAATCCTACACGCCCAACCTCCTCAACCAATACACCAGCAAGGAAAATCAAGGCATCATCGACGTGACTGGAACTGCCACAACGGCATCCATCGTCACTGTCAACGAACAACCCACCACCCGTTTGGGGGAATACTTCGCAGGCACCGCCAGCGGAGACAACTCGACCGACACCACCAAAATCACCGCAAACATTCACGCCGTCAACCCCGGTGCTGGTCCCAACGGCGAAGACGTGGTTTCCACCGCCACCAAGAGCGAAATCGTCCCGCCCGAAGAGGAAGCCTTCACCTACGATGACGACGGCAATCTGACCACCGACGGCAAATGGACCTACACTTGGGATGCGGAAAACCGCCTCATCACCATCACGCCCAAGAGTGGCAACGAAGCCCTGATCGGCAAGAAACTTACCTTCAGCTATGACACCGATGCCAAACGCATCTGGCAAGATATTGCTGACTGGAACGTCGGTACTGCTTCATGGGATACCCCTCTCCGCGAACGCTATCTTTACGACGGGTGGAATCTTCTTGTTCTTGCCGATGACGCCCTGGCCACTGCACGCAAATACTTCACGTGGGGGTATGATCTCAGTAATACATTCGAAGGTGCAGGTGGTGTAGCAGCTCTTCTGCTGAGTCATGCTAACACGGAAAATGCGTCTCCGATGTACGACGGCAATGGAAATATTATAGCTCTAAGTGATGATGATTCTTTCTTGGTCGGTCGATATGAATATGGTCCTTTTGGACAGTTGCTTTCGGTGAGTGATTCCAGTTTGATTGATCATCCATTTCAGTGGAGCACCAAGCAGGTTGTACCTTTCACTGAACTGATCTATTATGGATATCGATTTTACGATTCCGGATTAGGCCGTTGGGTTAATAAAGATCCTATTGAGGAAGAAGGAGGGGTTAATCTATATCTCTTTTTAAGAAATAACGGGCTATCCGAATGGGATGTTCTAGGACTAAGTGCGGGAAATAGTTTAGCTCGAATGCTGATCAGTGCTGAGATTAGCCCTAAAGAAGTTTGGAATCTCCTTAGGGGTAATGCACGCACTTGGGAGCTTACTTTTAAAATTCCGGTTGGTCCCTTGCGGGGCATTGCGTTTACGGGGTCGCTAGCGACTCACGATGAAGATCCTAAAACGTGCTGTATTGAATTTGACATAGCCCTTGGTGCATCGTGGGACGCCAGAGATGTCCTTCCATTGCCTAAAGCAATAAAAAAACGATTGCCTAATGCGTTGACTGTTTCTGCTTTTGGAGAAGCTAACGGGAAAGCATGTCCAAAATCTTTTAATTTATCCGCGATCGGATTCCATGGTTCGTTAAATCTTGGAGAGACGAAGAGAAGCTCCGGCGAAAAGCAAGGCCTTGGAGTTGGGGGATTTTTGGAGGCGGAATTAACTTGGGAGTGGAGGGCGAGAAGCGTGACGGCTGGTTATACTATTGGAATCGGATGGAGTGTAAAGTTGGGTCCCATAGCGCACAATTGGGATTGGGAAGATGGAGGGCCTATGCTGGGTTCTCCATGGAGATATTAACTGTGAAGTAATAATGAAAACCGTTCAGGTAAAAAATATATATGGAAATTGGATAAGGGTGAGGTATTTCGATATTGATATCACAGGGTCGAGCCACTTCATGATTTCATCAGAAAAGATATTTTGGAGCTATTACTATGTTGCAAACTGGTTTTACAAGAAGGCAGGGGTTCATGAGGGTTGGTTTCTTTATTGCTATTGGCTGGATTTTTCTATTATTCAAGACAAGAAAGATATGATATTTCAGCGATTGAACTTTTGGCTTGAACCACTTTCGGAAATGGGGGTGTCGTCGTGCTATAAATGTATTGTTTCTTATAGAAACAAGAAGCTTGATTTGCTAGTCCGTGATCCATACTCAATGCTTATGTTGAATAAATCAGAGAGAGAATTGTGTCAATCGTGGATTAACTCACTGAAGGTAGGGGTGATCCCCGAAACTTGACGCTTATTGGATAACTGTTCACCCAGACCTATAACGCCATCGTTTCTTCCACCGTCTCCCGGTATCAATGGGATGGCGTGCGCAACGGCTGGTATTTAAGCCGGGGCGTCTCCGGCGGCAATTACCTGAGCAAGACCTTCCACAATGAAGTCAAAACCAGTTCCACACTGGTCGTCACGGAAGAAACCTACTCCAATGGCGACATCCTCTCCGATCAACTCGTCACCACCTACACCAACCTCAACGCAGACGACACCAACCGCGATATCTGGATGGAAACGAGCCGGGTGGAAGGCAACGGCGGCCTGACCCGCACCACCACGACCACCTATTTCACCAACTGGCCATCCGACGGCGACAAATACCGCAAGGTAGCTACCATTACTACCCCGGAAGGCGACGTCACCACCTACACCCGGGACACCTATGGGCGTGAACTCACCGCCACCACCGTCTATTCCGACAGCAGCCCCACGCGGGTGACCACCAGGACCTACTCCGTCGGCATTACCGGCGTGAAAGATCCCTACCTCCCCTTGAGCGAGCGGGTCGAAACCAGCAGCCAGACGGTCTCCTACAAGGAATGTGCACGCTACGATTACGAAACCGTGGAACGCAACTACGCCTCCAGCGGTTCGTATCTGGAAACCGTTTACCAGCGCTACGGCCTCTCCGCCCCACCCGCCAACCAGAACCACCCCAGCGCCACCTATCATCCCGATGGGACGATGACCTTGTATAGCTATAACTTTGGCAATCCGCATATCATCACCACGGATACCGGCAAGCCGGACGGGAGCGGCACAAGCATCGTCACAGGCAAACGCACCATCGTTAAAAAGCACCGGCTCACGGGGTTAATATTGGAAGAATCCGCGATCGACATCGCCACCGGACTTCTTCTCGAACAGAAAACCTACAGCTATGACGACCGGCATCGGCTGATCGAAGCCACTTATCTGGATGGCTCGGAAGAGACCTGGGAACACAAGGATTGCTGCCGCACCATCATCCACACCGACCGCAACGGCACCACGACCGAAAACAAGCGAGACCCGCTGGGGCGTCCCTATTACTCGTTGCGCGACGGCATCAAAACCCTCTACGAATACGACGGAAGCGGACGCCTGACCCGGGAAACCCGCGTGGGCCGGGATACCAGCACGCAGATTTTGCGCGAAGCCGCTCGGCGGCACCGCGACCATCGTCACCCGCGCCGATGGCAAACAGGAATCCATCAGCGGCACCGCCGTTCAGCCGCGGACCTACGAGTACGGAATCAACAGCACCGGCGAATTTACCAAGGAATACCTCGGCACCTCGACAAGCGCCACCGAATGGATGCTAACCCAATACGACTGGTTGGGTCGCCCGGTTTCGGTGACCTACCCCGATAGCGCCCAATCCACGAACCATTACAATGCCCTTGGCCAGTTGGAAAAGGGCGTCGATCCCGATGGCGTCATCACCCTCTATGGCTACGATGACGAAGGCCGTCAGATCGAGCAAGCCATCGACATCAACCAGAACAGCCAGATCGACCCCGGCACCGACCGCGTCCGTTACCAGGAAGAGAGCGTGGTGGATGAAAGCAGCGTCCCGTGGATTACGATGGAACAAGGCTGGCGGACCGGTAGCGGCGATGTGGTTGAGCAAACCCTCCAGCAAAGCCCCAACGGCCTGACTTCCAGGACCACTGCATTCGGAGCGCTCACCGTCACCACCACCACCCGCCTCGGCGACGGCGAACTCGAAACCGAAACCGTCCACCCTGATGGCACCAAAACATTGACGCAAAGCATCCACGGACGCACCACCAACGTGTATCGCCTTGATAGCGGCAGCAACGCGCTCGATGAAATCGAAACCACCTACGACGATCACAACCGGGTCGCCACCCAGACTACTGCCGACAATCGCACCATCACGTACACCTACAACGACGCCGACCTCCCTGTGAGCGAAGTGCGCAGCGGCACCGGCGTCTCCGCCCTGACCACCGCCTACGCCTACGACAAACTCGGCCGCCGCATCACCACGACCCTCCCCGACACCACCACCCAACACACCGAATACTGGCCTACGGGCGAAGTGAAAAAGAGCTATGGTTCGCAGCAATATCCGGTAGAGTACACCTACGACGCCCAGGGCCGCATGAAAACCATGGTCACCACCGGAGCCGCAGGCAACGCCACTACCACGTGGAACTACGATTCCCAACGCGGTTGGCTGGTGAGCAAGCGCGACCACGCCAACAAAGGCCCCGACTACACCTACACCGCAGCAGGTCGCCTCGAAACCCGCACATGGGCACGCGGAGTTGAAACCGAGTACACCTACAACACGGCAGGCGACCTCTCCGCCATCGACTACAGCGACGCCACGCCGGATGTGAGCGGCATCACCTACGACCTGCAAGGTCGCCGCACCTCGGTGACCGACGGCAGCGGCACCCGCACCTTCACCTACGCCGGAGGCAACCAACTCGCCACCGAAGCAAATACCACGCTGGGCTGGGCCGTCACCCGGACCTACGACGCCCAAAACCGCAGAGCCTCCCTCGCTGCAACCCTCCAGCCCGACACCCTGACCTACACCTACTCCAGCACCACCGGTCGCCTCGAAACCCTCACCCAAGGTGATTACGAGTGGACCTACGGCTGGAACGAACCACTTGGCACCATCGCCACTACCACCGCGAAGAAGAACAGCAACCTGATCTTAACGGCAACCAAAACCTTCGACGGTCACGGACGCCTCACGAGCATCGTCAACACCGACAAAAACGCAGCCGTCTTCACCAGCCACACCTACACCTACGACACCCTCGGTCGTCGCACTCAAGCCCAACGGGAAGACACCACTTATTGGGACTACACCTACGACCAATACGGCCAAGTGACCAGCGGAGTGAAGAAGCGCTCCGACAGCACGCCGATCCCCGGCTACCAATTCGGCTACACCTTCGATTCCATCGGAAACCGGACAGAAACCAATACCAACGGACGAAGCGAATCCTACACCCCCAACCTCCTCAACCAATACACCAGCAAGGAGAACCAGGGTGTTATCGACGTGACCGGCACCGCGACCACCGCCTCCATCGTCACCGTCAACGAGCAGCCCACCACCCGTTTGGACGAGTATTTCGCAGGCACCGCCAGCGGCGATAACTCCACCGGTGCCACTGAAATCACCGCCAACATCCACGCCGTCAACCCCGGAGCCGGACCAAACGGTGAAGACGTGGTCTCCACCGCCACCAAGAATGAAATTGTCCCACCGGAGGAAGAAGCCTTCACCTACGACGACGATGGCAATCTGACCGCCGATGGTAAATGGACCTACACATGGGACGCAGAGAATCGCCTCATTGCCATCACACCCAAGAGCGGTAACGAAGCCCTGATTGGCAAGAAACTCACCTTCGGTTACGACACCGACGCCAAACGCATCTGGCAAGACATCGCCGACTGGAATGCAAGCACCACATCATGGGATGCCCCCAGTCGAGAACGTTATCTTTACGATGGTTGGAATCTTCTCATTATCACCGATGACACGTTAACTGCCGCTAGCAAACGTTTTACGTGGGGGTATGATCTAAGTAATACTTTCGAAGGGGTAGGCGGAGTTGGTGGGCTTATCTTCAGTCATGCCGATACGGTAGACGCCATTCCAATGTACGATGGCAATGGACATGTCGCGGCTCTCACTGATAATGCATCGACCTTAATCGGTAAATATGAATACGGGATTTTTGGACAATTGCTATCAGTTGGTGATCCCCAACTCCTTGAGCATCCATTTCAATGGAGTACCAAGTTTTCTGTCCCGTATACTACGCTTTTATATTATGAGTTAAGACATTATAACCAACAAATAGGACGATGGTTGAATTGCGATCGATTATACGAAAATTCATTCCGAATAAATACTCTGGAGAGTCTGATCGCTCGCGCTAAATTAAACCTATCAAGCATTAATCCAGAGAATTTTATTACATCTAGAACAAGGCGGGAAAAGATTTCTGGGAACATAAACAGTGCCCTTCGATTTACCGGGCACCATGAGCGCACGATTGCAGAAATTATAGCACATTCTCATAGAGCGTATACTCTTAATGGGAATTCGATCCTAAACACCGGCGGTGCGAATTTATATGAATATGTGCTTAATAACCCAATTGATTTCATTGATTTACTGGGTTTGCAAATAAAGGAAACAGGTGTCGAGATTTGGTCAAGTCCTTTCCCTCATACATGGCTGAGAATTCCGGAAGACGGATTTTCCATAGGATTCTATCCAGCTGGAAGTGATATATTATGGGGAAAGGGTGTCATTGAAAGCCCAGACGAAGCTCACCTAAGCGATCCGGGAGCAGGGATAAATCGGAAAATAAAATTGGATTGCAAAAAATATGATTTTGAGAAATTTAAGAAATACATTAAAAATCAAGCCAACGCCAAGCCTCCCACTTATTGCATTTTAATTGGAAACTGCGGGGATTGGGTTACAGATGTAATTATAAGCGCAACCTCTTATGCTGAAAAGAAGGCCGAAAAGAAATAATATTTCGATTTCGATTGATTTTCTTTTGTTTATTATTGTGATTTTTTGCTTTGCTGCATGCGATCCAGGTTATCCGCATTGTCAAAAAATTGCTGTTTTTTCGGAAGATACTACATCATTTAAATTTCACATTGATAAAGGGAGTCATTTGAATCTTGTAATATCTAACAGCGAAAATGACCTCCTTGATTTTAATGGAATTCTGGAAATCACAAAGTCCGGAAATGTTATTTATAGAAAAATTCTAGACTCAAAAAATTTAACTGAATGCAATTGGATAAAAGGAAGAAGAGCATTCATTGTTGATCGTGAACAAGATTCCTCCGGGAAAGTTATTTGGCCCTTGGATGAATTGATTTTGAAAGGGGAAGAATATGAAATACAATGTACGATTTCATATTCCACAAAAAAACCTGAAAGAACAGAATTGTGGATTCATTATTTCATCCATTCCAGACTGCATCGTTCATTGGAGCCCCCTTGAACAAATCAGAAGGGCAGGGTCGATCCTTGGAAAGGCGGGGTCGATTCTTGACGGGCTGTTGCCCAAATCCTCTCGCATGACAACGAGTCAATGACGGCCTCCTAAAATGGCGTATAAGACGTTTTTATTTCATCTGAAAGGTTTTGCCCCTCTCAAATCCGCTCCTTTCTTTGTTTGAGTCATTTGGGCAACACCCCGTTGAAACTTGATAGGTCGCGAGCCAAAGCTCCCGGTGCATGACGACACCACCAGGTATCGAATGAAGACCACCTATTTCAACAACTCGCCATCGGACGGCGACAAATACCGTAAGGTCGCTACCATTACCACCCCGGAAGGCGACGTTACCACCTACACCCGGGACACCTATGGGCGGGAACTTACCGCCACCACCGTCTATTCCGACAGCAGCCCCACGCGGGTGACCACCAGGACTTACTCCGTCGGCATCACCGGAGTGAAAGACCCCTACCTCCCCTTGAGCGAGCGGGTCGAAATCAGCAGCCAGACGGTCTCCTACAAGGAATGGGAACGCTACGATTACGAAACCGTGGAACGCAACTATGCCTCCAGCGGTTCGTATCTGGAAACCGTCTATCAGCGCTACGGCCTCTCCGCCCCACCCGCCAACCAGAACCATCCCAGCGCCACCTATCATCCCGATGGGACGATGACATTGTATAGCTATAACTTTGGCAATCCGCATATCATCACCACGGATACCGGCAAGCCGGACGGGAGCGGCACAAGCATCGTCTCAGGCAAACGCACCATCGTGAAAAAGCACCGGCTCACGGGATTGGTGCTGGAAGAATCCGCAATCGACATCGCCACCGGACTTCTTCTCGAACAGAAGACCTACAGCTATGACGACCGGCATCGGCTGATCGAAGCCACTTATCTCGATGGCTCGGAAGAGACCTGGGAACACAAAGATTGTTGCCGCACCATCATCCACACCGACCGAAACAGCACCACAACCGAAAACAAACGAGACCCGCTGGGTCGTCCGTACTACGCCCTGCGCGACGGCATCAAGACCCTCTACGAATACGACGGAAGTGGACGCCTGACCCGGGAAACCCGCGTGGGCCGGGACACCAGCACGCAGATTCTCCGCGAAGCCGAGTATGACATCCTCGGGCGCACCATCGAGGACCGCACCCCTTCACCGGCAACCGCCAGTACGCTGGAAGAAACCACCACGGTGTACACCAGTTGGCTGGAAAACACCCGCACCGATGCCCTCGGCGGCACCGCGACCATCGTCACCCGCGCCGACGGCAAACAGGAATCCATCAGCGGCACCGCCGTTCAGCCGCGGACCTACGAGTACGGAATCAACGGCACCGGCGAATTTACCAAGGAATACCTAGGCACCTCGACAAGCGCCACCGAATGGATGCTGACCCAATACGACTGGTTGGGTCGCCCGGTTTCAATCACCTATCCCGATAGCGCTCAATCCACGAACCACTACAACGCCCTTGGCCAGCTGGAAAAGAGCGTCGATCCCGATGGCATCATCACCCTCTATGGCTACGACGACGAAGGCCGCCAGATCGAGCAAGCCATCGACATCAACCAGAACAGCCAGATCGACCCCGGCACCGACCGCGTCCGTTATCAGGAAGAGAGCGTGGTGGATGAAAGCAGCGTTCCATGGATCACAGTGGAACAAGGCTGGCGGACCAGCGGCAGCGACATCGTCGAACAAATCATCCAGCAAAGCCCCAACGGCCTGACTTCCAGGACCACTGCATTCGGAGCGCTCACTGTCACCACCACAACCCGTCTCGGCGATGGCGAACTCGAAACCGAAACCGTCCACCCTGATGGCACCAAAACATTGACGCAAAGCATCCACGGGCGCACCACCAACGTGTACCGCCTTGATAGCGGCAGCAATGCGCTCGATGAAATCGAAACCACCTACGACGATCACAACCGGGTCGCCACCCAGACCACCGGCGATAACCGGGTCACCACCGTGACCTACAACGACGCCGACCTCCCCGCAAGCGAAGTACGCAGCGGCACCAGCGTCTCTGCCCTGACCATCGCCTACGCCTACGACAAACTGGGTCGCCGCATCACCACGACCCTTCCCGATACCACCACCCAGCACACCGAATACTGGCCTACGGGCGAAGTGAAAAAGAGCTATGGTTCGCAGCAATATCCCGTAGAGTACACCTACGACGCCCAGGGCCGTATGAAAACCATGGTCACCACCGGAGCCGCAGGCAACGCCACCACCACGTGGAACTACGATTCCCAACGCGGCTGGCTGGTGAGCAAGCTCGACCACGCCAACAAAGGCCCGGATTACACCTACACCGCAGCCGGTCGCCTCGAAACCCGCACCTGGGCACGCGGGGTTGAAACCGAATATACCTATAACACCGCAGGCGACCTCTCCGCCATCGACTACAGTGACGCCACACCCGATGTCAGTGGCATCACCTACGACCTGCAAGGCCGCCGCACTTCCGTGACCGACGGCGGCGGCACCCGCACCTTCACCTATGGGGGAGGCAATCAACTCGCCACCGAAGCAAACACCACACTGGGCTGGGCGGTTACCCGGACCTACGATGCCCAAAACCGCCGGGAGTCCCTCGCCGCGACGCTCCAGCCCAATACCCTGACCTACACCTACTCCAGCACCACCGGTCGCCTCGAAACCTTGACCCAAGGCGATTACGAGTGGACCTACGGCTGGAACGAACCACTGGCCACCATCGCCACTACC
>Ga0206106_100674_pt1 | contig 10744 bp, 12 predicted proteins | sample 1B1ome_FD_148677 | JGI IMG/M metagenome (GOLD analysis project Ga0206106, IMG submission 148677) | Enriched microbial communities from leaf-cutter ant dump, University of Wisconsin, Madison, United States - 1B110A | ecosystem: Environmental > Terrestrial > Nest > Insects nest > Nest dump | place... | reverse complement strand
TGAAATCGTCTCCACGACAAGCATCCAAATAAAAAGCCTCCGATGAAACCGGAGGCTGTTGTAACCCCATTACAAATGGGGGTCCCGTTTGGATGCCGATCCCCCCTTGAGGGGGCCTTATTCCATGCCTAATCACACCGCCGAAGGCCAGTCACTTTTGCCCGCTCCGTTTCATAATGTATGCGATAGCAGTCAAGCGAATTTGCACACCTGCCTTTGCAAGCCCTCTCCACCGCAAGCGGAGATAATTTTCGTCCTTTATGCTGCCCCGGCTATCCGCGGCATTGCGCCTGAATTCGCCGACACCGTTTTTGAACGCTGTGACTGATCCGTTCCAGCACCCTCGTCGGATCGCCAGCCATTTCCACGATTCGTGGCGCGATGGGCTCGCACGTCGCTCCCACACGCTCGGCAAGTTCCTCCACCCGCCTCAAAGTCGCTGCGCCGCTTAATCCGACCCTTTCGGCCAGTGCTTGCCAATCCGCTCGTTGTAAATCCGAAGCGTTGAACCGGCCCGCAATTGTCTGTGGCAGATTTTGATCAACCTGAGGATAAACGGCTGCACACATTAGATCATAGACGGGCGCCATTCTTGCGGACCCGCTAGCGCCAATCAGGATCGAATAGTTCTTGGCGTGGGAGTCTGAATTGCAGATCGGACGTTGAAAATTACCGCGTCGAGCAGCTTCAGACGCTCAGCGGGCGAGATAAGGTCGCTGATGGCGTAGAACATCATTGCCAGCGTCGCGCCACCGCCTGTCGAGGAGCGCTCATATTTCTGTGACGGAAAGTGGTTCGTTAGCTGGCAAAGATCTTCCTGATGCAGCCGGCGGATTTCACCTTGGGGATCTGTAAACCGATCGCAGCGTTTTACCAGCAGATAGCGCCGTTCGCCAGCGCCCCCAATCGTTGCCTCGGCGGCCTCGAGGCCACAGGCGCGCGCAAGGGCGAGGCAGAAAGCTTCATTCTCGACACTGCCTGCGAGCCGTTTCGTATCTGGCTTCAGAATATGGGTTGAGGGGGTTCCATCGACCGGAATGGAAATCACGCCGCCGTCAGCGACGTAGACCGGCAGTTTTTCCCGAACGCCGGCAAGCGACATGGAGACGCCGCGCTCACCCACCAGGAAGGGCTTGGCGGGAAGCTCATTCACAATGCGCTCCAGTGCCGTGGCATCCCGCACGGGCTGCAGGTTGACGCCCGGCTTTCGCGGCTCGCCGATCGACAGCGCGCCTGCTGTGTCCCGACCGATGTGGCCAAGCAGACCTACGATGTCCTGGGGAGAAACCTTCAAACGCTGGCCGATCTCGGCAAGGTGCGTTTCCGGAAGCAGGTTGGCCAGCCAGGGCAGCAGCCTGTCGGCCTCTACCGGCCCCGAACGCAATGGCATGGTCAGTGACAACGGGAAGGCCGAGCGACGCGCTTCCCAGCCGGGATCATAGTCCATCGCCAGTCACCGTCGAACGTCAGATGGGTGACAGGGAGGGCTTCGTAGAAGATCGTCGTCATTGACCGCCACCAAAGTTCGGCAGGAAGTCAAGATCATCGTCTGGGGAGGGCGGAGCGGCATGGGTTGACTTGAGATCGCCGATCTCGATGCCAACGGTGCGTGCCACGATCAGGGACTTTTCGAGCTGGCAGCTCGGTTTGCCGGATTCGAGCTTAACGATGAAACGCTCTCCGGTACCGGAGCGGGCGGCAAGCTCCGTCTGGGGCCAGCCGAAGGCCTTGCGCTTCTCGCGGATTGCGACGCCGAAATCCCGTGCGGACCTGAATATGAACATCTCCTAAATCTGGCTTACCGTACAGGAAGAATCCTCGAAAATCGACGTGTATCTTACTGCTCGGGAAGCTTAACGGTGTGACCTTCAAAATCACCCCGCTCGGGAAGCTTATTGATCTGCTTCGAGATCGAAAAGCCGGGTCCTCGAGTACCGGGTATCGCTTGTGGTACACCTGTAGGTATCGTAATTTCCCGAATGTCGGCAGAGGGTTACAAAAACCTAGGTTTCTCAGGTATCGTGGGCCTAATTGGTGGATAGTCCCATCAGCTCCACAAATCTATGGCGACTTTCAAGGTCTCCGGTGGCGTCTCGAAATTCAAGGACAAACTCGTCGCCGGCATGGTCGAGAACAGTTATTCGGCGGACTTCGCGGAGTGCACGTTCAGCCAGCTTGAGGCATTTGGAAGCTACGGCTTTTCCGAGAGCCAAGCGGCCAGCTTCGCCTTGGTGGCTTATGCGTCGAGCTGGGTGAAGTGCCACCATCCCGATGCCTTTTGTGCCGCGCGTCTCAATCCCCAGCCGATGGGTGTCGTTTCCGGCACGTTATGTAGACTCTCCAATCACTTAGCCGCATCTGTTAAACTGCGCCCCCTCAGGAACGCTGCCCTGCCCATGATGAGTCGTCCTTGAGCATATGCCACCCCGCAAACAGCGGGAACTGGCGCGTGTCCTCGAAGTCCTTCACGAGGAGTTCGAGGATGCATTGAAGGAGGGGACGGCCGACTTCAAGAAGCGTGGATGTATCCTGAAGATCATCCTGTTCGGTTCCTACGCAAAGGGCGGCTGGGTGGACGAGCCGCTCACGATGAAGGGGTACCAGCCGGATTTCGATCTGCTGATCATCGTCAACAACAGCAAGCTCTGCGACTATGCGGATTTCTGGCACAAGGCGGCCGATCGCCTGATCCGCAACCCTCAGGTGGAAACGCCGGTCAGCTTCATCGTGCATTCCAGGTGGGAGGTGAACAAGTACCTCAAGGAGGGGTGGTATTCCTTCTCCGACATTCGCAAGGAGGGCGTGGTCCTCTACGAGCTGGACGATGAGCGCTCGCCGAGCCCGGGGTTCTCACTTCCGAGGATCGGTTGCGGCTCGCGACCGAATATTTTGACCAGTGATATCAAGCAGGGAGAAACTATCGCATACTCTCGGAGAGCGTACTGGCTGCAGGTATGGAAATTGACGTTGAAGTTGCAATCAGCGCGACGCAAGGGTCGAGCGTAAGCAGCTCTGCCACATACGTTTGGACTCTATCATCTAACCTCTGGTTGCTGAAAGCTGGCTGAAAGCTAAGCATGCTATTTCTTCCCACAGGCAGCGGAGAGGATGTGCGCTATGGAGGGCGCAGACCGGTGCCACACACAATGGAGGAATTCATGCGTTTTCATCGCGGTTTTGCACGCGCTCTTTCCATGTCAGCTATCGCCGTTGCCGGTCTTCTGTCGGCGACCTCGCTCGCGGGAGCGGCCGACAAGATCACCATCATGGTCGGTGGCTATGAAAAGCAGATCTACCTGCCGGCCAAGCTGGCGGAGGCGCTGGGCTATTTCAAGGACGAAGGCCTCGATGTCGAGCTACTCAACGAAGCCGCCGGTGTCGACGCAGAGAACCAGCTTCTCGCCGGCGCCGTACAGGGCGTGGTAGGCTTCTACGATCACTGCGTCGATCTGCAAGCCAAGGGCAAGTTCGTCGAATCCGTTGTCCAGTTCAGTCAGGCGCCGGGTGAGGTCGAAATGCTCTCGGCAAAGTATCCCGAGATCAAATCCTTCGCCGATCTGAAGGGCAAGACGCTCGGCGTCACCGGCCTCGGTTCATCGACCAACTTCCTGACGTTGTACATGGCCTCCAAGGCCGGGTTGCAGCCGGGCGATATTGTCACCGTTCCGGTCGGCGCCGGTGGCACCTTCATCGCCGCCATGCAGCAGGACCAGATCCAGGCGGGCATGACTACGGAGCCGACCATCTCGCGTCTGGTCAAAACCGGCGAGGCCTCGATACTCGTTGACATGCGTACCGTCGAAAAGACTCGTGCAGCGCTCGGCGGCACTTATCCGGCCGCTTCACTGTACATGGAAGCTTCCTGGGTCGAGGAGCACAAGGAGGAGGTGCAGAAGCTCGCCAATGCCTTTGTGAAGACCTTGAAATACATCGATACGCATAGCGGAGCCGAGATCGCAGATCAGATGCCAAAGGATTTCTACGTCGGCGACAAGGAGGGCTACATCACGGCCCTCGATGCAGGCAAGGGTATGTTCACGCCCGATGGCGTCATGCCGGAGGATGGCCCGAAGACGGTTCTCGCCGTCCTTTCCGAATTCTCGAAGAACGTCAAGGGCAAGCAGATCGACCTTGCCAAGACTTACACGACCGAATTCGTGAAGAACGCGAACTAACAACCACCCTTTCGCCCGCTCTCGGCTGCCGGGAGCGGGCTTGTCGAAACGTCATTCGCGCGCCCCGCCGCGCCGCGGAAGGGATGATCCATGGCTTTGAATCAGGGCCGCGAACCGGCCATCGAGCTTATAAATGTAACGCGCCGCTTCGTCTCGCCGACGGGCAAGAGCCTGACGGCACTCACGGATTTCAACATGACGGTGGAGTGCGGCGAATTTATCGCCGTCGTCGGACCGACAGGCTGCGGCAAGTCGACCACGCTCAATTTGGTCACGGGCCTTGCAAGGCCGTCCGCTGGCGAGGTGCGCCTCATGGGTGGACCTGTGAACGGCATCGACCCGCGCGTCGGCTTCGCCTTCCAGAAGGATGCGCTCTTCCCATGGAAGAACGTCATCGACAACGTCATGGCCGGCCCGCTGTTTCGCGGTCGTTCGCGGGGCGAGGCGGAAAAATCCGCAAAGGACTGGCTGGCCCGCGTCGGGCTTTCCAAATTCCTGCACCACTATCCGCATCAGCTTTCCGGTGGCATGCGCAAGCGCGCGGCGCTGGCGCAGACCTTCATCAACGAGCCGGAAATCCTACTGATGGATGAGCCGTTCTCGGCGCTCGACGTGCAGACCCGCACCGTCATGCATGAGGAGTTGCTGAAGCTATGGGCCGAACGGCAAGCGTCGGTCGTCTTCGTCACCCACGATCTCGAAGAGGCGGTGGCATTGGCCGACAAGGTCTATGTGCTGACCGCCGGCCCCGCGACGGTGAAATCGGTTTATCAGATCGACTTGCCGCGCCCGCGCGTTGTCTCGGAAATCCGCTACGACCAGGCATTCATCGACTACTGCAAGACCATCTGGGAAGACCTGCGACAGGAGGTCGAGACCAGCTATCGCCGTGCCAGCGAGGCCGCTTGAGGAGGACGGAATCATGACAGACATCACAATGGCCGGTTTTCGCCCCGGCACCAGTGACAAGGAAATCGAGGCGGCGGCGCTCGCCCGCGTCAAGCGCCGCAAGCAGACCGTGGTTTTCTGGCAGATCGCCATTCTCGTTCTGCTCCTTGGCCTTTGGGAACTGGCCTCGGACATGAACTGGATCGACCCGTTTTTCTATGCCAGCCCCAGCGCCGTCGTCCTCCGCCTGCAGGAATGGGCTGTCGATGGCACCACCGAAGGTTCACTCTGGTATAATCTCGGTGTCACCATGGAAGAGGCATTGATCGGCTTTTTTGCTGGCTCCATCGCTGGGGTCGTCGTCGGCATCGGCCTTGGCCGCAACCAGATGCTGTCCGATATTTTTTCGGTGTACATCAAGGCGATCAACTCGATCCCGCGCGTTGTTCTGGCGCCGATCTTCATCATGATTATGGGCCTCGGTCTTGCTTCCAAGGTGGCGCTCGCCTTCATCATGGTGTTCTTCGTGGTGTTCGCAAACGCCTTTCAGGGCGTACGTGAAGCTGATCGCGACATGATCGCCAATGCCCGTATTCTTGGTGCCTCCAACTGGCAGGTCACCCGCGCCGTCGTCGTTCCGTCCGCGATGAGCTGGATTTTTGCCAGCCTGCATGTCTCGTTCGGCTTTGCCATCATCGGGGCCATCGTCGGCGAGTTCGTCGGCGCCCGCTTCGGCATCGGCCAGTTGATCTCGATCGCCAAGGGTACCTTCGACGCCGCCGGTATGTACGCAGCGATCGTTCTTGTCATGATCGTCACACTGGCGGCTGAATATGTGATGACACTAATCGAAAACCGTCTTGCCAAGTGGCGGCCGCAGCAAAGCCTCGACAGTCATTGATGGACAAAATCCACATACTCAGCAGGGGGCCGATGCCCCCTGTCATCGTTTGAACGGCAAGCGGACGATCACTGAGAGTCCGCCCGCAGATGCGATGCCGAGGTCGACGTTGCCGCCTGCGCCATCCACCACCTCGCGGACGATGGCGAGCCCCAGGCCGCTGCCCTCCGCCTGCGTTCCCATGATGCGATAGAAGCGCTCGAACACTTGGCCGCGTTCGCTCTCGGGAATGCCAGGGCCGGAATCCTCCACCGTCAGCACAACATCGTCTTGCTCGCAGCGCACGCTGACCGTCACTTCGCCGAAGGCTGGCGTATAGCGCAACGCATTATCCACTAGATTGACGATCATCTCGCGAAGCATCGCCCCGTCACCGACGATCGGCGCCTCGCCTTCCGCCTCAAGGCCTATATCGATACTTTGCCGGAGAGCTGTCTCGGCATGGGCTTCGAGGACCTCCCGCGCCACTTTTCCAACGTCGATCCGCTCGGCGCGTGGCGCTCGACTGCCCGGCTCAGCACGGGTCAGTGTCAGTAGTTGTTCGGCAAGGCGCGAGACATGGCGGGTGCTGCGCGTCAGCGATTGAAGGGCCTCTTTGCGGCTTTCGGGGTCGCTCTCTCTGGCAGCGAAAGCGGCCTGCGTCATCAGCAGGGTCAGCGGCGTACGCAACTGATGGGCGGCATTGGCAACAAAGCGACGCTGTGCCGCCATCTGCTTCTGCACCCGGTCCATATAGTCGTTGAGCGCATGAACGAGGGGGCGCAGTTCCATCTGCACGCTCAGGGGATCGAAAGGTTCCAGCCGTTCGCGTCTGCTGGCCAACACCGCATCGCGCAGGCGGAGCACCGGCCCCAGCCCTCGATTCAATCCGAGAAGCGTCACCAACCCTGCCGCCACCACCAGCACGAATTGGTAGGCGAAGTCGGAAAGCCATAGGCGGCGGCGCAACGCCTGTTCGCCATTACGGGTCACCGCGACCGTGACAGTGACCACACCATCCTCACCAAGGCCAACAACTGGATGATCGATCGCCATGGCGCGCATATCCATGTCGCGAATGTGCATGTTTTGACCTACTCCGCGCCGGTCGGGCATCGTCAACGGATCGTAGCCGGCAATGACGTTGCCCCATGGGGTCGCCACCCGATAATAGACACGGTCGCCATAGCCGGTATTGAAAATCTCGAGTGCGGAAGGCGGAATGTCGACGGTGACCAATCCGCCAGTGTCGACCCTCACGGCTTCGGCGATTACACGGGCGGAACCGAGGAGCATGTTGTCGGTAACGATGTCCGCTGTATCTTGTGCCTGCTTCAGGCCAAGGAACAGGTTGAGGCACAATACCGCCGCCAGCGTCGCCACCACCCACGCCAATAGCTGCGCATAGAGGCTGAAGCGGAGGTGATTCAAGGCGGAAAAGCGGGCGCGCAAGCTGGCTGCCATTGTCAGAGTGCCCGCAACATATAGCCGAGGCCGCGTAACGTTGCGATTTGTACGGACGCGCCCTCCAGTTTCTTGCGAACCCTGTGGACATAAAGCTCAATGGCGCTGAGATCGCTCTCGGCATCAAGGCCGAACACGCTTTCCAGAAGAGCGGCCTTCGTCACCGTCGTTCCGGCTTTCAACATCAAGTATTCGAGGACCGAATGTTCGCGTGGTGTCAGTTGCAATGACTCGCCCTTCAAGGTGAATTGGCGGGTCGCCCCGTCCAGCGTCAGATCGCCGACGGAAATCTGTGGGTTGGCAAGATCGTGACCCCGGCGGATGAGGGCGCGCAAGCGTGCCTCCAGTTCTGCAAGCTCGAAGGGCTTGGCGAGATAGTCATCCGCACCGCCGTCCAATCCCGCCACGCGGCCATTGACTGACGCATTGGCGGTCAGGATAATAACCGGCGCTTTGTTTCCCGCGCGCCGGATATGGCTCAGAAGCGTTAGCCCGTCGATTTTCGGTAGGGAAAGATCGAGGATGACGGCGGCATAGTCGCTCACCGCCAAAAGATGTTCGGCTTCTTCACCATCATGGGCAACGTCGACCGCATATCGCGCCTGCACCAGCGACTTTGCCAACCAGTTGGCGAGTTCGCGGTTGTCTTCCACAATAAGCAATCGCATAAACGCTCGTCCTTGAAAGTATATGAAGTGGCCCCCTCGGACTGGACCAGCGAGGCGCTTCAAATCAAGCCCGCTGGACGAGTTGGGTTTCAAATTCTGTTGGCGATCAGTAGCCAAGGGGCGAGTGTAGCCGCTTGGCATTGTAGACCTCGTCGATGAACCTGGGCAAGCGTGCGGCCACTTCTGCGAAGGTCTCATACCAGTGAGATAGATACCCTCGACCTTCAGGTTTTCGTGATGGGTGGCCCGATAGAGCTCGAGTTTGCCTTCGAAGCCCTGCCAGGTTGAGAGAAGCAGCCGGTGACTGTGATTAGGCATGGAATAAGGGCTCTGACTCAATCTCGATGATGTTTAGGCTTCAATTGACTTGATTTTCTCTGGAGAATCAGCGCCATGCGGACCCGATTTCGACCTTCCGATCTGATCCTGAACTCAACGTTAAAGCAGTGTACGATGCGGCCGGCGCGATCGTTGTCGTCGCGTCGGGCCGTGCACTAGAATGCAGGTGCCCCACTGCGGAACCGTCTCCCGGCGTGTTCATAGTCGTTGTCCTCCGATGCTTGTCGATCTGCCGTGTGCGGGTCGGCGACGATGTCATTCGCCCCATGGCTCGCCGGACAGCACGCCTTGTGATTAGGCATGGAATAAGGCCCCCTCAAGGGGGCACTGTTTACATAGAACGCGTTTTGGATTCTTCTGCTGTGGTGATTTGGGAGGAGGATGAGATGAATTGCCCTGGATGCGATGGAAGGGACCTGATCAAGCGCGGCAAGAAAGCAGGCCACCAGCGTTACATGTGCCGTACGTGCGGCCGCTACAGCACGGACAGCCAACCCAAATTCAGCGCGCAGACCAAGGCCATGGCAATCGAGATGTACATGAACAGCATGGGCATCCGTGCCATTGGCCGGGTGCTTGGGGCATCGCCGGCGGCCGTGCTGAACTGGATCCGCAAGGAACATGCCGCCATCCGGCAAAGGCAGGCCGGGCAAGGTCCCGCGCCGGACGATGGCCCCGACATCATCGAGATGGATGAGATCTACACTTACGTCCAAAAAAACGCTGCAGGGCCGTAGTCTGGACGGCCTACAGCCGTCGGCGCCGGCGCGTGGTGGCCTACCATATCGGCGATCAGGGCGTCACGAGCGCCATGACCATCTACCGCCTTGCCCGCCGGGCCGTGGGGCAGATCGAGGCGATCTTCACCGACGCCAATTCCTGCTACCGCCTCGCCTTCGAGCGGAACGGCGTATGCGAGCCCCACACTCAGACAAAGGCACAGACGCATCTGATCGAGTCTTCCAACTCGTCCATCCGCGATATGCTGGCCCGCTTCAATCGTCGGACCAAGCGTGCATCGAAGACGATGGACATGCTTCAGATCACACTCGACATCTTCTTCAGCAGACACAACAAAACGAGTCGGGAATGAACAGTCCCCCTCAAGGGGGGATCGGCATCCAAACGGGACCCCCATTTGTAATGGGGTTACAACAGCCTCCGGTTTCATCGGAGGCTTTTTATTTGGATGCTTGTCGTGGAGACGATTTCAAAGATACGCCGCCTTGCACATGTGCAGGGCAAGGCGATCTGCCGGGAGCTTGGCATATCGCGCAAGGTGGTTCGCAAGGTTTTGCGCACCGACGAGACGGAGTTCAAATACGAGTGGATTCATCAGCCTCAGCCGAAGCTCGGTCCCTGGCGTGACCAGCTTGATGTCATGCTTCTTGCCAATGACGCCAGGCCATCGCGCGAACGGCTGACGCTGATCCGGATATTCGAGGATTTACGTGATCTGGGCTACGAGGGCGGTTACGATACCGTCCGGCGTTACGCCCGGGCCTGGGCGAAGGAGCGCGGGGCCGTGACGGCGGAAGCCTATGTGCCGTTGTATTACGCGCCGGGCGAGGCCTACCAGTTCGACTGGAGCCACGAGATCGTCGTTCTGGGCGGCGTGACGACGACGGTGAAGGTTGCGCATGCCCGGCTGTGCAACAGTCGGATGATGTATGTGCGGACCTATCCGCGCGAGACGCAGGAGATGGTGTTCGACGCCCATGACAGGGCATTCGGCTTCTTCGGCGGCACGTGCACGCGCGGTATCTACGACAACATGAAGACAGCGGTGGAGACGGTCTTCGTGGGTAAGGATCGGCAATACAATCGCCGCTTCCTTCAGATGTGCAGCCATTTCCTTGTCGAGCCGGTGGCCTGTACGCCGGCGTCGGGCTGGGAGAAAGGGCAGGTCGAGAACCAGGTCAATCTGGTGCGTGAGCGCTTCTTCACGCCGCGGCTGCGCTTCAAATCCTACGATGAACTGAACGGCTGGCTACTGGACAAGTGCATCAGCTACGCCCGCACCTACAAACATGTCGATCAGCCGCAGCGCACGGTATGGGAGGTCTTCGAAGCGGAGAAGACCCATCTGGTCGCCTATCCGGGCAAGTTCGATGGTTTCCACGCCATACAGGTCTCGATCGGCAAGACCTGCCTCGTGCGCTTCGACAACAACAAATACTCGGTGCTCTCCAGCGCCGTCGGTCGCCCGGCCGAGCTACACGCCTATGCCGATCGTATCGTGATCCGGCAAAACGGCGTCGAGATCGGCCAGCACGAACGTCACTTCGGCCGTGGCGAGACGATCTATAATCCGTGGCATTATGTGCCGG
>Ga0206106_100673_pt1 | contig 10835 bp, 10 predicted proteins | sample 1B1ome_FD_148677 | JGI IMG/M metagenome (GOLD analysis project Ga0206106, IMG submission 148677) | Enriched microbial communities from leaf-cutter ant dump, University of Wisconsin, Madison, United States - 1B110A | ecosystem: Environmental > Terrestrial > Nest > Insects nest > Nest dump | place... | reverse complement strand
AAATGGGATTTTTTACCCAGCGTGTCACGCTGGCAATGCCCACACAAAAACGCGCTGCCGTTTGCGCTATGGTGAGTCTTTCCTTCTCTCGAACAGATAGAACTTTACGGCGAAATGATGAGGGATAAGTCATCCACAAATTATAATCAATCTATTTGAGCTTTGCTATACGTCACCGGTAGATCATTGTTTTGCATCCAGCCAAGTGGCACCGCCCAGCAGGCGGAGGCCGCGTATTACTTCTCCATAAATACCGAGCTCTATCCCTCTGTGTCGATCCCGTCCGGATGAAGTGAATACATTATCTGCATTAATGATCGAACGTGGCTTCGTTGTTGTGAAGAGCGCAATCGTAGCGCCAATGCGGCCACCATCGTACTTGGCTCCAATTTCTTTTTGTTTGGAAACATAAGGAGCGAGTACTTGACCGCTATTGATCGCCATACCCGGTGCAGTATCACCTTGAGTCAATCCCTCAATATAGTTGCCATAGATCGAGAATTGCTTATTGATCTTATAAACAGCACTTACACTGGGGTTGATCCGATTACGATCGTATGTCGGTGACTTGGCTTCTGTGTCATAAGCATAACTTTCTATTCGCAGGTTCTGATGTCGGAATCCAACTGTCAGGAGAATCGTATCTTCCAGGATTGATACGGTATCTCCTACGGCAAAGCTCAGTAAGCGGGTACGTCCGGTTAAACTTGGGGAAGACAGATTATTACCCCGGAAAGCACTGCTGCTGAAATCAGGTCTTTCCCACGATACCGGAGAAAACATATTGGTATTCAGCTGATTGAAGAAATCCCAGGCGTAAGCATTTTTCCTTTCGTTTTCGAAATATGAGCCTGCTATTACTACGTGATGATCTATCGGCCCGGTACTGAATTTACCTCGGATACCAATTTCCCCGGTATCAACATCATCTTTGCGGGTATTGTCAAAACGAGTAGCATAGCCATCCCCTGTATCTCTGTCGGCCAGTGTGAAATTGGCCAGAGAGTTTTTTTCGTCAGTACGACGCAGACCATAAGCTGCCCATGCAGTCAGATAAGAATTGATATCGTATTCACCGCGCAACGTTCCAAAAATATCGTTCTCGTTCGAATAGGACCAGGGCTGCGCAAAATTGGTGGTCGGATCGAGTAACCTGGGCGAAGAAGTCACACCTGACCCAAGGGTCACGTTGGTACGGGTACGTTTCAAACGGTTATCCTGCCAGCCAATGTCTGCCGATAGACGAAGCTTGTCACCCCGCCAGTCCAGCCCGACTGCAGCAAGACCCATTTGTACTCCTTCTTTGTCAACTGCAGTGCCACCCCCTCGATAGGCGCCATTGAAACGGACACCTATTTTCTGATCTGGCCCAAATCGGCGGGCAACATCTACGCCAACATTATGATGCCAGCCGCTACCAACATGCGTAGTCAAACGTGTCAGCGGTTCATTGGGTGCACGCTTGGGCAGTAGATTGATCGCCCCACCGATTCCACCACCACCAGGATTGGCGCCCGTCAGAAAGGCGGAGGCGCCACGCATCACTTCAACCCGTTCAAACAGCTCGGTAGCGATATATTGACGTGGCAATAAACTGAAAAGACCATTGAATGCGACATCATCGGAGCCCAGAACAAATCCGCGTATGAAATAGGACTCCTGGAAATTACCGAAACCACGAGCGACCCGCACACTCGGATCATTTTGCAGGACATCTCCCACGCTGCGTGCCTGCCGATCCTGAATCAACTCATTGGTATAACTGGTAATCGAGAATGGTGTATCCATATTATCGTTCGTACCGAGAATCCCGGCCCTCCCCCCCGCGTGCCACCTGACCACCGGCATAAGGAGGTGACAAACCTTCGGCTGAAGCATCGGCGCTGGTACTCACAGTCACTCCAGGCAAGAGCATCTTACCGCTGGCAGTATCGTTATTGTCATCCGATGATGACTGAGCGTGAACAGCGGTAATACCGAAGATCAGTAGTGCCAGAATCTGCCACGGGTAAAATTTGTACATGATGACTTTCGCCTGAAAAAGAAAATCATATGATACAAAAATACAAATAATAATAGTTATTATTTGTAAATAACAATCTGGAAGATTTTTAAAATCAGGCGAGCTAGATCTTGGATTCTCGAGTTGAGTAATTTGATAAGACTTACGCTTATGAATTACCACGTTGACCTGTAATCAGCCTGCCTATTTCACAGGCTGGTTGCAGGAGAAAATCCAAGCGTTAAAACATCATACTGGCAGAAAACGCGATAGTCCTTGGAACACCTAGATAATAGGGGCTTTGCCAATAGTTTTTACCGGTCAGATTGATGACGTTTAGACGTACGGTCAGCGCTTTATCAAGTACACGAGTGGTATAGCGTGCGCCGATATCGTACAGCGTATAGCTAGGAATTTTGTCAGTATTGGTAACATTGCCGTATTTTTCACCGGTGTAGTAAATACCGCCAGTCAGACTCAACCCTGGAATCCACGGCAGCGCATATTCCGCATAAATCTTGCCCATTCTGGAAGCAGCATTAGTTGGCTTTTTACCTTCCATAGCAGGATTATTGGATTTCTCCACGCTGAGATCCATCAGGGTGCCGCCACCCATGATGGTTAAGTTGTCGGTTACTTTTCCAGTCAGAACCAATTCCACCCCGTTATGCACCTGCAGACCGTCCTGCACGTAAGTGGGGATGGGAGTTGCATTATCTGAATACTGATTGGCTTTTTCGATTCGGAACAGTGCAGTGCTTAGTAACAAATTGGAGTTGATATCATATTTCGCACCTACTTCATATTGCTTGCTGACAAGTGGTGGAAGTACCTCCCCAAAATTGGTATAGGTATTACTCACTATCGTACCTTTTTCAAGTGCTTCCATATAGGAGACATAGGTGGTTACCGCTTCAATCGGTTTGTATAGCAATGAAACAGTGGGAGTCAGTTTAGATTTTTTATAGTGACTGTCACCATAGATACCTCTCGTTTTATTCTCCGTAGTAGCATAGTTGAGCCCAACCATTGCAGACCATTGGTCATTGAAAGTAATGTTATCGCCTATCAGGACATTATCATATTGAGTATCCCAGACGGGCAGCATCGGTTTGCTTCCGAAAATTCCCCAATCTGGTTCTGGAATATTTTTAAGCTCACTCAGCGGAAGACTGCTTGTACCTGGCCGAAATACAGCATTATCAGCACGTATAAAGTATTTATAAAGAGTAGAGGAATATCCAAGCGTTAGCTTGTGATCAACATCAAAGGTCGAGAATCGGGTATCCAGATAGACATAACCCGCGTAATCTTCATGCGCTTCATTTGCTACGTTCCTAAGCCTTTGGGCAAAAGTCCCGTCTACCTGTTGATTGAAATACATCTGGTTAACTCTCATATTAGTATGCTGGTAAGTAAATGCACTTCTGAGGGTAAAATATTTACTCGGATCCCAGCGCAGACTGGTATAAACCTTATGAATTTCTCTATCATTGGAGGCCCATTTGGGAGAATAGCGTTTACTGGTATCAATCGCAGTTCTTTCCGTCATAAAAAACCAAGGTTGTGTTGCCTCTTTTCTGAAGTCATTGTAGGTATATTTGACATCAGCATAGAGGGTATCGGTAATATGCCCATCCAGCACGATGTTGGCGACTTTCTGGTTGACCGGTTCACCGATAACAGTATCTCCGCCCTGATAGAGCAGATTGGCTCGATAACCGAAGCGACCTCGTTCGTCGAATTTCCCACCAATATCGGCATGGCCGTAAAATTGCGTCCCACCATAGTTACCAAATGTCAGTGTTCTGAGTGGTACGCTGGTCGGGCTTTTGGTCACGTAATTCACTGCTCCACCTACCCTTCCTCCACCATAGAGAAAGCCTGAGGTTCCGCTGAGAATTTCAACTCGATCGATTTCGATTACTGATACAGCAGCCAAACCTCCGGTTAAAGGTACCCCATCATAAATTGGGTTAGATGTTTCAAATCCATGTATAGTGACCATGGGTAAGCCAGTAAAACTCTGGATGACTGGTTCTTGAGTCAATGGGTTCATTTTGAAGATCTGGCCCATGTTCTGAGCATTGACATTTTCGATCAGATCAGAAGGAATGACACTCATCGAATAAGGGGTATCGCGCAGGCTGCGTTCGCCCCACAGACCGATTCCGCTGATATTGCTGACCCGGTAGCCTTCTTCCGCTGTACCTTGTTTCAGGGTATCCGCTGCTGTGCTGACTGTCATCAGCGGTAATGTCTGCCCGGTAACGACAGGGGCTGGCTGCAGGACATAGCCGGCATCGGTTTTGCGGATTTGATAGCCGCTGCCTACCAGAAGGGTGGCAAATCCTGCTTCGATGCTGTAATTGCCTGTCAAGCCGGGTGTCTGCAACCCCTTGAGCTGGTCGGCTTTTATCGATATCGCCACGCCAGATTGCCGGGCGAAGCGGCTGAGTGCATCGATCAACGAGCCGGCCGGAATATCATAATGAATGGTCATATTGCGAGTCTGAATCTGATCAGAATGATGATCGGCTGCTATGACTGTGGCAGCCGGCACAGAATTGACGACGATGCCGAGCACAACGCAGCAGAGCGTAATGGAAACCCGAGGTTGCATGATTGAAGAATCCCCTTATTAACGTTTCGTATAGGCAGTAATAAACGAAAGCGAAAATAAGGATAGGCCGGTACAGCTTTCCCTGTCGGCTATGCGCCGTTGATGTGGCCCGTATTTGTCGCTTTCAATTACCCTTGACGGATGAAACGCGAAAACACGAACCCGGTTTTGAAAAAAATTGCAAGGGGTTCTCATACTCCCTTGAAATTGACAGCCGGGTTTAAATACGATGAGGCGCTGGAGCGCCTCGGTATGCATTCCCACACTGGAGTGTAGGAACGATCATGTAGGGGAATAGATCACCCCGTCAAGCTGCGCCTGCCACCCCTCCGATGGAGAGGAATAGATCCCCGGCCTTACAGGGCCAGAGATGCGGTTTGACCTTTTGATGGTTCCCATGCTCTCGCGTGGGAACCCGTGTTGTTGCCGCTCCAGCGGCAGGTACGTCCCGCTGAGCGAGGGGAATATGATGCTCGGCGTGATGGTGAAGCTTGAAGCACATCGTTCGAGAAGCTCCTCCTACCTGTGTCACAGACGTGCTGACGTGTGTAGCGAATAATTTCTCTCAAGTCGACTCCTGCAGCAGCAAGCAGAACATAGCGGGTCGTCAATCGCGCTTATTCCCGGAGGTTGGCGCCAAATCCACCAGCACCAGATAAGGCGTCAACGTGCGTACACGAATCATAGGCAGGCTGTCGACCAGTAATTGCAGTGCGCGGTCAGTATCGTCCAGCGGCAGGACGACTGCCATATCGATTCCCTGAAGCTGTGCGGGATCATAATGGATATGGCCGCGGCGGTGCCGGTTCAATTCGTCCAGCACTTCGGTCAGCGGCCGGTTCTGGACGACGAGATGACGATACTGCCAGGCATCTAAAATGGTACGTGTATCGATCGTTTCGATCGCACTCACTCCCTGGGCAGTGATATGGATACGTTCACCTGCCTGGACGAGAATGCTTTCCTGATCGGGTTCCGCTCCTTCCAGGCGTTGTCTGGCAGTCTGTACGGATACTTTCGATTCAAGCATGGTCAGTGTCGTCGTCTGTTCGTGTCGGTCCACCACGAAACGTGTTCCGAGTGCCTGAATACGGCCTTCCGCTGTTTCCACCAGGAAAGGCCGGTCAGTATCCTGTGCGACATCTACCAATATGGCACCAGTGATCAGTTCCAGTGTACGGCGCTCGGTATCGAATTGCAGATTCACCGCACTGATGCTGTTGAGCGTAATACGGGTTCCATCAGGCAGGTCATGGGTTTGCCATTGTCCGGTCGTTGTGCGTAAATCGGCCAGCAGCCAGGCCGGTGGATAAATCTGCAGAAGTTGCCAGGCCGGCAACAGCAATGCACAGATAACAGCAAGCGTGGCAACCGTTTTTCTGAGACGGCGGCGGGAACGGTTTCCTTCAGCCAGTGCCGCTTTCAGTGCGGCATAGGCTGGTTCAGGATTACCATGGGTCGTGGCACGGACTTCATTGACCCGGCCAATGACCTGCTGCAGGCTGGCGGCTGCTTCTGCATGGGAAGGATGCTGTTTTTTCCAGGCTTCGAAACCGGAGTGCGCCTGCTCGCGCTCGGTGGCATCGCCGGCAGTAAATCGTACGATCCAGCCCGCTGCCTGTTCGGCAATATCGTCAGGAATCGGTTGTTTTTCCGGCATGGGTAGGCTGCCGTTTAATCGGTGAGCGCCCGGTGGCAGCACAGCAGTGCCTGTGCCAGATATTTCTGCACCATACGCACTGAAACACCGAGACTGGCAGCAATGGCCGGCTGAGTTTCATCGAGGAGATAATGTTGCAGAAAAGCTTCGCTGGCATTTGCCGGCAAGCTTTGCAGCGCATCACTGAGCTGCTTCAGCGCTTCCAATGCCATCAGAATGGCTTCCGGTTAGGGTTCACCTTCCATCGTGGCTGTCATCAACGCAAGTTCATCCAGATAGGATTGCTCGACCTGCCGATGACGGGCACGGTCGATCAGCAATCGTTTTGCAGTGGTCGTCAGATAGGCGCGCGGTTTAGTCAGCCCTGTCAGCACCCTCCGGAATTCAGAATACGCAGAAAAGTATCATGCACGAGATCAGCCGCCTGTTCGCTGCAGCCCAGCTTTTTGCACAGCCACCCGCGCAACCATCGGTGATGGTCGCTGTAGAGTGTTTCTACCTGTTTGCAGTGGATATCGGGCGGAGGCATGGAAAGTCAGTATTGTAATAGCGGTGATCGGGCACAGGAAAAATTCACGAATAAGAATTGTTCGCATTGTAAGGGTGAACGGGTATTTTCTGCAATCTGCAATGCAAATCAGGATGTGGGAAGACATCTTTGCAACTCTGTATCTGCGTCTCGATGGCCAAAGACGATTTTGATCTCTCCCTTCCCCTTCACAACTAAAATACGTCTATTCCAAACGAGAGTTCAAGCATAGGAAGATAGTGATTGTTTTTCTGTCGATCTTTTGCCACTCGATCTTGCATGAACAGTTTTATATCCATTACAATGGAAACGATTCTCATTAATATCCTATAAAAATAAGAATCCAACCTTTCGCAGGGAGATAGCGTGTCAGCCGATGAATTCATACCGCAGCAGAAGGTTCATGCCTTGTACAGTAACCACCGCAGCTGGTTACAGAAATGGTTGTATCGCAAGCTGGGCAATGCCTCTGATGCTGCCGATCTGGTGCAGGATACATTCATCAGCGTGATCACCGGAGGTTACGCGGGCGACATTCGTGAGCCAAAACCTTTTCTCGCGACGATTGCCGGCCGGCTGGTAGCCCATCGATGGCGTCGCAACCAGCTCGAAACAGCCTACCTAGAAGCCCTGGCAGCGCTGCCCGTAGAACTGATGCCTTCGCCCGAAGCACATGTGCTGGCGCTGGAAGCGCTGCTGGAAATCGATCGTGCACTCGATGGCCTGCCGACGCGTGTCAAAGAAGCGTTTCTGCTCGCCCATCTGGAAGAACTCTCGTATGCACAGATCGCAGAGCGACTCAATGTATCGACCAGTTCGGTCAAACAATACCTCACACGCGCCAACCGGCAGTGCCTGTTTGCTCTGTCAATCTGAAACAGATTCAACCGGAGAAAAACAGTGCCGCCTCCCGGTTCCACACCGCCTCCCCCGGTCACTGACCAGCCACACCCGCTACCACTGGCCAATGGTCACCCGATCAGCGGCGCTACGGCAGATGCAGCCGCTCAGTGGCTGACATTACTGATGTCAGGCGAAATGATCGATTCAGATTATCAGTGCTGGCAACAATGGCGTGCGGCACATCCTGATCATGAACGTGCCTGGCAGCACATCGAAGCCGTTACTGCACGATTCAGGGAACTGCCATCCACAGCAGCCTATAAAAGCCTGTCACCCCTTGCCAATCCCACAGGTGCTGGCAAACCCGGATCGCTAGGCCGGCGTAAGGCAATGGGCACGCTGTTATGGCTGGGCGCAGCAGGTGTCAGCAGCATGCTGGTATCGCGTACACAGGTCTGGCAGCAAACCGTTGCCGATTACCGTACCGGTACCGGCGAACAGCGTGCGATATACCTGGCCGACGGCACGCATGTCATGCTCAACACGTACAGTGCAATCGATGTAGCCTTTGATTCACAACATCGTACGATACGACTGATCACCGGCGATATCCTCATCACCACTCACCCGGTGCATACACCGATATCCGATCCGCGTCCCTTTATCGTGGAAACGGCCGAAGGTCGTATCCGCGCACTCGGTACCCGCTTCACGGTCAGTCAGCGAGAGGGGCGTACCCATGTCGCTGTCCTCGAACATGCGATAGAAATCACCCCCGCTGCTGCACCCAATCAACGTCAGACACTTCCGGCCGGTCAGCAGCTCTCCTTTACGCGCCACACTCTGAATGGCGCTACTTCCCTGAATAAACAGACAACAGCCTGGACGCAGGGACAAATCATCGCCGATAACATTCGGCTGGGTGATTTCATTACTGATCTCAGCCGCTACCGCACCGGCCTGCTGCGCTGCGACCCGGCCGTGGCTAAATTGCGTTTATCCGGCGTGTTCCCGCTGGATGATACGGATCGTATCCTGGAAACCCTGCCGAGCGTGCTGCCGGTACGGATACGTCTGCGCACCCGCTACTGGGTAGTGGTGGAAGCAGCGTCGTAGTGGGCTAGCCTCACGGTTGTTCACTGCGCTTTGCTTGCGTCGTTCGATTTTGTCTTACACTGCATCCCTTGATCGAGATCTTGAACAAGTTTTGATCGTTCCTACATTCCAGGCGAGAGAACGCGTCCCGGCTTGGATGTGCCGAGGTGGAGAGATTCGGTTTCGCTCATTTCGCTTTTTTCGTGTTTTGCTCCCCTCTCCCGCTGGCGGGAGAGGGGAGTGTTTCGTCGCGTGGCGAGTGATTGGCCGGTTTATTGCTCATTCCGAGTCTCCTGCTGAACCTGCGGCCTATTGTTGCTTGTACAGGCGCAACATTAATGTCATCGGATGCTGAGGGGATTCTTTGAAACCATAGTGCACATAGAACTGTTTGGCACGATCATCGAGCGCATGGACGAGCAGCGCCCGGACCCCCACGTTGTGCGAAACGTTTACCGCTCGATAGACAGCATCCTGCAGCAATGCTGCCTCGAGTTTGATGCCCTGGGCATGTTGATCAACGGCCAGTCGTGCCAATACCATTACCGGAACAGGATCGGGCATGTTGCGCCGTATGCCGCGCGTTGCCTGCTGATGCGAAACTGCGCCCGCAGCCATGGCGTAGTAACCATAGACACGATTGTCGTAATCCGCGACAACGAATGTGCGGCTGGCTCCGCTATGCTGGTTGGCCAATGCCCGGCGCTTGAGCCATTCATCTAGACTGTTTGCTCCGCATTCAAAGTCATCCAGACGATGTGTTGCGGCGAGCAGCTCTGGTGGATTGAGTTGCAAGCTCATACTCCATCGGTACTCCAGGGTGCTTTCACGGCCATAAGGCGTTCAAGCCCCGGGTTAGGGGTGGGAGGTGCATCAAGCAGAGCAGTAAACTGCCTGAATTTATCAGTATCCAGGCTGAAAAAAACCTGATCCAGTACAACGGCCTGTGCCCGGTCGCACGCTGCTTCAAGCATGAAGTCCGAACGGTTTTTGCCGAGCAAACTGGCGGCCTGATCGATCAGGTCGCGTTGTTCGGGCAGGGCTCTCAGGTTGATGGTAGCGTCACGCATGATTTGTTCCCTTATGAGTACACATGAGATACATAAATCATGCGACAGCGTATAGCTATTGTCAACACACCCAGCCGAAGCCTCGGCGGGCAACCCTACATTTCCCGCAAATTTTTACGATTTCTCCTGCCCGATTCTGATTCTCACGGCACCTCCTCAATAGAAGCTGTATTTATCAACCATTTATTGAGGAGTAAGGTATGCCATTCAACCAACGCCGTGCCACGCGCCGATTCATCCAGCCATCCCGGCCTGTTTCACTTTTTACTGTGCGCCCCATCGCCCTGCTCTCAGGAGGGTTCATCCTGTCTGTCAGCCTGCCGGATCCGGCAGTTGCCCGAAGCGTGGCTCAAGCCCCTGCTGATACCTGGCCAGTTCGGCAAGGCTGCTGCTCACTTTTACAGAAGATCAGATCAGCGGTAAAACTACCAACGGCTTACGGGGGCAATACACTGTGCAGAAAGCACTCGCACACCTGCTTGGGAATAGCGGATTACAGGTCACACGGCTGGCCAACGGCAGTTATGTCGTACAGAAAATGGGCACAACCGGGTCTGCTCCGGCTGATATCACTCTGCCCCCCATGACAGTGAATACACAAACCCTGAAATAAGGCACAGCGGAAGAAGGTTACCTCGTCAATAATGTCAGCGGAGTTGGCTTATGGGATGAGCGTAGTTTGCGCGATACTCCTTATTCAATGAGTGTCGTCCCTTCTGATCTGATCGAAAATATCAATGCCCAGAACATGGGGCAGATCTTCAAAATGAATCCGTTGACCCAGGAACCGTTCATTCAAAGTACTAACAATACACCTCAAGTTATCATAAGAGGATTTCCATCAGTCAACCGGTTTATGACGGTATCTCTATGGCTACAGACTGATGTGGTTTAATGAAACCGGACACCTCGGTTAAGAGAAGATAGTCTTAACTGGAGGAAGGAATGGTAATAAGAAAGCAATATACGAAGGAATTCAAACTGGATGCGATCAGCCTGGTACTGGATCAGGG
>Ga0206106_100671_pt1 | contig 10987 bp, 10 predicted proteins | sample 1B1ome_FD_148677 | JGI IMG/M metagenome (GOLD analysis project Ga0206106, IMG submission 148677) | Enriched microbial communities from leaf-cutter ant dump, University of Wisconsin, Madison, United States - 1B110A | ecosystem: Environmental > Terrestrial > Nest > Insects nest > Nest dump | place... | reverse complement strand
AAGGCGCAAGCCTTGTCATGTTCCCCTTAGAGGAGGGGGGCGGGGAACCGTGGTTCCCTGCATTCCAAACCTTTCCGCCGAAGGCGCTTTTTCCTGACCAGAAAATAATTTCAAATCACAGTTGCTGTCAGCCGATTTGAGTCGTTTACCTTAACAGGCCCGAGGGTCGTAATCCTAAACGACCGTAACGTCAATCGACCGGCCCGAAGCCATTTGAAACGCGGCCTCCCGGACGGCCTTTCCACACCGCGTCGCATAATCGGCGTTGAAGATACGGGCCGGGTGTTGCGGAAGCTTCATGACGATCATGTCATGGCCTTTCGGGGTTGTGGCATGAAACGAATAAACAAGCCGATGAAATTTCTCCCCCCCCGACTCCGAAATGCGGACATGAAACCGCTTCACATCGGACCAGACAACGAGGTATCCGGCTTCCTTCATTGCCTTTTCCAGACATTGAAATGACTTGCTTTCCATGGCCAGCACCAATTCGGGAAGGCACTCTTCAATCATGGCCAGAACAGAAGGAGCCCCCTCCATCATGTGCTCTTTGCTGACATCATCGGCTTCCGGACAACTCATCCAATCCATATTGGCGCGACCAATCAATCGCCCGGCTTCCTGGAAATCGGCATCGAAAATCGCCTCCGTCAGAGGACGAAAACTCGTCCTGAACCCCGCACTCCAGCTCAAGGGCTTGTCAAAGCTTTCATTCCAAAGCGAGGACCAGCATGATTTCTTCATCGGCAATCTTTCCGTCGGCTTCGGTCCCGCAGGACTCGGCCCCACAAAAATGGCCATGGCCTTCGCGGAGCCTTCACAGGCTTCATCCCACCAAATCTCCGGCTTTGGTTCGCAGCGCATCTGCTCCAAGCGGGATTGAATGGTCGCCTTGGAAAAAAACGGGCACTCCATGGGGGCGGGCGCCGTCAGCCTTCCTCCGCCCGTCAGAATCACCTGCGCCATGGCGTAGTGCTCCGTGTGGCTGAGGCTCAGGAAATGGCGGGTCACCCCCCATTCCCCGGCCAGCACGGCGGCCCCTCCGTGCAGCCGGAGCGAGGGGGCCCCGGAGTCCGCCCGGATCACTTCCACGTCGCGAAACCCGATCGACGCGCCGATCCCGCACCCGAATGCCTTGGAGAGCGCCTCCTTCGCGGCGAACCGGGCGGCGTAATGCGGCGCGGGATCGCGCATGGCACGGCAGTAGGCGATCTCCCCGGGCAGGAAGACCCGCTCCAGAAACCGGTCGCCAAAACGCCCGATGGATGAGGCCATTCGCGCGTTTTCGACCAGATCAATCCCTGTGCCGAGAATCTCCATGGTGCTCCCGGAGCCTCACGCCCGCATGAGGGCGAGCATCTCCGCCACCGCCGCCTCCAGCCCGACGAAGAGGGCGCGGCAGACGATCGAGTGGCCGATGTTGAGTTCCACGAGATGGGGAATCTCCCGGATGAGGGTGATGTTCGTGTAGTTGATGCCGTGCCCGGCGTTGACGATAAGCCCCCGCGCGTGCGCCAGCGCCGCCGCGTGCCGGACACGCTCCGCCTCACGCACCTGCGCCTCGCCCACGGCGTTGGCAAACGCCCCGGTGTGAAGCTCCACCACCTCCGCCCCGAGCCGGGCGGCGGCGTCGATCTGCGCTTCCTCCGGTTCGATAAAGAGGCTTACCCGCGCCCCCGCCTCCCGCAGCCGGGCCACCGTCGGCTCCAGCGCGGCGAACTGCCCCCGGGCGTCGAGCCCCCCCTCGGTCGTCACCTCCCGCCGGTTTTCGGGCACCAGGCAGACATCCTCGGGCCGGGTGGCCAGCGCGATGGCGACGATCTCCGGCGTGTTCCCGAGTTCCAGGTTGAGCTTCGTCGCGATCGCCCCGCGCAGGCGCGGCAGGTCCGCGTCCTGAATATGGCGGCGATCCGCCCGCAGGTGAATGGTGATGCCGGTCGCCCCGGCCCGTTCGCTCGCCAGCGCGGCGGCGACGAGGTCCGGCTCGGCATTGGGCGAATCCGGCAGCCCGCTGTAACGGGCCTGCCGCAGGGTGGCGACGTGGTCGATGTTGACTCCGAGTTCCAGCATGGGAAAAGCGGGCGGGTTCAAGGTGGACGAAAGGGTGGATCAGTGGCGGAAATGCCGTGTCCCGGCGAAGACCATCGCCATGTTGCGTTCGTTGGCGGCCTCGATCACCTCCGGGTCGCGCACGGAACCGCCCGGCTGGATCGCCGCGGTCGCCCCGGCCTCCGCCGCCGCGATCAACCCGTCGGCAAAGGGGAAGAAGGCGTCGCTCGCCACCACGCTCCCCTGAAGGGAGAGCCCGGCGTCGCGCGCTTTCCAGATCGCGATGCGGGAGGCATCCACGCGCGACATCTGCCCCGCGCCGATCCCGAGCGTGCGATCCTTTCCGGCATAGACGATCGCGTTCGATTTCACATGCTTGACGACTTTCCAGCCAAAAAGCATCGCCTTCATCTCATCCGCCGTGGGGGGACGCCGCGTGATCACCTTGTTTTCCATGTCGCGCAGGCTTTCCTGATCGCGATCCTGCACGAGCAGCCCGCCGATCACCGAACGGATGTCCGGCCCTTCCGCCCGGGAGGGAGCCGCCGCCAGCTTGCGCATGAGGCGCAGGTTTTTCTTCTTCTGGAGCAGGGCGCGCGCTTCCGGCTCGAACTCGGGCGCGATGATCACTTCGGAAAAAATCTCGCTGATCGCCCGGGCCAGCCCTTCGGTGAGCGGGCGGTTGCAGATGATGATCCCGCCGAAGGGGGCCTGCTTGTCCGTGGCGAACGCCTTGTCCCACGCTTCGCGCAGGTCGGCATCCGTCCCGATCCCGCACGGGTTCGTGTGCTTGAGGATCGCCACCGTCGGCTCGGAAAATTCGTCGATGAGCCGGGAGGCCGCCGTGATGTCGAGAATGTTGTTGTAGGAAAGCTCCTTGCCGTGGAGTTTCTGGAAATAGTCGTCGAAATTGCCGTAAAGCGCGGCGTGCTGGTGGGGATTCTCGCCGTAACGGAGCCGGGCGGCGATCGGCAGGGAGACGGAGAAGGAGCAGGTCGTCTCCTGCTCCTTGTTGAGGTAGTTGGCGATGGCGGCGTCGTATTTCGAGGTGGTGACAAAGACTTTGATCGCCAGCCGCTCGCGCAGCTTGAGCGTCGTCTTCCCCTCATCCTGCCGCAGGTTTTCAATCACGTCCGCGTAGTCCGCCGGGTCCACCACCACCGTCACGGAACGGTAGTTCTTCGCCGCGCTCCGGAGCATGGAAGGGCCGCCGATGTCGATCTGCTCGATCGCTTCCTCCAGCGTCACCCCGTCGCGCGAGACCGTCGCCTCAAACGGATAGAGGTTCACCACCACGAGGTCGATCGGCTCGATCCCGTTGGCCCGGGCCTGTTCCTCGTGCGCCGCGTCCCCGCGCAGGTAGAGGAGGCCGCCGTGCACCTTCGGGTGAAGCGTCTTCACCCGCCCGTCCAGGATTTCCGGGGAACCGGTGTAGGCGGAGATCTCCGTGCAGGCGATCCCTTCGCTCTGGAGCAGCCGGGCCGTGCCGCCGGTGGAAATGATTTCGACCCCCAGGTCGGCCAGTTCACGGGCAAAGGGAATGAGCCCGGTTTTGTCGGAAACGGAGATTAAAGCGCGTTGAATTTTCATGTGCGGATGAAGAAAAACGCTAAAGAACTCGGGGCCAATGGTCAAGCAGCCCATCAGCCCCGCCGGGGATCATCGGGCAAGGAATCACCCTTAACCCGATGGGATAAATAGAGAAATCGCTCGACTCCCCGCCGGTTTCAGGTCATCTTCCCCCCGAAGTGCGCATCTCCCGGAAATCCGAATACGCTATCCGCGCCCTGGTCGCCATGGCGCGCCGCCCCCGTTCATGGAGCATTCAGGAACTCTCCGCCCAGGAGGCGATTCCGGTCAAGTTTCTCGAACAGATCCTCCTGGCCCTTCGGCATGCCGGGTATCTCTCGGCCAAGCGGGGGGTGGGCGGCGGTTACACCCTGCGGACGGACCCGGGGCAACTCCGCGTGGGCGACGTGATCCGGACGATGGACGGGCCGATCGCCCCCGTCCCGTGCGCGGCGGCGCAACCGGCGGACCATTGCACCTGCCCGGACCCGGTCACCTGCCCCCTGCGGCTGATGATGACCGACGTGCGCAGCCAGCTGACCGAAATGCTCGACGCCAGGACCATCAGCGACCTCTCCCGGATGACCGGGGAGAACGTGATGGCCTTTGATATCTGAGCGGCCCGCCCCCCTCGGGCGCTCCCTTTTTTTCAGACCACCTTGCCGCCCTGCCGTCGGCAGGCTCCCGGCGTCATGCCGGTTTCCCGGGCGAACGCCCGGTGAAAGGCGACCACATCCCGGTAGCCCAGTTCCCGGCTGATCTCCTTGATGGGGCGGTCGCTCTCCCGCAGGAGCCGCTGCGCCTCTTCCATGCACGCCCGCCGGAGGTACGCCCGGGGGGAGAGCCCGTAATGCTTCCGGAACGCCTCGCGAAAGGCGCTCGCGCTCGCGCCGGCCCGCCGGGCCATGGCTGCCACCCGGCCACGGGGCGCCGCGCCGAGCGCCGCCTCCACCGCCGACTGAAACCGGGCCGGTTCCCGGGGCGGGTTTTCCTCGATCCGCAGCAGGATCAGTTCCCCGAGCAGACGCAATGCCCGCTCCCGCTCCGGCGCGGGGCTGCGCCGCCACCGCGTGGTGAACTCTTCGAGCAGCGCCCGGCTCCCCCTGTCGCGGCACGCCCCCGGGAAACGATGCGGCGTCCGCGCGCGCGCAAAGGGGGACCGCGCCACCGCCGCCGCGTATCCCGCGAAGTGAAACACCCAGATGGCCGCCTCCGGGGTGAGCGGCCTTCCCTCGAACGGGTTGCCGGGCGGAATGAGCAGGGCATCCCCCTGCTCCAGCCGGAACGTCTCCGCGCCGCTTTGAAAGGAAAGCGCCCCCTGCCAGGCGACAATCACGTCCGGCCACTCCCAGCGTGCCGGCCCGATGAGCGGCCCGTCATTCCGATAAAACCCGACCCCGTGGAAGATCAGTTCCATAAGCGAAATGAACAAGAAAATCGGCGATCGGATCAAGAGGAATCCCTTTTGCCCAAAAGAGCTTCCCCCTAAAATCCGGCGAGAGAATCAACCTGCCGGTCCACCTTTTCCGGCGAAACACCATCATGAGAGAAAGCCGGATCAAAAAAGAAATCGCCGTCCATGGCATCGCCCCCTGCGTGAAACTGAACCTGAGCGACCCCGCCGTCGCCGAGATCGCCGGGTTATGCGGCTTCGCCGCCGTCTGGCTCTGCCTCGAACACATTCCCTGCGACTGGAGCGGGATCGCGAATCTGGTGCGGGCGGCAAAGGTCCACGATGTCGATACGATCGTCCGCGTGAGCAAGGGCTCGTACAGCGACTACATCAAGCCGTTCGAATGCGACGCGGCGGGGATCATGGTCCCGCATGTCACCAGCGCGCGGGAAGCCCGCGACATCGTGGACCAGTGCCGCTTCATGCCCCTGGGCCGACGCGCCGCCGACGGGGGGAATGCGGACGGCGATTACGCCCGGCTCCCGTTTGCGCAGTACATCGAAGCGAGCAACCGGGAGAAGCTCATCATCCTTCAGATCGAATCGCCCGAAGGCGTGGAGGCGATCGGGGAGATCGCCGCCGTGGAGGGGTACGACTTTCTCCTCTTCGGCCCAGGAGACTACGCCCACCGGATCGGCAGGCCGGGCGAGATCGACGCCCCGGAGGTGAACGCCGCGCGCGAAAAGGTGGAGGCGGCGGCGCAGCGGCACGGCAAGGCGTGTTTCGGCGTCGGCGTCCAGCGGCTCCCCCGGGAGGAACTCCTGCGGCGTGGCTACACGCTGGTGAACCTCACCAGCGATGTCGGGACGCTCGGGCAGGCGTTCACGGCGGCGACCGCGGCTTTCCGGGCGGCGGCTTCCGCCTGATTCCGCGAGATCAACGCAGGCAAAAGGCCCGGGCACCCAAAGCGCCCGGGCCTTTCTTCAAGCCTGGTTCAGGCCGCTCAGAGCGCCACGGTGCAACCGGTGGCCACGCTCTCGTTGGCGGCTTCCAGGAAACGGATGATCTCCACGGATTCCTCCGGATCAATCACCTCTTCGCCGTCGATAAAGCGCCGGATCTCCTCCAGCAGCGAGGCGTAGTACGGCTTGGAGGAGGTGGAGACATCAAACGCGCGGCTCTTCTTCTCCCGGTGGATCGTTCCGCCGAAGCCGTTGTTGCCGGTGCGGTTGCCCCGGATGGTGCCGAAGCGTCCGTCGCCCCAGGTGCCCAGAATGATGTCCTGCCCCCCGATCCGGCGGGCCAGCACTTCGCGGCACCCCTTGCCGAAGACCGCGTAAAGCAGCTCCGCGGTGTGAATGCCGTACCAGAAATAACCGGGCAACTGGTCGAGGATCGTCAGCGGCCCGTAGAAATCGCCACCGGTGATCGCCCCTTCCTCCGCGCCTTCCCGCAACGTCTGGCGGAAGGCTTCCGCGTAACGGATGGCGGAGGCGGTCAGAATCCGCGTCCCTTTCTCCGCGGCCAGACGGCAGATCTCCCGGGCTTCCCCGGAAGCGACCGTGAACGGTTTGTCGATGAAGACCGGCTTGCCCCAGTCCGCAAGCTGCCGGAACTGGTCGAGGTGAACCCGCCCGTCCACGGAGTGGAGAAAGATCACGTCGCACTCGTCCCGCAGCGCGGCGATGGAATCGACCATGCGCACCTGGTGTTTGTCCCGGAGTTCGTTCGTGAACCCTTCGAGCCGGTTGATGCTCGTGGGGAAATCGGGCGAACCGCCGGGGAAGGCGATCGTCACCCGCATCCCGGGGATGTGGTAGGGATCGTCGGCGTGATGGAGGAGATTGGCAAAAGCGGGTGCGTGGCTGGTATCCAGCCCGATCATCCCGATGCGAAGCAGCGTACTCATTTGGATGGAGATAGTCAGTTGATTAGCGGTTAGGCCCGGTCGGCGGCCTGGTGGGCCATTTCGGTAACGCGGACGACTTCCGCCGCGCTTTCCGGCGTCACGACGGGAGCGGCTCCCGCGGTCAACACCTGGAAAATGTTTTCGTGAAAATCCGGCACCGGCACCGGCGGCACGGTATCTTCCCGCGATTCCCATTCCAGCGACTCGCGCAGGTACTGGCGGTTGGGGGCGGCCGTGTCGAGCACGGAAAGCTCCGGCGCCTTCGCCGGGTCGTAAAAGTGGAGGGTGGCCGTCTTGGCGTCGCCCTGAAGGGTTCCGTACTTGCCGCAGAGCGTCCACCTCGGCTGCCCGATGGCGATGGCCGTGGTGACGACGATATCCGCCGTCACCCCGTTTTCCGCCCGGAGCACGAGATGAACGTGATCCTCGGCGTCCCCGGCGTCCTTGATGTTGCGCAGGTCCGCGTAAAGGGAAGTGACCGGCGCGCCGAGCAGCGGCAGGATGACGCTGAGCATGTGCGGGCAGGTATTGTTGAGCGCGCCGCCGCCGTTCTTGCGCAGCGTCTGCCAGTCCCACCTGCGGGCGTAGTTCCCCCAGTAGGCGCGGATATGGAAGAGCGGCCCGAGAACCCCGCTCTCCACCACGCCGCGCAGGTAATGATACTCCGGCATGTGGAGATGGCTGTGGTTGACGAAAAGATGCAGGCCGCGCTCCCCAGCTTCCGCCACGATCTCGTTCGCCTCCCGCGCGTTCATGGCGATCGGCTTTTCCAGAATGCAATGCCGCCCGGAGCGGAGCACCTTGAGCGCGTCCGCATGGTGCATGGCCGAGGGGGTGGCGATCACGACGAGCGTGGCCTCCGTCTCCGCCAGCAGTTCATCGAGGGTGGCGGCGGTGCGGCAGCCGGTCTTTTCGGCGGCTTCCCGGGTCCGTTCGGGTACGGGATCGGCCACGCCGACGATCCGGAATCCCGGGTGTTTGAGGAGCGGCTCGAAGTGGAGGCTCCAGCCGGCGCGCCCCAGGCCGACAATGGCCACGGGGATGGGTGAGGTTGGGTTTGTCATAAAGGGTCTGCGTTGGGTGCGGGGGAACCGGAGAGGAGCGCCCGCGAATAGCGCGTGAAGCGTTCGTTTTCTTCCGGGGAGGTGCTGTTGCCGATCCGGAAGGGCACCGGCAGGTAGAGCGCCGGTTCATCCCGCCCGCCCGAGGCGATCCGCCGGCGCAGCATCGCCAGCAGCGCCCGCCCGACTTCCGCCAGCGGGTGGATCATCGTGGTGACCGGCAGGTGGCCGGTGAAATTCGTCAGGTCGTAGCCGCTGCCGCTGACCACGCAGCAGCTTTCGGGGACGGAGATCCCGGAGGCCGAAAGCGCGTCCATCACGTCAAAGACGAGCGCGCCGCCGGTGGTGTAGATGGCGTCCGGCACCCATCCCTGCCGCAGGAAGCCGCCCAGCCGGTCGGCGACACTCTCCTCTCCCGCACGGACGTTGAAGAGGCGGACCTGCGCCGGATTGCCGATCGCGTCGCCCAGCCCGCAGAGCAGCCCGCTGTAACGAAGGCGTGTGGAGGGGGAATCCTCCAGATCGACATGGGTCACCATCAGCACCCGCCGCCGCCCCGCCTGCCGCCAGATTTCCCCCAGCCGGTAGCTGCTCTCGAAATAATCCGGAGAAACAAAATTGGCCGTCACCAGTTCCCCGGGCGGATTAAGCGTGACATGGGGGACCAGCCGCCCCCGGCCATCGCGCAGCGGAACGGGCAATGGCCGAAGCGAAAGGAAGATCACCCCGTCCAGCGTCTCCAGCCGCGCCGCCCATTGCCGGGCCGACATCCCATGGAGCCCGGGGCACGACTCCAGCGCCACCTTCGGCCCGTGCTCAAGCTGCCCTTCGAGGATGCCGCCGAAAACGGGCCCGCTCCAGGCGTCGCGTTTCCACCACCGGGCCTCTCCCGGCTCCGCAATCTCCACGCCGATCCCGATCCGGAGAACCTCCGGCGTTTCCTCCCCGCCGATCCAGAACGAACCGGCCCCCACACGGGTGCGCACCCGCCCTTCGGCGGCCAGCGCGCGATAAACGTTTTTGACCGTTCCGGGGCTGACCCCGAGCGTTTCCGCCAGTTCATCCGCCGTCGGCAGACGCGCCCCCGGGGTCATGCGCCCCTGACGCTGGTACTGCAACAGATGGGCCCTCACTTTTTCGGAAGGCCGCATGGAAACGGAATCGGACATGAAACGCCTCTTCCCGTTCAACGTCGAAAGCCCGGCGCGGAACGGTTTTCAAGCAGGCGCTTTCACTAATGAGCGCGAACCCCGGAAAAGGCAATCACTTTATGCGGGAAAATTTCCCTTTTATGCCCATTTGCCCCATTTTTGTCCTTTGGGGCGGTGCGATCACGCGAAGACTTCGAACTGGCTCATGAGCCGGAACGCGTCGTAGCGTTGCTGGATTTCCTCGCAATGGAGGCGGCGCATCCGTTCCAGCGAGAAAGCTTCCACGTTGAAGCTCGCCAGCACGCTTCCGTAAACCACCGCCTTGCGCAGGTGCTCGAAGGTGATCGTCCCCGGGAGGTTGAGGCTGGAAAGATAACCGGCGAGCCCCCCGGCAAAGGTGTCCCCCGCGCCGGTCGGGTCGTGAATATCCTCCAGCGGATACGCTCCGCAGGAGAAGAAGGCCCCTTCGGCGAAGAGGAGGCAGCCGTGTTCCCCTTTCTTGATCGCCACGAACTGCGGCCCGAGCTTGCGAATGGCGTTTCCGGCGCGGATGAGCGAGGTTTCGCCTGTCAGTTCGCGGGCCTCGCTGTCGTTGAGGATCAGGAGATTCACCCGCTTGAGCAGGGCGAGCAGGTCGTCCTTTGCGATGGAGATCCAGAGGTCCATCGTATCCGCCACGACGAACCGGCTCTCCTCCATCTGGTCGAGCACGTGGCTCTGGAGGCTCGGGGCGATGTTGGCGAGCAGGACGATCGGCGTTTTCCGGTAGGCCCCCGGGAGGGTCGGCGTGAATTGCTCAAAGACGTTGAGTTCCACGCTGAGGGTCTTGCGGGTGTTGAGATCCCAGTGATACTCCCCGGACCAGCGGAAGGTCTTTCCCGGGACGATCTGCAACCCTTCGGTGTCGAGCTTGCGGCTGGCGAAGTAGTCGAGGTGCTCGCGGGGGAAATCGTCCCCGACCACGCCGACAAAGCGGACATCGGAGAAAAAACTCGCCGCCACCGCCGCGTAGGAGGCCGAGCCTCCCAGCAGGTTGGCGTGGGATTCCACCGGGGTTTTGACATCATCAAGGGCAACGGAGCCGACAACCAGGACTGACATAGGGCAAAAAAGGGTAAATTGGGTTTTTCCGACGGCACCGGAGGGCGTCGCGCCGGAAGGAAGCGCGGATTGTGAGCGGAGGCCACCCGGCAGGCAATCCTAAATCAAACATCGCCTTCCGCCGGCGGTTACGCAACGGCGGCGAGCTTCCGGAGCACCGCCCGGCAATAGGCGGGGATGTCCGGGGCCTGAAGAATGCCCGAGACAATGACGACGCGCCGCGCGCCCGCCGCCAGCACCGCCTCCAGGTTCTCTTCCTTGATGCCGCCGATGCAGAAGACCGGCAGGGCCACCCGCTCGTGAACCGCCCGGATCTCCCCGGTGCCGATCGGCCGGTAATCCGGCTTGGTGGGGGTGGCGAACAACGGGCCGAAACCGATGTAATCGGGCGCTTCCCCCAGCGCCGCCTCCGCTTGGGCGATCGAATGGGTCGATTTGCCCACGAGCGCCGCTCCTCCGGCCAGCCGCCGGGCTTCCGCCACCGGCAGGTCGTCCTGCCCGACATGAACCCCGTCCACGCCGAGCCGCCCCGCCAGTTCCGGGTAATCGTTGAGAATCAGGGGAACCCCCGCCGCCCGGGTGAGCGGCAGCGCCTGCTCCGCCAGCCGGGCGATCTCCTGCTCCGGCACGTTCTTGGCCCGAAGCTGGACGATCTCCACGCCACCCTCCAGCATGGCCGCCAGAACCCCCGGCGCGGCTTGCGCCGTGACGTAGCCGAGGTCGAGAATCCCGTAAAGACGGCAATCAGCAATCG
>Ga0206106_100667_pt1 | contig 11184 bp, 7 predicted proteins | sample 1B1ome_FD_148677 | JGI IMG/M metagenome (GOLD analysis project Ga0206106, IMG submission 148677) | Enriched microbial communities from leaf-cutter ant dump, University of Wisconsin, Madison, United States - 1B110A | ecosystem: Environmental > Terrestrial > Nest > Insects nest > Nest dump | place... | reverse complement strand
TCAACATGAAAACAATAATACAAAGAGCAGATGCACGAATACAAAAATCCAACAATTAAGCAATACGCTCGACTGCGCATGTTGCTAAACAATATTATCAACGGACCAAGAAAAAACATCGCGATCAAAAGTTGAATATTCACTACCCCGAACATTACCCACCCACCAATAACTGGATATAAACTTAATACACTTTCTCCTAAAATTTTAAACCTTAAAATAAATCCAAATAGACCAATCCAATAAATCGACATCACTAATGGCAAAACAAAAATGTTAATTAATATTAATATCAGAAAATCAACACCGTATCCACGTAGACGCAAATGCATTAAATTTAATTAAAAAACCTCCCAATAGATTCCCTATAGCTATCCAATCCGGTATCTATAAAATCAGGAATTAATTCAGACACCCCAAGAGAAAATCCATCCTTCGGCAGCCCCTTCCATGGAATAAAGTTGCACTCATTATAACACCCTACATGGACCAATAATCTGGCTGCATTGCGATGTTTACAGCATTTTAACTTTTGAATCGATGATTCACGAGCAATAAGGCACTTTGCCACGCAAACACTCGCACTATTGCCAGAATATACATTCATAAAATCAATGCAGATCGCTTTAGCCCTTTCAGGATAAGTATCTTCAACATTCTTTCCATCATCCATACATTTACTATTACTTGGATAAGAATTACAAATACCATACCCAGCATTGATCCTTCTACGTTTTACCTGATCTAAATACTCTCACCATTCTCTCTCCCTTCTAACCTGCTCGTATCTTGGATCCGGAGGGGCGGGAGTTATATACATTAAACCATTGACGTCGATTTGATTAACAGATGAATTACGGATAAATACAAGTAAATTCAGTCCGCCATTCTCGTTAATCAGATCTCGATTAATCCAGCGTTCCAATTTAGAGCTATAAAATCTATATCCGTAATAGATTAACGACGGCGTCTGAATATAATATTTAGTACTCCACTGAAATGGATGTTTAATTAATCGAGCATCGCTAACTAATAGCAATTTTCCGAAAGATCCATATTCGTATTTTCCGATCAAAATCGATGTGTTATCCGCAAGACCCTGCACGTTTCCATTACCATCATACATTGGGAGGGCGTCTTCTGAATCGACGTGACTTAAAAGGAGGCCGCTAACTCCGCCTGCCTTTTCAAAGGTATTACTAAGATCATACCCCCAAGTAAAGCGTTTGCCTCCAACGGTAAGGGAATCGTCGGTAATAACAAGAAGATTCCAGCCGTCGTAAAGGTAACGTTCGCGGAGGGGGGTATCCCATGAAGCGGTGCCAACGTTCCAGTCGGCGGTGTCTTGCCAGATGCGTTTGGCGTCGGTGTCGTAACCGAAGGTGAGTTTCTTGCCTAACAGGACTTCGTTGCCGCTTTTGGGTGTGATGGCAATGAGGCGGTTTTCGGCGTCCCATGTATAAGTCCATTTTCCATCGGCGGCCAGGTTACCATCGTCGTCGTAGGTGAAGGCTTCTTCTTCGGGTGGGACGATTTCGCTTTTGGTGGCGGTGGAAACGACGTCTTCACCGTTGGGACCTGCGCCGGGGTTGACGGCGTGGATGTTGGCGGTGATTTCAGTGGCACCGGTGGAGTTATCGCCGCTGGCGGTGCCTGCGAAATACTCGTCCAAACGGGTGGTGGGTTGCTCGTTGACGGTGACGATGGATGCCGTGGTTGCGGTGCCGGTCACGTCGATAACGCCCTGATTCTCCTTGCTGGTGTATTGGTTGAGGAGGTTGGGAGTGTAGGATTCGCTTCGTCCGTTGGTGTTGGTTTCTGTCCGGTTACCGATGGAATCGAAGGTGTAGCCGAACTGGTAGCCGGGGATCGGCGTGCTATCGGAGCGTTTTTTCACTCCGCTGGTTACTTGGCCGTATTGGTCGTAGGTGTAGTCCCAATAAGTGGTGTCTTCCCGTTGGGCTTGGGTGCGACGACCGAGGGCGTCGTAGGTATAGGTATGGCTGGTGAAGACGACTGCGTTCTTGTCGGTGTTGACAATGCTCGTCAAGCGTCCGTGACCGTCGAAGGTTTTGGTTGCCGTTAAGATCAGGTTGCTGTTTTTCTTTGCCGTTGTGGTGGCGATAGTGCCGAGCGGCTCGTTCCAGCCGTAGGTCCACTCGTAATCGCCTTGGGTGAGGGTTTCGAGGCGACCGGTGGTGCTGGAGTAGGTATAGGTCAGGGTGTCGGGTTGGAGCGTCGCGGCGAGGGACTCCCGGCGGTTTTGGGCATCGTAGGTACGGGTGACGGCCCAGCCCAGCGTGGTGTTTGCTTCCGTGGCGAGTTGGTTGCCGCCGGCGTAAGTGAAGGTGCGGGTGCCGCTGCCGTCGGTTACGGAGGTGCGGCGACCTTGCAGGTCGTAGGTGATGGCGCTGACATCGGGTGTGGAGTCGCTGTAGTCGATGGCGGAGAGATCGCCCGCCGTGTTGTAGGTGTACTCGGTTTCAATTCCGCGTGCCCATGTGCGGGTTTCGAGGCGGCCCGCAGGGGTGTAGGTGTAGCTTGGGCCCTTGTTGGCGTGGTCGCGCTTGCTTACCAGCCAACCGCGTTGGGAATCGTAGTTCCACGTGGTGGTGGCGTTGCCTGCGGCTCCGGTGGTGACCATGGTTTTTATACGGCCCTGGGCGTCGTAGGTGTATTCTACGGGATATTGCTGCGAACCATAGCTCTTTTTCACTTCGCCCGTGGGCCAGTATTCGGTGTGCTGGGTGGTGGTGTCGGGGAGGGTCGTGGTGACGCGGCGGCCGAGTTTGTCGTAGGCGTAGGCGGTGGTCAGCGCGGAGACGCTGGTGCCGCTGCGCACCTCGCTTGCGGGGAGGTCGGCGTCGTTATAGGTGTACGCGATCGCGCGATTGTCGCCGGTGGTCTGGGTGGTGACCCGGTTGTGATCGTCGTAGGTGGTTTCGATGTCATCGAGCGCGTTGCTGCTGCTATCAAGGCGGTACACGTTGGTGGTGCGTCCGTGAATGCTTTGCGTCAACGTTTTGGTGCCGTCGGGGTGGACGGTTTCGGTTTCGAGTTCGCCGTCGCCGAGGCGCGTTGTGGTGGTGACGGTTAATGCGCCAAATAAGGTGTTCTTGGCGATCAGGCCGTTGGGGCTGCGCTGGAGGGTTTGTTCGACGACATCGCCACTACCGGTCCGCCAGCCTTGTTCCATCGTGATCCATGGAACGCTGCTTTCGTCCACCACGCTCTCTTCCTGGTAACGGACGCGGTCGGTGCCGGGGTCGATCTGGCTATTCTGGTTGACGTCGATGGCTTGTTCGATCTGGCGACCTTCGTCGTCGTAGCCATAGAGGGTAATGACGCCATCGGGATCAACGCTCTTTTCCAACTGACCAAGGGCGTTGTAGTGGTTCGTGGATTGGGCGCTATCGGGATAGGTGATTGAAACCGGACGGCCTAGCCAGTCGTATTGGGTTAGCATCCATTCGGTGGCGCTTGTCGAGGTGCCGAGGTATTCCTTGGTAAATTCGCCGGTGCTGTTGATCCCGTACTGGTAGGTACGGGGCTGGACGGCAGTGCCGCTGATGGATTCCTGTTTGCCGTCGGCGCGGGTAACGGTGGTCGCGGTGCCGCCGAGGGCATCGGTGCGGGTGTTTTCCAGCCAACTGGTGTAAACCGTGGTGGTTTCTTCCAGCGTGCTCGCGGTGGCGGGCGACGGGGTGCGGTCCTCAATGGTGCGCCCGAGGATGTCGTACTCGGCTTCGCGAAGAATCTGCGTGCTGGTGTCCCGGCCCACGCGGGTTTCCCGGGTCAGGCGTCCGCTCCCGTCGTATTCGTAGAGGGTCTTGATGCCATCGCGCAGGACGTAGTACGGACGACCCAGCGGGTCTCGTTTGTTTTCGGTTGTGGTGCCGTTGCGGTCGGTGTGGATGATGGTGCGGCAACAATCTTTGTGTTCCCAGGTCTCTTCCGAGCCATCGAGATAAGTGGCTTCGATCAGCCGATGCCGGTCGTCATAGCTGTAGGTTTTCTGTTCGAGAAGAAGTCCGGTGGCGATGTCGATTGCGGATTCTTCCAGCACCAATCCCGTGAGCCGGTGCTTTTTCACGATGGTGCGTTTGCCTGAGACGATGCTTGTGCCGCTTCCGTCCGGCTTGCCGGTATCCGTGGTGATGATATGCGGATCGCCAAAGTTATAGCTATACAAGGTCATCGTCCCATCGGGATGATAGGTGGCGCTGGGATGGTTCTGGTTGGCGGGTGGAGCGGAGAGGCCGTAGCGCTGGTAAACGGTTTCCAGATACGAACCGCTGGAGGCGTAGTTGCGTTCCACGGTTTCATAATTGTAGCGTTCCCATTCCTTGTAGGATAGCGGTCCTGGTGCGGGTTGGGGTGAACGCGAGGAGGGTAAGGATGAGGCAAGGTGATTGAGGTGGCAACCATCGGTTGGTTTCGTCAAGGGATCTGCTGCCCGAGGTGCCCAGATGATAAACTGCTTTCTCCCGCCGGGTTTTCGATGATCGGACCCTGAAGCGGGGGCCTTATTCTCGAATGTCTTGTCAAATTTCAAGGTCTGACTTCTCCAGTAACTCTCACGCTTTAGGCAACAACCCGTCAAGGATTGGCTCTTCCGCTCACGCCTCCGTGCATGGCACCTGATGATAAACTCATGATTTTAATCGATGAAACGTCATCGCCTTTTCCAAACTCGTTTATTCGATTCGGTCCCTTCGACCAAACTAAGAAAGTATAAATTTCTGATTTAGATTGGCCTTTTTCGGAAACAACATCTTGGCACCATCCTATCATAAAAGATTCCGCCCAAGGATCCTTCAAACCTGCTTTTAGTCCGGCATTCCAATCTAAATATCTTCTCCTTTCAGGATTTTTCTTTGCAAGTATCTCATCGGAAGCATTTAGAGATAAAATAGCCACAATTTCATCTGCTTGTTGCACTCCGAGGGATTGATTTGAAAGCAAATCGCTTATTCCGTTTCTTTCCTCGCAATAAACCGCCACGCCAACTACAATATCTCTAACAGATGACCGCGCATTACCTGTTTTCCAATCAATGTGTCGCCCGTCTCGAAACACAATCCACGCCAGCATTATTATGAGTACTATCACAAACGTCGTCTTCATATACTTCAAGGCCAGCGCATCTTTTCCTCCGGGCAACCTAAAGGTTTAACTTCTTCTTTTAATTGGGAGTAATATGACAGCAATTCAAATTTAGGCATCCCTAGCCAGCCAGCGACTTTATGAGCATTCCAAAGCATAGACGCGGCGGTTTCACCATCACTATCACTAGTTCCATAGATATGAGTAATTTCGTGAAATAGTGTAGTAACAGCATCAGCATCTGGATCAAAAAACGATCCTTTATTTAACCGTATGTACCTCAATGTAATATAGCTATGTCCAAAGAAGAAGCCAACGATGTCATTATCAACAATCCCTGCATTATTGCCGTCATCGGCTTCATAAAGCCTGAGTCTTAGCACCAAATTGCGACTGGTCATTCCATTTCTCATGGGAACCAAAAGATTCCGCCTCCACGATTTCAAGTCTCTCAATAGCGTTTTCTTAATACAGCAGGCATCATCCATTTTCTCAGCCGATAAAATTAACTCATCAACTCGCGCAATCATACGGTCAAGTTCGATAGTAATTTCTTTCATTAAAGAATTAACATACTCTTTCTGCGCGCCCTCCCAATCCCCCCCTTCAAATTTAATAACCCATAATCCGAGAAAATCTTGAAGGTTAATCGGCGAATTATTTGTATAACCATACAGGTTCAAACCACCTATCTCACTCAAGGGATCCCTATTTAACCAGCGTCCCTGTCTCGGGTGAAAGAAGCGATGGGAATAACCGTAAAACTCACCGTTTAAAAATGAAAATTTGGTGGCCCATCGGAAGGGATGCTCGAGCAGTTTTGCGTGACTAATCGACAAAAGTTGACCAAAAGGCCCATACTCATACTTTCCAATCAGATTGGATATATCATCAATAAGAGCAATGGAGTTTCCGCTTCCATCATAGATAGGAAATACATTCCCCGACTCGACACGACTTACGAGCAGGCCACCTATGCCGCCAGCCCTTCGAAGAGAATTGCTGAGATCATAGCCCCACGTGAAATACTTGCTAGCAGTGGTGAGGGTGCCGTCGGCAATGATGAGGAGGTTCCAGCCGTCGTAGATGTGGCGTTCACGGATGGGCGTATCCCATGAACTCGTTCCTTCATTCCAATCGGCGGTATCTTGCCAGATTCGTTTGGCATCGGTGTCGTAACCGAAAGTGAGTTTCTTGCCGATCAGGGCTTCGTTGCCGCTCTTCGGGGTGATGGCAATGAGGCGATTTTCGGCGTCCCAAGTGTAGGTCCATTTGCCATCGGCGGTGAGATTGCCGTCGTCGTCATGGGTGAAGGCTTCTTCCTCGGGCGGGACGATTTCGCTCTTGGTGGCGGTCGAGACCACGTCTTCGCCGTTGGGGCCTGCTCCGGGGTTGACCGCGTGGATGTTCGCGGTGATTTCGATAGCCGAGGTGGAGTTATCTCCGCTGGCGGTGCCTGCGAAGTATTCTCCCAGACGGGTGGTGGATTGCTCGTTGACGGTGACGATGGAGGCCGTGGTTGCCGTTCCCGTAACGTCGATGATGCCCTGATTTTCCTTGCTGGTGTATTGGTTGAGGAGGTTGGGCGTGTATTCCTCGGTGCGTCCATTGGTGTTGGTTTCCGTCCGGTTGCCGATGGAATCAAAGGTGTAACCGAACTGGTAGCCGGGGATGGGGGTGCTATCGGAGCGTTTTTTTACTCCGCTGGTCACTTGGCCGTATTGATCGTAGGTGTAGTCCCAGTAGGTGGTGTCTTCTCGTTGAGCTTGGGTTCTACGACCCAAGGTGTCGTAGGTGTAGGCGTGGCTGGTGAAGACAGCGGCATTTTTGTCGGTGTTGACAATGCTCGTCAAGCGTCCGTGACCGTCGAAGGTTTTGGTTGCCGTTAAGATCAGGTTGCTGTTTTTCTTTGCCGTTGTGGTGGCGATAGTGCCGAGCGGCTCATTCCAGCCGTAGGTCCACTCGTAATCGCCTTGGGTGAGGGTTTCGAGGCGACCGGTGGTGCTGGAGTAGATGTAGGTCAGGGTGTCGGGTTGGAGCGTCGCGGCTAATGATGCCCGACGGTTTTGGGCGTCGTAGGTCCGGGTTACCGCCCAGCCGAGCGTGGTGTTTGCTTCGGTGGCGAGTTGGTTGCCTCCGGCGTAGGTGAAGGTACGGGTGCCGCCGCCGTCGGTGACCGAAGTACGGCGACCTTGCACGTCGTAGGTGATGCCGCTCACATCCGGCGTGGCGTCGCTGTAGTCGATGGCGGAGAGGTCTCCGGCGGTGTTGTAGGTGTACTCGGTTTCAATTCCGCGTGCCCATATGCGGGTTTCGAGGCGACCGGCGGCGGTGTAGGTGTAGCTTGGGCCTTTGTTGGCGTGGTCGAGCTTGCTCACCAGCCAACCGCGTTGGGAATCGTAGTTCCACGTGGTGGTGGCGTTGCCTGCGGCTCCGGTGGTGACCATGGTTTTCATGCGGCCCTGGGCGTCGTAGGTGTATTCTACGGGATATTGCTGCGAACCATAGCTCTTTTTCACTTCGCCCGTGGGCCAGTATTCGGTGTGCTGGGTGGTGGTATCGGGAAGGGTGGTGGTGATGCGGCGACCGAGTTTGTCGTAGGCATAGGCGGTGGTCAGGGCGGAGACGCTGGTGCCAAGAAGAAAACCGTAATTCCGTAATTAAGGATTAAACATCAAACTTTAAGATGATTCTGCTTTTCATCTTTTTGAAAGACGTTTCGCCCACATTTTCTTGAGTTCAGCACGTTGCCTTGAGTCTATAACTTCCTCATTATCTGCAAGAATTTCAACTTTGAGACCATCCCAGCTTTCTACGCTATTCTCACGTTCTATTTTATATCTATAAGAGAGTAAAACATGCGCTACAACAAACGTATTTTCATCGTCTAACATTTCAAATAACCGATCATCAATGTTTGAATCTTTGCTTTTTATAATTATTTTAGCAATTGGATTATTGACTATGGGATGCAATCCAAAAGCTGTCCCCTGGAAATCAACATCGCTATTCTTAAGTGACATTTGGCTTGAAAGCGATATTTCTTGTTTGCTGCAACCCTGATGGAACACGGCACACAGAAAACAATATCCAAATAGAAATATTGTTGTTTGCTTCATTCTATTCTCACGCCAGAAACGCGACTATTATTGATGTCTATTGTTTGGATTGCTGTTTTGGAATCAAGCTCTTCTTTGCCATCTTTATCGGTTTTCAACACCCGACGATATCTAAAGGTGATTTTGCCGGATAAGCTTTGATTAAAGGGATTCCAGCCTAGGTGAAGATGGGATCGCTCCCCAACCCTTCGGTTTCCGGAAACTAGGACTTCAGAGTTCACAGCTTCTTTATGCGATTCCTGATAAGTCCTTCCTCCGCTTTTCAGCCACTGCTCATAAAGCTCATGAAAAAAGGCCGCCCGAATAGTTAATCCTCCGCCGCTGCTTGGCAATTGATTGATGTCGCCAAGATCAATAATTCCAAGATCAAAATACCAATAATTGCGATTTCTGATTCCCACACCACTTTGATTTTACATATTCTTGTATCAGAGTCCATTTCATCGATAATACTTTCAATTTGGAACCGGCCTGAGATTTGATTTCGTTATATATTTGCTGCAGCTTCCACAGCCGCCTTTTCTCCTGTTGTCGAGGTTAGCCCCTGAAACTTGAAATGCGCAAAACTTCCTGATAAGAAAGAAGATTGAGGTGGCAACCATCGGTTCGTTTCGCCAAGGCTTCTGCTGTCCGAGATGTCCAGATGGTAAACTGCTCTCTCCCACCGGGTTTTCGATGATCGAACCCTGAGATGGGGGACGTTATCCCAGAATGGCTTGTCAAGTTTCAAGGCCTGACCCCTCCAGAGGTATAGATACTGACGACGCTTTCCGGCGTGATGACGGTCTTTACTTTGCGGCACTTCGCTCCATTGTATTAAATTAACCCGGAATCGATTGGAAATCATGAATGAATCAGGCCGAAATCCTTTTTGATTTCACCATAATCGTTCGTGTTTTTCGCTGCAACACTGGTGTCTTTTCGTTAATCTGGAAGTTCTTTTAATTTATATTCCGGATATTTGATTGGAATCGATATATCAAGTATTTTAGTGGCCTGCCCTGTAGGCCTTAGGGCTATAGACGGGTAAATATTCAACGTGGAATAATCCAATGTAAATTCAATCTCTCTACTCTCACCTATAAATGCCTCTGTATTATCAATTTGCAACCCAAAAAATGCATGAATCGAATTTCCCGATGTATACCAGTTATTCCAATAGTAAATCGTCCGATTAATTTCTTTATTATTGATAGTTGAAATCTCCAATAGCACCGGCTGCGCTTTGTTGTTTACATACAATTTCAAGTGATTTTCCACATGACTCATATCCCAAAATTTATTTACAGTGTACCCCATGTATACTCCGACCATAAAAGCGAAAACACATAGTGTAATATTTTGTAATTTTTTACAAAAAATCATATTTAATCACAGGCGGGCGGTAGCTCACATTTATTCTCTCCCCATTGTTGCATCAAATTAGCCATTTCTTTCGCTGCCCTTTTTTCTTCCTGCTTATATCGCGCTTTTTCTGCAATGATGGCTTTCAATTTGGCGTTATTGCCACCCGCACCAGATGTCTCCATATCCGCATTTCTATATTCCGCTATAGCCATCCAATATTTATATGTCTCGATGACGTATTTTTTGGCTATTATTCCACATGTCTCACTGCAATAAGCACCTTCATATAGATTGACTGCTTTAGCCATATTATTCCAATTATCTCTATAATGTTTAATATGATTTTCTTCATGCAGTTTGGCAACACTTTCGAATACCCCCGGAAGCCACCTTGCTGTAATGCGTAATGATCCAATTGTTTTTAAGTGATATTTTTTTCCAAGAAATCTTTTTTCAATTTCGCTGGTAAAGTGATAACTTGGATATGCAACTGTTGCTCCCCGTCCTGTATGGGTATTTGCTTTAACCCAATTTTCATCCGCATCTGTAGTGGCCCTTTGAGCATCTACCACTGCCTCACTAACTTCTAATCCAAGCTTGTCCGTTTTATTGATGGGATTGTTTTGAATAAATCCATAAAGGTTTATGCCACCTTCTTCATTAATGGGATCTCTTGATAGCCAGCGTCCAGTTCTGGCATTATAGTATCGATTCCCATAATAATACAATTCCGTGGTGGAAATTCTAAATTTGGTGCTAAATTGAAACGGATGATTCATTAATTGAGAATTGTTCATCAAAACCAATTGACCAGATGGATCATATTCGCATTTGTCAATCAAATTCGATCTATCATCACTAAAAGCCGTTACATTTCCATTACTGTCATACATTGGAATAGTATCTATCGTATCGGCATGACTTAAGACAAGACCCCCGACTCCTCCCGTTTCGTCAAGGGTATTGTTTAAGTCATAACCCCAAGTAAAGCGTTTGTTGGCGGTGGTCAGGGTGTCATCGGCGACGATCAGAAGATTCCAGCCATCGTAGAGGTAGCGTTCGCGAACGGGAGTATCCCATGAACTCGCTCCTTCATTCCAGTCGGCAATATCCTGCCAAATCCGTTTGGCGTCGGTGTCGTAGCCGAAAGTGAGTTTCTTGCCGATTAAGGCTTCGTTGCCGCTTTTGGGCGTGATGGTGATGAGGCGGTTTTCGGCGTCCCAGGAGTAGGTCCATTTACCATCGGCGGTGAGGTTACCATCGTCGTCGTAGGTGAAGGCTTCTTCTTCGGGTGGGACGATTTCGCTTTTGGTGGCGGTGGAAACGACGTCTTCACCGTTGGGACCGGCTCCGGGGTTGACGGCGTGAATGTTTGCGGTGATTTCGATGGCCGAGGTGGAGTTATCGCCGCTGGCGGTGCCTGCGAAGTATTCGTCAAGGCGGGTGGTGGGTTGCTCGTTGACGGTGACAATGGAGGCGGTGGTCGCGGTGCCGGTCACGTCGATAACGCCCTGATTCTCCTTGCTGGTGTATTGGTTGAGGAGGTTGGGAGTGTAGGATTCGCTTCGTCCGTTGGTGTTGGTTTCTGTCCGGTTACCGATGGAATCGAAGG
>Ga0206106_100665_pt1 | contig 11223 bp, 13 predicted proteins | sample 1B1ome_FD_148677 | JGI IMG/M metagenome (GOLD analysis project Ga0206106, IMG submission 148677) | Enriched microbial communities from leaf-cutter ant dump, University of Wisconsin, Madison, United States - 1B110A | ecosystem: Environmental > Terrestrial > Nest > Insects nest > Nest dump | place... | reverse complement strand
TCCTTGCGAGTCCGCTTGCGTTTGACTGCGTACTCAGCATCAGTAAAGGTCATCTGCTTCATTGCAAAACCTAGTGAGTGAAATACAGATATTTTGCCAAAATCAGAAAGCCTTCTTCAGAATTTCCTTAGGTGTAGTTTCTCTCTATTGATGCATCATCAGACTGGCTATGGGGTTACCCTGTTTATAGAAGTGTCGGATTGGGTGCATCTCCGTAGACGAGCTTGGGATCGAAGATCTTTTCAGATTCGGTGAAGATCAGTTCCTTTCCCTTCTTACGTTGCGCACCGACATGAACACGCCGATAAAAGCATGAACGGTAGCCGACGTGGCAGCTCGCGCCTGAGGCAGCCACGCGAACGCGCAGCCAGATCGCATCCTGGTCATCGTCGATGCGCATCTCTTCGACGGTTTGCACCAGGCCACTGGTTGCGCCTTTGTGCCACAACACTTGTCGCGACCGGCTCCAGTAATGTGCCTCACCGGTTTGAACAGTTTTCTCCAGTGCTTCGTGGTTTATGTAGCCCAGCATCAGCACCTCGCCATTACTCGCATCGGTGGTGATGCAAGCGATCAGTCCGTGTTCATCGAACTTCGGTGCCAACAGGTGACCTTCTTCCACCTGCTCGATGGACAGACGCGGAGCGAACAGCGGTGCACTGGATGGGGAGGCTTCGTTTGTCATATTACGGACTCTTGTCAGGATTTAGGAATGGTACTAGCGGCGAGGTTTCGAGAAATCGCAGTGGTCGGCCTTGCGGGAGCGTGCCAGTTAGTGTCTCGTCCTGCACTATGCAGTGCCCACGCACGACCGTGTGAATAGGCCAGCCTGTGACTGCCAGGCCGTCATACGGTGTCCAGCGACTGACGCTGGCGATCCAGTCGTTGCGGATGATTCGCCGTGCCCGCAGATCGACGATACTCAGATCCGCGTCGTAGCCCAGCGCGATACGGCCCTTGCCCTCGATGCCGAAGATGCGGGCCGGCCCGGCGCTGGTGAGATCCACCAGCCGTTGCAGACTCAACCGACCGGCATGTATATGGTCGAGCATCAGCGGCAGCAGGGTCTGCACGCCGGTCATGCCGCTGGGTGACTGCGGATAGGGTTTGGCTTTCTCGTCCAGCGTATGGGGTGCATGGTCGCTGCCGATGACATCGACCACACCATCGCGGATCGCCTGCCACAGTGCTTCCTGATGACGGCGCTCGCGCACGGGCGGGCTCATCTGGGCCAGGCTGCCCAGGCGTTCATAGCAGTCCGGCGCGCACAGCGTCAGGTGGTGGGGCGTTACTTCCACTGTAACGCGGCGTTTGTGGGCGGCCAGCAAGGCCATCTCCTCGGCCGTGGAAACATGCAGGATATGTAGGCGCCGGCCGGTCTCGGCGGCCAGCTCCTCATCAGCCAGCAGGTCGCCGAAGGAGCTGCCCATGAAGATCTTGACGCCGGCGCAACCGGGCAGGTTTTCCAGCGCAGCTAGTTGCTCGGCATCGACGGCCGAACCGCCGATATAGAAAGCGTGGTCGCACCACGCGCGGCCCTTGGCAGCATCCAGCTTCGCTTGCAGGTCGGCCGCGCTCAAGGTCAGCGGGGCCGTATTTGGCATCTCGAAGATAGCGGTGATGCCGCCCAGCACCGCTCCGCGCGTGCCAGCTTCCAGGTTCTCCTTGTGCATCAGGCCCGGTTCGCGGAAATGCACCTGGCTGTCGATGACGCCCGGCAGCACACATGCAGGCCGGTAGCGTCCAGTGTGGTATCCGTATGCCAGGCACTTTGTAGGTCACCGAGCGCAACGATGCGGCCATTCACGCAGGCCACGTCGATGCGCTCGATGCCATTGGGCGTGATGACAGTACCGCCCCGTACCAGAAGATCGGCATGGCGGCCCGTGGCGGCGTTCATGGCATGGTCTCTGGCTCGCCGGCCGGGGCCGAAGCATCGAGCCCGGTCAGGTGGGCATACAGGCGGTGCTGAGACACCTGGCGTGCAGCGGCATCCGGTGCCTGCGTCTCTTGCCGCAGCCGTGCGACGGCTTGCGTCAGGAGCAGCACGCCCAAGTCCTCGCCGTCACGGCTGCGGATGGCGATGGTGCTCGCATCTCGCTCCCTGGCTCCGGCGACCAGCAGGAAGGGGATGCGCTGCAAGGTCTGCTCGCGGATCTTGTAGCCGATCTTCTCATTGCGCACGTCAGCTTCGGCGCGCAGGCTCGCGCCGCGCAGAAGCTGCGCCACGTCCTGCACGTAGGCGGCATGCTCCTCGGTGATCGACAGCACCATCGCCTGCACCGGGGCGAGCCAGGCGGGCAGCTTGCCGACGTGGTGCTCGATCAGGATGCCGGTGAAGCGCTCCAGCGAGCCGAACAACGCGCGGTGCAGCATGACCGGGCGCTTGCGTTGGCCGTCTTCATCGACGTACTCGATGCCGAAGCGTTCGGGCAGGTTCATGTCCACTTGCAGGGTGCCACACTGCCAGTCGCGGCCGATGGCATCCCGCAGCACGAATTCGAGCTTGGGGCCGTAGAAGGCGCCTTCGCCTGGATTGAGCCGGTAGGCCAGGCCCATGCTGTCCAGCGACCGAATCAGCGCGCCTTCGAGCAAATCCCACGTTGCCTCATCCCCCATGCGATTCTCCGGTCGGGTCGAGAGCTTGATGCGCACGTCCTCGAAGCCGAACTGACGATAGATGTCGAGCACCAGCGCCACGACCTCGCGGCACTCCGCATCCATCTGCTGCAGCGTGCAGTAGATGTGCGCATCGTCCTGAGTGAAGTGGCGCACGCGCAGCAATCCGTGCAGCGCGCCGGAAGGCTCGTAGCGATGCACCTTGCCGAACTCGCCCATGCGGATCGGCAGGTCGCGGTAGCTCTTGAGGCCGTGGCGGTACAGCAGCACGCTGCCGGGACAGTTCATCGGCTTGAGCGCCAACGCGCGGCCATCTTCGGTTTCGGTGGTGAACATGTGGTCGCGGTAGTTCTGCCAGTGGCCGGAGATTTTCCACAGACTGCGATCCATCACGTCGGGCGAATTTACCTCCACATAGCCTGCATCCTGTTGGCGGCGGCGCATGTAGGCGATCAATTCCTGGAACACGGCCCAGCCGCGCGGGTGCCAGAACACCGCACCGGGCGCGTCTTCCTGGAAGTGGAATAAATCCAGTTCGCGGCCCAGCTTGCGGTGGTCGCGCTTCTCGGCATCCTCGACGCGCTGGAGGTAGGCGTCGAGCTGCTTCTTGTCGGCCCAGGCCGTGCCGTAGATACGCTGCAACTGCTCATTCCTGGCATCGCCACGCCAGTAGGCGCCGGCGAGCTTGGTGAGTTTGAATGCCTTCAGAAAGTGCGTATTGAGCACATGCGGCCCGCGGCACATGTCCACGTATTCCTCGTGGTGATACAGCCCCATAGCCGCTTCGTCCGGCATGTCTTCGATCAGCCGCAGCTTGTAGTCCTCGCCGCGCTCGCGGAAGACAGCGATTACCTCGTCGCGCGGGGCGATCTTCTTGATGACGTCGTAATCCCTGGCGATCAGCGCCTTCATGAGCACCTCGATGGCTTGCAGGTCTTCGGGCGTGAAGGGACGCTCAAAAGCGATATCGTAGTAGAAGCCTCCATCGATGACCGGGCCGATCACCATCCTCGCTGTCGGATAAAGCTGCTTGACGGCATGACCGAGTAAGTGAGCGCAGGAATGCCGAATGATCTCCAATCCTTCTTCATCCTGGGGTGTGATGATCTGGAGCGCTGCATCGTGGTCGATCACCTCGCAGGCATCGACGAGTCGGCCGTCGAGCTTGCCCGCCACCGTGTCCGGCGCCAATGGTGGCGGCGACCTTGGCGACGGTGACAGGTGGGTCGAAGTGGCGCTGCGAACCATCTGGCAACGTGAGGGTGATGGTTTGCGAAGAGAGAGGCACGTCCATGATTCAGAACTCGTTCGGGATGGCCTTGTAGCCGCGCACCAGTTCGTTGTTGGTGTGAGCCACGTCTTCGGAGAATTTACTGGCATCGATCGATACCTTGGCAGGGTCGACAGATCGGTCGAGCGCCCGATGCGCGCCTCGCTTGAGGCGTTCAAACAGGCCTGGATCGCGCCATTTACGTGTAATTGCCGGTGCAAAGTCGATGGCGTCGAGGTCGATATACCCCATCCGCGGGTTGTCGGCATCCTCACGGAAACACTGCGCATAGCCGGTCTCGGTTTCATGGACGATGACCGAGTGCAGCCGCACGTCGCCCTCGCCGTTGTTCATGTCGGTTTGCGACAGTGCGGTATCGACTAGGCGGAAGAACAGCCGCGAGAACTGTTCCGCGCTGGGCGACACCGGCATCAGCACCCAGCGTTCGGAATGCCGGCGCATCGTCTCCAGATAGGCCGGATCGTCGCCCGACCACAGCGCGACAGTGTGATCGAAGACATCTATGAGATCGTGTACATTTTCTTTGAGCAGGCCGAAGTCATAGATCATTTGACCGTTGTCCAGCGCGTGCGCCTCCAGCAGCAACTCGACCTTGTAGGAATGGCCGTGGATCGAATGGGAACAGCGCCGTGTGCTGCAGCTGCGCACGACATGGGCGTTCTCGAAGCGGAACAGCTTGCGGATCAGCATTCCCCTGTATCTCCTTTGGCAGGCGGCACCGGGTCGTACCCGCCCGGATGCAATGGGTGCAGCGCAGCACGCGACGCAGTGCCAGCCAGGCACCCTTGAGTGCACCATGCGTACGTAGCGCCTCAAGAGCATATTGCGAACAAGTGGGTTGGAATCGGCAATGGAGGCCAAGTATAGGGCTGATGAACAGTTGGTAGCCGCGCACCAGTAGCACCAGCAGGGAGGCAGGCCAGTGGTTCATGCAAGTTCCTTTGCGGCTGGTTGCAGTACCGGCCCCGCAGCGGTGTTCCTGATTACGAAACCGACGGCCTCCAGTTGCTTGCGCAATACATCCGCTTTGGCAAAGTCACGTGCCTGTCGCGCCTGCTCACGTTCAGCCAGTAACACGTTGACCTGACTGTTATCCAGCAAGAGCGTCGTCGCTGCTGGCGGCCCGAGTGCCGAGAGGGCTGCTTGGGGTGCTTGCTGCAATAACCCGAGCAGGCTGGCGGAATTCAGCAGGCATGATTTGGCCTGTGTTCGCAGCTCGTCTGCATCGGCGTTGTCCAGCAGCGTGAGCAACTTGCGCAAACGGACCAGGGCTTCGGGAATATTGAGATCGTTTCTTAAGGCATCGAGAACCAGTTGATCAGGCGGGATTTGCTCCGGAATGGTGACAGATTCCGCCTTGGCCAGACTGGTGTAGAAGCGCAGCAGCGTTTGTCGTGCGGTTGCAAGACGTTGCATGTTCCAATCGAGCGGGTGTCGATAGTGGGTGGACAGCAATGCCAGCCGGATCGCTTCGCCTGGCGCCTGACCCAATAGATCACGCACCAACAGCACGTTTCCGAGCGATTTGGACATCTTCTGTCCATCCACTGTGACGAAGCTGTTGTGTACCCATGTGCGGCAGTAGAGGGTACCGTGGGCACAAGTGCCCTGGGCGATCTCGTTTTCGTGATGCGGGAAGATCAGATCCTGGCCGCCACCATGGATGTCTATGGTGGTGCCCAGGTGCTGGCCGATCATAGCCGAGCATTCAATGTGCCAACCGGGGCGGCCCCGACCCCAGGGGCTGTCCCAGCCTGGCAGATCAGGCGTCGAGGGCTTCCACAGCACGAAATCCATCGGATCGCGCTTGTATGGCGCGACTTCCACGCGCGCGCCAGCGATCATATCGTCGGTGCGCCGACCCGACAGCCGACCATATTCCGGATAGGAGGGGACATGAAACAGTACATGGTCCTGTTCGACATAGGCATGGCCACGTGCAATCAGGGTCTGAATCAGCGCGATGATGGCGGGGATGTGCTCGGTGACGCGCGGCTCCAGGTCGGGGTTGAGCACACCAAACGCTTGCATGTCTTCATGATAGGCATCGATATAGCGGTTGGTGATGGTGCTGATGGGTACGCCGGCCGCAGCAGCCGCCGCGTTGATCTTGTCGTCTACGTCGGTGAAGTTGCGGGCGTAGATCAGTTCCGGATATTCATGTCGCAGCAGTCGTGCCAGCACATCGAAGATCACGGCAGGTCGTGCGTTGCCGATGTGGGCATAGTTGTAAACCGTGGGACCGCAGACGTACATCGTTACCTGATCCGGGCGTCCGGTACGCAGCGCCTCTTTTTTGCGTGTGAGTGTATTGTAGAGAGTGATCGTTGCGCTCATGTAGCGTTCTCCAAGGTTTCCGGCAACATGTCGCGTAATACCCGAAAAATGATTTCGATGATGTCCTGTTCCACATTCCGGGTGATGAATATCAGACGGGAGCGATGATCCTTGCTCGGCCAGGCCGGTAGTGGAACGGGCGGATGGAAAATATGCTGCACACCATGCACGATAAGCGGCTGATCCTGCCCTTCGACGTTGAGGATGCCCTTGATGCGTAAGATATTGCTGCCAACAAAGTCCATCAATATGTCCAGCCAGGCGATGAGCACTGACTCAGGAATGGGCTCATTGATGGAAAAGCAGAAGGCGCGGATATGATCATCATGGCGATTTACGTCGTGGTGGTCGTGCGCATGTTCGTGATGATGTCCATCATCATGCTCAGGGTGAGCGTGGGCATGATGGTCGTGGTGCGGATGGGATGGAGGTTCCGAATAGGCTTCTTCCTTGAGCCAGCGCGCCACATCCGGTGTTTTGCCTTCTGCGCAGAACAGCCCGAGATTGAGTACTTTCTGCGGCTCGATTTCACCATTGCGAACCTCCCAGCGAGCTGCAGCCGGATTGATGCCATCCAGCCGACGCAACAGCGCGGTGCGTTGTGCATCGGTCGTCAGATCGGCCTTGGTCAGCAACAGCGTATCAGCCACGGCAGCCTGCTTGATCGCTTCCCTGTGCTGATCCAGTGTGTGCATGCCCGTTACCAGATCCACGGTTGCCACAATACCGTCGAGCCGGTACTTCGGCGCGATCTTCGGATGGGTCATCAGTGTATGAATGATCGGTGCGGGATCGGCCAGGCCCGTGGTTTCGATGAGCACACGCCGGAACCGGTACTGGCCGCTGCGCGAAAAACGCCAGACGATGTCGTGCAGTGTTTTGACGAGGTCGCCACGGATAGTGCAGCACAGGCAGCCACTGCTCATTTCCATTACCAGATTTTCTGTGCTGTGTGCGACCAGCAGGTGGTCGATTGCCATTTCACCAAACTCGTTGATGATGACCAGTGCATCAGTCAGCTCGGGCTGCCGCACCAAGTGGTTGAGGATGGTTGTTTTGCCGCTGCCCAGAAAGCCAGTCAGCAGTGTGACAGGGATCAGGCCGGATGAGGATTCGGTGGTCATCGTGCTTATCTCGAAGAAGTAGATGAAGGGAGATTGCCAGCCTTATGAGGGTAGGGTGTGTCCGGTGCAATGGGCGCATTTGCCATGGAGTTCGATGGTGGAATGGCCTAGAGAAAAAGTATGATTTTTCATCCAGTATCCAAGAGAACGGCTGAGACTGTCATCGATGAATTCATCCACATGCCCGCAACTGTCGCAGATGGCAAATGCCGTGAAATCGTGTCTGCACGCCTTGTCATGTATGCATGAAACGTAGGCGTTCAGCGATTCCAAACGATGGACCAAACCGTATTCAGTTAGCCGATCCAGCGCCCGGTAGATCTGTACGGGTGCACTGAATCCCTGATCACGCAGCCGATCGAGTAATGTATAGGCGCTGAGCGGTACCTTCGCTTCCCGAAGTGCGGAAAGAACATGTTGCTGGTTGGCGGTGATTTGCATGGCAGTCACTTTATAAATGGTCTATAGGATGATATTTGTTTCGGATTGTAATGTTATATTATTACAATTCAGAGAAAAATAAAATGCTTATGGCAAATTTTATTCATAGAAAATAAAAGTACAGCAGATGGTTGTAGTGTTGTGAACGATGCAGGCCAGATGAGCTAAAAATGCTTTCACTTCTGCAACTTTTATTGCTTACGAATGGCGTTTGTCGTGGAACAGAATGAAACACTTTATCCATTGCACATATCGTGTTTCAGTGTGAAGGCTATATAAGGTTTAATGCGAATACGATCTTGGATTTGATCCAACAATTTTGGTGGTTGATTTGTATTTTTTGTAAAAATTGATACGGATAAATGGATATGATAAATCCATAAAAAATCAATCATATTCTGAAGTTATATACGTATGTTTAAAGATTATTATGCACCTGATTAGGTGTCTACTTAACGTTATTCGGACGCTGCGCGTCCGAATAACGTAGTGCGAGGTGTTGACTTCGGGAACGGCGCGCAGCGCCGTATAACCCCTCACTCGAGCGAACACGGTTTCACCGCTCGCCCTCTTGGGCATCGCCGTACCTCGTATGGCTCAACCACGCGAGGGTGTCGCTCACCTTGCACTACGTTGGGTGAATAACAAAGGAGACGATACTCATGGTTGTCGATCCACTTACTTTTGCAGCATCACTGTCATCACTGACCGGTGTAACGCTGCCAGATGTTGCAGCAGCCGCCACCAAGTGCAAACGCCTAGCGGAAATCACACATCGAAGCCTAGAAGTGCGCAATCTGCTCGCAACGTTGGAAGAACCGGACGATTTGTTGGTAGGCTATTGGCAACTAGCAAGCTGGGAAATTTCCTCGGACACAATGTCAGTGCCCAACCGATTCGTATCTGGAGGGCTTGCGGTACATTTTCGAGAAAGAAACACTCGTTCATGGCGCGGCACTATGTGTCTCTCATATAAAACGCGACACGGCTGGTGGATGAAGAAGGAATTTACAGGTGAGCCAGCATTTGTTGCGCTATATGATGCGAGATTTCGAGCTGAAGAAAGATATTTTTCAGGATCATCTCATTGCGTCAAAAGAACTACTTTTCTTGGCCCCACAAGCTTAGGGCGCGGCTCTCATCGCAACCCTCCCACGTGCATGCCGGAATATTCTCCGAATGCATTGTTAGTGGCGATGATGGAGTACGGCAATTTTCTGGAAAATTTAAGAATCACACGGCAGGCCAGAAGCGAAAGTTTAGTCATTTTATTTTTCATACTCCTCTGAGATGGGCGGAAGTAGCGAGCAGTCCATTCCCACTTTGATATCTAAAATGCTGCAATCCTCGAATCACCCAACAGGCCGCTGCATCCGACCGCCTTCGGCGTCGGCTGAGCGGCGGCGTTAGGCACCACATCTGGCTACGAAGTCCGTCCAAGAACTCCTAGATGACGTTCGCCTTCTTGGCGACGAACAACTCTCATTGGTTGAGTCTGTTCGCAAGCTCGTCAAAATGACCATTCCGTCCGTGACCGAGGAGGTCAAGTACGGGGGCATCCTCTTCTCCTCAGGCGTGCAATTCTGTGGCGTCTTCGCCTACAAGCAGCATGTCTCGGTTGAGTTCGGTAGCGGAGCCAAGATCCAAGACCCAAGACCCTCTCGGCCACCTGGAGGGTAGCGGCAAAGGCCGGCGGCACATTAAGCTGCACTCGGTAAAGGACATCAAGGCTAAAGCGTTGGCCCACTACCTTCCGCTGGCTTTGGAGGCCGCGAGGAGTGGCGCCTAACAATTCATTCAGCCGACATTGTTTTACAACGCGGCTTAATTCGGGCGTTGACGCTGTAGAAAAACCTAAGCCTGTTGGTTTTTCCGTGGAATAATCAGGATTGGTGAAGATTATCGGGAGCATATAGGATGGGGCGATTCAAACCGGTTCAAAAGGGCCTGATGCTGTTACCTGTTGATTTCTCCCGGCAGATTATTCCTGGCAGTTTTGAACATGCCTTGTGCTATCTCGTCGATCATGAATTAGATTTTAGCGGTCTACGTGAGCGTTACCGGAACGATGTGCAAGGAGCTTCTGCTTACGATCCTGCTGTACTGTTCAAGATCATTTTGCTGACTTACAGTCGCGGCCTGATTGGTAGCCGCTGGATCGAGGCGATGTGTCGACAGAACATATTGTTCATAGCGGTTGCCGGGGATAATCAACCCCATTTCACGACCTTGGCGGCATTTATTGCCGAACTGCACCTTCAATGGCTATGCAGCGATGAAGTTTCGGGGTGCCGAGCGAGATTGCCTGCCTTGCCCCCTCCGAGCTCAGTGTTTGCGCACACCGGAGAAAACCAAGACGCGGCAGGCTACATTTTTCCAAGACAAATGCGATGGTTATGAAACCCATACTGACCGGATGAAGCGGAAGATCGGCTCTGACCAGGGCCGACAGATGATCACCCGCCGCTTCGCGACGGTCGAGCCAGTGTTCGGTAACCTCCGCGATAACAAACGCCTCGATCGGTTTACTCTGCGGGATTGGAGCAAAGTAGACGGACAATGGAAACTGTACTGTCTGGTTCACAACATTGAAATGCTTGCCCATTATGGGGTGGGCCAATGAAAACAGTGGATCAAAGACAAAATACGCTGTTCAAGTACCTGTGCGCATCAGGTTAGGCGTTATGGAGATATCATCCGTGATTGAAGCCAATCAGCAAAAAGAGATCTTGCGGCAGTTCCTTCGAGATGTCTGGAGCGAGGGAAATATTGAGGTTGCTAACAAGTTCGTAGCCCCTCGCTACATCATACATCACGACCCGGGCGACTTGTAGGACGGAAAGATACTTGATCTTGCTGGTTACTGGTCACTGGCAAATTACAGATCGTTTGGGCGTCTATCGTCAGCTATCTGGTGCCCCGCAATTATTCAAGCCGACGTTGCTTCGCAAAGCGGCTTAATTCAGGCATTGGGCCTAGCACTCACAGGAGATTGCATTGCTCGATTTCACAGAACTGCAAAAGGACGGAACCAGATTTGAGCAACTGGCTCGGGAGGTTCTATTAAAGCGTGGGTTGCGGCCCCATTGGACTGGTAAAGGGCCAGATAGCGGCAGAGACTTGCTTGTAGAAGAATCGCTACGGGGTGAAATCCAAGACGGTAAGCGATTATGGCTTGTTGATTGCAAGCACTATGCGCACTCGAACAAATCTGTCGGCGTAGACGATGCCGTAGACATCCGTGACCGATGCGAAAGAGTCAAAGCTGACGGTTACTTGTTGACGTGGTTTAATGAAACCGGACACCTCGGTTAAGAGAAGATAGTCTTAACTGGAGGAAGGAATGGTAATAAGAAAGCAATATACGAAGGAATTCAAACTGGATGCGATCAGCCTGGTACTGGATCAGGG
>Ga0206106_100662_pt1 | contig 11398 bp, 10 predicted proteins | sample 1B1ome_FD_148677 | JGI IMG/M metagenome (GOLD analysis project Ga0206106, IMG submission 148677) | Enriched microbial communities from leaf-cutter ant dump, University of Wisconsin, Madison, United States - 1B110A | ecosystem: Environmental > Terrestrial > Nest > Insects nest > Nest dump | place... | reverse complement strand
CGTTTACCTGCTCCGATGGCTTCACTGCGAATCAGATCCTGATACAGCAGACCGACATAGGTCATGACGTATACTGCCATGAACCAGTCCACGGAAGACTGAAATTCGATCAGCAGGTAGACATACAGCCAGTCTTTTCCCCAGCGAACGCGCCAGATGATATCGTCGCAGCGCTCTCTCAGATCATCCGTGATATAGCTGCCGTTGTCTTTTTCCAGCGTGGAGAAGTCCAGTTCATTGACCCATTCTTCCCGCACGAAGCCGCGCAGTAAATCGGCCACCATTTCAGGGTGGGAAAACAACGCTTTATAACTGTGATCGTGATCCATCGGGCAAGTGTAGCAAAGGTGGGGCGTATCTGCCGGTTTTGTGCCTGATACCGCTTCCGGGCACCAACGGACGCGAAGCAATCCAGGAACAGAGGTAGCAAGCGCAGCCTGACGGGGTAGTTCTCCAGCGCCACCGTCTTAGTGAAAAATTGAGATATTTTTTAATTCGTAATCATTAACCGGGAATACTTATCTTTATTGACAATACTTATAATTATTCTTATATTGCCACGTGAACACGATCAAATGGAAAACCAGAGCAATTAAACAGGTGCTGAAACTGCCAAGGCAAACAGCACAAACCATTCGTGACGCGATTGAGGAAAAACTGTTCGTATTCCCTGATTGCAACCAGGTTAAAAAGCTGACCAATCATCAATACCAATATCGTTTACGTGTGGGCAATTACCGGGTTTTCTTCAACTTTGATGGCGAAATTCACATTGTTGATATCGGGGAGGTTAAGAAACATGATGGAACGACTTACTAATTATCAAATCATCAACGATGCGAACGGACATCCTGCCTTTGTAGTGATCCCTTATGCGGATTTTGTGCATTCCCAGGTATATGTGCCCAAGGATGGCGCGCCCCATGCTGTCGTCAGCAAAGCGATCGATGGAATGAGCATGCTGCAGGCCTGGCGTGAATACCTCAATCTGACCCAGGAAGAAGTCGCCAGCCGCATGGGCATCACGCAGGCTGGCTATGCCCAGATTGAGGCGGCCAGGCGTCCACGCAAGGTAACGCTTGAAAAAGCCGCCGCGGCAATGGGTATTACCCTGGAACAGTTGGCGTATTAACCTGCGTTGCCAGTTCGGCTATGCCTGCCTTGCCACTAGTCAGATATTTCGGCCACCGTTGACTTTGTCGGCTTCACCTTGCCGTATTATTTATACTGTCTGCGGCTCGCCTTCGTGTCATTTTTGATTTTGGGAATGGAATCAGATGTCGAAACTGTTATTCAAGCTGCGAAACGTACCGGATGATGAAGCAGAAGAAGTACGGGCGCTGCTGAGCGAGCATCAGATCGATTTTTATGAGACCTCTGCCGGTAACTGGGGGATTTCCCTGCCGGCCCTGTGGGTACGGGATGAAACACAATATTCGCAGGCGAGGGAACTGCTGGATGTCTACCAGGCGGAGCGCAGTGCACGTGTTCGTGAGGAGTACGCCCGGCTCAAGCAGGAGGGAAAACACAAAACGGTACTCGACAGTTTTCGTGAAAATTCCTTCGCTTTCATTGCCTACCTGTTTATCGTGTACGCCTTGCTGTATCTTCCCTACAAAATTATTACCGGGCTGGGCAATTAATAAAGCTCATTTTCCTGGCCACGGTAGATTACTTTTCTGCTCCAATTTTTCCTGATCCAATAGAAGTGTGAATAAATTGAACGGTTATTTCAGACTGATTGTTGCATTTGCGTTGGGTGTGGCGACGGTTTCCGGTTTTGCGCCTTTTTATCTTTATCCGATTCCGGTGGTTACGCTGGCGCTGCTTGCTCTGCTCTGGCGCAAAAGCAGAACACCTGGCCAGGCGGCACTGATCGGATTTATCTTTGGCATGGGCCTGTTTGGTGCGGGTGTAACCTGGCTTTATGTCAGTCTGCATGATTTTGGTCATATGGAGCCCGCGCTGGCGGTACTGGCGCTGATAGTGCTATGCGCTTATCTTGCATTGTTTCCTGCGTTGACCGGGTGGATCACCGCTTTCCGACATTTTCGTGCATCCTGGGCGTGGCCGGGGATGGTAGCGGCACTCTGGGCACTGACGGAATGGTTGCGCGGTACCTTGTTTACCGGTTTTCCATGGCTGACGATCGGTTATTCACAGGCACCGGCCAGTCCTTTGGCGGGGTTTGCCCCGGTGATCGGTGTGTATGGCCTGTCATTGCTGTTGATGCTGAGTGCAGCCTGGCTTGCCTGCTGGCTGGAGAACAGACAGAATCGCCGTTTCTGGCTGGGGCTGGGAAGTGTCTGGCTCATTGGTTTTGGTTTGCAGCAGATTCACTGGACACAGCCGGAAGGCGAACCGGTGACGGTCAGCCTGCTGCAAGGCAATATTCCGCAGAATATGAAATGGCAGCCGGAACATCTTGCAGCTACCATGCAGATTTATGCTGAACTGGTGCAGGAAAGCCCGGGCAGATTGATCGTTACCCCGGAAATTTCATTTCCCCTGTTTTACGAACAAGCACCACAGGACTATCTGGCTTTACTCGCTGAACATGCCCGCTCTCGCCAGGGTGATTTGTTAATAGGCATGGCGGAACGTTCCTCATCCGATAATGGCTATTACAACACCATGTTCAGTTTTGGTATCTCACCGCAGCAAAGTTACCGCAAATACCATCTGGTTCCGTTCGGGGAATATATTCCGCTGAAGCCGGTATTTGGCTGGATCATCGACGTGCTGCACATTCCGCTGTCAGATTTTTCGCGTGGCGGACTGGACCAGCAGCCGCTGAATCTGGCCGGGCAGCGGGTGGCCGTCAATATCTGCTATGAAGATGTGTTTGGTGAGGAAATCATCATGCAGCTGCCGCAGGCCAGTCTGCTGGTCAATGTCAGTAATGATGCCTGGTTTGGCCGCTCGATCGGCCCGCGGCAGCATCTGCAGATTTCGCAGATGCGTGCGCTGGAAACGGGTCGTTACATGCTGCGGGCGACCAATACCGGCGTGACTGCCATCATCGATGAGCGGGGCAGAGTGCTGGAGCAGTTGGATATGTTTACCACTGCCGGTTTGCACAGCACTGCACAGGGTTTTGGCGGTGCTACTCCCTATGTTCGATTCGGAAACAGTCTCGTATTCGCGTTGATTGGCCTGCTGTTGCTGGCTGGCAGCCTGGCGGCATTTTCCGGGAGACGCAAAACTCTGTAGAATGAGCGCGGTTCATCATCAGGCCACTATCAACCCATCGCTAAACCGCCGTAACATGTCTACTCGCACTTTTCAGGAAATCATTCTTACCCTTCAGCAATACTGGGGGCAGCAGGGTTGTGCATTGCTGCAACCTTACGATATGGAGGTCGGTGCCGGTACCAGCCATACTGCAACCTTTCTGCGTGCACTCGGGCCAGAACCCTGGCGTGCCGCCTACGTGCAACCTTCCCGCCGTCCCAAGGATGGCCGTTATGGCGATAACCCCAACCGCCTGCAGCATTACTACCAGTTTCAGGTGGTACTGAAACCCGCACCACGCGATATTCTGGATCTGTATTTCCGTTCATTGCAGATACTGGGGCTGGATTTGCAGCAGAACGATGTGCGCCTGGTCGAGGATGACTGGGAAAATCCCACACTCGGTGCCTGGGGGCTGGGTTGGGAAGTCTGGCTGAATGGTATGGAAGTGACCCAGTTCACCTATTTTCAGCAGGTGGGCGGGATCAACTGCCGGCCGATCACGGGGGAAATCACCTACGGGCTGGAACGTCTCGCCATGTATCTGCAGGGAGTGGAAAACGTGTTCGATCTGACCTGGACGGATGGCCTGACCTATGGCGATGTCTATCATCAGAATGAAGTGGAACAATCTACCTACAATTTCGAATACAGCGATACCGGGTTTCTGCTGCTTTCTTTCGACAAACTGGAAGCGCAGGCCAACCAGCTGATCGATGCACAACTGGCATTGCCGGCTTATGAGCAGGTACTGAAGGCTGCGCATACTTTCAATCTGCTGGATGCACGTGGTGCGATTTCAGTAACCGAACGTGCAGCCTACATTGGTCGTATCCGCAATCTGTCACGTCGCGTGGCACAAGCCTATTATGACAGCCGCCTGCGTCTGCAGCCGCCGTTTCCGCTGGCACCGCGTGAGTGGGTCGCGCAGATTCTGAATCAGGCGGAGTCGGCATGATGATTGAAAATTTACTGATCGAACTGCTGACCGAAGAGCTCCCGCCCAAATCACTCGATAAGCTGGGCAAAGCATTCGCAACATCGATTGCGAACAGTCTGCAGAGCCAGAATCTGGCCACACCGGATACGGCTCTGACTGCCTTTGCTTCTCCCCGTCGGCTGGCAGTGTATCTGACTGCCATTACTGTCCAGGCGCCGGATCAGATCGTAGCGCTCAAACTGATGCCGGTTGCCGTCGGGCTGGATGCACAAGGGCAGCCAACGCCGGCATTACATAAAAAACTGGCGGCGCTGGGTATGGAAAATATCGCCACCTCTGCGCTCAAACGAGTACAGGAAGGCAAAGCAGAAATGCTGTTCCTGAAACAGAATGTTACCGGGATCCTACTGGCAGCAGGTTTGCAGAAGGCGATGGAGGATGCCATTCGACAACTGCCTGTTTCCAAAGTCATGACTTATCAGCTCGATGACGGCTGGGAGAATGTGCATTTCGTGCGGCCGGTACACGGACTGGTTGCATTGCACGGGCAGAGAATCGTACCGGTCAGTGCGTTTGGATTTACTGCCGGGAATACGACTCGCGGGCATCGTTTTGAAGCAAAACAGGCCGAGCTGGTCATCGATCATGCAGATCGCTACGCGCCCCTGCTGGAAGCGGAAGGGGCTGTGATTCCGGGTTTTGACCAGCGTCGCAGCCGGATTCGGGAAGGGTTGGAGACTGCCGCGAGTGCAGTGCAATTGCGTTGTATCAGCGATGAAGCATTGCTCGATGAGGTCACTGCACTGGTGGAGTATCCCAATATCCTGATGGGAACATTCCCGGCAGATTTTCTGGAAGTGCCGCAGGAATGCCTGATCTCGACCATGAGAATCAACCAGAAGTATTTTCCTCTGCTGGATGCCGATGGAAAACTGACCAACCGGTTTCTGATCGTTGCCAATATCACGCCGGCTGATCCGGGGCAAATCATCGCGGGTAACGAGCGGGTGATCCGCTCGCGACTGGCAGATGCAAAATTTTTCTTTGACCATGATCGCAAGCGGACACTGGCTTCACGTCTGTCCGATCTGGACAAGGTGATCTACCATCATCAACTGGGTTCACAAGGAGAGCGAACCCGCTATGTGCAGACACTGGCACGAATCATCGGGCGGCTGCTGGGTGACGACAATCTGGCCGATCAGGCGGATCAGGCTGCAATGCTGGCCAAGGCCGATCTGCTGACCGATATGATCGGAGAATTTCCCGAACTGCAGGGCATCATGGGACGTTATTACGCGCGATTCGAAGGCATGGATGAAACCATCGCATTTGCCATCGAGGATCACTACAAACCCCGCTTTGCCGGCGATGAGCTGCCGCGCAGCATGGTGGGAATCTGCGTGGCACTGGCCGATAAGCTGGAGACGCTGATCAGCCTGTTCAGCATTGGCCAGCTCCCGACGGGTGACAAGGATCCTTACGCACTGCGGCGGCATGCACTGGGTGTCATCCGCATCCTCATCGAGAAAAATCTGCCAATCGGGCTGGATGTGCTGATTTCACGCGCGGCCGATGTACTGCAGGATGAAACGATCGGAAAGCAGGATTCAGGGCCGGGTCATGCACGTCCGGTAACGCCGCAACTGGCAGGGCAGTTGCAGGATTTCTTTTACGATCGCCTTGCCGCCAGCCTGCGTGACCAGGGTTACACAGCTCAGGAAGTGGACGCCGTTCTGCATCTGCGGCCTGCGCTGTTGTGTGAAATTCCCCGGCGGCTGGCAGCGGTACGTGCATTTGCCGCCTTGCCCGAGGCAGCCAGTCTGGCAGCGGCTAATAAACGGGTAGGTAATATCCTCAAAAAATCGGAATTTGATGCAACTGCCGCTATCGATGAAGCTTGTCTGCAGGCTCCCGCTGAGATCACTCTGTATCGCGCCTTGTCCGAAATTGAATCCGATGCCAGGCAAGCTTTCCAGAACGGTGATTATGTGACTGCCTTGCAAATTCTGGCAGCCTTGAAAGCACCGATCGATGCCTTTTTCGATCAGGTGATGGTGAATGATGAGAATGAGGCATTGCGACGCAATCGTCTGGCCCTGCTGATGGCATTGCAGGTGACGATGAACCGCGTCGCGGATATTTCCCGGTTGGCTGCCTGAGTATCCCGAAAATGAAACTGATCATTCTCGACCAGAACGGTGTCATCAATTATGGCAGTGAGACCTACATCAGAGCGCCCGGTGAGTGGAAATCCATTCCAGGCAGCCTGCAGGCGATTGCACGGCTGACTCATGCCGGTTACCGGGTGGTGACTGCCACTAATCAATCCGGCATCGGGCGTGGTTTGCTCGACATGACGACTTTCAATTCGATCAACGACAAAATGCTGCGCGCCGTGCAGCAGGAAGGAGGGCGGATCGATTCCCTGTTTTTCTGCCCGCACACGCAACATGACAAATGCAGTTGTCGCAAACCGGGTATCGGTATGTTCAAAGAGATCCGGCAACGCTACGGTGTTGAACTCAACCATGTGCCTGCCGTAGGTGATTCTTTGCGCGATCTGCAGGCGGCTGCCAAGGCAGGCGCCATTCCCATACTGGTACTGACCGGCAAAGGCCAGGCCACACTGGCGGAGGGTAACCTGCCTGCCGGTACGCAAATCTACCCGGATCTGTCAGCCGTGGCGGACAGCCTTGAAGTAGAGGCAGTGTAATGGCCGGTTTGCGTTCTCTGATCTATATGCTGCTGCAGGCAATCATTACACCGCCGTATGCACTGTTTACGCTGATGTGTTTCCCGCTGCCCCCCCATCGTCGCTATCAGGTCACCTATGGTTGGACCCGGCTGATGCTGTTCATGCTGCGCACCATTTGCGGCTTGCGTTATGAAGTGCTGGGGCGGAAAAATATCCCGGATCAGCCGTCGATCATCCTTTCCAAACATCAGTCCGCCTGGGAAACACTGGCCTTGCAGCAGATTTTTCCACCGCAGGTATGGGTACTGAAAAAAGAGTTGCTGCGTATTCCATTCTTCGGCTGGGGACTCGCCATGACCAGCCCGATTGCGATCGATCGCAGTGCCGGCAAAGCCGCACTGGAGCAGATCGTGGAGCAGGGGAGAGAACGGTTGCAGCAGAATTTCTGGATCGTCGTTTTTCCCGAAGGTACGCGCATTCCTCCTGGTAAAAAAGGCAAATACCGTATCGGTGGTGCCTGGCTGGCCGTGCATACCGGTGCACTGGTCGTACCGGTAGCGCACAATGCCGGCGAATTCTGGGGCAGAAACTCCTTCATCAAATATCCCGGTACCATCACCCTGAGTATTGGCCAGCCGATTCATCCGGATGGAATCGAAGCAGGTGAGCTGATGGCCCGGGCAGAAGCATGGATAGAAGCAGAAACCGCACGCATCAGCCGCCTGTCACACCGGCCGATCGAATGACCGTGACATTGACGATCACCCGAGCTGTTTTAATGATTCCCTGAGCTACCGTTTTTTCCCATACGAACTGAAATAATCTGTTTTCTGCAACAGGCAGAGCGTATTATTTGATTGGCATAGCCGGATCAGATGCAATCAAACTGATCTGACAGAAAACGGGGCAATTCAGTCGAGGAGAACAGACATGGCCACAGAAAAACGGAGTTCCCGGTCCACCAGCAACAAAACAACTGGCAGTAAATCATCTGGCAATAAATCGGCCGATACCAGAAAGACCAGGCAGCCCAGCGTCGAACACATCAGTCCCTTCGTTGAATTTTCCCGTTCTGCAGCCAGCACTCAATCCGCTGAATTTCCATCGATCTTGAACAAAGAAGGCAGTTCACCGGAAGTTGGTACAGTCGTGTATATCCATGGCATAGGAAACAAACCCGTGGCATCGGTCCTGAAATGCCAGTGGGATACGGCACTGTTTGGTGCACCGATGGGAGATCGTACCCGCATGGCGTATTGGGTAGATCGTAATCATTACCCCAAACCCAAGGAAGCCAATTGTGCCGACAAGGATACGTTGCCGGAGGATGCAGGTGGAATGGGGGTGCAGGCCCTGCAGGAAAATGAGCTGGAACCGGAGATCAAACTGAGTGCGGCCGAGCGCAAAATCATGGCCGCGCTGGAAGAACGTCTGCGTGCAGGAGAAAAACAACCTGGCGGTGTCAATGTCAAGGTACTACCTCTGCCAGAGAGTGTGCGATTATGGATTACCCGTCGTATTACCAAGCTGTTCCTCAAGGACGTGCAGGATTTCTTTTTTGATGAGCACAAGCGTAATGTGATGGAACAGTCGCTGCGTAATCGCCTAGATGTAGGCGGTGGCCCATTCATCGTGGTTGCCCACAGTCAGGGTTCGATGATCGCTTACCATGTGCTGCGTCAGTTGAAGAGAGCTGACTGTGATGTACGCTTGTTCATTACGATTGGTTCACCTCTCGGCATTCAGGAAGCGCAGGATGTGCTTGGCAAGATCGGTTCTGGTAAACCGCTTGCCGTGCCGGAATGTGTCGATCGTTGGCTGAATGTAGCCGAACGCCTCGATCCCGTCGCACTCGATTCAGATCTCGGTAACGATTACCAGCTTAACAGTCACGGTGTGAAGATCGAGAATCACGCCGGTTTGATGATAAACCTTGAGTGGTCATCCAATCCTCATTCAGGTACGGGCTATCTTTCACTCGACATCGTGCGCCAGGCTGTGCGTGAGACAGCAGGTCCTACCTTCAGCAACCCGGTTGGTCGCAATATCCTGATGAAAGATCTGGTCGACAACATCGAGGATGGCCACCGTGAGCAGAGACACCCGACACTGATTCAACTGGTTTCAGATGACGATGATGCCACTTCGCTGGACGAGGTGCGTGATCGTCTCAGTAACCTGATAAAAAATTTCCTGATTTTCAACAACGCTGATCCCGAAGAAGGGCGTATCCAGCTCATGCGCCGTTTTATCTCGGCGGATCTGACCCGGAGTGAAATCGAGGAATTACGTTCGCACTGCAGTACGTTGAAAATCGATCGCATCTGGCGCAATGCAGTCAAGCGTACGCTGCTGCATCAATCGGCACACACGATCCAGGTACGTCCGGCCAATCTGGGTTATGGCGCCTGTGGCCAGAATATTGCCTGGGCTGTGCTCGATACCGGAATCGCTGCTGATCACCCGCATTTCAGAAAACATAACAATGTGGCCGCACAGTGGGATTGCACCGGCAGCGGCAACCCCAGGGAGCTGAAACCCGGTGACAGTGGTTTTGGCACACTGGATGGTCATGGTCACGGTACCCATGTTGCCGCTGTCATTGCCGGTACACTGACCTTGCCGCACGATGAAAAGGATAAATCTGAAATCCTGCTGCAGGGAATGGCACCCGAGGCCAAGCTTTACGGTTTCAAGGTGCTCAAGGACAATGGCAATGGAGAAGATGCTTTCATCATCAAGGCGCTTGATACCATTGCAGAGTTGAATGAACGTGCCGGTAAACTGGTTATCCACGGCGTGAATCTCAGCCTGGGCGGCAATTTCGATCCCAGTGTTTTTGGTTGTGGACATACACCACTGTGCCAGGAATTGCGGCGCCTGTGGCGTCAGGGAGTGCTGGTATGCCTTGCGGCTGGTAACGAGGGTTATGCGCTGCTCGATTCTGCCACGGGTGTGATACCGGCCAACATGGATCTTTCCATCGGTGATCCGGCCAATCTGGAAGAGGCCATTTCTGTCGGCTCGGTGCACAAAAACAATCCACATACCTATGGCATTTCCTATTTCTCCTCACGCGGCCCGACGGCAGATGGGCGCATGAAACCGGATCTGGTCGCCCCGGGTGAGAACATTCTCTCGGCGCGCCATCAGTGGCCGAAAAGCAAGCTCACCATGCGTAATGCATATGTCGAAATGAGTGGTACCAGTATGGCCACTCCTCATGTTTCGGGATTGCTGGCCGCTTTTCTTTCTGCCAGGCGGGAATTCATCGGCTATCCGGATCGTGTAAAAACGTTGTTGCTGCAGTACTGTACCGACCTGGCCCGTGATCCCTACATCCAGGGCAAAGGAATGCCCAATCTGGTCAGAATGATCATGAACACCTGAAAGAAAGTCAGCCGGGACGCATCGCCAGGTTGCCAGATTATTAAAAAATAAATTCATGACAAAATTTTTGGGCTGGTTATGACTCAAATATAAAATAGTCAAAATAGTAATCGTATTGATCAAAAGTGCTTCCGCCAGAAGAGTAGGTCACTACTCTTTTGTTCTTGACTGAGCAGTTCTAAATGGAGGGCATCATGAAACGCATATACTTTTTGGTTCCAGAGATAGAGACTAGCCGAAAAATTGTGGATGATTTGCTTCTGGCAAAAATTGAAGAGAGGCATATTCATGTGATCGCGAAACGCGATACACCACTGGAGGATTTACCGGAAGCCAACCTGCTGCAGAAATCCGATTTTGTTCCTGCCGTTCAGCAGGGAATTGCACTGGGTGGTGCAACAGGGCTGCTTGCCGGGCTGGTGGCCGTTGCGTTGCCACCCGCATCCGCGGTCATTGCCGGTGGTATTTTACTGGCGACCACACTGGCGGGTGCCGGGGTGGGATCGTGGGTGAGCGGCATGATCGGCGTAAGCCTTGGCAATCGGCGTATCAAAGAATTTGAGGAGGAAATCGAGGCGGGAAAACTGCTGGTATTGGCGGATGTTCCTAGCGATCGGGTCGATGAAATTGAAGATCGTATAAGGCAACATTTACCTCAAATCGAGGTGATGCGAACAGAACCCAAGATTCCGGCATTTCCTTAAAATGAATATCCGGACTCGGATAGAGCCCGGACTTCACCATAGAAATTCCCCTCTGGTGGAGCTCGGAAGCGGTATCAGGCACAAAACCGGCAGATACGCCCCACCTTTGCTACACTTGCCCGATGGATCACGATCACAGTTATAAAGCGTTGTTTTCCCACTCTGAAATGGTGGCTGATCTGCTGCGCGGCTTCGTGCGGGAAGAATGGGTCAATGAACTGGACTTCTCCACGCTGGAAAAAGACAACGGCAGCTATATCACGGATGATCTGAGAGAGCGCTGCGACGATATCATCTGGCGCGTTCGCTGGGGAAAAGACTGGTTGTATGTCTACCTGCTGATTGAATTTCAATCTTCCGTGGACTGGTTCATGGCAGTGCGCGTCATGACCTATGTCGGTCTGCTGTATCAGGATCTGATTCGCAGTGAAG
>Ga0206106_100660_pt1 | contig 11701 bp, 12 predicted proteins | sample 1B1ome_FD_148677 | JGI IMG/M metagenome (GOLD analysis project Ga0206106, IMG submission 148677) | Enriched microbial communities from leaf-cutter ant dump, University of Wisconsin, Madison, United States - 1B110A | ecosystem: Environmental > Terrestrial > Nest > Insects nest > Nest dump | place... | reverse complement strand
GATTACCAGCTTTATCTGGCACTCAATGACATCGAACATTCCAAAACGAAAGCCAATCATCCGCAGACCAACGGTATTTGCGAACGCTTTCACAAAACCATCTTGCAGGAGTTCTACCAGGTGGCATTCCCGCGCAAGATTTACCAGTCCATTGAAGAGTTACAACACGATCTGGATGATTGGATGGCGTACTACAACAGTGTGCAGACTCACCAGGGAAAAATGTGCTGTGGACGCACCCCGATGCAAACTTTAATTGACGCAAAGAAGATATGGGACGATAAAATTACCGAATTGAATAACTGAATCTGATCTAACAGGCACTCGTCAAATCGGGTAACTGTCAGACCAGATCTCAACTACTACACATAATTTTTATCATAAAATTCCTGAGTAAATTTATTTAGAACCTTCCTGACAAATAGAATCCATAAAATCTTTGAGATATCCGATAGACAAGCTAAATGCCGAATACCAAACATCTATAAGCATTTATCATGCCATACAAATAAATATTGATATTACAATAGCTTAACTAAAAAATATTTATGCCATGTAAATATTCTAGACAAGATTATGATTTTTCTGCAAGCGATCGTTGTTAAATTCCCAAGGAAACGTTGATTTATTCCGTCATCCGGATTGCTCTACTTTGTCCGCAATGAACTACGCTTTGTATCAAGCAAAATCAGGTGAAAACTTCATGTTTCTTGCAGCGACTGCGAAAGCCTGTCGCAATAATTTATGCATCATCACGATACCGATTATTTTGGTTAATTGCGGTCTGCAAGTCGCTGACAGCGTGTTTTACAAGCCGGATTAACACGCTCTGACTGTCCAGTATACAGATATAAAACTGCCGAATACGTCCCTGTCCCATTTTGCAATCCCTCCTTTATCCCCGACCGAACTGCCAAAACGAAATGTGATTGGACTGACGTCAATATAAGCAACAACGCTTTGACACGCTCAAAGTAGATAAACCCATCTGTTACGATGATCAGTTCGCTGGCTGTTTTGGTACCCACTGAGGGAATTGTCAGCGGACGTTCGTACAGTTCAGCAAAAGACTTTCTTACCAGCGCTTCCTGGTGCTGTTCACATGCTTCGATACGCTGTTGCAGTTACCGCTGTTACAGGCTCATCTGCTTGATAACAAAAACACTGGGCCAAGCATGGGTGAGTACCGGTTGCTCCCATCACGAATATCGCTTCAGCAGGCATTTGTACCAACAGTTGTTCAATTCCTTCATCCATATAAAGAAATCGCTGGCTGCAGAACTGATTACGACCCAACTCGCACCTTCACACTTATCTGCTCTCGTGATTAAATTTTTTAACAAAAACACTTGCACAAATCATTTTAATCGTTATAATGATAACCATTCTCATTCAATGATTCAGATGGAGTGAAATATGAACTCAGTCGATATCAAATATCACGCAGATCCCGGGCTAAACAGTGAGCTGGTTTCACCATTTTCACAGTTTCCCATCAAACTGGTTAGCAGTGAAAATCTGTTTGGAACAGGCAAGGAAGTACTCATTCAGCATCGAGGAGAACAGTATCACTTGCGCCTGACGCGTAATGACAAACTGATACTGACGAAGTAATCCGTAAATCTGTATGATGTATTCTCACGCTGACGAACATCAACTTTCCTGGTAATCACTGGCAGTTCTCTCTCCTCTTCCAGTGATTTATGACGGCAAGCCAGCCCCCTCCTCCCGGGCAAGCCAGCCTTTTTTTCTGATACGGAATCGATCATGAAATTCTTGCAAAAGACAGTATTGGAACCGGCATATCAGGGAGCACAACTTCATCCCGGTAAATTGTCCGGAATCTATCAAGATGAACCAACCTGCAGTACGCTTTTTCATCACTACAAACAACGCACACTGAAACTGGGACTAGAACTGGAATCGCGGCTGAAGCACCTTTATCACCTGGTCCGTATGGCCTTGCCTGGTACTGTTTCCGCGGATACAACCCGACATTCACCTGCAAACGCTGTTCACACCGAAGTTCAGATTGACAGCCGTACTGACACACATCTTCCCAAAGTACCTGATGACGAGGATTTACGTTGGATCAAAACAGGCCTGCCACATCAATATCATCCCTATCTGGCCATCAATCGTCTGAAAAATGATCATCATCTGGCGGGCCAGTCTGTCCTGTGTATCGGTGGGCGTGCTTCACTCTATCCGAATTATCATCAGTTGATCGAAGCTGCTGGCGGACATTTCATGGTGTTTCGTGGCGGCACACAGGACAACAGCGAATGCCTGCTTGCCTTGCTCGCTCGTGTAGACAGCATCATTTGCCCGGTTGACTGCATCAATCATGAGGATTTTTTCACCGTCAAACGCTATTGTCAGCGTACCGGCAAAAACTGCGTCATGCTGGAGCGTTCTGATCTGACCACTTTCGGCAAGGCAGTAGAAACGCTTGCCCGGGGTAATTGCCACCACTCCCGAACTGACTTTCTCAACCGGTCTGCGGCCTGATCACCGCAGACTATATTCACCTTCAGCAGAATTCTTTAATCGTAATCGAGCCGCTGGCTGGTAAAATAGCAGAAAATCCTTATTGATTCAGACACGCATCCCAATAAGGCGTCCCTTCAAACCGCTGGCTTAGAAAATCGACAAATGCCCGAACCCGCTGCGAGAGGTGACGGGTTTGCGGATAAATGGCGTAAGCAGCCAGTTGGGCATAATGGTATCCGGTCAATACCGGAATCAATGCGCCACGCTCGATTTCCCGGTAAACGATAAAAGTTGGCAGCAATACGATACCCAGACCATCGACGGCGGCATCACGGAGAAATTCTCCGTTACTGGCCTTGAGATAGGGAATGATCCGGGTTTTGATCAACTCTCCGGTGGTGTCATAAACATTCCAGTTATCGCTGTGACTGATCAGGTTATAAACCAGACAGCGATGCTGAATGAGTTCTTCGGGCGCTTGTGGCGTGCCCATACGCTCAAGGTATGCCGGGCTGGCGCACATGACGGCTTGAATGGGTGCAAGGCGGCGTGCGATCAGGCTGGAATCGGGTAGATTCGCGATGCGAATGGCAAGATCGAAACCTTCCGCCAGCAAATCAACCTGCCGATCATTGAAATCCAGATCAAATTCGATATCCGGGTGGGTTTGCAGAAAGGCGGAGATGGCGATCCCCAGATGCATCAGGCCAAAGCTGAGCGGAGCCGCCACTTTCAGACGACCTTTCAGCGTGCCGTGAAATTGCGACGTGGCATGCTCGGCTTCGAGAACATCGGCGAGAATGCGCACGGATTGCTGATAAAAGGCATGCCCGCTATCGGTGAGATTCATTTGCCGCGTGGTGCGGTGGAACAATTCAACCCCCAGGTGCTCCTCAAGTTCCTTCAAACGCCGGCTGACAACGGATTTGGCTACATCCATGCGATCTGCAGCCGCGCTGATGCTGCCCGCTTCCACAACACGCACAAACGCATTCATATTTTCGAATCGATCCATAGCCTCTCCTTATTGTTGCCGATACAGGAACAATTATTTCTATGAAACGATGTTTATCCCTGTTAAAGCAACGATGATAATGCTTCCAACAGGTAGAACCTGTCAACGCATCTCAGAAAAGGAGAAAACGATGAATACATCGATGAATGCTGTACGGATCATCCCTGCAATGGCGGTATCCGAAGGTGCCGGTGTGGTCGTACATCGCACGATTGGCACGCCGGTGCTGCGCAACTACGATCCTTTCCTGCTGCTGGATCACATCGGCAGCGATAATCCGAATGATTACATCGCCGGTTTCCCGCCGCATCCACACCGCGGGTTCATCACCTTCACTTATATGCTGGATGGTCATATGCAGCATCAGGACAGCATGGGCAATACGGGTGATCTCGGGCCGGGCTCGGCGCAATGGATGAAAGCAGCCAGCGGCGTGATTCATTCGGAAATGCCGAAGCAGGAAAATGGCTTGTTACGTGGATTTCAACTGTGGATCAACCTGCCGTCAGCCAACAAGATGGATCACCCGGAATATCAGGAATTTCCCGCAGCCACTTTCCCAGTGGTGGAAACCATGGATTACCGGTTGAAAGTGTTGATTGGCCGTTTCGGTGATGCCGTTGCGCCGATCCGGGATGATCTGACGCAGGTGACTTATTTCGATGTGCAGTTACAGCCCGAGCGGCATTTTCAACACCGGCTGCCAGCGCAGAACACGAGTTTCATCTATCTATTCGAGGGAAACGGGCAGTTTAACGGCCAGGACGTCGGGCTCCATTCCCTGATTGCAGCTGGCACTGATGGTGGCACTTTCGATTTTGTCGCAGGAAAAGAAGGTGCACGTTTTATCGTGGTCAGCGGTAAGCCGCTGCATGAACCGGTCGCGCAGCACGGCCCTTTTGTCATGAATACCCGCGAACAGATCGATCAGGCACTGAAAGATTTTCAATCCAATCAGTTTGTACGTGACCGGGCATGGGTCAAACGGAATCAATAAAAACGATCATTCATTTCAAGGAGATAAAAATGGAAAAAATCAGTCATTTCGTGGCTCGGCTCTTTCTGGGACAAATATTCCTGCTCGCAGGCATCTCCAAAATCAGCAGCTATGCTGGCACGCAGGGTTATATGGATGCGATGGGCGTACCGGGCATGCTATTGCCACTGGTGATTGCACTTGAGATCGGTGGCAGTCTGGCAATCATTGCCGGATGGCAAACCCGGCTGGCATCCATCGCGCTGGCGGTATTTACGCTGGCAGCTGCGGCCATTTTTCATAACAATCTTGCCGATCAGACACAAATGATCATGTTCATGAAAAATATTGCCATTGCGGGTGGTTTTATACTGCTGGCCGTGCATGGTGCAGGCGGCTACAGCCTGGATAGTCGCCGCGCCCGACCTTGATGAAATCCGGATTATCCGTGACGATTATTAACCCGGTTGCATGCAACCGGGTTTTTCACGAATGGATGATTGCTGGTAATTCAGGATGTAAATAAAGCAAAGCTTGACAGCCGTTCATTCTCCGGTAGTGTAACGACAAAGGAATCTCTGATTAAATCCTCCATGAACCGCATTGCAGGCAAAATCGTGATGATCACAAGAAGCACGACGAAAGTCGTAGCTATTATTCTACGGTGCTGAGGAGTGCGACACAGTGAGCGCATGATTTTGTCACACCCCTTCAGGGCACTGGTTTTGCAGACGAACTGCAGCGTTGAGCTCGTTGTGAAGGGACCAACCATTCACTGCCTCACTCGCCTTGCATCCCAGCCGCAAAACACAGTGTGCGGCCATGTGGGATCTGATCAGAGATTCCTACAATCACTCAAAAACTCAGGGAGGAATCATGTTTGAATTTCTTGTTGTACTTATCCTTTTGATCGTAGCGGTTGTGGCACTGTTTACAGTACCGTTCCTGCGTATCAACATCGTTTCCAGCCTTGTTTTAAGAATCTTTCGCAAGCTGCTGCCCCAGATTTCACAAACGGAACAGGAAGCACTCGATGCCGGAACGGTATGGTGGGAAGGGGCGCTGTTCAGCGGCAAACCCGACTGGAATCAGCTGCTTTCCTACCCCAAACCGGAGCTGACCCCGGAAGAGAAAGCCTTTCTCAACGGACCGGTTGAACAGTTATGCGCTATGCTCGATGAATGGCATATCACCCATGAGCGCCATGACCTACCTCCCCATGTCTGGCAGTTCATCCGGGAAAACCGCTTCTTCTCGCTGATCATCCCCAAGGAATACGGCGGCCTTGGTTTTTCTGCGCTGGCGCATTCGGAAGTGGTCATGAAAATCAGTTCGCGCAGTAATACGGCAGCAGTAACTGTAATGGTGCCTAATTCACTCGGCCCAGCCGAACTGCTCCTGCATTACGGAACAGAAGAACAAAAAGATCACTACCTGCCGCGACTGGCAAATGGCACCGAGATCCCTTGTTTTGCGCTGACCGGGCCGGATGCCGGTTCAGATGCAGGGTCGATTCCTGATACCGGTATCGTGTGCCGAGGGATATTCGATGGCCAGCCCGATGTACTGGGTATTCGCATCAACTGGGAGAAACGCTACATCACACTGGGACCGGTTGCTACACTACTAGGGCTTGCTTTCAGACTGTACGACCCGGATGGGTTACTCGGAAACGAAAAAGAAATCGGTATCACGCTCGCACTGATTCCAACCAATACACTGGGTATCCAGATCGGCCGCAGGCATTTTCCTCTGAATGGCGTTTTCCAGAACGGGCCCAATTCCGGTAAGGATGTCTTTATCCCCATGAACTGGGTTATCGGCGGGCAGGATAAAGTGGGACAAGGCTGGCGCATGCTGATGAACAGCCTCTCCGTCGGCCGGTCGATTTCGCTGCCAGCCACTAGTGTCGGTGCAGCCAAACTATCGGCCTGGAGCAGCGGAGCCTATGGCCGAGTGCGTGTACAGTTCAAATTGCCGATCGGCTATTTCGAAGGTGTGGAAGAAGCACTTGCCCGGATCGCCGGCAACACCTACATGATGGATGCAGCACGTGTCATGACTGCTGGCGCAGTCGATCTGGGCGAACAACCTTCCGTCATTTCCGCAATCGTCAAATATCATCTGACCGAGCGCAGCCGACAGATCATCAATGACGCCATGGATATTCACGGTGGTAAGGGAATCTGCCTGGGCCCCTCCAATTATCTGGCGAGAACCTATCAGCAGACACCGGTGGGCATCACGGTGGAAGGTGCGAACATCCTGACGCGCAATATGATCATCTTCGGCCAAGGCGCCATCCGTGCCCATCCTTTCACACTGCGGGAAATCAACGCTGCCTGGGATCAGGATAAAAAACGAGGATTACGGGCATTTGACGAGGCGCTGACCGGACATATCGCTTTCACCTCCAGGAATGCGTTCCACAGTCTGATTTACGGGCTCAGCGAGCGGCTGGTCAAAGACATACCGCAAAACGTAACGCACGAAACGGTGAATTACTACCGGCAACTGACGCGCTTCTCCGCTGCATTTGCACTGCTGACCGATATCGCCATGCTGAAGTTGGGCGGCGCACTCAAACGGCGTGAACGTCTTTCTGCACGCCTCGGTGACATTCTCAGCATGATGTACCTGTGCTCAGCCACCCTCAAACGTTTTGAAGACGATGGTCGCCCTGCGGCAGATCTGCCTCTGTTGCACTGGTCGGTACAGGATGCGCTTTATCGTACCCAGCAGGCGTTCCATGAGTTTCTGCTCAATTTCCCTGTGAGCAGAATTACGCGAGAACTGCTGCGATTCATCGTTTTTCCGCGGGGGATGCGTTGCCTGCCCCCTGTCGATTCACTCTCTCATGAAGTCGCACGACTCATTCTGACCCCCGGAGAAGTACGTGATCGCCTGACGGCAGGCATCTACCTGCCTGAGCAGGATAATGAGCCATTGGCCCTGCTCAAAAAAGCTCTGGCCTGTACCATCGACTGCGAACCCATCGAGGCCAGATTGCGGCAGGCCGTCAAGGATAAAGCGATCACCGCCCACGAACACGAGCAGATCAACCAGGCGTTGGCGCAAGGCCTCATTACCAGTAAAGAAGCTGCTTCGCTCGAGCAGATGAAAACCCTGCGACGCCGGGTCATCATGGTGGATGATTTTCCTGCTGATCTCCGCCAGACAGGCAATCCACACGGAGAAGCTCCGCTATGAACCCGACGACCAACACCCAGTCTGCTCACAACCTGGATATGATCCCGGTCGAAACAGCCCGGACACTCGACGGCCTGTTCAGAGAACGGGTCAGACGTTCTCCCCGTGCTACGGCCTACCGCGACTATGATGTCAGCGAGAAAATCTGGCGGGATTACACCTGGGATGACATGGCGAATGCCGTCAAACGCTGGCAGGTAGCACTTTCGCGGGAAAATATCTCTTCCGGTGACCGGGTAGCGGTCATGGCACGCAACTGCCCGCAGTGGGTGATATTCGAACAGGCTGCACTGGGATTGGGGCTGGTAGTTGTCCCGCTCTATACCGAAGATCGGGCAGAGAACGCTGCCTGGTGTCTGGACAATGCGGGGGCCACGCTACTGCTGCTGGAAAATATGACGCGATGGGAAGCCATGAACGAGGCCATGCCCGGACTTCAGCAACTGAAACGTATCGTCATTCTGGATGCCTCCCCGGAAGATGTGCACCAGACGGGTGACAAGCGCGCCATCGCACTGCAGGATTGGCTGCCGGAAACAGCGGACGATATCCCTTCCGTACAAAACGATCCTCATGTACTGGCCACCATCATTTATACGTCAGGGACGACCGGCCGCCCGAAAGGGGTCATGCTGAGCCACAATAATATTCTGTCTAATGCCTACAGCAGCGCACAGATCGTCACTGTCAGACCGGATGATGTACTGCTGTCTTTCCTGCCATTGTCACATACGTTCGAACGCACTGCAGGCTATTACGTACCCATGCTGTGCGGCGCTACGATAGTGTATGCCCGATCCATCCGCCAATTGCAGGAAGATCTGCTGATCATCCGGCCGACCATCCTGATTTCGGTTCCCAGAATTTATGAGAGAGTCTATGCCGGAATACAGGCCAAACTGGCGGAAGGTCCTGCGCTTTCCAGACTGCTGTTCAAACTGGCGGTCGATATAGGATACAGCCGGTTTGAACGACAACAGAAGCGAGCCGGCTGGCGAGTTTCACACTTGCTGTGGCCACTGCTCGATAAACTGGTCGCACGCAAGATCATGGAAAAGCTGGGAGGCCGCTTGTGGCAGGTCATGAGTGGCGGTGCGGCATTGTCACCGGAAATATCGCGTGTCTTCATCGGTTTGGGATTACCCATCCTGCAAGGTTACGGTCTGACTGAAACGAGCCCGGTCGTCTGTGCCAATCGGCTGGACGATAATCTCCCGTCAAGCGTCGGCTGCCCTGCCCCTGGTGTGGAAGTCAGGCTGGGAGAACAGAATGCCCTGCTGATTCGCGGTCCCAATGTCATGCTTGGCTATTGGGACAATCCGGAAGCCACTCATGCCATTCTGTCCGCAGACGGATGGCTCAATTCCGGAGATACCGCCAGTATCGATGCACAAGGCAGAGTCACCATCACCGGCCGGCTGAAAGACATCATCGTTACTTCCACGGGTGAAAAAATTCCGCCGGCTGATATGGAAGCAGCTATTCTGCGTGACCCGGTCTTTGAACAGGTCATGATCGTCGGTGAAGGCCGCTCCTATCTGAGCGCCCTGACAGTGCTGAGCAAGCGCGGATGGGAAGTTGTCGCCACCCACTGTAATGCGAAAAATGATCCTCATGCACTGGCCTGCGACGAATATGCAGAAGAAATCATTCTGGAGAAAATTGCACGCCAGATCAGCGGATTCCCCGGCTATGCCAAGGTTCATCGTGCATTACTGATTTCCGAACCCTGGACAGTAGAGAATGAAATGCTCACCCCAACCCTCAAGCTGAAGCGGAAAAAGATTTATGAGCATTACGAAGGTGAAATCGGCCAGCTTTATGCCAGCCGTTAGGGAAGCGACATAATTTCTGGAAGAACGATACCAGCCCAGCAGCACTTTCGATCGGTACAAATATCGTATCTTCCAGTAAGGACTGAAATACTTCGGAAATTTATTTATTAACAATTAGATTGTTAACACTACTTAAAGAGAATTATGCGACAAATGAGCCAGATTATCGGCTATTGTACTAGCCGGGATCAAAGTGATGAGGAAGACATCCGCTTCCTAATAAATATGGCAATCGCAGAAGCGCAACTTTTTTGGCAACGAACAAATACAATGCTTGTGGTAGAAGCGGCGTCTGTGGCTGGAGTTTCGACTTTGCTTGCTAGTAACGTGACTATTGCAACTCAGATTGCAAAATTACTTTGTGGAGTAGGTGCTTTTACCTGTGTGGTTTGGTGGCAAATGACTCGGATGTCTCGGTATTACAATAATATGTGGCTGGTAGATGCGAGGAAAATCGCAGAACGCACGCCAGCATTGAAAGATGTTTACAATTTTGCGTTAGGTTTTCATGAACAGACAGCAACATCCAGGTCACCGTTTTGGAATTGGAGGAAGAGTAGTTTCAGTGAGCTTCGCAGGCCCCCAGGTCCCGCAGCGTCGTATTGTGTTTATGGACTGGTGGTGCTCTTCTTTATTATTTGGCTTACAATACTTTTAATCCTGCTTTGCAAACCGGAACAGAACACCCCCGTGGCGACACACGATGTCTTACTTGAGCCTCACGCTGATCCAGTGGTTTTCGCTATTCACCACATCGGCAACACAGTCATTCTCGGCATCTGATCAAACCAATCATCGACATGCTCGCTGTCACTGACGACCTCTCATTTCTCGATGAAAATACAACCTTAGTCACCGCTTTCGGATACGAGGCACTTGGTAAATTCGGCATTCCCGAGCGCCGCTATTTTCGCAAAAACAACTGCGCTGGAAAACGCACACACCAGATCCATGCCTTTCAAGTCGGCTCACCCCACATTACTCTGCTTCTTGGCATTCCGCGACTACCTTATTGCGCATCCTGCCGTTGCTTGTGAGTACGACATGCCAAGCATCAGCTTGCAGCAATATTCCCCGAGGACATCAGAAACTACATCGATAGCAAAAATTCCTTCATTCACAACATCGACTCGCATATTCGGCGCAATGGAAGAAGGCCTAATTCTATTTCCAAATCAAAAATGACGAGAAGGCGAGCCGTAGACAGTATGGACAATACGGCAAGGGGAATCCGACAAAGTAAGTTTTGATTTAGAATTGGAATAACAATTCATTCAGGCCGACGCTGCTTCGCGGTTCGGCTTAACTTGGACGTTAGGCTTTGTCGTACCAACCTCAAAGGAGAAATCCCATGAAAAGCAATCAAAGCAATCCCGTCGTCTGGTTTGAAATTTATGTTCAAGACATGGAACGTGCTAAAACGTTCTATGAAGCAGTACTCGCAGTCAAATTGGAAAAGATGCCTGCTCCTACTGCTGAGTGCGAGGATATGGAAATGTGGAGCTTTCCCTCAAACAAGGATACTGCCCAAACCACCTATGGTGCGTGCGGAATGCTGGTAAAGATGGCTGGCGTTCCTTCTGGGTGTGGTGGAACGTTAATATATTTTGCGTGTGAGGACTGTGCAGTGCAGGCTACCCGCGCTGCTGAGAATGGCGGCAGTATCTTCAAAGAAAAATTCTCGATTGGTGAACATGGGTTTATTGCTCTTGCTTATGATACTGAGGGCAATATGATTGGCTTTCATTCCATGTAACTCTTGGAGATTATGATATGTAGTAGTTCATATTTGATCTGACAGCAGGTCTTGCAAGAGGTGGGATTACCCGGTTTGATAGAGGTGCGAATCTTTATCAACCGAACGCGAAAGCGTAAAGGAGTAATCCCATGAGCAGTGTTCATCATAAAATCATTAAACACAAGATTGGCTTGCTTAATCTGGCAGCTGAGCTTGGCGATGTATCCCGTGCCTGTAAGGTGATGGGTTTTTCTCGCGATACTTTCTATCGCTATCAGGCAGCTGTGGAAACAGGATGTGTTGAAGCTCTGATAGATGCAAACCGACGTAAGCCCAATATCAAGAACCGTGTAGAAGAAGCGACGGAAGCAGCGATCCTGGCCTTTGCTCTGGAGCAACCGGCTTTTGGTCAGGTTCGTGTTTCCAACGGACTG
>Ga0206106_100658_pt1 | contig 11821 bp, 9 predicted proteins | sample 1B1ome_FD_148677 | JGI IMG/M metagenome (GOLD analysis project Ga0206106, IMG submission 148677) | Enriched microbial communities from leaf-cutter ant dump, University of Wisconsin, Madison, United States - 1B110A | ecosystem: Environmental > Terrestrial > Nest > Insects nest > Nest dump | place... | reverse complement strand
ATGTTGGCAGAACGCGTCAAGGAATGGACTCAAAACTGGAAGCAACAGGGCATAGAGGAAGGTATAGAGCAAGGGATGCAACAGGGGGAAGCCGGGTTTCTGTTGCGTTTGCTGGAATGGCGTTTTGATCCGGTCGACGAGCCCACGCGTGAACGAGTCAAAGCAGCGGATTCGCAGATTTTGCAGGTTTGGGGAAAACGGATACTGACGGCACAGACGATTGAAGAAATGTTCGGGGATTGATTCGGTGTTGTGGCCGCTCCGGCGGCGGGTGTGCCCCGCTAGAGCGGGGCGGGCTGCATTCCCACGCGGGAGCGCGGGAACGATCAGTTTGCGAATATTAGAAACTCATACTGGCAGAAAATGCAACAGTTCTCGGTACGCCTAAGTAAGTAGCCTCTTGCCAATAGTTCTTACCGGTCAGATTGATGACATTCAGACGTACGATTAGTGACTTATCGAGTACACGAGTTGCATATCGTGCGCCGATATCGTACAGGGTATAACTGGGAATCTTATCGGTATTAGTTTCATTGGCATGTTTTTCCCCAGTATAGTAAATACCGCCGGTCAGGCTTAACCCTGGAACCCATGGGAGTGCGTACTCTGCATAAATCTTACCCATTCTGGAAGCGGCATTGGTTGGTTTTTTGCCTTCCAGATCAGGCGATTCGGCTTTTTCTACACCGATATCCATCAGGGTGCCCCCCCATGATGGTTAGATTGTCAGTTATTTTCCCGGTTAAAACCAGTTCCACCCCGTTATGCACCTGCAAACCATCTTGAACAAAAGTGGGGATGGGTGTGGCTTGATTTGAAAACTGATTGGTTTTCTCTATGCGGAACAGTGCGGTGCTTAGTAACAGGTTGGGGTTGATATCGTATTTTGCACCGATTTCATACTGTTTACTGACCAGTGGCGGGAATACTTCTCCATAATTGGTATAGGTATTACCTACTCTTGTGCCTCGCTGAAGCGCTTCCATATAAGAAACATAGGCTGTTACGTTTTCAATCGGTTTATACAGCAGTGAGACAGTGGAGGTTAGTGCAGATTTTTCATAGTGACCGTCACCATAGATGCCCCTTGTTTTATTGGCTGTAGTAGCATAGTTGAGCCCGACCATTGCAGACCATTGGTCATTGAAAGTAATGTTATCGCCTATCAGGACATTATCATATTGAGTATCCCAGACGGGCAGCATCGGTTTGCTTCCGAAAATTCCCCAATCTGGTTCTGGAATATTTTTAAGCTCACTCAGCGGAAGACCGCTTATACCTGGCCGAGATACAAAATTATCAGCACGTACAAAGTATTTATAAAGAGTGGAGGAATAACCAAGCGTCAGCTTATGATCAATCGTGAAGGTTGAGAACCGGGTATCTAGATAAATATAGCCTCCGTAATTTTCGGCCGCTTCATCTGCTAGATTTCTGAGGGTTTGGGTAAAAGTCCTATCCACTTGTTGATTTAAAAATATCTGATTGACTCTCATATTAGTATGCTGATAGAAAAAAGCACTCCTGAGGGTAAATACTTGCTGGGATCCCAGCGTAAGCTGGTGTAGACTTTATGATTTTCTATATCATTGGATGCCCATTTAGGAGAATAGCGTTTACTGGTATCAATCGCAGTTCTTTCCGTCATAAAAAACCAAGGTTGTGTTGCCTCTTTTCTGTAGTCGCTATAGGTATATTTGACATCCGCATAGAGGTTATCGGTAAGATGGCCATCCAGTACAATGTTGGCGACTTTTTGATTGACTGGTTCGCCGATGGCGGTATCCCCCCCTGATAGAGCAGATTGGCCCGATAACCGAAGCGGCCGCGGTCATCAAATTTCCCGCCGATATCGGCATGGCCATAAAACTGCGTTCCCCCGTAATTACCGAATGTCAGCCTTCTGAGTGGAACATCGGTAGAGTTTTTGGTCACATAATTTACTGCTCCACCTACCCTGCCGCCACCATAGAGAAAGCCTGACGTTCCACTGAGAATTTCAACCCGATCGATCTCAATTACTGACGCAGCAGTGCTTCCACTGGCTGAAGGTATTCCATCATAGATCGGGTTAATTGATTCAAAGCCACGTATGGTGACGCTAGGTGTACCAGTAAAATTCTGAATGCTTGGTTCCTGGGTCAGGGGGTTCATCTTAAAGATCTGCCCCATATTCTGGGCATTGATGTTTTCAATTAGGTTGGAAGGAACGACACTTATTGAGTACGGTGTATCGCGTAGGCTGCGTTCATTCCACAGACCAATACCACTAACGTTACTGACCCGATAACCTTCTTCTGCTGTGCCTTGCTTCAGGGAATCTGTACTGACTGTCAGGGGTAGCAGTGTCGTGACTTCACTTTCGGCCAGTTGCAGCGTGTATCGTCCTTCAGCATTGCGCACTGCTTTTAAACCGGTACCCGCCAGCAGAGTACCGAGCGCTGCGCCGGGTGTGAAGTGGCCTTGCACGCCGGGGCTGTTCCTGCCCTGGGCAAGTTCTGCACTGCCGGAGAGCAGCAGACCTGATTCGGACAGGAAGCGCATCAGTACCGTGTTCAATGGTCCGGCGGGGATGTTGTAGCTGTGCAGGTTTGCGGTACCCGCCTGGCTTTCTGACGCAGGCGCCGTTTGCTGTACGTGCGCATGGCTGATCCAGCTGGCGCTGGCGGCAATGCTGCCAACCATCAGCAGGTGTACGGTCAGCACCATGGGGTGCAGGATGAAGTGCGGTGGATGCGCGACGGTAAAACGATGATGCGTTGGGTGACGTGATATGTTGATCCTTTTCCTCGGTTTGATTGAATCCATCGATGGATCGAGACTCGTTACCCTTCACGTCTTGCGACATGCCTGGACGTGGAATTGGCTGGCGCGGCAAAAAGGGCTTGCGGCAGTGGCTATATGGCAACTCGTCTATCCATATGTAAACCGGATGAGCGGGGAAAAAGTGGAAATGGTTTTGGCGGATTTCGCAAAAAAATTTTTGCGGCGGTTGCCGGGAAACCTATTGTGTGCGTGCCTCGATGCTTGTCCACCAGGGCAGCGGACGGCGGATCTGGATGGGCAGCGTTTGCTGGAGCATGGCCAGCGCGCCGTCCACGTCGTCGAGCGGGTAGCTGACGAGGACAGTCAGTTGTGCTACATCGGGCGCGACTGCGATGTGACCGTGGCGGTAGCGGGACAGCTCGGCGATGACTTCGCCCAGTGGAATGTCCTGCGCGAGGAGGATGCCGCGAGACCAGGCTTCACGCGCCGGATCGGCTGGTGCGGGCGTTTCCAGGTGCTCTGCGGTGAAGCGCGCCTGCTGGCCGGCAGTGATTGTGGTGCCTGGAATGCCAGCGGTCGGGGTGATTTGCACCGCGCCTTCGTATACGGCCAGTTGGGTGTGGCCTTCATCATCCAGGCGCACGTTGAAGCGCGTGCCCAGGGCACGCAGGCGGCCGTGGGCCGTATCGACGATAAAGGGGCGGCCACCTGCGTCGTGCTGGTTATCGGCAGCGGTCTGGATGAGGATTTCACCGGTGTACAGGCGCAGCCGGCGCAAGCGAGCGTCGTATTCCTGATTGAAGGCGCTGGCACTGCCGAGCCACACCTGAGTGCCGTCTGCCAGGTGGATTTCGCGTCGCTCGCCGGTGGCAGTGCGATAGTCTGCACCCCAGGCTATGAGGGTATCCATTGTGCCAGGCTGTTGCCAGACAGCCCAGCTGAGCATGCCGCCTGCACCGGCTATGACGACTGTGCCCAGTATGATCCGGCGCCGGGCGAGCCGGCGCTTGGCTGCTTGCAGGGCATCCGCAGCTAGGCGCGGCGAGGTATGGGTCTGCAGAGGCTGGAAGCGTTGGCTGATTCGGTCGACGAATGCCCAGGCGGCACGGTTATCCTCGGTGCCGGCCAGCCAGTCTTGCCAGCGTTCGCGATCGGCATCGGTGGCCGTTCCGGATTGCAGCAGCGAAAACCACGCAGCGGCCTGTTCCATGGCCTCATGCGAAGGCATGGCCGGGCTCTGATCTGCGGGTGAAGGATTCATGGAGCTATGGCGTCGGTCTGAGCCAGATTGCGTGTTTCGAGCTGCATGCAATGCAGCATGGCCCGGGTGATATAGTGCCCGACCATGCGCGAGGACACGCCCAGCTCGCGCGCGACTTCCTGGTGCGTCATGCCGCAGGCCATCACCAGGATAAAGGCCCGGGCGGCTTTGGGCGGCAGATAGTGCAGCATGCCGTCGATTTCATGCAGCGCTTGCAGTACTGCTATCTGTTCCTCAGCCGAAGGCGCATACGCTTCGGGCTGTGTGGCCAGGGTTTCCAGCCAGGCACGTTCGATTTCGCGGTGGCGCCACAGATCGATACACAGGCCGTTGGCGATAGTCCTCAGGTAGGCGCGGGCTTCCTGGCTGTTATCGAAGCACCGGGGGCGGGCAATCAGGCGCACAAAGGTATCGTGCGCCAGGTCGGCCGCATCGGTCGCATCGCCCAGGCGAAAGCGCAACCAGCCGACTAGCCAATTATGATGATCGCTATAGAGGAAATGAACCGACTGCATTGCGGGGGTGGCGGCTGGTGCGACCTCCTCCTGATGATCGCTTGAGTGCATATATGAATTCAACACGTTAATGAGAACCATTAACATTCTATAAGATGCCATATGGACTATGCAACCGGGCTCTGATGAAGTGATGGCAGTATGATTGTTCTTGAATTCGATATGTTGCCGGTTATTACTGCCGACTACAGTGCATACCGTTACCAGAAACCAGATTTCCCGACACTATTTTCATTTGTTTTTTAGTCTGATTTTTTCCCGGGGGGAGTAATAGTTTGTATAGCATCATGGTTTTTCAGAAATAGCTTACAATCTTTCCCCGGAGCCAGTGAAATTTTGCGATTATTATCGGCTGGGGGTTGGGGCCGATTTTTGTGCATTTATTTTTACGTTATTTACCGGGGGGGATAAAAAATGAAATACAGCAGTATCGAGGAATTCAAGAATTATGTTTCCGAAAGAAATCCAGGACAACCCGAATTTCTGCAGGCTGTTTCAGAAGTCATCGAAAGCTTGTGGCCTTTTATCGTCGATCATCCTCGTTACGCTGAGCAGGGGTTGCTGGACCGGCTGATCGAGCCGGAACGCGTGGTCATATTCCGGGTAGCGTGGGTGGATGATCGGGGTGAGGTCAAGGTCAATCGGGGGTACCGCATTCAATATAATTCGGCGATCGGCCCGTACAAGGGGGGGACACGCTTCCATCCATCAGTCAACCTTTCCATTCTCAAATTCCTGGCATTTGAGCAGGTTTTCAAGAATGCACTGACGACATTACCGATGGGCGGGGGCAAAGGTGGATCGGATTTTGATCCCAAAGGTAAAAGCCCCGGGGAAGTGATGCGTTTCTGCCAGGCGTATGCGGCCGAACTGTTCCGGCACGTTGGTGCGGATACGGATGTACCCGCCGGCGATATTGGTGTGGGTGGCCGGGAAGTTGGCTACATGGCCGGTATGGTCAAAAAACTGACCAATCGTTCAGACTGTGTATTTACCGGCAAGGGATTGACTTTCGGAGGATCATTGCTGCGGCCGGAAGCGACCGGGTACGGTCTGGTCTATTTTGCCGAAGAGATGCTGAATCATTCCGGTTGTTCGTTGAAAGGCATGCGGGTATCCGTATCCGGTTCCGGGAACGTGGCACAGTTTGCCATTGAGAAAGCCATGTCGCTGGGGGCCAAAGTAGTCACGGTTTCAGATTCGAGTGGTACGGTAGTGGATGAAGCCGGGTTTACACCAGAAAAACTGACGATTCTGGCTGAAGTCAAGAATCGTCTTTACGGGCGCGTCAATGAATTTGCAGAACGGGTGGAAGCACAGTTCCTTCCAGGCGAAAAACCGTGGCATGTGCCGGTGGATGTCGCTTTGCCCTGCGCGACTCAGAATGAGCTGAACGAGAATGACGCCGCAATACTGATCAGGAATGGTGTGAATTGTGTGGCCGAAGGTGCCAATATGCCATGTACTGCAGGTGCTGTGGAACGATTCCATCATGCGAAGGTACTGTTTGCGCCCGGCAAGGCGAGCAACGCAGGTGGGGTGGCTACCTCGGGTCTGGAGATGAGCCAGCAGGCCATGCGACTCTCCTGGACGAGCGGAGAAGTCGATATGCGGTTACAGGAAATCATGCGCGCCATTCATCATTCCTGTACCGAATACGGCAAGAAGACTGATGGTACGGTCAATTATGTGGATGGCGCCAATGTTGCCGGATTTGTGAAAGTGGCCGAGGCAATGCTGGCGCAAGGGGTGATCTGATCACAGACAGGTTTGTATCGCTTCTGATAACAGGCTTCGACAGAAAAAGATAAATGATGCCCTTTTTATTGTGACATGAATATGCTGTTTCTCCGGTAGGCTGGTCTGGTTGCTGTCGGTTACTGTGTGAACCGGCCAGCCGTGTAACCGGATTTGATCATGGTATTGAATAAAATGGGTGGATTATGAAAAAGCTGTTCGTCGGATTGTTTCTTTTTTTCTGGGTGCCACTGGCTGTGGCAAGCGGGGATGAGGATTACCTGGAAATAAGAGAGGCATTCCGGGTGGGTGATGCGGCACGTGTTGCTGAATACGCTCAGCGTATGAAGCATCATGTGTTGTCACCCTATGCCGAATACTACTGGCTGCGCTTGTCGCTGGCGACTCTGGATACAGGGACGATCAGGGCATTTCTGGCACGTCACGACGGCAGTTTCGTAGCGGACAGACTGCGGGCAGACTGGCTGCAGATTCTCGGCAAACGCCAGCAGTGGGCGACGTTTGCCGAGGAATATCCGAAGTTGGTCAATCGGGAAGAAAGCCTGCAGTGTTATGCACTGCAACACCGGCTGGTTACGGGAGATAAAACTGCAAACGGGGAGGCTCGTTCACTCTGGTTTACCGGGCGTGATATGCCGGCCAGTTGTATGCCCGTATTCGATTCACTGATCAGAATTGGTGCCATCTCGGTAGAAGATGTCTGGGCCAGAATCAGACTGGCCTTCGAAGCCGGCAATACCGGCGTGGCCAAAAGTGTGAACAAATATCTGCCGCGCCACCAGGCACTCGATTTACAAAAACTGAATGCAGTGGTCAAAGATGCCCGGCGTTTTCTCGATCGGCAGACGGTTTTTAAATCTCGTGCGGATCGGGAAATTGCATTGTTTGCATTGCTGCGATTGTTGCGCAGCGAGACCAATCAGGCGTTTGCGCGCTGGCATAAAATCCGTGGACAGTTTCCCGAGACAGATCAATCCTACTTTATGGGAAATCTCGCCTATTGGGCGGCGATCCGGCAGGATTCTCGTGCAATGAACTGGTTTATGGATGCCACGACGGGCAGACACGTCTATCCGTTATCTGAAACCAAACAGGCATGGAAAGCACGGATAGCATTGCGTGAAGGCAACTGGAGAATGTTGCTGGATACGATTGGCCAGATGCCTGCCGCAATGCAGCAGGAGGATGTCTGGCGTTACTGGCGTGCCCGAGCATTGAAAGTCAGCAGAAAGAATGCTGAAGCCAATGCTTTGTTCGTTTCCCTGAGCCATGAACACAATTTTTACGGGCAGATGGCCCGGGAAGAATTGGGTGAAATGCTCAGTGTGCCGGCTGACGAATATCAGGTCAGGCCGGAAGAAATTCATCTCATGGAACAGAATCCAGGGATTCGCCGGGCGCTGGCACTGTATCGGCTCAATCAGAGGATAGAAGCGAATCGTGAATGGATCTGGACAGTACAGCATTTCAGTGATGAACAACTGCTGGCAGCAGCCAGAGTGGCCCAGCGCCATGGCATTTATGACCGGGTGATCAATACGGCTATCAAAACAGTCGCGCGCCATGACTTCAGTCTGCGCTATCTGGCACCTTATCGTGAGCAGGTGCATACAGTCCTGCAGCAGCATCAGCTGGATGAAGCCTTCGTATACGGACTGATACGGCAGGAAAGCCGCTTTATCTCGGATATCAAATCCAGTGCCGGCGCAACCGGCCTGATGCAGCTGATGCCGGCGACGGCCAAGTGGGTTGCCGGCAAACTGGGTTTGCAGAATTTTCATACCAGCCTGGTAACCGATATCAATACCAATCTTCAGCTGGGCGCCTACTATCTGAAGCATGTATTGGGTCAGTTGGACGATCAGCCCTTACTGGCGGCGGCTGCCTATAACGCCGGGCCCGGGCGGGCGCGGCAATGGAGAGATATCCGGCCGCTGGAAGGGGCGATCTATGCCGAGACTATCCCGTTCAACGAAACACGTGACTACGTCAAGGTAGTGCTGAGTAATTCGATGTATTACGCCAATAGCTTCGGTCATCCAGACAAGCCGACTCTGAAACAGCGGCTCGGGACGGTTGCCCCGAAGCGCTGACTCTGGCTATGAAGATTTACCGGGTAGGAGGTTCCGTACGTGATGAACTGCTGAGGTTGCCTGTCAAGGATCGGGATTATGTCGTGGTGGGAGCCACTCCGGAGGAGATGGTGCAGCTGGGCTACCGCCCGGTGGGCAAGGATTTCCCGGTATTTCTGCATCCTGAAACACATGAGCAGTATGCATTGGCACGGACCGAACGAAAAATCGCCCGAGGTTACAAGGGGTTTGAAGTGTATGCGGATCCCGGTGTGACTCTGCAGGAGGATCTGGCGCGTCGTGATCTGACGATCAATGCCATGGCCAGGGATGAGGCAGGTAATATCATCGATCCGTTCGGGGGAATTGCAGATCTGCAGGAAGGTATTCTGCGCCATATCGGCCCGGCATTTGTCGAAGATCCCGTGAGAGTGTTACGGGTGGCACGATTCGCGGCACGCTTTGGTTTTCAGGTTGCACCGGAAACGCTCGAACTGATGAAAGAGATCGTTCATACCGGTGAGACAGAGGCACTGGTGCCGGAGCGGGTCTGGCAGGAAATAGCCCTTGGGCTGATGGAATCTCATCCTTCACGCATGTTTTACATTTTACGGGAATGTGGTGCGCTCGCTCGTATCCTGCCCGAGGTGGATGCTTTGTTCGGAGTGCCGCAGCCTGCGCACGCTCATCCCGAAATCGATACTGGTATTCATGTCATGATGGTCATCGACCATGCTGCTTCAAAACAGTACCCTCTCGAAGTGCGTTTTGCCGGATTGACTCATGATCTGGGAAAAGGAACGACATCTCCTGATGAATGGCCACGCCATATCGGTCATGAAGCGCGCAGTGTAAAGCTGGTCACAGATCTGTGCGAACGTATCCGGGTTCCCGGAGAATCCAGGGATCTGGCGCTGCTGGTAGCGCGTTTCCACGGCGATGTTCACCGGGCACTGGAGTTACGCCCCGCAACCATTGCCGATATGTTGCAGGCAACCGATGCCTATCGCAAGAAAGCCCGTTTCCAGGCTTTTCTGCAGGCCTGTGCCAGTGATTTTCACGGGCGGCCAGGTTTCGCAGACAAACCCTATCCCCAGGAGGAACATTTGAGCAAGGCATTACAGGTTGCGGCCAGCGTGGATGCAGGTGCCATTGCCATGCAGCTCAACCAGTCACATGCCGGGAAAACCGATCTGCCCATGCGGATCAACCGTCAGGTATACGCTGCACGAATCGAGCGGATCAGTTCCCTTCTTTTGCATCGGTAATATCTGGCAGGCGGGCAGCAGCATCAGACAGTAACTCTGCTGTGCCATTGGAAATGATGAATACCTGGCTTGCCGCGTTGATGACAGCTGGCTGATGGGAAACAGCGATGATCGTGAATTCCTTTGCCAGATTCTGCAGCGTTGCACAGATGATGCGTTCACTTTCCGGATCCAGCGCACTGGTGGGCTCATCCAGCAGTAACAGCTTTGGCTGGTGAGCCAGTGCCCTGGCGATGGCGATGCGTTGCCGTTGTCCTCCTGAAAGCATGCCGCCCCGCTCGCCCACGACAGTATGGATTCCGTCAGGGAATGAACTGACAAAATCCCATGCACCGGCTTGTCTGAGTGCACGTTCTGCATCCTCGACGCCGATCACAGACTCACCCCCCACAAGGATGTTGTTCAGGATGGTATCGTGCAGCAGCACGGTATCCTGAGAGACATAGCCAATCATGTGCCGCCAGCGGCGCAGGTCGATATGATGCAGGGATACCCCGTCGATCAGGATTTCACCGGATTCCGGCTCGGCCAGCCCGCAGAGCAAATCGAGCAGTGTGCTTTTGCCGGCACCCGAGGAACCGATGAGCGCGATGAACGAATGAACCGGGACTTCAAGATTCAAATCGCTAAAAATGGTTTTTCGTTCATAACCGAAAACGATATGGCGCAGGCTCAGCCCCTGTTCCAGAGTCGGTATCAGCGTACCGGTCGATCTTTCTGCTTCCATGCGTGCTTCTTCAGCCGCATTGCGCAAGGCCCAGTAGGCACTTTCCTGAGCTACGAGCTGCTGATAGCGGCGTTGGGTTTTGTTCAACAGTCCCAGCACCCGGGTCAGCAGAAAGACCATGACCATGACTTCCGGCAATGACAATTTCCAGATCACCAGCGCCAGATAGAGGCCACTTGCGGTCAGCGCCGCCAGGATCGGCTCCTGCAGGGCAAGCAGGGCCGCCCGGTTACTGACCTCCTTGCGTGTCGCTTTCTCCAGCATCCGGGTCTGTTCGTGGAGTATGGCATCGGCTACGTTATCACGCGCCATTGCTTTCAGAGACTTGACCGAACTGAGTACATCAGACAGATACGTCAGCAGATGACGCAGTAAATGGGTTTGCTTGTTACCCGCGCGTTTGGCGGCTCTGACCAGGCGATTGAGTACCACAAACAGGATGGCACCGATCAGCAGTGATGCCAGCGTGGCTTCCCACGAAATGAACAGGGCCACGATGCTGTATACCAGTGCTTCGATGGCCAGCGCCAGCACATTGACACTATGTTCAAAACCCATGGCGGCACGATAGGCTTCGGTGGCAATTGAATTTGCCAGTGCACCGGCAGGCTGGCGCAGGTAGTATTGCCACCGGCTGGCAAGCAGTGCCTTGATCAGATCCAGCCGCAGCGCAGTGGCGACATGCGCAACCGTATGACCCACCTGCTGGTTGGTCATTAACAGAATCGCACCTTTGAGAAACATGCCACCGACGATGACCAGCAATATGATTTCCAGCGTGGGTGACAATCCGACCTGATGCAGCGTATCGACCACCAGTTTACCCATGCTGGAATCGATCGATTCACCTACTGCGATGGATAACAAGGGAAGCAGCGCAGTCAGGCTGAGTGCTTCGGCGATGCCGGCCAGTAGCAGTGCAATCAGTACGAATGCGCTGCGCTTCGGAAAGACCATGATATAGGTGATCAGTGTGCGCATGAGCGATCAGAAGAGAAAGGAAGTGGTAAAGGACAAGGATACAGACGAAAGAGTGATCAGTGTGATTGAGACTGGATAAAACGGAATAGCCATGTTGGGGTTTATTTGTAGTAGTTGAGATCTGGTCTGACAGTTACCCGATTTGACGAGTGCCTGTTAGATCAGATTCAGTTATTCAATTCGGTAATTTTATCGTCCCATATCTTCTTTGCGTCAATTAAAGTTTGCATCGGGGTGCGTCCACAGCACATTTTTCCCTGGTGAGTCTGCACACTGTTGTAGTACGCCATCCAATCATCCAGATCGTGTTGTAACTCTTCAATGGACTGGTAAATCTTGCGCGGGAATGCCACCTGGTAGAACTCCTGCAAGATGGTTTTGTGAAAGCGTTCGCAAATACCGTTGGTCTGCGGATGATTGGCTTTCGTTTTGGAATGTTCGATGTCATTGAGTGCCAGATAAAGCTGGTAATC
>Ga0206106_100654_pt1 | contig 12036 bp, 9 predicted proteins | sample 1B1ome_FD_148677 | JGI IMG/M metagenome (GOLD analysis project Ga0206106, IMG submission 148677) | Enriched microbial communities from leaf-cutter ant dump, University of Wisconsin, Madison, United States - 1B110A | ecosystem: Environmental > Terrestrial > Nest > Insects nest > Nest dump | place... | reverse complement strand
AAGGTTGCAAAATTGACTTGTTGCACAAAAAAGTTATCTGTGAAAACAGGTGCTGTCCGAAATAGTTTGTACTTTGGTTCATTCTTTTGTTTGAAAGTGTCAGAACTCGCAAACTAAGAAAAAGGGGTGGTGTTTATACCACCCTTATTTTTTTGTCGGACAACAATGATTGCGATATGTCTTTTTGAACAGCAGCATTTGAAATTATTGTTCCATTTTCAATTTGCCTGCGTGCTGCTGCAATGGCCGCCTTCTCTTCCTTGGTGGTGATATAAACAGATGCATCACTTTGAAAATGGAGTAATTGCAAGAGTTCTTTCAGCCGGGCCTTATCAGTGATACCTGTAATCTGATTGATTAAGTCAATTTTTAATGCTGCGGTACTCATAACTTCCCTTTTTAAATCTGAAATAAAATTACAAAAAGATTGTCAATGATCACTTGTTTTGGCTGCTGCCTTAATTCCATACACTGTCAATAGAAACGGGTTTTAACCCGTTCTCAAAAAAACGACAGCATTATCCAAATGTTTCCAGGTTCGTTCCGTCAAAACTCGCGAAGACCATAGAGGGGTGCGAATCCTGGTGGTGCATATTGCCGTCTTTGTCTATGGCAATCGCTCCGCAAAAGCCGTCATAAGGTTTGAGCTCTGCAAAGGTTTTTTCAAAAGCGGCCTGCAAACTTTGTCCGTCCGTTACGCGGGTAACAATCTTTGCCGCAACCGCACCGCTCACAATATCTTCGCCCACGCCTGTACAGCTCACGCCGCAAAAACTGTTGGCATAATTTCCCGCAACCGTTGCCGAATCGGATATCCGTCCCACTAATTCAAATCCTTTTCCGCCTGTGGAAGTAGCCGCGGCAAGATGCCCGTTTGTGTCTATAGCCACACAGCCTACCGTCCCCGTTCCAAGCGATTTTACTTTTGCTTCATACTCTGCCCTGCGTTGCGGAATCTCTGTCGAGAACGCTTCAAATCCATGTTTACGGGCATAAGCCGTTGCGCCCGTTCCGCCCAAAATCCGGTCGTCTTCTTTCATCAAAACCTGTGCTACAAGAATAGGATTTTTTACTGCTTCAATATTGATCACACCGCTCATCTTCTGGCTCACACCGTCCATCAGAGCCGCGCTCATCCTGATTTTACCATCGCTCTGTATTTGAGAACCGATGCCTGCATTAAACAATTCGTCGTCTTCCAAAAGCATAGTGGCATACGCCACCGTTTCCAATGCCGAATGGGTTTGCAGGTATGCGTAAGCTGCTTTAGCAATGCGTTCCAAAGCCTGTTGCTTGGCTGTTTTGGTTTCAGCAGAAGTGGAAGATTCTGAGAAAAACCCGCCATGTATGATTACTTTCTGATAAGTCAAAATTAAAAATTAAAAATTAAAAATCCATAATCCAAAATTCAAAATCCTATGCATTATCATCCGCTACAAAATTGCCGATGTGCGTGTATTGGGAATTATGAATTTCTAATTTCCGTTCTTCCAGATCATAGGTATCATACCTGCTTACAACATGCGTTACCAAATGATTTATAGAAATCGGTTTGCCCAAAGCAACGGCAGTTAGATTGGTATCTTTGATTTCGTTACCGTCCACCAGAATAACCAGGCCGGAGCCTATGGCTTCCATTTTTTTATTGTTTTTAATCACGAGTCCCGTATCTTCTCCAAGCCCTACACCCAATACCCAGGGATTGCCCACCACAGCCTGGAATAAACGTCCTATACGCCCTCTTTCCACAAAATGTGTATCTATAATTACATTAGGAATCAAGCCTAATCCGCCCGTCATCTTCACTTCGCCTTTCAGCATGGCCTCTGAACTTGAACCTTGGTAAATCATGTTTTCCGATGCCGCAGCTGCACCGGCAGAGGTGCCCGCATAAAGGAATGCTTCGTTTCTGTATTTTTCCAGCATCACTTTATGAAACTCCGTGCCGCCAATGATTGATGTGAGCCGCAACTGGTCGCCTCCCGTAAAGAAAACCACATCGGCTGCACGCAGGCGTTCTATCACTTCGGGGTGGTTGGCATCGCCGCGACTAAGAATATTCAATACACCTACATTGGTGGCATTCAGATAGGCAAATGCTTTCAGATATTCCGCCCCCACGGTTTCGGGAATTTGAGATGCAGTAGGTATAATTTCTATACGGGACTCCTCTCCCGATTTAGATTCTGTAATTATTCTTTTAAGGATTCCTTTCTCAAAAAAGTTCAGATTGTTAACGACATCCTGGTCATACTCGGTTTCCGTAAAGCTTCCCTTATTAATAGCCCCCCCCACAATCATAAGTTTTCCTTGCACTTCCATCAGCTCAAAATAAATTTGATATCCGACAAATGTATAAAATAGTTCAAAAAACATCAAGGCATTCTTTCCGGAAGCCTGTGACAAATTTTCCAACTTCCATCTGTTCCCGTTATCCCGACTACGAAAATCCCGGATTGCACAGTAATTCGATAAGGGTTTTCGCATGGAGCAATAACGCTTATGAATTTTTATCTTACAGCCCCTTCCCGAAATATCTTTTTATTTATTTCGAAAGAAAAATCCTTTTCAATACTTGATATTTACTATTTATTTATCTAAATTGTTCCTCAATAATTTTTTTACATTAATCTAAATTTAAAAAGAAAACTATGAAAGTGCTGAAAATACAGGCATTGAGAGGCCCTAATATATGGAGCGTGCGCAGAAAAAAACTGATTCAGATGCGCTTAGATATTGAAGATTTAGAACAAAAGCCAACCAATCTGATCCCGGGTTTCAGGGAGCGTATTGAACAATTAATTCCAACAATGTATTCTCACCGTTGCTCTGAAGGTGTAGAGGGCGGATTTTTCTTTCGTGTAGAAAAAGGTACATGGATGGGGCATGTGATTGAACATATTGCTTTGGAAATCCAAACGCTTGCCGGTATGGAAACGGGTTTTGGTCGCACCCGGCAAACCAAAACAGAGGGCATTTACAATGTCGTATTTTCTTATGTGGAAGAGGAAGTGGGAATGTATGCCGCAGAAGCAGCAGTGCGCATTGCAGAGGCTTTGATTGCAGGTGCGGAATATGATATTGATGCGGATATCCAGGAAATGCGCCGCATCAGAGAACGTGTGCGCCTTGGGCCCAGTACGGCAAGCATCGTTGACGAAGCCGTTGCCCGCGACATTCCCTGGATTCGTTTGGGGACCAACTCTCTTATCCAGTTAGGATACGGCGTAAATCAAATGCGCTTTCAGGCTACCATTACCTGCAAAACGAGCAATATTGCGGTGGATATTGCCTGTAATAAAGAGGAAACCAAACGTATGCTGGAACTGAATTCCATTCCTGTTGCCAAAGGCAGCATCTGCGTGGATGAAGAAGATTTAAGAGATACGATCGACAGGATAGGCTTTCCTATTGTAATTAAACCTTTGGACGGCAATCATGGCAAAGGCGCATCTATCAATGTTACCACAATGGAAGATGCCATTTCAGGACTGGCTCATGCCAAACAATATGGCCGCAGAGTAATTGTAGAGGGTTTTATTACCGGGCATGATTTCCGTGTTTTGGTCATTGACAATAAATTGGTTGCAGCCGCAAGACGCGAACCTGCGCACGTTACGGGCGATGGCAAACAAACTATTCAACAGCTGATAGACGAAACCAATCTTGATCCGAGAAGAGGTTACGGACACGAAAAAGTATTGACGGAAATCTCTGTTGACCGCGACACCATGGATATGCTCAATAGGAAGGGCTATACATTGGAAACCGTTCCAGTTCAGGGCGAAGCTGTTTACCTGAAATCTACCGCCAACCTCAGTACGGGCGGCACTTCTGTTGATGTTACGGAAATGATGCACCCGGAAAATATTTTCCTTTGTGAAAGAATTTCGCGCGTAATAGGCCTGGATATATGCGGAATAGATATTATGGCGGAGAATCTTACCGCGCCTTTGAAAGAAAGCGGCGGTGTGGTATTGGAGGTGAATGCCGCCCCGGGTTTCAGAATGCACCTGGCTCCCGCAGAAGGATTACCGAGAAATGTGGCGGCCCCTGTAATCGACATGCTTTACCCTCCGGGCAAGCCAAGCCGTATTCCGATTATTGCGGTAACGGGAACAAACGGAAAAACAACCACGACAAGATTATTGGCACATATCGTTAAGAACGCGGGCTTCCGTGTGGGTTTCACTACATCGGACGGTATTTATGTGCAAAACCACATGATGGAAAAAGGCGATACCACAGGGCCGTTCAGCGCGGAATATATTCTGAAAGACCCTACTGTTGAGTTTGCTGTTCTGGAAACGGCAAGAGGTGGCATATTAAGATCCGGATTGGGTTTCAGCCGTTGTGATATTGGTGTGATTACCAATTTGCAGGGCGATCATTTGGGCATTGCCGACATAGATACCATAAAGGATCTGGCAAATGTAAAAATGGTTGTGGCACGCAGCATCAAAAAAGACGGTTGGGCGGTTATCAATGCCGATTGTGAAGCAAGCGTGAATGCCGCAAGGGAACTGGATTGTAATGTGGCTTTTTTCAGCATGGGCGAAGACAGTCTGAATGTGAAAAAATTATCTAAAGAAGGTAAGATTGTTGCAGTGTATGAAAACGGTTTTATTACCATTAAAAAAGGCGAATGGAAAATCCGTATTGAGAAAGCAAACTTAGTGCCATTGACGATGGGCGGCAAAGCGAAATTTATGATTGCCAATGTGCTGGCAGCTTCGTTGGCGGCTTATCTTTGGGGGTTCAAAACGGAAGATATCAGCCTGTCGCTGCAAACCTTTATTCCGGGTGTGGCACAGACCCCGGGTCGTATGAATATTTTTGAGTTCAGGAAATTCAAAGTGTTGATTGATTTCGCACACAATCCCGCAGGATATTTAGGTATAGAGGAATTTATGTCGAGCATAGATGCTTCGCGCAAAATCGGTATCATTGCCGGGGTGGGAGACAGGAGGGATGAGGACATCAAAGAATGTGCCACCATTGCTGCAAGAATGTTTGACCATATCATTATCCGCCAGGAAAAACATCTGCGCGGCAGAGAGGAGCAGGAAATTCTGGATTTGCTTTTAGAAGGTATCAGGGTAGCTGGCAGAGCAGTCACCTGGGAAATTATTCCGAAAGAAACAGAAGCCCTGAAACACGCTATGAATATTGCGGATGACAATGCCTATATCGTGGCTTTGAGCGATGTAGTTACCAATGCAATCCAGGTGGTACAGTCCTATCTGGATAAGGAAACTGAGGAGATGTTGAGCTGATAATTTATAAAGCTAAACGAACAATGCCGGTTTCCGGTAGTGTCCGGAGGGCGTTCGGCATTCTGAAATATCGCAGCGGATTTCATGCTTCGAATGAATAGAGGAAAAAAACCTATAAGGTTTCCGAAAACCTTATAGGTTTTTTCTTATTCCACAAGCTAAAGCCGGTGGCAATTGATACCCTTTCAGAATGCAAAACGCTATCAATAGCAATGGGTTTTAACCCGTTTCTGAAAATTTCCGGGGAAATCTATGGGCCATTTTATCTGCGGTTGGCTGTACCCTCATGCACATGCGGTCAGAGACCGCATGTGCATGAGGGTTTTTAATTTAACTATTTTTCTGAAATGCCAAAATTGTTTACGGGACGATGATGGTACAGCTCGTTTAATTTGCCTTTACAAATTTGAGTACGTCGGTTTCCCCATTATTCAATATTCGGATGGTATAAGTACCGGCAGGTAAACGATGCGTGTCTATGGTAATTTTGGAATCCTTGTGTTGTAAATCATGAGATGACATTAAGTGACCCGAAATACTGTAAACCTCCAAACGTATTGCTGAATTGTCAGGATTACTGCCTAATACTATATTCAATGCCGATGCCGTAGGATTAGGATAGAGCAATATGGAAGATTTGTTCTTGAAAAGTTTCAACAGTACGATGTTGCTGTAAGAAAACTTACCGTCATGGTCTGTAAGTTTCAATCTGTAAAAATTATTTCCGACTGCGGGATAATCATTTTGGAAATTATATACTTGTGATGTTCCCTTATTTCCTTTGGCTGTTATCTTCCCGATTTTCTGAAAACTATTGGAAGTATGCACGGTGTGTTCCAGTTCAAAATAACGGATATTGGTTTCCTGAGCCGTCTCCCATTCCAATAAATGTTTTCCGTTCATTTCTTTTCCTGTAAATGACAGTAAAGTTAGCGGTAGCGGCATCATCGGCAGCATATTAGAAGCCCAGCCGTCGCCTGCTCCTCCGGTACGGAAATCGGAATAATTTTGCCCATAATACGCCACCGAATGCCCATCTCCGACATCGCCTTTAAACATTGCAGTGATGAATATCTGGGCATAATTATATACAGCGTGCCCGTCTCCTGTGCCGCCGGCAAATAAGGTTGAAGAATGATATTGCGCATAGTTAGCGACAGTATGACCGTCACCTACATCTCCTTTAAACATTGTAGCAATAGATATTTGTGCATAATTATTTAAAGCGTGTCCATCGCCACTGCCACCATAGAATATATCATTATTCTGTGCAGAGACATTAAAAGTTATTGAGGACAACATCAAAACAGCTGCTATATTCTTGTTTTTTTTCAATTTTTCTCAATTTTAATAGTGTAAGAAAAATATTATTCTGCTGTTCTCGCTGCACGAATACCATTAGTAGCAGCTCGAACATCATAGGAAGTTGATCCATTAGCCGCAATACGGTCAGAAGTTCTTCCATAGGCTATGGGTTCAATGAACCCACCTCCCCTTTGGGATTGGGCAGCACTTAAACTTATGGCTGTCCAGGTCGGTATGTCTGTTACGGCATTGGCATCTATATTCCCATCTCCGTGTACCGCCCCTGTAAAAGCAACGTGGGTTGCGTGTATGGTACCTACAACGTTCTCCCATACATTTCCTGTCATTTCCATTACGCCATAGTACGTAGCTCCGCTTGCTGTCCGGTCTGAGGTACTCGTAGCATAGATACCACAGCGAACCGGTGCTCCATAACCAGTAATGATATTACAATTTCCGTTATTAGCTGTTTCATCAAATGCTCCGCTATTGGTTACAGAACCTGTAACGGTGAGGGATGTATTACCCCAGGCATACTCGTTGGGTGTAGGAACTATTTCGACGCCGCGACAGGCTTTTTCATATTCTAATTCGGTAAAAGGACGTAATGCTGCCCAATCCGCATAAGCCAACCAATCATTAAGATTACAATTAGCCACTGCACGTTCAGGGGCGACTGCTGTAAGTGCAGGATAAGTTCCTGTAAAATTGGTGGGTGGGTTACGCAGATTGCATCTGGCTTCATCAAGACAGAGTAAGAAATCGAGATATTGCTGCTGGCTACATTCATACTTCATAATCCAGAAAGCATGATAACCTTTGGGATAAGCAGCAGGAATCATACCTCCCGGAATAGGTCCGGGAGCCAAGGCATTCAAATTGCCACTTGCTGTACCTTTGGTGATAGCGTCTTCTGAAGTTACGTAATATGGATTAGTGGTACTGCCATCCCTGAAATTTCCCCACTCGCTACCACCTGTGCCGAGATAAAAACTGCCTTGAGGTATATACACCATTTCTACTGCGAATACGCGTACCTCTACGCTGTCATTATCGGCTACGCCGTCTGCTCCGTAGTTCCAGCGGAGTTGTCCATTTTCAAAGTTGACATTTCCTGCTCCGGCTGCATTGCGATAAATCCACGCGCCTTTATTATCGCCGGATACTTGGATAGTACTGCCCGCAGGTGCTATGAATCCTGTCGTGTTCAGCGAAGCGTGCTGCCAAACTGTTGTACCATGTTTGCGAAATTTTACGAATATCCAGGCGCCGTCATAATTGCTCTCATTGGTGTTGGTACGCCAACTGTTCTCCCAGGAAACATCGAAATTAATCATCTCAAAATGGCTGGCGGTGTTTTGTCCATCTATTGAGATATTGGCTACCTGAATGTTATTGGCGTGTACTGCATAGCTGCTCACTATTGTACAGAAAAGAAAAAAAAGTTTTTTCATAATTAAATCAATTTGTTGATTGGAAATTTTTGGGCAAAAATAGCGGTAGCATAAGGTACAAAAAATGGGCTGTTCAGCCCATTTTGTACCTTATCTATCTTAACTAAGTGCTAAATCAATCCACTTTTTCGTGCTTTTTCTATCACTTCTATGCGGTTATGTGCCTGTAATTTTTGGTAAATATTCTCAATGTGGCGTTTTACCGTAAATGGAGAAATGATGAGATTTTCCGCAATGATTTTATTGGAAAAACCTTTGCTTAATTGTTCCAATATCTCATTTTCCCGTTCTGATAAAGCTATTTTTTCGGTAGTGTTTTCTGTTTTGAGAAAGGTTGCATTTTTCAATAATTGTAAAGTCTTTAAAGCAATGGAGGGAGACATTACCGAGCCGCCATTTAGCGTGTCATTAATGGTTTCGTAGATTTTGTCTGCTTTGGTTTCTTTCAATATATAGCTGTCGGCACCTGCTTTTATGGCATTGAAAATATAATCATCATCATCGTAAATCGTTATCATCACAACCTTGATGTGAGGGTAGCTTTGTTTGATTTTTTCGACGGCTTCGATGCCATTCATTATAGGCATTTCTATGTCTGTCAGTATTAAATCTATTGCGTTGTTTTGTTCCATATAATCCAAAAGTTCAGTGCCGTTTTGTGCAGTATATACAATGACAATGTCATCAAAAGCCGAAAGTTTTTCTTCCAATGCTTTCAGTGAAAAAATATTGTCTTCTGCGATAGCTATGTTTGTCATCTTTGAATTTTTTTATTGCCCAACTTTTAATTGAATAAGATATTCAGTGCCCTGACTCAATGCTGTTTTTAAATTCATCGTTGCGTTAATTGCTGTAATTCTGCTTTGTATGTTTCGCAGTCCAAACGATTTGTTCTTTTCTTTTTCGTAATCAAAACCTATCCCGTTGTCGGCTATTTTTATATTCAGATAACGGTCTGCGTTGGGGGAAGTCGGGGAATTGTTTTGCAGAACATCAATTTTTATTTCCGTAGCATTGGCATATTTCAGAGCGTTGTTGATAATTTCCTGAATAGCTCTGAATAGATTGACGGCTTGTTTGGAATTGAGATTGAAATTTTCCGAAACATCAAAACTGAAATTGAATTTTACATCTTCCCTGGCCTCCGATGCATTTTTAATAAAATTAAGGATTTTGTTTTTCAAATCATCGAGATAGATTTCTTTGGAGTTGAGTACCCACAAGGTATTTTTGAGTTCGATAATGGAGCTTTCAGAAAAGTTGGACAAGGTATTGATTTTGCTATTCACGGTTTCGTCGAATCGGGAAGAAGCATTTTTCAAGCCCTCTAAAATAGAATTGATAAAAGTAAGTTGTGCTCCCAGGCTATCGTGCAAATCTCTTGAAATTTCCAATCGTTGTTCCTGAATTTTAGAATGAGTCTGTTCTTTCAGTAGTTCATTTTCTAAAGAAAGCTGCTGTTGTTTATGCCCGGATTTTATTCTGAAATTTCTGAAAATGACTAAGCCGATAATGATACTTCCACCTAATAAAATCAGCCACAAGTTTTTCTGTTTGGAAGCAAGCTGGCTTTCGGCTATTTGTTTTTCTTTTTTCTCGGTTTCATAAAGAACATTGTATTCAGCAAAAGCCTGTTCACTCTTTTCGTTGATAGTATTTTGATATTGTTTGTTGTATTTTTCCTGTATTTTAAAGGCGGTTGTATAATCGCCTTGATTTTTATATAATTTTATGAGTGAATTATACGCTTTCAGAGAGCTGGCGTACAGCTCGTTTTTGGTTGAGATTTGAACGGCAGTGTCTAAAAATCGTTTGGATAGTACATAATTTTTTTCTGCGGTGGCTACTTCTGCGAGGTTGATGTAAGTGTCCGCAATCCAGTTAGGGTTATTCAGTTTCTTGTCGATTTTCAAATTTTCATTGAAATAAAATCTGGCTTTTTCATAGTCTTTCAGATAGTATAAATAGCAACGTGCGATGTTATCCTGAAATGTAATTTTGTTGGCATCGTTACCTGATTTATCGGAGAGAGCTATTCCGATACTGTCAATCTCCATTGCTTTTTTAAAATTTCCGTTTGCACCTTCAAAATTGGCAAGCGTATGCAGCGCCATCAGATAAGCTTTGTCTGTCGGATTTTCTTTTTCTAATTCCAAGACTTTGTCGATACATTCCCTTGCATTTTTCTCGTCTCCCTTCTCCATGTAAAGCTGTGCAAGAGAAGCGTAAGTGCCGGCTAATCGTTGTGTATCTTTCAGATTTTCGCTGACTTGTATAGACTTCTGAAAATAGTTCAGCGAAGTAGAAAAATCCCCTAAATATTTATAGCAGATACCTAAACCCAGATAAGCGGAGAATGTTAGGCTATCGTTTGCCGGTAAATCTTTTAAAGCGCTGTTGAAATGTGAAATTGCTATATGGAAAGAGGCATTTTTTCTGAAATAGGTAGCCTTACACAATTTTTTTATTGCAACAAAATCCGGTTTTGCGGTATGAGCATTTTCTAATTGTCGGTAATATAAATCCAGACTGTCTTTTGGTAAATCATACCGAACCATTATTTGTTGGTAAGCCTCATTGATTTTCTTTTCGTCATCGCTGGCAGATTTACTCTTGCACGTACAGGAAAAGCAAAAAAGCGCGACAATAATAACAGCGCTTAATCGAAAGGATTTCATCATAATGTGGTGTAAATTGCGGTACATGATAGCGGTTTTAAGCTACAAAGTAGTGTTCAATAAAAAGATGAAAGCTGGCAATTAAAGGGAAGCAAAAGTGATAAGAAGGCAGTTGCATTTTTGTATTTTCAATGTGCCAAAACTAATATATTTTGGAAACCCATGCAAAAGAAATCATCATGCAGATTGTTCAAATTCCCGCTTTTTCGTGATGTTCAAACGGTCGTTCGGCATCCGCTGAGACGTTGAGCGGATTTTATGCTTCGAATGAATAGAAAAAAACCTATAAGACTTTTAAAATCTTATAGGTTTTTTCTTATTCCACGAGCTAGAGCCGGTGGCAATTGACAGAATACTAAACGCTATCAATAGAAATGGGTTTCTGAAAATTTCCGGGGAAATCTATGGACCATTTTATCTGCAGTTAGCTGTACCATTATACCCATGCGGTCAGAAACCGTAGCCGCCGGGATGTAGTCTCTGACTACATCCAACGTCCGTTTGAACATTACGGTGATCGGAGAAAACTATACCATTACTTATTCTCACTTCGGGGTATATCGCGGATAAAAATTGCCGGTTCCTTTGGCATCAAGCCTTCCGACTATTACTTCAATGGAACTTTTTGACAGTTCAATTCCCGGTCTCATATGGTAATGTTCCCTTGCTCCGTAAGGTAAGAATTTATCCTCTACTTCTTCCTGATTTAATGCCGCAATTTCCCAAAGCAATTTTGCAAATGATTGTAATCCCTCCGGATCGCCGTGAATAAGAATTTCATTCCATTTTGTAATCTCCCCTTCTTCGTCTTTATCTTCATTTTCACCAATGAAAATATCCAGATGTCCGTCAATTTCGTGACCTTTTATATGTTTGTATCCCATTAATCTTTAATTTTATTTTGAGAAGACTTTAAACAAATGCGCTGCTACAAATATACATAAGTGCGCCTTTTATTAAAATCCGATTACGTATATTATATTTGTTGCCTGCATTTTCATACTACTGTTATGTTAGTAGTAAAATGATGTAAAAATAAAGTTGAACCTCGTTCGCCGTAGCGTTCAAGCGGGTGTTGGGCATTCTCTGACTCATATCTTTGATTTCATTAAAACAGGAGCTAATGGCAGCAATCTGATCTCTGACTAAGCACATCAATCAGATGATGCTGTAACGTAGGAAAGCCTGCCTTTAGCTTTCTTTTCCAAAGCCACAATAGTACTTAAGCATATCTGCATTTGTCCGGATAATGCTGTATAAAACCATGAGAAAAGGCTGCTGAAAAGAATCCTTTATTTTTTCACCACAAAATTCATTGTATTA
>Ga0206106_100653_pt1 | contig 12041 bp, 9 predicted proteins | sample 1B1ome_FD_148677 | JGI IMG/M metagenome (GOLD analysis project Ga0206106, IMG submission 148677) | Enriched microbial communities from leaf-cutter ant dump, University of Wisconsin, Madison, United States - 1B110A | ecosystem: Environmental > Terrestrial > Nest > Insects nest > Nest dump | place... | reverse complement strand
CGTGGTCCTCGCCCGGAGTAGCTCAGGGCGAGGACCACGTCCCCGTCGTTCACCACGCCGAGATCGCCATGCAGGGCGTTAAGCGAGTTGAGCACCACGGCGGGCGAACCGGTGCTCGTGAGGGTGGCGGCGATCTTTTCGCCGACATGGCCCGATTTGCCAACCCCCATCACGACGATCTTCCCCCGGTTGGCGATGCACTCCAGGAGAGACTCTACGGCGCGCTCGAAGCTGGCGTCGAGGCGGGCCGCCACCCGGGCCGCCTCCGCCAGTTCGATTTCAAAGACGCGCTTGGCTTTTGCGAGGAAATCCATGCCCTTATTGCATCAGATTCCACCCCGGTTCGCCATGGGAAAGTCCCTCCCGGGGCGCTATTCCCCGCTCTCTTCTTGGCGGCGGAATTCTTCGAGCAGGAAGCAGAGACGCTCCAGCGCCTCCTTTTCGTCGGGACCGTCGGCGCGCAGGAGGATTTCCGAGCCAAAATCGAGGTTGGCGCTCAAAACGTCCAGAATGCTGGCCCCGGAGTAATGATCCCCGTTCTTGATGATATGAATGGTCGCCTTGAACGCCCGTGTGGCACGGACGAACTCGGCGGCGGGCCGGGCGTGGAGTCCCAGTCGGTTCAAAACTTTGGCCTGACGTTCCAACATGTGTTGCGCTGCAAATTAAAGCTCCTGAGCGTTTGGGCAATCTTTATACGATTGCCCCGGCAAAAAAAATCGCCTCCCGGTCATGATTCCCGACCTTCCCGGTACGCCCGGGCCAGCAGGGAAACCGGGTGCGCGGCCTCGATGGAATGCCCGCCCGCCCGCAGCCCGGAGACGATCTGGACGAGGCACCCGGGGTTCGCCGTGGCGACGATCGGGGCGGCGGTCCGTTCCACGGCTTCGAGCTTGCGCCTGAGAAGTTCCTGCGACATTTCCGGCTGCGTGATGTTGTAGATCCCCGCGCTCCCGCAGCACCAGGTCGATTCGGGAAGCTCCACGAGTTCCAGCCCCGGAATGGCGCGCAGCACCTCGCGCGGCTGCCGGGTGATCTTCTGCCCGTGGCAGAGGTGGCACGCTTCATGGTAGGTGACGCGCATCGGCGGGATTCCCGCAGGCGGCGGGGTGATGCCGATGAGGTCGAGCCATTCGTGAATATCCTTGAGCCGGGAGTCCCAGAGGGCGGCGCGTTCGGCGTACTCCGGGTCGTCGTGGAGGAGGTGGCCGTAGGTCTTGAGGTGGGAGCCGCACCCGGCGGCGTTGGTAATCACGGCATCGAGCCGGTCGAGGTCAAACGCGTCGAGGGTGCGCCGGGCCATTTCCCGGGCGGTTTCGAGTTCGCCGTTGTGGGCATGGAGCGAGCCGCAGCAGTATTGCGAACGGGGTGTGACGACTTCACAGCCGTTGGCGAGGAGGACATCCGCCGTGTCCCGGTTCACGTCGGAATAGATCAGGTCCTGCACGCACCCCGTCAGCAGGCCGACCCGGTAGCGCGGCGGCGTCCGGGGCGTTTCCACGGGGCGGATCAGGCTGTCGGAAAAGCGGGGCTTCACCTCCGGGGTCAGCGGCTCCATCTCGCGGATTTTTTTCGGCAAAAGCCGGGTGAGCCCCAGCCGCCGCACGAAATCCTGCAACCCGGTCACCTGATAAACCCAAAGCAGCCGCCCGAGGGCGCGGAGCAGGTTCGGATTGGTAAAAAGGACTTTGAGCGAAAGGGTGCGGACGAGGTCGCGCCGGGGGGTGTTGAGCACGCCGGAGTGTTCGATATCCGCCCGCGCTGCCTCAAAAAGCCGACCGTACTCGACCCCGGCGGGGCAGGCCGTCTCACACGCCAGACAGCCGAGGCAGAAATACATCTCCCGGGCAAACGCCTCGGTCACTTCCATCTGGCCGTCGGCGATCCGGCGCATCAGGGCGATCCGCCCGCGCGGGCTGTTGCGCTCCAGCTTCGTGGCGTCGTAGGTGGGGCAGGTCGGCAGGCACATGCCGCAGTGCATGCACTGCTGGACGATGGAGTAATCCAGCTCCTTGAGATAAAGCGGACGCCCCGCCCGCCCCTGCGGCGCGGCGCGGCCAATGGCCCCGATCACCTCCCCGGGGGAAGGGCGGGCCGGGAGACCGGTGAGCGGCGGCTGGTTCATGGCTGGTCGAGGTCGAAAATTTTGCCCGGGTTGAGCAGGTTGTGCGGATCGAGCGAGCGCTTGAGCGTCTTCATCAGGCCGAGGCTGGCGTTGCCGATCGCTCCGGGCAGGAATTTCTTTTTCGCGAGCCCCACGCCGTGTTCCCCGGTGATCGTCCCGCCGAGGCTGATGGCGTAGTCGAAAATCTCGCGCATCGCTTTTTCCACCCGCTCCATCTCTTCGGTGTTGCGTTCGTCGGTCAGGAAGGTCGGGTGCAGGTTTCCGTCGCCCATGTGGCCGAAGGTGCCGATCCGCAGCCGGTACCGCCCGGCCACGTCCTGAATGAAGTTGACCATCCGGGCCAGTTCGCTCCGCGGCACGGTGGCGTCTTCGAGGATGGTGGTGGGAGCCACGCGAGCGAGGGCGGAAAACGCCGCCCGTCGCGCTGTGGCCAGCCGGACGGCTTCCTCCGCGCTTTGGGCGATCTGCACGGAAAGCGCCCCGCACCGCATCGCCACCGCCTCCATCCGGGCCGCCTCCTCGGCCACCACCGCGGGGTGACCGTCGCTCTCCATCAGCAGGATCGCCTCCACATCGAGCGGCAGGCCGATATGCGCGAACTCTTCGACGCAGCGGATGGTGATTTTATCGAGAAACTCCAGCGTGCACGGGATGATTTTTTCCGCGATAATCGCGGAGACGGTCTCCGCCGCCGCGTCCATGCGGGAAAAACCCGCCAGCAGGGTCTTCCGGCTCGGGGGCCGGGGGACGAGCTTGAGCAACACCTGCGTGATGATCCCGAGCGTCCCCTCGCTGCCGATGAAGAGATCCTTCATGGAGTACCCGGCGACATCCTTCACGCATTTGTTCCCCAGAAAAACGCGTTCGCCATCCGCCGTCACCACTTCCAGGCCCATCACGTAATCCCGCGTGATCCCGTACTTGAGCCCGCGCAGGCCGCCGGAGTTTTCGGCGACGTTTCCCCCGATGGTGGAAATTTTCATGGAGCCCGGGTCCGGCGGATAGAGAAGACCGGCGCGATCGGCCATTTCGGCCACCGTGACGGTGGTCACTCCCGGCTCCACCCGCAGGGTCAGGTTTTTTTCGTCGAGTTCGAGCACCCGGTTCATCTTCACCAGGCAGACGACCAGATGACCGTTGAGCGGGATGCTCCCGCCGCTGAGCCCGGTGCCGGAGCCGCGCGTGACGATGGGCCGCCGGTGGCGCGCCGCGTAGCGGACCACGGCGATCACCTCCTCCGTGGTCCGGGGGAAAACGACGCAGCCGGTCGCGCCGGAGAGGGCCGCCGTCCCGTCAAACCCGTACACGGCAAGGTGTTCGGGCTCGAAGAGGACGTTCTCCTGCCCGAGCAGGCCAATCATATCGGTAACGAGGGAGTCCATGAGTGGTAAGAGAAGCGTTGCTGATAAAAGCCGGTTTTTACAATTCCCAAATACGGAAACGCCCCGGTTATTTCGCCCTATTTTACAGGGTGAAATTTGCTGGCGGCGAAGGCGGAGGCTGTTACGCTCGCGTCCGCATGAACCCGCCTTTTCTTCCCAAGCCGATCCCAGCCTCCGAACGCCTCATTTTCGCCCTTGATGTCGCCAGCGCCCGGGAGGCCCACGCGCTCGTGGAGACGCTCGGCGATTCGGTCGGGTTTTACAAGATCGGCCTGGAGCTGTTCATGGCCGGGGGGTACTTTGAACTCATCGACCGGCTTGCCGATCAGGGCAAGAAAATCTTCGTGGACCTGAAGTTCTTCGACGTCCCCGAAACGGTGAAACGGGCGGTGGCGGCCCTCTCCGGCAAGCCGGTGAGCTTTGCGACCGTCCACGGGAACCAGAAGATCATGGAAGCCGCCGTCTCCGCCGCGAGCGGGGTCGGCATTCTGGCGGTCACGGTGCTCACGAGTCTGGACCGGGGCGATCTCGACGACCTCGGCTTCCAGTGCGATCCCGCGGAACTGGTCCTCTCCCGGGCTCGCCGGGCGCTGGAGGCCGGTTGCGCCGGGGTGATCTCCTCCGGGCTGGAGGTGGCGCGGCTGCGGCGGGAGGTGGACCACTCCCTCATGGTGGTCTCCCCGGGCATCCGCCCCGTGGACAACTCCGGGGGCGATGACCAGAAGCGGATCGTCACCCCCCGGGCGGCGTTTGAGGCCGGGGCGGATTACATCGTCGTCGGGCGTCCGATCCGCAATGCCCCCGACCCTCGCGCGAAGGCGCGGGAGATTCAGGCGGAGATCGCCGCCGTTTTCGCGTAGCGGCGGGGGTGTTGTTTTCGGCGTAAGCTTCAAAAACTTCCTCACCGTTGGCTCCCTTGAGCGCACTGTATTTGTGGGTGTTCAACCCCGGATGCCGTGGATTGGTTTCCAGATAGCCGAGCGTCTTCCTGACGGCTTTGAGACTCTTGAGGAGAGTGGCATCCGCCGTAAGCGTCTCGAAATCCGCCGCGGCCTGCGAGGTGAATTTCAGATCAAAGGACATGCTCAGTCAATGTCCTCATCCACGTCACCCGCAAAACTTCCCAGGGAGCGGGTCTCTCCCGCCGCCACCTGTGCCAGTCCCTTTTTCACGGCATCCAGGGCTACGGGATTTTCGAAGAGCCATGCTTCCCGCGCCGGAATTTCCGTGAATGGTTCGAGCAGGATGTTGCCGTCGTCCAGGCGCCGCGCCCGGAAGCTGCTGATGCCACGGGCCAGTTTTCCCAGATTGATGCGTCCCTTGGAGTCCGGCCTGATCTGATGGATGGATGTTTCCATGGTTCGTGATCAAATCTAACGCTCAAGTGGGATCATGTCAATGTGGGGGATGCAATGTTTCCCACCCGGGAATCCATGGAACGCGCGGTGAAGAGGATGCCGCACCCGAGTGCTTACCGTCCCCCCAATGCGGCTGGACGCCGCCGGGCGCTTTCGCTTACGATCGCGGGATGACCCCGGAGCACGAGCGGCTGCGCCGCGAAGAACGCCGCGAAGAGAACTGGAAACGGTGGGGCACCTACCTTCCCGAGCGCCAGTGGGGAACCGTCCGGGAGGATTACTCCGCCAACGGCGACGCCTGGAACAGCTTCCCCCACGACGAAGCCCGCAGCCGCGCCTACCGCTGGGGGGAGGATGGCCTTTTCGGCTGGACGGATCGCGAATGCCGCCTCTGCTTCGCCCCCGTGTTCTGGAACGGGCGGGACCCGATCCTCAAGGAACGCCTCTTTGGCCTCACCAACCCCGAGGGCAACCACGGCGAAGACGTCAAGGAGTGCTACCACTACCTCTCCGCCACGCCGACGCACTCGTACGCCAGCGCCCTTTACCGTTACCCTCGGGCGGCGTTTCCGTACGATGATCTGGTGGCCACCAACCGGGGCCGCACCCGGGAGGAACGGGAGTACGAACTCGGGGACACCGGGGTTTTCGATGAGGACGGGTTCTTCGATTGCCGGATCGAGTACGCCAAGGCCGCCCCGGAGGATGTCTGCATCCGGATCACCATCACCAACCAAGGACCGACGGCGGCCCGCTTTCATCTCCTGCCGATGCTCTGGTTCCGCAATACGTGGAGCTGGGGCCGCGACCCGGCGCGCCCGACGCTGGAGCGGTTGCCGGGGCCGGGGGAGGACGCGATCCGGGCGGTGCATCCGACGCTCGGCGTCTTTCACCTCGCGCTGGAGGGTGGGGCGCAGGCGTGGCTTTTTACCGAGAACGAGACGAATTCCCGGCGTCTGGGCGGTCCCCCCACCCCGTTTGCCAAGGATGCCTTTCATGAACGGGTGATCCGCGGGGAAACGGGGGCCGTCAACCCGAAGGAAACCGGCACCCGCGCCGCCGCCTGGTGCCAGCTTTCCCTCAAGCCGGGGGAAAGCCACGTCACGCGGCTGCGGCTTTTCCGGGTGGACGCCCCGGCGGCTCCGCAAGTGTCGCCCGTGTCACCCATGTCGCCCGCGCCCGCGCGGTTTGCGGATTTCGAGGCGATATTCAAAAAACGGCGGGAGGAGATGGAAGCCTTCTACCGCGAACGCGAGGGAAAGGCACCCCTTCCCTCCGGCCAGCGGGAGATCATCCGGCAAGCGTACGCCGGGCTGCTCTGGGGCAAGCAGTTTTACCACTACATCGTCAAAGACTGGCTGGAGGGCGACCCCGGCCTCCCTCCCCTGCCCCCGGGTCATGCCGCCACGCGCAATGCGGACTGGGGGCACCTCTACAACCGCGACGTCATCTCCATGCCGGACAAATGGGAATACCCGTGGTACGCCGCCTGGGATCTCGCCTTCCATATGGTACCGCTGGCCCGGATCGACAGCGTTTTCGCCCGGGAACAGCTTCAACTTTTCCTGCGGGAATGGTACATGCACCCCAACGGGCAGATCCCCGCCTACGAATGGAATTTCTCCGACGTGAACCCGCCGGTCCACGCCTGGGCCTGCTGGCGGGTCTACAAGATCGGCGCGTGGCAGGGGGGGCGGGATCGCCGTTTTCTGGAAAGCTGTTTCCAGAAGCTGCTCCTCAACTTCACCTGGTGGGTGAACCGGAAGGACATCAGCGGCAAGCAACTTTTCTCCGGCGGTTTCCTCGGGCTCGACAACATCGGCCTTTTCGACCGCTCGCAGCCGCTCTCCGACGGCGAGGAACTCGAACAGGCGGACGGCACCGCCTGGATGGCCTTTTACTGCGGCACGATGCTCTCCATGGCGCTGGAGCTGGCACGGGAGAACCCGGTGTACGAAGACATCGCCTCGAAGTTCTTCGAACACTTCATCGGCATCACGGACGCGATGAACGCCATCGGCGGTCACGGCCTCTGGCACGAGGAGGACGGGTTCTATTACGACCAGCTTTCCATCGACGGCGGCTCCAAGCCGATCCGGGTGCGCTCGCTCGTCGGCATCATCCCGCTTCTCGCCGTGGAAGTGGTCGATCAGGCGGCGCTCGCGCCCTTTCCCTCCTTTCGCAAGCGCGCCCGCTGGTTCATTGAAAACCGCCCGGACCTCGCCCGCCATATCTCCTACATGGAGAGCACGGACGATCTGGAACCCAACGGCGGCCCTCCCACCTGCCGCCGGATGCTCGCGATCCCCTCGCGCGACCGGCTCGTGCGGGTGCTCCGCTACGTGCTGGACGAGGCGGAGTTCCTCTCCCCCTACGGGGTCCGCTCCCTCTCACGGATTTACGAGGGGGAAGGATACCGGCTGCGTCTCGATGGCTCGGAACACTGCATCGGCTATGAGCCGGGGGAATCCCGCTCCGGCATGTTCGGGGGCAACTCCAACTGGCGGGGGCCGATCTGGATGCCCGTGAACTACCTCCTCATCGAAGCGCTCGAACGCTATCACCATTTCTACGGCGACACGCTCAAGGTGGAGTGCCCCACCGGTTCCGGCCAATGGATGAATCTCGCCGAAGTGGCTGGAGAACTGGCCCGGCGGCTGATCCGGCTCTTCGAGCCCGAAGGCAAACAGGGGCGCCCCGCCCTGCGCGACGACGCCCTCTCCGAACGCTACGCCCGCGATCCGCTCTGGCGGCGGCTCATCCTCTTCCACGAATATTTCCACGGCGAAAACGGCCGGGGAATGGGCGCGAGCCACCAGACCGGCTGGACGGCGCTGGTGGCCCGGTGCATTGAAATGATGCGCCGGGAAGCCGCGGTTGAAGATTGACAACAAGCCGTCTCCTGATGCCTTCTTTACCGGAGTCATCTTTTCCCCCGCGCCTTTCCCGGCCGGGACGAATCAGTGGCACCCATCATCTTATGAAAAAGACCCTTCTTGTCCTGGCTCTGCTTGGCCTCCTCTCCCCGGTCGTCCCTTCCGCCTCCGCCGGAACGCCGCAACAAGTCGTCATTGACGAAACGAAAAGCGAAGAGGAACCCACGCCGCTCAACGTCGTGGAACTCGATACGAGCTACACTTTCTCCAGCAAGGTCCGCTTCGCCGGGGAAAAGCGGGGTTCGGGCGCGGCCATGCACAACTACTTCGAGTACGTGCGCCGCATCCCGATTTCCGGGAACTGGTATTTCCAGATCGGGGCAACTTACGACCGGTTTGATTTCGGGGGCTCCGCCACCGCGTTCCTGCCGACCACGCTCCAGTCCTTCAACTTCCCGATCGGCATCTCCTACATTCAGGACGGCTATGTCGGCTTTCTCGCACAGGTCCGCCCGGGGCTCAACTTCGAACACCGGATCACGAGCGGCGCGTTTGACATCCCCTTTGAGATGGGAAGCTTCATCCCGATCGTGGACCAGAAGTTCTATATCACCTGGGGGGTCGGCACCTCCATCCTCCGGGAATGGCCGGTGATTCCGATGGTCGGCATCGTCTGGGTCATCAACGACCAGTTCCGCATCATGGGATACGCGCCGGAGCCGAAGGTGATCTACCAGCCCAACGAGCAGTGGCAGTTCTGGGTGGGCGGCGAATTCCTGAGCGGCTCGTACAAGGTGGGCCGCCGCTCCAACAGCCGCCTGAGCCATACCGTCGTCGATTACAGCGAATACCGCGTCGGCACGGGCGTCACCTACGAACCGAAGGACAACTGGGAAATCTCGCTCGTGGGCGGTTACGCCGTCTACCGCGAATTCGACTTCCACCGGGCCAACCGCACCTACCCCGCGGACCCGGCTCCCTACATCCGCTTTCAGTTGAGCGCCGCTTTCTGAAAAAGGTAATCCTCCATACCGACGGAGCCTGCGAAGGGAACCCCGGACCCGGCGGCTGGGCCGCGCTGCTCCAGTGGAATGGCCGCACGCACGAACTGAGCGAGGGCGAACCGGCCACCACGAACAACCGGATGGAGCTACTCGCCGCCATCAGCGGCCTCAAGGCATTGCGGGAACCGTGCGAGGTGGAGTGCCATACCGATTCGCAGTACCTGCGGCAGGGGATCACCCGGTGGGTCCACCTCTGGAAACGCAACGGCTGGAAGACACGCCACCGCGAGCCGGTGAAAAACGAGGACCTCTGGCGGGAACTCGACCGGCTCCAGAGTTTCCACCGGGTACGCTGGCAATGGGTGCGCGGCCATGCCGGGAACGCCGGGAACGAACGGTGCGATGAACTGGCCCGGGCGGCCGTGCTCGCCATTCGCAGGCGCTTCACCCCGGAAGCGCTCCGGAAGGAATTGGCCACGTTCCGGGCGGCTCAGGCGGCCCCGGCGCAGGAGGAAAGGGCGTTTTTCTGATCCGCGATTTTTCCCCCTCCCCCGACGAAATAACTGGCGCGGCCCCGAAGGCCGTTCTACAAGCCCCAATGCAAAAGAAATTATTTACCGAACTGGGGCTCTCGCCGGAAGTTCTCAAGGCGATCTCCCGGATCGGTTACGAGGAGGCGTCGCCCATCCAGTCGGAAGCGATTCCCGCGCTCCTCGGCGGGGCGGATGTCGTGGGGCAATCCCAGACCGGCTCCGGAAAGACGGCGGCCTTCGCGATTCCGGCCATCGAACGGGTGGACCCGGCCCGCCGCCACCCGCAGGTGCTCATCCTCTGCCCCACACGGGAACTGGCCGTTCAGGTGGCGGAGGAAGTCTCCAAGCTCGCTTTTTTCAAGCGTGGCGTGCGCGAACTCCCGATCTACGGCGGGCAGTCGTACGACCGCCAGCTTCGCGGCCTGCATCAGGGGGCGCAGATCATCATCGGCACGCCGGGACGGGTGATGGATCACCTGGAGCGCGGCACGCTTTCGCTGCGGGAGCTTGGCATGGTGATTCTCGATGAGGCGGACCGGATGCTCGACATGGGCTTCATCGACGACATCCGCGAAATCCTGCGCCAGATGCCGGAGGAACGCCAGACGGTCCTCTTTTCCGCCACGCTGCCGGGGCCGATCCGCGAACTGATCGCCGAGTTCACCCGGGAGCCGGTCAATATCCGGATCGAGTCCAAAACGCTCACGGTTCCCGCGATCGATCAGGTTTATTACGAGGTGGACCGCCGCTCCAAGCTGGAGGTGCTCTGCCGCCTCATTGATCTTCAGGATATCCGCTTCGGCATCATTTTCTGCGCCACGAAGATGATGGTGGACGATCTCACCGAACATCTCGCCGCCCGCGGCTACAGCGTGGACAAGCTCCATGGCGACATGACGCAGGCCGCCCGCGAACGGGTCATGACGAAATTCCGCAAGCGTTCCATGGAATTCCTCATCGCCACCGACGTGGCGGCGCGGGGGGTGGACGTGGACGACATCGAGGCGGTCTTCAACTACGATCTTCCGCATGACGGGGAGGATTACGTCCACCGGATCGGCCGGACCGGCCGCGCCGGAAGGACGGGCCGGGCGATCACCCTCGTCTCCGGGCGGGAGGCGTGGAAGCTCCAGAACATCATCCGTTTTACCAAGGCGCGGATTCGCCGCGAACGGGTCCCCTCGCTGGAGGAAGCGGAGCAGCGCCGGGCGAACCTCTTTTTCGAGACGCTCCGGGGGACGCTCGAAGAAGGAAAATACAAGCGGCACGATGCCCTCATCGACCGGCTTCTCGATCAGGGCTATGCCCCGACGGAGATCGCTTCCGCCCTGATCCACCTCGTATCCAATGGGGAAAAGGGGCGCTCCTCCACCACAGCGACCCGGAACACGCCGGAGCCGCGGCCCGCCCCGAGGGAAATTCCGCGGGAAGAACCGGAGTTCCGCGAGGAACCGCGCGATCTCCCGCCCCGCCCCGCCCGCCCGAAGCGGGAGGCGCCTCCGGCCCGCTCCCCGGAGCCCCCGGCACGCCCCCCGCGGGAAGGCAAACGCGAACCGCGCGGCAAAAACCGCCCCGGTTCGCATCATTCGGGGATGATCCGCCTGCTCCTCAACGCCGGGCGGGAACAGGAGATCGGACCCGGCGATCTGGTGGGGGTCATCGCCGGAGCGGCGAAGGTTCCGCGGGAACTGATCGGCTCGATCCGCCTGATGGCGCGCAAGAGCACCGTTGATGTGGAGGCGGGAGCCGCGCCGCGGGTTCTGAGCAAGCTCAACGGGATCGAGTTCAAGGGGCGCAGGCTCTCGGTGACGCTCGCGGATTAGGTTATGTTTCCGGCTGGAGCGAGAGCGGGGAGCCGTTCCGGTTCGCCTGATCTCCGGCGTTTTTTCGGTTTTCCCATCTTGCCTCCCTCCGGGAAACCCGCTATAAGGCCTGCCGCACTCCAAACCTTTCCGGCCAGACAGCCGATGGCCGCTTTTCCTTTATGCGCGCCTCCATTTCGCGGTTCCCCCGCTTCCTTGTCGCCGGTCTTCTCTTTCACTCTCCGCTGGTTCAAGCGGACACCTTTGTGGTCACCAACACCGCCCAGAGCGGAGCCGGTTCGCTGGCCGATGCCATCCATCAGGCCAATCTGGACCCCTCCCTTTCGACCATTTTCTTTGCCGACGGTCTGGAATGGTTTTCGGTAACGGAGGAGTTCGTCATCAACACCACCGTCACCATTTTCGGCGGCACCAACGGCGTCATCCTCGACATGGGCAATGCCAACCGGGCTTTCCGGATCGAAGGAGGCACGGTGGAACTCGCCAATCTCACGCTGCAAAATGGCCGGGCCCAGGGGGGTGCGGGGGGCAACGGCGGCTCCGGCGGGGGCGGCGGCGCGGGTCTGGGGGGAGCGATCTACATCACGGCGGGGGATGTCACGCTCATCGGGGTCAACTTTTCCAATAACATCGCCCAGGGCGGCGCGGGCGGTTCCGTGACCCAGAGCGACGGGGGCGGTGGCGGCGGCGGGGGCATGGGGGCTTCGGGCGGGTCCAACAACGGGACAACGGGGGGAGCCGGAGGCGGCCCGGACGGAGGTGCCGGGGGAATTGGCGGCAAGGAGGATGACATCAGCGAGGACTTTGCCTACACCGGTCAGCCGGGTGGCAACGGCGGCATTTTCAGCGGCGGCGGCGGCGGGGGCACCGGCACCTCCGAAGAAGGCTTTTTCGGCACCGCCGTTGGTGCGGGCGGCATCGGCGGTGACGGGGGAGCCAC
>Ga0206106_100652_pt1 | contig 12102 bp, 4 predicted proteins | sample 1B1ome_FD_148677 | JGI IMG/M metagenome (GOLD analysis project Ga0206106, IMG submission 148677) | Enriched microbial communities from leaf-cutter ant dump, University of Wisconsin, Madison, United States - 1B110A | ecosystem: Environmental > Terrestrial > Nest > Insects nest > Nest dump | place... | reverse complement strand
CAGTCCGTTGGAAACACGAACCTGACCAAAAGCCGGTTGCTCCAGAGCAAAGGCCAGGATCGCTGCTTCCGTCGCTTCTTCTACACGGTTCTTGATATTGGGCTTACGTCGGTTTGCATCTATCAGAACTTCAACACATCCTGTTTCCACAGCTGCCTGATAGCGATAGAAAGTATCGCGAGAAAAACCCATCACCTTACAGACACGGGATACATTGCCAAGCTCAGCTGCCAGATTAAGCAAGCCAATCTTGTGTTTAATGATTTTATGATGAACACTGCTCATGGGATTACTCCTTTACGCTTTCGCGTGCGGTTGATAAAGATTCGCACCTCTATCAAACCGGGTAATCCCACCTCTTGGCAAGACCTGCTGTCAGATCAAATATGAACTACTACAAATTTATGCTCTCAAAAATCAGTAAGTACTGAAGTCCGCAAAAAATACAGCGCTATTTCAGACTATCCTTAGTGAGTGAACAGAGCAATGAGAGACGCGGCGCCCCCCAGATCAATCTGGGACAAATCGTTGGCAAGAATCATAAATACGAGCTATCGGTCAGTAATGAAACACCAGAGGATGCTTCCGCCAGAAGAACGAGGGAAATGGCAGATGCTGAACTCAAGCGAAAAATGACCTACTCGCTATTTTGCTTTGCAATTTTCATGGTGGCCATTATTTTTGGAAGTTGTGTCTATCTTTTCATGACTGGAGAAGTGGAAGATAAAAAATGGGCCGCCAGTATTATTAGTGCAATTACATCCGGCCTGATCGGTTTTCTGATTGGCCAAGGGAAAAAGTGACTTGCTCTTTTCACTGACGAATGGCTGAAACAGTGTAGAACTTAGTCTTAAGCAACGTATGCTGGTCACATTGCAGTAGTGATAACTCTGTTACTACTGATAGTGATTTCACTGATCTGCAAGGTCAGCAGGTAGAAAGTCGGGTAACCGCTCGACGTGTAGGCGAAAGGACGTGCGGGTGTCGAACAAGCCGGAAGGGGATGTGCACTGTCTAGGAAATCGTGGTGCGCATCTCTGTTTCGCGTCAAGATTACGCCGTCCCCGGCTGCTCACGCAACGGCCACGGGTGATCTCTTCGAGCAGGGCATCACGCCAGGCAGACAATAGCTCAGGGGGGAAATGGCCGTAGCTTGCGGCAGTTTGCGCTCATCAGATGCGCGACATTAACCCTGGCAGGCAGGGTCTTATTCCAAATCAAAAATGACACGAAGGCGAGCCGCAGACAGTATGAATAATACGGCAAGGCGGAGCCGACAAAGTCAGTCTTGATTTAGAAATGGAATTACATGTTCTCACCATCGTTCATACTCAGAAAAATCTCGATGAGTATGAATTACCCACGAAACACTACCTGAGCAGTATTGCGGTTACACCCCCTGCATAGCGTCGTATTCATCAGTGAAGAAAAACTTTTCCTCACCAAAAGCCGGTTTGAGGTCATCAAACCAGGTAGCCTCGGGATCGTATCTGGCAAAGAAGATGCGCTGTACCCAGTCGGAGTTGCGACCCTGAATAAAGCGCAAGACAAAGATTTTCTCGCCATTCAGCTCAACGATGCCCTGGATCTCCACCTTGCCGGGACCGGCGCTCATGGATGGGCCGCGTGCCGTACGGGCCAATCCTGATACTTGCTGGATGGCTTCACGGTAAATCTGATAAGTGCGCTCCAGCGGTACTTCAAAGTAGCGTTTGGCACCGGTATCGCGCTCGACAAACATGTAGTAGGGAATGATGCCCATGCCCACCTGCATGCGCCACATTTTTGCCCAGACGGCCGGATCGTCATTGATGTTGCGCACAACCGGGGCCTGGGCACGGATCACCACGCCCGCCGCACGGATACGCCTGACCGCCTCGCGCACAATGGGCGTATCCATTTCACGCCAGTGGTTGAAGTGCGCCATCAGGGCCACGTGCTTGCCCGCTTTTGCCAACCGCTCCAGCAGCGCCAGCAGCTCGTGCGCGTCCTCGTCGGTGACATAGCGCTGCGGCCAGAAGGTCAGCGACTTGGTACCGATGCGGATGTTCTGCACATGTTCCAGCGCCGGGTGCAGCATGGCTTCCAGATAGGCTTTCAGGTGGTGGGTTTTCATCACCATGGAATCACCACCAGTCATCAGCAGATCGGTGACATCCTTGTGGCCAGCCAGATACTTGTGCAGGTTACTGGCTTCATTGCTGGCAAAGCGCAGCTCCTTGTCGCCGATAAACTGCGCCCAGCGAAAGCAGAAGGTGCAATAGCTATGACACACCTGCCCCTGGCTGGGGAAGAACAGCACGGTTTCGCGGTATTTGTGCTGTGTGCCCGGCAGGGGCTCGCCGTGAAAAACCGGCACATTCATTTCCTGCTGTCCGGCAGTTTACTGCGAATATCGACAGCAATCGCCTGGATCTCGCTGCGTTGCGCATCGCGGCGCAGTGCCTCGGCCATGCGCTCGAAATCCTCCGGTTCCAGCATGTTGCGCTGGGGGAAGGTGAGCTGGAAAACAGGATCTGCCGGTATGTTATTCCAGTCAATCAGTTCGTCAATCACATATTGGTTGACACAAAACGGCAGGACATTGGCCACTACATGCATTTCGAAACGCCGTTCTTCTGTGAGCCTCTCCAGCGGCCTGATCTTGTCCAGTTGCCGCTCAGTATATACCTGGAATCGAGTATTTTGAGTCAATGCCTCATGACCCGAAGCCATTATTTTTATAGCATGATTCATGGGTTTCTCCACTCTACGCAAGCGCCCCTGAAGCCTTGACGCGGCACTCGCTTGGATTGGGTCCCCGCAGGGAAGACAATTACCCGGGACGACTGGGCAATAAAAAAGCGGCATCAGCAACCTGGGTTGCTGCAATCGCCTGATACATGGAATCAATTCCACAAAGCTCGGAAAGTATCCGAAAAAGCCCCTTTTCTGAAAAAGGACAGGAAGGGTAAATTATTTTTTGCCTCGACTCAAATTTTTCTGCGCTATTTTTTTCATGTCAAATGCATGACACGATGCTTATCCAGCATGGGTAAGCACTCAGTTTCTTCTTTTTGGAATAGGGCACAGGCGGACTAAACAACCACCAGCTTTAGCCGGTGGTTGTTTAGTCGATGAATAAGTCAGAAAATGAAAAATGACGATGACAGCCAACACCAAAAATCAGCGGGCCAGTAATCAGGCATCGGGATTACCCTCTCCCCCAAACACAGTGGGTGCTATTGGTTCAAGATGTTCAAGAGTATCTTTGTATCAGGTGTCTATACCTTGTTTTGTGTATCCCATCCTGTTTGCAGAGATAGATCTGTTTATATTTGAACCCAAACCACTCCAGTTTTCTCCATGACCAAATCCATATCATCCTTTGATCAGGCGTTCGATATGGTGCAGCAACTCTTCTTCCTGATAAGGCTTGCCCATGAATTCATTCACACCCAATTCTTCCGCCACTTTACGATGTTTGTCCGCAGTACGTGAAGAAATGATGATGATCGGAAGAGTGTGCAGTTGTGGATTGTTCCGCACCGCTCGAATCAGCTCAAAACCATCCATGTGCGGCATTTCGATATCGACCAGCATGATCGCAGGTGTCGTTTCACGCAGCAGTTGCAGCGCCCCTACCCCATCTTTGGCGATCAGGATCTCATAGCCCTGCCGCTCCAGCAGACGGCTGGTGACTTTGCGTACCGTCAGTGAATCATCGACGATCATCACGACCGGTGCAGTAGCAGAGGGATGAATATCCGAGGCATTGACCGGTGCAACCGGCCCTGCAGACAACAGCGCCTGCACCTGCTCGCGCTGCAGCAATCTGATCGGGTCGATGATCAGCACGACACTGCCATCTCCCGTGATGGTGGCACCTTCGATACCTGATGCGCAGGACAATTGCGGACCGACATTCTTGACCACCACCTCGCACTGGCCAGCCAGCGCATCGGTATGAATGGCCAGTCGTTCATGCCCTGCCTGTAACAACATGATACGGTTGTGACGCCGTATTTCAGGAAGAGTATGCGGTACACCCAGCAAGTGTGGCAGATAAACCAGCGGGAAGCGATTCCCCTTCCATGTCAGATGATGTTCCAGGTAAGCCGTACCCAGTGTTTCTGAATCCATTTCCAGTACATGTGCTACGATCGCAGTCGGAATGGCATAGGTGCTGTCGGCCGCCCTGATCATCAGCGCTTGCGTTACCGCCAGTGTCACCGGCAGCCGCAACGTGAAGGTAACACCCTGATTTTTTTCCGAGGTCACAGTAATATTGCCGCCAATCTCGCCCAGCTCGTTTCTGACGATATCGAGGCCCACTCCCCGCCCTGCCATATCTGTCACACCCTCAAGCGTGGAAAATCCATGCGTGAAAATCAACGGATACCACTGTTCATCCTCCTGTTCATGTTCCGGGCCATCCAGGCCCAGTTGACGTGCTTTGTCACGAATACGCCCGGCATCCAGTCCGATACCATCATCCCGCAGCACCATGACGATTTCGCTGCCTTCCTGATGCAGATCGAGTGTGATCTGTCCGGTTTCCATCTTGCCGGCCTGCAGGCGTTCTTGTGGCGTCTCAATGCCATGTACCAGTGCATTGCGCAATAAATGTTCCAGTGGAGAGCCGATTTTATCGATCACACTTCGGTCGAGCTCGATATCCTCTCCCCGAATCGTCAGGCTGGCCTGTTTACCGGTATCGTTTGCCGCCTGTCTGACCACACGATAAAGGCGTTCGGAATAATGTCTGAACGGAACGGTACGAATATGGACTAGATCCTGCTGTAAACGACGATTCAGATGTGCCTGCTGATCCACTGCCATATCAGCAGCCCGCCGCATTTCACGCAGGCTTTTATGGATCGTAACCACATCATCCATACTTTCTGCCATCAGCCGGGTCAATTCCTGAAAACGTGTGAAATGATCCAGCTCCAGCGGATCGAAATCAGCCTGATCGGTTACCGGAGGCAGTGCACCGGAGGGAATACGAGTTTCAGCCAGCAGTTCGATTTCACGCAACTGACCACGCATACGATCTACACTTTCACCCAGATCCTGCAGATACTGCTCCAGATCATACAGTTGCGTCTCGATCCGGGAACGGATGAGGCTCGACTCCCCTGATTCATTGATCAGACGATCTATCAGTTCTGCATCGACCCGCAGAATGGTTTTGCGCACAGGCTGATCATCCTCTGCAAACACGGGCGTGGCAGGAATAGTCGACACGACTTCCATGGTCACTGGTGAAACCGGCTGTGGCACGGGCTGCAAAGAGGATCTTAACTGTTCGATATCATCCAGGATAGTATCGAATCGGCTTTCAAGCTGATCGAGCAGTGCTGCAGGCACGATCTGATCGTATATGGACTCGATATCACTTTCCATCTGGTGTGCCTGATCACTTACCTGCAGCGCACCAGCTATGCGGGCACTGCCTTTCAGCGTATGCAATGCGCGCAATATCGCCTTACGCGCAGTCGTTTGCTCAGGTTGCCTGCGCCAGGCTCGCAGATTAGTGCCAATTTCAGATTGCAGCTCCTGTGCTTCTTCGAGAAACACTTCGAGCAATTCCCGATCCACACTGGCAGATTCAGCTTCGGTTTCAGCCGGCCGGGCTGATGAAACCGGCAACGTAACGGTAGGTTCCTGTAACAAAGCAGGCGCAATTTCTGCCAGCATTTCGCTCACATGTGATTCGGCGGCAGGTTCAGATTCGACCGACTCTGTTTCAAGCATTTGAGCAGATGCTTCTTCCAGAAGACGCGCCAGCTCGTGTGTCGTTTCTTCTCCTGCCTGTAATGTTTCGGTCGGGGGATACTGATGGTCGCGAACGGCCATCACCATGTCGTCCAGCAAATTTATGGCTGTCGTCATGTATGACTGTATCTGCAATCCCGATATATCTGAAGTCGTCAGCAGGCGATTGAACCAGCGTTCCAGTACTTGCCCGATCTGTGCGATGCAATCCAATCCTAGTGCACGTGCAGTACTGGTCAGGGTATGTGCCGCCAGCATCGATTCATGCGAGACCGAGAGGATGGTATCGCCTCCGGATAACCCAAGCGCCTGTTTGAGAGTATCGACATGGGTACTGGCCTCTTTGATGAAAATGCTGAACAGCTCAGCTGGTACTTCAATCTTTCCGATTTGCACCACCGTTTCCGTTACAGGCTCAAGTTCAGCTTCTGCAGCAAGTGGAGGTACCACGGCTTCCGTTATCCATTCAGGACTCACATCCTGTTCAGGTACAGCAGGTGTGAAAAGTATGGGAGTCTCAGCACCCATGACTGGCTGTTCTTCCGCGCCGTACATCATTTCCCTGATCTGATCGAGCAGGTGCTGCGCCCTGATTTCCGCGGTATCGTTCTTTCTCAGGCTGACACACCAGTTGCTGAATTGTCTGTGGCTTTCCGCCAGCAGATCCAGCAGCGCACCGGTTGCTGGTTTCTGTTCACTCAACCAGCGATTCATGAGTTGCTCGATACGCCATGCCATTTCACTCAGCACTTCCAGTTTCACCATGCGGCCACTGCCCTTGAGGGTATGGAAATCACGGCGAATGGCGGTCAGTGCGGCCAGGTCCGTATGGTCACCGTAACAGGCTTCCAAATGTGTTGCGATACTTGCCAGCACATCAGCGGATTCATCAAGAAAAATCGCCAGCAGCTCAGGGTCATACAGCTGATCCATAGCAGCTTCGGATGGAATTTCAGGAATCGCTGGTGCTGACTCGGCAGAGATTGCCGGAATATCTGCTGACAAGGACTGCTCGGCTAGCTTCTGATTGAACTGGCTGATCGTTGCAGTAAGCATTTCCTCAGAATCCGACTGAGCATTTCTGAGTGCTTCGATATAGAAACCGAGACCACTCAGTGCATCGGCCAGCAGAATCTGTTCGGCCTGATCCAGCGCTCGATCCGGGTCAGTCAGTTTTTCAACGAGATCGCGACATGAATCGAGCAGTGTACCGGCCCGATCCAGCTCAAGCATGAGCAATATACCGCTGATCTGATTGAACAGTTCTGGCAGAGCCGGCAGATCGTTCCGTATTTCCGGTTCAAAAAAGAAGCGATCGAGGATATCTTCGACCTGAGCCAGATTGGCGAGCACTTCCTGTGCTACCTGCTTGAGCAGCTTCTTCTCATGGGCGAGATGCCCTGCCTGATCCGGGCTGGGCAGATCGGGCAGATCATCTTCATTCCCCTTTCCAGTGGTCACCGCACGTATGCGGGTAGCAAGCGCTTCGACCTGCGCCGGAAATTCGGGCGACAACCGGTGGAAATTGTCGATGGCATTCTCGGTCAGCAGCAGGGATGAAGCGATGTCGAGAGAAATTCCCTCGTTCATGCTCTGCGGACGAATACGTAAATAGGACAAGGCGCCATGGATGACACCCGCCAATTTCTCCAGCGGTGGACAATTCACCCGCGCAGTCTGGGTCCTGAATCGTTCGACGAGCGCCAGCAGCGAAGAGAGATTTTCCTGATCCTCAGCGTTGAATCTTCGCCACCGATCGTTGATATCCTCCAGCAGAATACGCATGTTCTGCAGATCCGAGGCAGTTGCCTCTTCATCCATGATGGATTCGTCGAGATGCTCCCGGTTGTCTATCGTGGCGAGGGGAACCTGCCAGTCATAAACACGCCCGATTTCCTGCAAACGTTCACTTACTGGCTGACTGCGAGCTACCCGATACAGCAGTTCCCTCGTCAGGCGATCGGCGACAATATGCGATTCCTTGTTCAGATGCCGGATTTCCTGCTCGATCTTGCCGCATAATCTACGGGCGGATTTATCGGCAGCCTGCACCTGATGAAGCAAACTGTCCAAGAACCCTGAAGAGATCCACCAGAATCTTCGCTGTTCGATGGGAGCAGGCAGTTTCTCGATCGAACGCACGGCTTCCACCATTTTCTGCAGACTTTGTCTGTCTTCCGCATTTTTCAGCCAGCTCAACAAGCCTGACTGGAACTGCGCACGCGCCTGTTTAGCAGTCTCCTGCCGAGAGGAATCATCCAGATCCGGCTCCACCGGTTGCAACGGTAACGATTCACGTATATCCGGGAAAAACAGATCACTTTCGGAAATTTCTTCCAGCCCCTGTATCTGCATGATTTTCCGGTAAATCGGAAACAACCTGACCGGGTTATCCGTCTCACCATCGATCAACGCATCCAGATAACGATAAATGGAACGAATTGCCTGCCGGGTAACGGTCAGCACTTGTGCATCCGCCTCGATACGCCGTTCCTGCAAGGCAGTGAGCAACGCTTCCACATTATGACCGACGAACGCAACACCGTTCAGCTCCAGCATTTCCAGCATGCCATTCAGCTGATGCATGTAGTAGCGGCATTCTTCGATCTGTCTGATATCGTCGATATCCGTAGCATAGGAATCAAAATGACGGTGGATCAGGGTAAAAATCTGCTCGATGGCTTCTCTGATTCCCATGACGGATGAGATGTTTATCCTGGTTGCAGTGTTCATGATGCGGCCTTATTGAGTCCTGAAGTTAATAACGGAATTTCTGCCCTGTTGAAGTGTGAACGTACAGATTGCGCTGTTACACCTTGAAACTGGCGACAGATGATTTCAAGTCGGTGACGTATTCGGTGATCTGTTTGATGGAATCAGCATTCTGCTGAGTACCCCGGGAAGTTTGGCGGGTAATGGACAAAATATCCTCCATACTTTTGGCTACCTTGTTGGAAACACGGGTTTGCTTGTGAGTGGCCTCGGTAATTCGCATCACCAATTGCGCCAGGCGCTTCGACACCGTTTCGATTTCTTCCAGGGCACTTCCCGTGGTATTGGCGCGCCTCGCACCTTCAACCACTCCGGCCGTACTGCGCTCCATGGCAATGATGGTATCCTGCGCATCTCCCCGAATGTTGCGGATCAGCGTACTGATCTGCCGGGTTGCTTCGGCTGAGTGTTCAGCCAGGCGTTGTATTTCCTGAGCGATGACAGAAAACCCTTTTCCGGCATCACCCGCTGCCGTTGCCTGGATAGAAGCATTCAGCGCCAGGATATTAGTCTGTTCGGTAATATCTGAAATCAGAGTGACAATCTCACCGATCTCCTGGGAGCTTTCTCCCAGCCGTTTGATCCGTTTGGAGGTTTCCTGGATGTAAACCCGGATTTCGTTCATACCGGCCATGGCATCCTGAACAGCATTGGCACCACTTTCCGCTGCATGCAGGGTTTGTCTGGCCACATCCGCACATTCTTCTGCTGAACCGGATACTGCCTCCAGCGATTCCGCGATTCCCAGTACGGCGACCGTGGCATCTTCGATTTTGCCTGCCTGCTCCTGGGTAGCATCTAGTAAATCGGATGAAATACTCTCTGCCTGGTGGAAAGCGCTCGTCACCTGAGAACTGGCGTGATTCACTTTTCTGACCAGCTCTTGTAATGCCTCGATGGTCAGATTGATCGAATCGGCAATCGTACCGGTCATATCTTCGGTGACGGACATCCGAGCAGTCAGATCCCCTCCTGCCGGTATCTCCATTTCATCGAGCAGACGCAATATTGCCTTCTGGGTGGTTTCGACATTTTGTTCACCCTGGTGGATATATTTAAGCAGACTGGTGGAAAACAAATGAATGAACACCAAGCCGCTGATGATGGCCAGTACGGCCGTCAGATAAAACAGTATGGTTGCGAGCATGCCTTCATCATTGTTACGCCCGGTGATTGCCTGTTCGATCTGGCTGACCAGTGTCGACAAGCTGTCGCTGGCCGAGAAAGTCTCATGTATTGCATGCCAGGCACCGGTTACTTCCGGTGTCAGTCTCTGAGCGACACGCAGAAGATCTTCCAGTGCATTGAACTGGACACGAATCTGGGACAGCGTCCCGGAAGAAAGCTGATTGCCCAGCACAGTCGAATACAGCCAGTCTCGTCCTTTTATCAACGTCTCGATCATCCCGGTTATCTGTTCGGATTCGGCTGACTGTTGATCCACTGAACCGGAGACCTGAAACCCGCCCTGTATCAGAGAACGGACGCTACCAGTAATGAACTGGACAAGAATTTTTACGGTTTCGACTGCGACTGCCTGGTTGGATGCGTGCCCCGTTTGTGTCAGTTCGACAGAAAATTCCTGCAACTTTTTTTGCAAGCTATGATTGACCAGATCTACCCGTTTCAGAATTTCCGCCAGACTGACCAGAGCCTCCCGACTTTCTAGAATCTGACGAGCCCGGTTTTCCTTTATACGCAATGTGTTCCGGAATGTCTTGAACAGATCTGCAGGCAGCAGTTCAGCTATGGCCGGAAGAGTTTCCCGCTGATATTCCCCCCCGTATTGCAGCAAGGTTGCATAATGATTCAACTGATCGAGGTTATTGCGCAATTGCACGAAAGCCTGCTCATTACCACGCAGTGCTTCTGGAGAAACGATGGTCAGGTGCTGGATACTGGCATGAATACGTCCGATCATTTCAAGCGAAGCAGTATGAGTGCGTGCCTGTTGAGTATCGATGCGCAACATGATCAGAGCAACCGACAGAAACAGAACGGACAATACCCCAGAGAACCACGACTGGCGGAAAATCTGAAGATATCTGGTTACGGGGAGCAGTACAGTCATATCGTTGGAATTGTTATAATCCGTCATACGCTGAAAATAAGCCTCATCTTTAATGGAACTTCTGTCAGAACCACTCCCCCGGCATTCCAGTGAATTCCTGAAAAGCCGATATTATGATGACATAATTCCAGTGCAATAGGATAGTCGCAGCCTTTCGGGTACAAAAATCAGAAGAAATTCGTAAAAATCTTCTTTATCGCGCTTTTGAAACGAAGTACTTCTATTCTGAAGAGCGGGTTGTGTCATCGTCTTATGAAAACAGGCAGGATGATGGGTTGTTATTAGCCAGATGAATAAATGGAGAAAACAGAAACGGCCGACTCACCTTAAGCGTTCCCTGAAAAAACAATCAGCTCCTCAGCGACAGCTTAAGGATTGAAGATCGAGTTGGCAGTTCGCTCCTGCATCGAGCCTAGTACGAACAGATAATGATTCCGCTCCGGTTTGTCCAACAGAATCTGCCTTGGTCCAGCGTAATGTCACAAGTTCAGGATGCTGCTCAGGTTCAGCTGGTTATATATGCGGACTGCAGGCCCAAATTGATTTGGCATTACCTCCAGATCGAAGGGTGTCTGATGCATTACTCGAATTGACACAAAACACTCAACCAGATGGGTGTCAAGACTCCCAGGATGGTTCCAGTGCATTGAAATCTCAGCATGCCAGGAGGTAGTCAGGGGATCATTTTCGACAACTTAATCATCAGGAGGGTCAGATGATAATAATCAGCCTTCTACAGATTATTAATGCTGAAGTATAGAAGAACCTCCAACCAGAGACCAAGCAGCCTGATTTTCATGCTTCCTTTTTAATGCTTCCTTTGTTTTCTTCATGAAAATTTCCAGAGTGGAATTGTCCATTGCTTCTTATATAGAATAAAGATAGCTCTTGGGATAAGATTGATCCATCAATGGAGCATTAGATATGGAATTTCTGAATGATATGGCTCTGTTCGTGGAAGTTGTCAAAGCAAAGAGCTTTCGCGGTGCTGCCGATGCTATCGGAATGCCGAACTCAACCCTGTCGCAACGGATCAGTGCACTGGAAAAGATGCTTGGATTGCGCCTTTTGCATCGTACAACGCGCAAGATCATGTTAACTGTAGTAGTTCATATTTGATCTGACAGCAGGTCTTGCCAAGAGGTGGGATTACCCGGTTTGATAGAGGTGCGAATCTTTATCAACCGAACGCGAAAGCGTAAAGGAATAATCCCATGAGCAGTGTTCATCATAAAATCATTAAACACAAGATTGGCTTGCTTAATCTGGCAGCTGAGCTTGGCAATGTATCCCGTGTCTGTAAGGTGATGGGTTTTTCTCGCGATACTTTCTATCGCTATCAGGCAGCTGTGGAAACAGGATGTGTTGAAGCTCTGATAGATGCAAACCGACGTAAGCCCAATATCAAGAACCGTGTAGAAGAAGCGACGGAAGCAGCGATCCTGGCCTTTGCTCTGGAGCAACCGGCTTTTGGTCAGGTTCGTGTTTCCAACGGACTG